>Ga0180009_10003471_pt1 | contig 17898 bp, 21 predicted proteins | sample OS_PC_MetaG_FD_123537 | JGI IMG/M metagenome (GOLD analysis project Ga0180009, IMG submission 123537) | Groundwater microbial communities from the Aspo Hard Rock Laboratory (HRL) deep subsurface site, Sweden - OS_PC_MetaG | ecosystem: Environmental > Aquatic > Deep subsurface > Groundwater... | reverse complement strand
GCAAAATATCTTTCCAGTTTAATCCATCATAACTATAAACTCTTATTTTTGTTCCTGTGGAATTTACATTTAATTTTAAATTTGCAATTCTATAATCACTCACATTGCAATTCCAACTTAAAACTGTTTCATTTATAGAGCTAACTGTTATTGGTGTTGCAACTAAATTTTCCAATGCCTGTGTTGCCGGATATGCTTTGTATACTCTTAAAGAACTTGAATTTAATTGGAAATCCCCAATATTTGATGAATTAGTATAAACACCTAAATTAAATAATCCGCTTGTTGTTGCATTTACCTGCCACATTACACGTGTAAAAGTTCCAGAAGAAATATTACCTAATTGCTGTGTTTGATTATAAATATTCCATAAAGGCTGGCTTGAATTTAATACAGCATACATATTTTCTCCTGTTCCCTGCCATGCTGTTACTGTTGAATTCACTGTAAAGTTTTTGTTTTCAAATGCTTCTAAAGGAGTTAATACCTGTGTAACTTCCACACTTGCATTACATCCAGGAAGAGTAATTGTAAGGGTATAGTTCTCAGAACGGCTTTGATTATAATATGGTTCTGAAGAATTTATTTCTGCAAACCAGATTTGTTCTCCAGCAACCCATCCAGTACATCCGTCAAAACTGAAATTATATTCTGCATAACCGCTTGCATTTGTAGTTACTGTTCCAATTAATTTTTCATCAGGGTCATAACCCACATCTGACAACTTGAAACTTACTGTTGCTGATGGAGCTAATTCAAATCTTGAAGCATCAATATCATAAACTCTTGTTCTTAATATTGAAGAAGTTTGATTTCTTGTTATATTTGCTCCTTGTCCTAGAGAATTATCATCATAACTTATATTTGTAGTATCTTTTAACAATATTATTGATTTAATATTTTCTTCAGAATAATCTCCTAATCCAAATTTGTAATAAAATATAGCAGATGCTGCTGTTCCTTTGTCTGTATAAGAGAAATTTCTATACCACCATGTCATTGCATCCTGGCATCCAAGACAAATTGTTGGAGTTCCATTTGCGCATGTTGTTGAATTGCATGCTGTTGATGGAGGCCATGTTGTTCCAATATAAACAGAAACATTATATGGATTTTGAGGGTCTCCTGAACTTGCAATAATTGAAAAGTTCCAGTTAGGATATCCCCAACCTGCTGCTGTTGGAACAGCACTATAATTTTCTAGTTTTCTTTTTGGAGTTAAATAAAATAAACTAGTAGGATTTGCACCAATACTATAATTAAAACTTTGAGTTGCATTATAGTAAAAACCCTTACTAGTATTTATTGTAGCATTATACCATCCAATAGGTGTAGATAAATATGTTTTCCAATCGCAGAAATAAGCATTTGAAGAAGGAATTTGTGTTACAGAACCAGTGCTGTTGCAATCAAAATAATTTGTTCCATTAAATGCTAAAAAAGTAATTTCTTTTGCTGCTGTATCTAAAGTTAAAGCTGTTCCACAATCATCAATAGAAGAACCTAAAAAATTAATTTCAGCTTCCTGTGTAAAATTTTCTGTTCCATCTGGTTTAGAAAGAGTTAAGCCAATATCTCCTATTATTGATAAAGTAAAATTATTAGAAATAGAATCTTTATAACAAACATCATTTATTGTCTGAGCTCTCCATTTTCTTGCACCAACATCATATAATGGAGAACAAGTTGCATTAAAACTATACTGAACATGTCCACTATTATTAGTGGCGTTTATTGCTCCATCACCCCAGGTAGTAGAATCTCTCATTACACTAAAAGTTATGTTTGTATAAGCAGGAATATAAGTATTATTATCGCTATCTTTTATTAAAAGTTTAAAAGTATCTATTTGCTCTCCACTTCTATTTGCAATAGAATTGTTTCCTAAAACATGCTCAAAATTAATATTATCTTGTGCTATAACAAAAGAACGTTCTAAAGTAGTATTTGTATTTGAAGAATTGTCATTTATTATAAATTTATATTTTGCAGAAGGATTTATATCAGCACAAGTAAAATTAATTATGCTAAAATTAAATTGTTTGAAAGAAGAACAAGCAGGACAATTCTGCTGTCCTTTTTTAACATAGGTTCCATTGGCATCTACCCAAAGACTAATATTCAAATTATCTCCCTCATTATCTCTTACTAAAATAGAAAAATTCCATTTTTTCCCCCAACCACCTGTATAACCAGAAGTAACATTAAACACGCTTTCGTTAGAATAAAAAGGAGGAAGATTATATTCTATAGTAAGTCCAATGCTATAATTGTTAGTTCTATTAGTATTATAACAAGAACTATAAAAAGAATTAATATTAGCAAACCAGTAATGAGTTCCTGTATCAAAAGTAATTGTTGGCAAAAAATAAAATTTTAATCCTCCTGAAGAATTACTATAATTAGAACCCACAAATGTCCAGCCACTTGTTCCTGTGGTGGTTACATTAAAATCAATAAAAAGATTATTAGAAATTTCATTACGTTTTAAATCAAGGTCGTAAAATGAAAAATTAAAAATCGCAGGAGTTGTTAAAGTTATTCCCTGACTATTATTTCCAGATAAGAGAGTTATATTAATATTATCTTGGACAATTGTAAATTTACAATCATTTCCATAATCCAAACATTCATCTGTTGATGTGGCATTAGCTGTGGAAAAAGCAGTAGCATAATAACCTAAATTATCTGTTGCATTAAATTTAAATTCCCAATCACCCAAATCTGCGCAGGAAAAATTAGTTATCCAGTTCAAAACACTATTAGAACTAATTGAACAATTTTTACAGGATTGTGTCTCACCAATTTGCTGCCATGAACCTCCTATTGGTCTTCTCCAAAGTTTAACAGTTGTATTTGCATTAGGATTACTGACTTTTATGCTAAAATTAAAATTACTTCCCCATGGTCCTGATTCTTTAGAAACATTTGCACTGTAAATTATTGGAATCCAGCACCAGTTATATCTAATATTAAAAACATCTGTTATAAAACCAGCTTTTGTAGCTCCTCCAATACCATTAGAATATACCTTAACAGCATATTTTCTTGTTGAGTTATCAAATCCCTTATTTTCAACACTACATAGATTAGGTGTACTTCCACCTCCGCATTCCCAATAAGGTCCATATGCTTCTCCTGAGACCAGTGTTTTGTTAAGCCAAGCAGCAAATCTTGAAAATGTTTTTGCATCTGATTCACTATTATTTGCCAAGTTAACATAAGCATAATCTATATAACCAGGAGCAGTAGCTTGTCCTGGCCAAATAAATCTTGTGTAAGTAGTGATATTTATTACATCACAATTTTTAGTACCAAGACAACCAGTGCTCATTGTCCAGTTAAAATACTCAGTCACAGGACCTGCTAGAGTTGCTACAGCTCCCCAAACTACACTATCTTGTGCTTGTTCACAGGTTCTATTTGCATAAGTATATTGGTCTGTTTTTCCTGCAGATACCTGAAAAGAAAAAAAGATTATTAAAAATAAAATTATAATTATAATTAATCCTGCTGCTTTTTTTCCGAGCTCAATATATCCTTTTTTATTCATTTATTTCACCTTTTTTAATTTTCAAAATTATCCCCATAACTTTGGTCCCAGCACCATTTGTATCTGATTTTAAAAGCATCTATCATCATTGATTGAGAAGCATAGGCTTTAATCCCATAACAATCAAAATTATCTGTAAATTTTTTATCTAATTTAATTTCGCACTCTTCTCCTTTTTCACAAAATTCTTTTCTTTTTTGAAACTCATAATTTGTTATTGATTCTTGAGTTAAGAATTTAGAATATTCTCCATTTTCTGGATTATCACAAATATTTTTATCAGGATTTGAAATTTGTATATAACTATTTCCTGTTGTAAGTTCATCAGAAACACTTGCATAAATAATTCTAGTATCAAGAGTTATATCCTGTAATAAACAATTCTGTCCTCCTGCCTGAGTACAATTAGTTTTAATTGTCCAATTTTGATATTTTACAGAACCTTCTGGAGAATGACTAAATCCGCTTGTCCATATAACATAATCTTCAAATTCCCTGCAAATCATTCCATCCAAATTTATAGAATAATTTTTTAACAAAAAGAAATTTGTTTCAGAGGATAAATTAGAAATAAACACTTTTGCAAAATATCTTCCTTCTTCTGTGAAATTTGCAATCAAAGGGTAAGTATAAATTCCATTTGTTACGTTTATTTTATTGCTAAAAATTAATTTCCCATTAAAAGTAATTTCCAAATTAACAAAATCATTAATTGGTTTTCCATTAATTATTGCTTGTCCAGAAAATATTATAGACTCATTTTGTATATAACTAATTTTATTGGTTTTTATGGAGATTAATGATATTGAAAAATTAGCAGATTGATTTGTTAGTTTAATAGTTTCATTATCCAAAGTTATTGTTTTTATTACTTTTACTTCTCTTGTTCCATTCTGATTTGTTATTTCTATTTGTTTTTCAATAGAAGATGGATTTAAATAAAGAGTAGAATTGCCCTGGAACATTGCTCTCAAAGAATAAATTCCAGGGCTTGTGTTATAGAGGTTGAAATTTGTTTGAGCATAACCTGTTTCATCTGTAATTTCTTTGCTTATCATAGAATCATTCAAATAAAACTCTATTTCCTGATTAGACAAAGTTGTTTTATTATCCAGTGTTAAAAATGCACGAATATTATTTTGTATTGCATCCAAAAAAATAGAAGTATCTGCCCAGATTTCTATTTCTCCAATTTTCTCCAAACTATTTTTTATAATAGAATTGTTTGCAATAGCAGAAGAAGAGGCAAAAACTATAAAAGAGATTAAAGCTATTGCTGTTAAGATTAGGTATATTTTTTTATTTTTTGATATTTTTTTCATTTTATTCATAACTTACTGAAATTTTTATTTGATTTTTTCCTAGCAAGGAATAATCAGATGTCTTAATAATCAAAACAGATTCAAAGGAATTTTGTGGAGAAAGATTAATAGAATCTTGAGATTGAGATATAATTTCAAATTCTTGTGGCAATTGCCATTCAATTATAATATTTTTTGCTTCTATATTTCCTTTGTTAAAAATAATCGCCTTTATCTCAATATTTTTGCCTCTTGTAATTTTATCAGGATAAATTAATTCTAGTTTTAATTCTGCTGAACCATTGGTTTCTGTTTGGGGGTTTTCTAAAATTAAATCTCCTGTCATAGTAGAATCTGTAAGAATTTCAGAAGGAGAATTATTTTCAGTTAGATTTTCTTGAATAGTTAGATTTTCCGAGAGAGAATTGTTAATATTTTCTTCGTCTGTTGCATTTTCTTCTAAGAATATTTCGTCTGTTTCCAAAGTTTCGTTTGTCTCTATTGTTTCAATAATTTCTGGAATAATAGAAATATTTTCTAGAGGGGTTGTTTCCTGATTTTCTGAAATTATAATATCAGAAATTTCAGAATCTGTTGGAATTATTGAGGGGTTTTCAGAATCAGGAGAATTAGAATTATCATTAGTAATATTTTCTGCTGCAATAATCCCAACAGGAATTAATAAAATTAAAAGAATTACAAGAATTACTTTAATTTTTCTTGTATTATCACTAAAATTTTTTATCATTTTCACCTCTATTTACATTTTCATCAGATAATTTTTTTTGAAAAAATACTCCTTTTTTCCACCATATCCAAACACCTTTGCCAGGACCCACAAATTTTCCCTTGATAAGTCCTTCTCCTCTAAGATTATTAAGTCGAGAAAATAGTTTAGTTCTTGTCAGTTTATCTAAAGAAATTTGGAGTTCTTCGAGTATCTCTTTTGTTTCTAATACATCATTCGCTCCATCAATAGTTTCCAGAGCTCTTTTTGTAATTAAATCTCTCATTCAACCTCTTTTCCAGTCTAATTTTCAGTTAAGATTAAAATGTCTTTTTTCATTTATAAATCTATTTATTTATACATACACTTATTAATAGAAACATTAACCTATTAAGATACCTATATATACATTTAAAATATAAAATATATACTTTATTTATAACTATAGCTAAAAAATATAAAATATAACTAAAAAGTATAAATTTCTTAGAAATTTAATTTAAAAGAAGTTTATTTTTCAGAAAATAGAATTTTATATAAAAATTTCTAGAAAATATTTTTTATAATTACCCCTTTAAAATAGATACTTCCATCGAAATTTTAGAAAAAAATGAATCCTAGTTTTAATAATTGATTATTAAAGTTAAAAATTTCGTAAAAAAATGAAAAAGATTGTTTAAAAGTAATTTTCCAATTCCAAATAAAATATTAATTTAATAAAAAAATAAAAATTTCAGAAGAAATATCTATCTGAAATACCCTACTAACTTATGCAAAATGACATAGGATTAAGGTGAAATACCCCCTTAATGTACTTATGTAAAATGACATAATTAGGGTATTTCATTGGGAAAACCTTAGAATTCATTAATAAAATGTAATATGGTATATGACATAAGTTTTAAAAAGGTTAGAATATTAATAATAACATGATTAAAAAAAATTTGTTTTATGCTCTTATTCCATTTATGGAAAAAGGGTATAATCTTCAAGAAATAAAAATACTCCAATTGGTTTATGAAAAAAAAATGAATATCTCTGAAATAAGTAAGGTATTAAATATAGATTACAAAAATACTCATAGATATATAAATAAATTAAGCAAAGATGGTTTAATAATATTAGACCCTAAAAATCCAATACAAGGAAAAAAGGTTTATATTACTTTATCAGAAAAAATTCTAGAAGAGATTCTTGATGAATTAGAAACCACTATCTTAAGAAAAGAAGATTATGTTGAAATAGAGAATTTAATAAAAGAGTCAAGAAGAAAACTAAGATATATTCAATTATTAAATAAGAAATAATGTAAGAATTAGATAAATATTTTAATTAAATTTCTTTTACTTCTAAAACATAGTTATAAAAAACTGCTGTGTTGTATGATTAATGCAACATTGATTGTTTAATAGATATATCAAACACTTTAGGTTTGACTTTATAGCTATGGAGTACTGAAATCACCTTCTTACCATCCTTCCCTTCAACAATAATAGCGCCCCTTATTAACCTCTTATGAGGAATGTTTGATAGCACCCCCCCTCTTTTATACATATAAGATCCTTTATTAGAATTATCAGTGAAGCCGAAAAGAGCTCTATTAACCAGAACTTTGTGATATTGCTCTAATTTAGCTAATTCATAGATGATAAGTTTAGCTTTCATACTTATAATCAGTAACAGTAATATTTAAATATATCTACGTATTATTAATAATACGTATAATGGATAATAGAAAATGGAAAGAGTACAATGAAGAACTTGTAAAAAGAGGTGAATTTTATATAAGACCCATCTTTTTAGCTAAATGGAAATCAGAGATAAAGCAAATGAATGCTGGCAAAGTTGGACAGCCCTATCTCTACCCAAAATTAATGATAGAATCTCTTGCTATTTTGCATTGCAAGAGCTTTGATTATAGAGCATTAGAAGGAATAATGAGGATTTTATCAGAAATGAACTATAACTTTCCAGTTATTGATTACAGCCAGATTTGTCGTCGTGTAAATGAACTTAAAGTAAATTTTGAAACTCATGAAGAAAATCTTATTGTGGCTATTGATGGTTCTGGAGAGAAGATTGGAAATAGAGGAGATTGGATAAGGCATAAATGGAAAGTTCAAAGAGGATGGATTAAAGTTGTGATTATGGGTTATAAGAATAAAAGAGGAAAGAAAGGAATTATTGATATTAGAATTGGAAATGAAGATTTAGATGAAAGAAAATCTGCAAGAGGGATGATAAGAAAAAATCAAATTAAGATTAACAAAGCAATCTTAGATGGGTTACATGATGTTAGGAAAACATTCAATCTCTGTGAAGAATATGGAATACCTACAGCAATAAAGATTAGAAAAAATGCCAGTACGAAAGCATTAGGTTCTCCAAGAAGAAAAGAAGAAGTGATAATTTACAAAAGCATGCCTCATGAAGAATGGGTTAGAGAAAAAGGTTATGGAGAAAGATGGCCTTTATCTGAAGGAATATTTTCTGCCGATAAAAGAATATTCGGTGAAGAAGTACTTGCAAAGAAAAAAAGAAATATGTATCATGAAGTTAAACTAAAATTCTGGGCTTATAATAAATTATTGAATTTGTAGAATTGAAAGATTAGCTAAAGCTGTATTAAAATTTAGGAGTCATACAACACAGCAATTATACCCAATATTTTTTAAATACACAAATCTTAAATCTAATAGAGGTTAATTAAAAAGATGAGTATAAAAACAATTTCTGAAATAATAGAAGAAATTAGTCCTTATTATAAAAAAAGAAAAGAAAAAGGAGATGGACCAGAAGCAGAGCATGTAATTGATTATGATTCATCCTCTGAAACACTGGAACCAATTTATTTTTTTGTTCTTGATTTATTGGGAGATTTTTGCCCAGAAATAGAAAAATTAGTAGATAATTTCTCTTCTACTCCTGGAAGTCCTTTATTTTCAGAAACAGGAATTAAAGCTTCAAGAATACAGGATGAAGCAATGAAGATAATGCAAAGTGCTAATGCTGTTTTAAGAAGTGTTCTGAATATTGTTTATGATTTGAGGGATTTTCAAACAAGACTTGAACATTACAACTCTTTAAAAACTAAAGATGAGCACGAAAAAGATGCTGCTGTTTTAGCATTAAAGCAAATTTGGATGGATAAAGTAGATATACAAAAAGGAAATTCAAGCATAAAAGCAATGGCTTTAGGACAAGCAGGTTATCAAACACTTATAGATGCTTTTCTTTTTGCAAAAACCCCTGGTGATGTGGATAAAATGGATTTAAATGACAGGGTTCAAAGAATTTTAAAACCAAGGGTTTATGAATTTCAAATTTGGCTTGAAAAATCAGAAAAAGAATTAAGAAAAAGATATGAAATAGAAAAGGCTTATCTTAAAAGTCAGGTTAATAGTTTAAAGATTTATTCACGTTGGGTAAAACCTTATCTGAAAGCATCTCAGCAATTAGAAATGAAAGAATCTGGAAGAGAACCTTCTCTGGTAAATATGTTTAATACTTTAAGATTAGAATTAACATTATTAGGAAAATCAAAATTAAAAGTTAAAGAATCTGCATTAAAAGGAGAGCTTCCAAAAGAATTCATAAATGAAAAATTGCTAAAATCTATCAAAAGAGATTATTATTCTTGCATTTTAATTGATTTTACTTTTAGAGCAATTCCAAGACAGGGAACTTTTGTAGGAAAAACAACAATGAATTTCAAAGCATATTCTCTTAACAAAGATGAATTAGATAAAATAAATCAGGAAATAGATAAATCAGACTGGGGTGATATGCTGGGGTTAATAGAAGGTGCAACAACAGAGTCTCTTGACCAATTAAAAGAAGATATTGATTCTTTTTTAACAGAACCAACTCCTGAAGAAAAGCCAAAAGATGAATCTAATCCATTCAAGGCATTGATAGGAGGATACAATAAAAAGGAGAAAAAAGATACCCTAAAGGATACAAGTGAAAAAACTAATGAAAAGAAAAAAGATATTATTGTAAAACCTGATAATTGGATAGAAAAAGAGCATCTCAGAAAAGTCGCAGCAAAATCTGCAGCAGATGTTTGTTTTAAGTTATTTGATATTTACAAGAAAGTACATAACATGCCGAGTTATACATAAGTTTTTCTAAGGATTTCTGTTAATAATTTCCAACATCTTCCGAATTGTTAAAGCCAGATTATTATTTTTAATTAAATGTTCATCTTCAATTTGGCAGGATTCAATGTCTCTTTTAAGTTTATCAAAATCTTCTCTGCTATTTTTAATCTTTCTCTTTCTATCTTTTTCTACTTCTAATAATTTTTCAATAGGTCTTAAAAGCCTAAACCAATAAGCATGAGATTTAGTTTTATTTATAAAATTATTTAAGTCCTTACAAAAATCTTTATCGTGAATTAATTCTTCAACAATAATATATTCTTTGTCCAGTGAATTTAATTTCTCCAGAGCTTTTTTATAAGCAATTTCTAATGATTCTTCAAAACTCTTTCCTTTTTTCATAGCTTGAAGTTTAAATTTATCTACCAAAATAATTTCAGAATCAATAAATATTTTATTCAGAATCTCTGCAACAACTGTTTTTCCAGTTCCAGGCAGACCTCTAATAAATATGATTTTCATTTTATATTAATATACTATTTATATCGAAATCATTATCTTCTTTCATACAATATTCTGGGACAAGAATTGCTTTACATCCCATATTTAATGCAGGTGTTATATCTCTTTCATATCTGTCCCCAATAACAATTAATTCTTGAGGAATTAAATTATAGTGTTTAATTATTGGAGTAAAATCTTTAGGTTCATGAGTAAAATCCTTTCCTTTTCTTTCCATTTTAAAGAACTCATCAAAATATTTAGGGTCTAATCCAGCTTCTTCAAAATCTAAAAGTACACCTTGAATATAAGCATCAGAACAAGTGCATAATGTTAATCCGCTATCTCTATATCTGCTTAAGAATGAATCTAATCCTTTTCTTTTTGACTGAATGCCCTCGCTAGGAAGCATAGTTCCATATACATCTAATGCAATAACTTTTGTTTTTTCTCCCATACTTTCTAATATAAATTTTACTATTTAAATCCTTCTATTTGTTACCACTAAATAGTTAAAGATTAATTATCAATCTTTAAAATTTCAGATTAAAATCAATAAATTTAATATACTCTTTCTTTCTCTATAATTCATGGAAGAAGAAGATAAATCTAAATCATCTGAAGAATCTGAACTAGAAGAGGAAATAATAGAATCTGAATTAGAAGAGGAAATTGGAAATTTTGAAAGCGAAATAGACACTCCAAGTTTTCAGAGATTTATAGGAAACTGGTCTATGGAAAATGTTTCTCCAAGTCTTGAAAGAAATATTTCGCAGGAAATTCAATCAGAACAAATAGAAGAAATTAATATTCCTGCTACAGCATCCACAAGAACACCTGCATCATTTATAGATTATTCTCCAAAAGCAAGAGGGAATTATAATGTTATTACAGAAGAAGAAAAAAGAATTTATGAAATAGAAAGGCAGGGAGAAACAGCTCCTGTTTTAACATCAGAATTTGAAAGAGATTTTTCACCTAGATTGGTAAATCCATTTTCAAACAGAAATCTTGCTTCAAGAGATGCTGAAAATCAATCAATTGAATTAAAAAGAACAATTGTAAAAAGACGTCTTCCATTTGAAAAAGACAACGACAAATACAGAGAAGTGAAACTTTAAATATATAATAATGCTTATTAAATTAATAAAAAGGAGGAAATCAACCCTGAGTCAATCTTAAAGGAAATTTGAACTTTAAGAAAACCTTGGTTGTCTTAAGAATGAAAAAGAAAACATTGAGAACACTCCAATATATAGCATGGATTATTGGTTTTATTGCTCTTGCCCTTTTAATTTATGGGATAATAAAAACTTTAATATCTTAAAATGAAAATTGGAAAAGGGTTGTCAATTTTTTCACAGATAATAAATTTTGTGATATTTATATACTTCACAATTACATTATTAAAATTAAATATGTTAAATATAACAGGGCTTTTTATTAGTGCGTTTGGTTTGTTTGCCTCTTTAATATCAAGCATAATATCTGAAATAGAGGAAAATTAAAATGGCAGATTATGAAATAAAAGACATTTATCAGGGAGGATATTCTAGTTTATCTTCTGGTTATGAAAATTTTTCTTTAGGATATTTGCCTACTAGAAGTTTTGGTACAACAACAGACCCAAGAGTTGCAGATGTAATTACAGAAGTATCTCAAAAAATTGCACCAGGACAAAAAATTATTGAACTTTCTATGATTCAACCAGAAATTTTTGAATCTGTTCCAAAACAACATCTAGAAGAAGTTAGAAGATTGGCAAAATTAACAGGAGTTGATGTTACTGTTCATGGTCCAATTGTTGAAGCATCTGGAGTCGGCAGAGAAGGATATTCTGAAATTAACAGAGAATCTGCAGAAAGGCAAATGCTAATGGCAGTAGAAAGAGCACATGAAATAAATCCACAGGGAAACTCGCCAGTAACATTTCATTCAACAGCTGTTCTTCCTGCTCCTGAAATAAGAAGAACAAAAGATGGACAAGAAATAATAAAGAGTGCACTTGTTATAAACACAGACAACGGCAGAATAGACAAAATAGAAACCAAAGAAAGATATTTTCCAGGAGAAGAAAGACAGGAAAAAATAACAACAGAAATTCAAAAAAGAAATGAAGAAGCATGGAATAGTACAAAAACACATCTTGCTTATAATACAGAAAGAGCAACAGATTTTATAAGACAAACTTCTTTTACAAATTTGCTGGCAGAAGCAGAAAAAAAAGCAGGAAAACAACTTTCTTCAGACGAAAAGCAGGCAATGACTTCTTATAATGTTGGAAAAGCATTTTTAGAAGATTCTTACAGAGAATTAAAAGAGCTTTGTGATATTGCTTACAAAAAAGCACTGGAAAACAAAGAAGTAAAAAGAAAAGATATAGAACTAATAGAAAATTTTTACAAAGAAATACAGGAAGATGCAAAAAAAATAAAAGAAACTCCTGGCTTAAAGGAAAATATTCAATTAAGAGAAAATATTGTTGAAAAAGGATTAAGTGTTTTAAATGATTTATCAGCTCCTCCGGAAATAATCAAGCCATTGGATGATTATGCAATGGAAAAATCAATAGAAACTTTTGCAAATGTTGCATTTAATTCTTATAAAAAATTCAAAGATACTGCTCCAATTATTAGCATAGAAAATCCTCCTGCAAATCAGGGATTTTCTCGTGGAGAAGATTTGAAAAAAATAGTAGAACAAGCAAGAAAAAAATTTGTTGATAAAGCAAAACAAGAAGGAATATCAGAAAAAGAAGCAGAAAGGCAAGCAGAAAGATTAATTGGTGTTACATGGGATGTCGGGCATATTAATATGCTTAGAGGAAAAGGATTTGAAGAAAAAGATATAATAAAAGAAACAAAAGCAATTAAGCCCTTTCTTAAACATATTCATCTTTCAGATAATTTTGGTTTTGAGCATACAGAATTGCCAATGGGAATGGGAAATGTTCCTATAGCAGATATTATGAATGAGCTTGGCAAAAAAGGTTTTGAAGCAAAAAAAATAATTGAAGCAGGAAACTGGTGGCAGCATTTCAAAACATCTCCTGTCGCAGAAACACTAAAAGCAATGGGTTCTCCTGTTTATGCAATGGATATGGGTCCTTATTGGAATCAATCAGGAGCATTGCAAAAAGGATATTTTGGAGGAATGGGAAATTATCTTCCGCAAGTAAGTTATGAAACCTTTGGAGCAGGATTTTCACAATTGCCACAAGAATTAGGCGGTAGTCGTGGTGGAGGAGAAGCAGGAAGCAGATTAAGCGGAAAAGGAATGGAGTAAAATGAAAATAATCTTAGATAAAGAAGCTGATGCGGCGTATATTTATTTCAAAAATATCTCAAAAGAAGAAGTCGCTAATACTATATTGATTAATGATAATACAAATATAGATTTAGATAAAAATGGAAAAACCTTGGGAATAGAGATACTTAACGCTAGTAAAAATCTGCCTGTAGAAGTATTAAATTCTGCAGTAATTGCAAGAAATTGATTACTAACAATAAGTGAAAATTTAAAAACTAAAAAAACTTATTATTAAAATAAAAAAGAGGGAAAAGTGGTAAAGAAAAAAATTTCTAAAAACAAAGAGCATCACAAAAAAATAAAAAAGATCAATCCCCAATCTGTTAATATAAAAGATGAAGAAGATATTGCAATGGATTTTGCAATAAAAGCTTACAAAAGATTCAATAAAATTATAAAATCAATAGTATTATTTGGTTCTAGTGTAAAAAAAGATTATACTTCTTCTTCTGATATTGATATTGTTATAATCATAGATGATGTTTCAATTAACTGGGAGCAGGAACTTGTTTTATGGTACAGGGAAGAATTAGGAAAATTAGTAAAAGGAAGTAATTACAGCAAAGAGTTGCATATTAATACAATTAAATTAAGTACTTGGTGGGAAGATTTATTGAGAGGAGATCCGGTTGTTATAAATATTATAAGATATGGAAGAGCTATGATTGATTTAGCTGGATTTTTTGAACCCTTGCAATTTTTATTAGTTCAGGGAAAAATAAAATCTACACCAGAAGCAATTTATAATTGTCTTCAACGTGCTCCTATGCATATTTCAAGAAGCAAGCTTTCAGAATTAAATTCAATAGAAGGTTTATATTGGGCAATGGTAGATTCTAGTCACGCAGCATTAATAGCTGCAAATGTTTCTCCGCCCTCTCCAGAGCATATTCCTATTAGTTTAAAAGATGCATTTGTAGATTCTGGAAAATTAAAAATGAGTTATGTTATAGATTACAGGGACTTGTTGGTGTTGCATAAAAAAATAGCACATGGAGAAATTAAAGATTTAAAAGGTGTTGAAATAGACAAGTGGCAGGAAAAAGCAGAGGATTTCTTAAGAACAATGGCTCAGTTAGTAAAGGATCAGATAGAAGGACAGAAATAAAAATTATAGATTAGTAAGAAAATAAAAATTGTTATTTACCATGTTTATTATTAATCTATTAAACCACTAATAACTTATAATCAACTTTGGGTATTTTTATTATTAATAATTTTCTTAAGTATACTTTTTATCTTAACTCAACTGGAAATATTTCTATTCCTTCATATCCACCTAATTTTATTGCAATATTTCTTGATTTAGAATACATTTTCTTACAGACTTCAACAGCATTTTTATATGGTTCAATTATACCTTCTTTATACTTATTAAATAAATTTATTTGTTGTGTCATATCATTAATTGCTTCTTTTATATTTTTAGGTTTAAGAGGATTAAATTCATTTTTCATTTTAATTTATGCTGCTACCCTTTTTCTATGAACTGGTTGTTGAAGTCTTATCATATTTGTCCTTTGAACAACTTCGAGTTGCTGAAGTCTTCTTCTATTTGTTCTATGAACAGCTTCAGGTAACATTATAGCATATCTAGCATCTTGCATGATTTGTAATAAATTTAAAACATTATCATATCTTTCAAGTTCTTGAGTTGCACTTGTTTTTAATTCTCCATTAGTAGGATGTTGAGAATCATGACTTAATCCAGCAATTCTTTCTCTAAGTTGTGATAGATTTTCTCCACCAAATTCATCAAGTACTCTTGTTACAACATCATTATTTTGTAAATAATCAGCATTTCCACCTACAAATTCATGATAATCTCTTAAACTTAAAGCCTGTTCAGCTTCACCATATTTTCTAATATATGTTCCTATTGCTTTTTCAATACCTTGTCTTGAAGCTAATGTACCATCAACAAAACCATCTAAATCATCATTTGTAACTCCAAATCTATTTCCTAATGCATACAATGCACCTGGAACAAGGTCTCTTTGAGAATCGTCTCTAGAATGTTGTAGTCTTCCTGCTAAAACTGCATATTCATATCTTTCTACACCAGAATAATCTGGTCTTGTTGTTCTTGGTGTTCTTGCTGCCATTTTTTATATTTCTCCGGCTAATTGTTTAGTTAAACTTATATATTTTTCAGAATAGATTCTTATCATGTTCCTAAAAACTTGTTCTGATGAAAGTACCACTTCAGTTAATGGTTGTATTTGGTCTAAACTAGAAAATCCTAATCTTTTTAAGAATATATTAAAAACTTGAGGAATATGTCTTTTAGAACGCTCAGAGTCAGAATCATAAAGACTTTTAAGTAATGTAATAGGTTTATATCTTTCTAGATTTTCCATCAAAACTTCTCTTTCATTTTCCATGATAATTCAATATCTTTAAACTATTTAAACCTTTCCTTTTGTTACTACCCTATAGTTAATAAGAATTATTATCTAATCTCTCTTCCATCAATCTTTGTCTTGCAAGGCAATTTTGACTTTATAGTATTAAGCAGTTTTCTTGCTTCTTGCTCTATTTTCTTATTTCCAGTAGCAATAAAAAATATTCCTGCATTTCTTCTAAGAATAGCAGCCCTGTCAATTGTTTTGCCAAAACTCAACTGCATACCTGTCTGCATTCTATCTGCTCCTGCTCCTGTCAACATCTTATTTTCTCTTTGAATATGATGTGGATGAGGAATTATTCTAAAGAAATATTGTCCAGGATAATTTTTTTCAAGTTTTTTGTTGATAAATTGTCTGCATGCTTCTAAAGCACCATCTCTAATCTGAACATTTTCTGTTGTAAAAAGAGTCAACTGCAGTGGAAACTTTCCTTCTGAAAAAGCTTTTTCATTTCCCATGCTATATTTTACAATATTTGCAGGAGGAACTGTTTTAATATAAGACTTTGATTTTTTCTTGCTCTTTCTAGTATATGGAACAACTTTCTTTTTTGAATATGATGTAGCTTTTCTTAGTGCCATTTTAATCTAATATGGGTCCTCTTATTACTCCTGTATTCTGGGTTAAATTTTCTTTTTCTAATGCTTCAAAAATACTTCTACCATCTACATGATATACCTTACCAGTTTCCTTTACTTCTATAATATAAAATTCATCGGGAGAGATGTCTCTTTCTATATCTATTGGTCTGACGCCCAATCCTCCTTCATATAAAAAAGGACATTCATTCATTTTATCTCCACCCCTGTTGTAATTGCCTGTCCTGGAAGGCCTTTTTCAAATATTACCCGGACAACGCCTTTATTTCCATGAGCTTCTGAAATTTCTCCATTGATTATTTTCCCACTCGGACTTTTCCAGATAACTTGTTTTCCTTTAAGTTTTTCTGCTTTTTCTCTAGTATTAACCCCATCTACTTCTATTAAAAAGTGTCTTTCATGAATTCTATGTCTTCCTCGTCTGAATTGTATAACTTTTCCTTTTGTCATAATTATTAACCTTAAAATTACTTTTTAAATATTGCTCTTAAAACAATAAAAGATAAATATATTATAATTGTCTATATATTATGATAACTCTTTCAAGAAAGGTTTTATCTATAATTCCTGTTCAATCAGGAAAAATAGAACCAGTTATAAAAAAAGAGGATAATTTTCAGATTGTTGATAAGGAAAGAAAACAGCTGGAAAAATCAGGACCTCAAAATTATTCTATAACTCCAAATTTTCCAATTTATGATACTTCTTTAGCAATTTTTAATAAAGGAAGAATTGTTATAATAACAGAAAGAAGATAATCAATTCTCTAATACAAAAATCTCTCTGCCAATAATCTGGCCTTTTCTAAATTCTTCTATTGGGAACCCAATATTATTAATTTTTATTATTTTTAATCCAGTATTCTTTAGAATATTTTCAATATTGCAGGAGACTCTTTCTTTGATTGTTTTTATAAAAGGAGCAGTAAAAACTATTTTTCCAGAAACATTTTTTTTAAGATTATTAATAACAAAAATTATCAATTTTTCAAATTCCCTAAGAATTTCATTTGCTTTTTCTCTTGTAGGAACTTTTTTTAATATATCTCCAAGATATGGCTCTGTAACAAGAGCATTGCATTTTCCAGGATTTACATTCCTAGAATCTCCATTAATTAATTTATAATTCTCTTTTTCAAATTTAAACCAATTAAGATTTTTATTTGCTCCAGAAATAGCATTTTTATCTTTATCTATTCCAACCACTTTAATATTTTGAAATAGAGATTCTTCTAAAATTACTCCTATTCCACAAAAAGGATCTAATAATCTTTCATTTTTCTTGACTTCTGATAAATTAATCATTATTTTTGCCAAACGAGGAGAAATAGCTAATTCCTGCCTTCTTACAGGCTTGTTCATATCTCTTTTTTCAATAGTTTCATAATCACATTTTTG
>Ga0180009_10003470_pt1 | contig 17903 bp, 12 predicted proteins | sample OS_PC_MetaG_FD_123537 | JGI IMG/M metagenome (GOLD analysis project Ga0180009, IMG submission 123537) | Groundwater microbial communities from the Aspo Hard Rock Laboratory (HRL) deep subsurface site, Sweden - OS_PC_MetaG | ecosystem: Environmental > Aquatic > Deep subsurface > Groundwater... | reverse complement strand
TCGGTCCGATGCGCGGAACGCCCAATACGTGTGCCAGTGCCATGCGTGTGCTCCCAATGAATGATGGACGCCATGATGCCGGTGCCTGTAACATGAAACAAACGAATATTTCTCATCCAATACATGAGCCGATCTCATATCGAACTACGCCATCTGCGGCTGCTGCAGGCCGTCGCTGAATCGGGTGGACTGACTGCCGCCGCTGAGCGATTGCATCTCACACAGTCGGCGGTGTCGCATCAACTGAAGGCGCTGGAAGATTCGCTGGGGTTGCCGCTGGTCGAGCGCGCCGCGCGACCTCTTGGTCTTACAGCCGCCGGACGTCGGCTGCTGACGCTGGCACGCACGGCCCTACCGCAGGTCAACGCGGCGCTGCGCGATCTGGCGAAGCTGAAGGACGGCGACGCGGGTGAGTTGCGCATCGCGGTGGAGTGCCACACCTGTTATGACTGGCTGATGCCTGCGATGGACAGCTACCGCGACGTGTGGCCAGGGGTGGAACTCGATCTGCTGGGTGGCTTTCAGGCCGATCCGGTAGGTTTACTCCTGGACCAGCAGGCCGATTTGGTCATCACCTCGGAAAGCGCGCCGCGCGCTGGGGTGGTCTATGTGCCGCTATTCGGGTTCGAGATGCTGGCGCTGCTGCCGCCTGGCCATCCGCTCGCCGCGAAGAAATGGCTCGCGCCCGCTGACTTCGCCGACCACACGCTCATTACCTATCCGGTGCCGGAAGACCGTCTTGATTTGATCCGCCGCGTACTTGCTCCTGCTGGGGTGAAACCTCCGCGCCGCGAGGCGCAACTGACGGTCGCCATCCTGCAACTCGTCGCCAGCCGCCGTGGGCTGGCCGCGTTGCCCGCGTGGGCGGTCGCGCAGTATCTGGAACGTGGTTATATCGTTGCCCGACCCATTGGCAAACACGGTCTGTGGGCAGAACTCTATGCGGCGGTGCGCGAGACCGATGCGGCGCGTGCGTTTGTCGCCGACTTCATTGACACCGTAAAACGCGACAGCTTTGCACGCCTGCCCGGAATACGCGCTGACCTCTCTGCCGCGCAAGGTATTTGAAGTGGCAGTCAGGCCTGCCCGGCGCACCCAAGAGCAAGCCTGGCAAATAACCCTATGAAGTCAGCCAAGAGCTGCTCAGCGCAATCTCGTTGAGCGAAACAGGGTTCGATTTCCATCAGAATCATTTGATGATGCTCCGACATTGTTCCTGGGGTGGGACTTTGCGTGAAGCGTGACCAATCGTTTGGTAGCAACGAATGTGTAGATCTGAGTTGTGCTGATACAGGCGTGTCCCAGAAGTTTCTGGATAACCCGCAAATCAGCGCCGGCATCTAGTAGGTGGGTGGCGAAAGCGTGCCGGATGCTGTGAGTGCTCAGAGGCCTGACGATGCTGTTGTTCTCGGCATGCTTTTTCACGACCAGTCGAAGGGTGCTTGTGTTTAACTTCTTGCCTCGTACCGAGAGGAAAACATAATTGCAGCGGGAATCTCGCCTGAATGCGGGTCTCGATCTGCTTAGATACAGATCAAGCCAGAACGAGGCTTCTTCGCCGTACACAACAAGGCGCTCCTTGTTCCCTTTCCCACAAACGCGAATTACCCGGTTTCTGAAATCAATATCACCAATTTCGAGACCTGACAGCTCTGCGGCCCGTAAGCCGGTCGCATAGAGCAATTCGAGCAAGGCTTTGTCGCGCAGGCCCTGATGAGAATTGAGATCGGTAATATCTAGCAGCGTTGCAACCTCATCCTGAGTCGGGGTATTCGGTAGTTTTCGCGGGATTTTGATCTTGCGAATCGACGCGGTTGGGTCCTGCGATACCAAATCGTTGGAAACGAGATATTGGTAGAAGCGCCGCAGCGATGCGGTATAGCGAGCCACACTTCGTGCGCTTATTTTTCTGGCTAGCAAGCTTGCCAGCCATTCATCAATATCCAAGATCTGGGCCTGGAGTAGCGTCTTTTCGTTATGCCTCGACAGCCATGATGAGAAACCGATTAGATCGGCTCGGTAGGCAGCGATTGTTTTGTCTGCGAGGCCATGGCTAAGCCATAGATCATTGCAGAACTGCTCCATGTATGCGGGCAGGCATTTAGAGGGTGCGGAACCCATGTGTTTTTCGCCTTTCTTGTTTTAATCCCTTCGGCTCCGCAACTGCAAGGGGGTAATTATTCAGCTTATTATTTTCTCCGCCACTCCCATGGCGGGGTTGGATTCTAGTCAGACCAAGCCTTCGCTTGTTCATTCATGAATCAAGTTCTGATCGCGCATAAATCTCGCGACCATCAACATAATGATCATTTTCGTTCTTTTTATAATGGCACGCCAGTCCCGGCTTGATGAGCTGGTCGGTATGAGACTTCGTGCCTTTGTGACGTCCACCTTCAAGGGCCGTTGTCGCTTAAGCCAACGGTGCAAGCATCTAAGCCAACGGTGCAAGCATCTGCTGACTTGCCTTCCTGCTTGTTCGGTCATTCCTGGTCTTGCAGCTGTCCGAAATGTGTATATAGTTATCGGACAAGGAGCCAGTCATGCTCAATCCGACGCCAGTCATCAAATCGCAGGTGATGCAACGTATCAACCAGGCCCCGGCAGCCAAAGTATGGACACCGGTGGATTTTCTCGACCTGGGTAGCCGCGACGCGGTAGATAAAACGCTCCAGCGCATGGTCGCCAGCAATGATCTGCGTCGCATCGACCGAGGACTGTACGACCAGCCCCGGATGAACTCCCTCACCGGGCTGCCAACCGCCCCTGATTACCGCAGCGTGATCGATGCCGTCGGTCGCCGCGACCAGGTGCGCGTATTGATTGACGGGATGACCGCTGCCAACGATCTCGGCCTGACCAATGCGGTGCCGGGGCAGGTCATCGTGCATACCGATGGCCGGCTGCGTCCGATCCAGTTGGGCAAATTGACCCTCCAGTTCAAACTGACGGCGCCAAGCAAGCTCTACTGGGCTGGCCGTCCAGCCATGCGAGTGGTGCAAGCCCTGTACTGGCTGCGCGATGGTCTGAAGGATGGCGCTCGGGTCGATCAGGATGCGATTAAGGCCAAGCTCATTCGGCTACTGCAGGACTCCAGCCAGGGAAGCGCGATTCGTGATGATCTGCGATCCGGTTTACACACTGTGCCGTCGTGGATGCAACAGTGGGTTCGCGATCTGCTTGCCAGATCCGAGCAGGCAAGCACCAAGGCTTCACCGTGAACGCCGGCTTTCTTCGCATCATCGCCGCCTCTCCTGACGACCGCCAACAGGCTCGGCACGCCGATCCAGAATGTGGAGAAGGACTTCTGGGTGTCCTGGGTGCTGGACCTGCTGTTCAACGGCCGCGCCACCGGCGAGCCACGCCTGCTCTTCAAGCAAGGGCGGAACATCGCTGTCCAAGGCCTACGGGCTGATCTCCCGGTTTTCTGAAGATATCGATATCACGGTGTTCCGGGAGGATATCGGCCAGGACATCGAGGTGCGTGATCTGGAAGGACTCTCTGGCAAGCAGCAACGACTTCGCCTGAAGGCTACCAAGCAGGCCTGCCTGGGTTACATCCTGGGCTCACTAAAGGCTACCCGCGCCACAAATGGAATCCGGGTGTTCATGGAGGTGGGTGTCTGCTATGGCAACACCATCGTGCCGTACAATCATTTCACCCATAGCGTGGCGACTGGCTTTTCAGCTTTAGGGGCGGCACCACGCGATAAACATAAATTCCCAATCTGCGCCCCATGAAACTTATTAAAAATAGTGGTTCGGATCGTGTTGTCGATGAACTGAGAAAATGCCTAGTTGGGGGATCCACATTGGATGTGGCTTCGCCCGCTTTTTCCTTGTTTGCCTTCGGTGAAATCCGGGAGTTAGTGGTTGGGCTTACGGGTTGCCGCCTTGTCATACCCACCATTGATCCAGCGGAATTGGCTTTCCTTGGTATTGCCGCCGATCGTCCCTTTCGCAACCGTCTTCAAGCGCGTTGGCTTGCAAAGCAGTGTGCGAACTGGATCGAGAGGGCAGTTGAAATCCGCCAGGCAGCCGGAGCCATTCCACAGGCCATGCTGATTGCCAGCAACCCCGATTCAGCACATCACTGTGTAATCACTGGCAATTGCACCTTTTCCACCGAAGGGCTTGGGATTACTCCGGGAAGCCCATTCAGCCTGATCCAGTCATCGGAAACCTCGCAGGAGTGCGCTACCCTTGCTTCTTGGTTCGCCGTGTTGTGGGATGGCCTGGCTGCAAAGCAGGATGCCAAGAATGCATTGCTCGATAAGCTCAAGGCGTTTGTCGAGCCCAAAAAACCCGCTCTCATTTATTACCAGATTCTCTACCAGCTTTTCAAAGACCAGGGAGACGAGCTGGACGAAGAACGCATCGTCAAATCAGCCACCGGTATTAAGAACACCACCGTCTGGAAGAAACTCTACAAATTCCAGCGTGATGGCGTGGTCGGCGCCATCGATAAGCTTGAGCGCCATGGCGGGTGCATCATTGCCGACAGCGTGGGGCTGGGTAAAACCTTCGAAGCCCTCGCCATCATCAAATACTATGAACTACGCAATGACCGTGTTCTGGTGCTGGCACCCAAGCGTCTTCGCGAAAACTGGACGATCTATAAGACCAATGACAAACGAAATGTGTTGGCTACCGATCGATTCAACTACGACGTCCTCAATCACACCGATTTGTCCCGGGACAATGGCCAGTCAGGCGACATCGACCTTGCTCATGTCAATTGGGGAAACTACGACCTGGTGGTGATCGACGAGTCGCATAATTTCCGCAACAAGGCCACCCACAAGGATCGCGACACCCGTTATAGCCGGCTCATGCGTAACATCATCCAGTCCGGCGTAAAAACCCGGGTTCTGATGCTCTCAGCCACCCCGGTCAACAACCGCCTGTCCGACCTTAAAAACCAGATTGCTTTCGTGACCGAGGGTGACGATACCGCTCTGTCAGAGCAGGGCATCCCCAGCATCGAGGCCACCGTCCGCCAGGCACAGCTCCAGTTCAACCGCTGGCTCAACCTGGAGGAAACGGATCGCAAATCCTCCCGGCTGATGGATATGCTGGGGTTCGATTACTTCAAGTTGCTCGACCTTCTCACCATCGCCCGCTCACGTAAGCACATTGAGAAGTATTACGGTACCGACGAAACCGGCAAATTCCCGGAGCGTCTCAAGCCCATCAATATCAAGGCGGATGTGGACCTTACTGGCACCTTCCCCGCCATCCGCGATGTCAACAATGAAATCCGCCGTCTCAACCTTTCTGTTTATGCCCCAATGCGCTACGTGCTGCCACATAAACAGGCGGCCTACGACGCCAAATACAGCACCCAGATTCGTGGCGGCGAAAGTTTTTTCCGCCAGTTAGACCGGGAAGAAAGCCTGATTCACCTGCTACGCGTGAACATCCTCAAGCGCATGGAAAGCTCCGTCGCTTCCTTTGCCCTGACTATTCAGCGCCAGCTTGCCGATGTGGAATCCATGATCGCTCGCATTGAAGCGCACGAAGAATCGGTGGAAGAGATATCCATCGACGACGTGGAAGTCGACGATCCCAACTACGAAACCTTGCTCATTGGCCGCAAGGTCAAAGTGTTGCTTCAAGACGTGGATCGCGTGCGCTGGCAGCAAGACCTTATTGAAGACCGCAATCGGCTGCACACCTTGCTTTCGGCAGCACGTCTGGTGGACGCCTCTCGCGATGCCAAGCTGGCCGCACTGAAAGAAGTCATCACCCGCAAGTGCAGCGAACCGCTCAACCCGGGCAATCGCAAAGTCATTCTGTTCACCGCCTTTGCCGACACCGCCGATTACCTCTACCGAGAATTGTCTGGCTGGGCGCAACAAGAATTAGGTCTGCACAGTGCCGTGGTAACTGGCACAGGTGGCAACAAGGCCACGCTGCCCGGCCTGCGCAAAGACTTGGCCAGCATCCTTTCCACCTTCGCGCCACGTGCCAAGGTACGGCCGGCGGAACTGGCCGAGGACGGCGATCTGGACCTGCTCATTGCTACCGATTGCATCAGCGAAGGTCAGAACCTTCAGGACTGCGACGCCCTGATCAACTACGACATCCACTGGAACCCGGTGCGAATCATCCAACGTTTTGGCCGGATCGACCGTATCGGATCGCCCAACCAGCGCATCCAGCTCATCAACTTCTGGCCCAACATGGAATTGGAGGAGTACATCAACCTGGAACAGCGCGTCAGCGGCCGCATGGTCTTGCTCGATATCTCCGCCACTGGGGAGGAAAACCTTATCGAGCAGCAATCCGGCAACCCGATGAACGATCTGGAATACCGCCGCCAGCAACTCATCAAGATGCAGGAAACCGTCATCGACCTGGAAGACCTGTCCAGCGGCGTGTCCATCACCGACCTGACACTCTCCGATTACCGTATCGACCTGGCAGGCTTCCTCAAGGAGCATTCCGGCCAACTGGACAGTCTTCCCCTGGGCACCTTTGCCGTGACCACCACGCCGGAAGCAGCCATTGCGCCTGGCATCCTCTTCTGCCTGCGCGCCGAGGGCGATGCAGCCAACCGGGCCGCCGACCCCGGTTATCCACTGGCACCGTATTACCTGGTGCATATTGGCGACGACGGCGCAGTGCTATTGCCCTACACCCAGGCGAAACAGGCACTCGACACCTTGAAGCGCGTCTGCATGGGCCGCGACCTGCCGGATGCAGGTGCATATGCGCGCTTCGACAAAGCCACAAAGGACGGCCAGGACATGAGCCATGCGCAGTTACTGCTCGCCAAGGCCGTGGCGACTATCGTCGGCAAAAAAGAAGAACGGGCCGTCGCCAGTTTGTTTACTCCGGGCGGCACCCATGCGCAAAAGGGCGAGTTCGCCGGCAGCAACGATTTTGAAGTGGTCGCGTTTCTGGTGATCCTGCCTGAAGCAAGTGCATGAACACCGCCGATCTGATTGCCGCCCTCAATTTGCCCGGCAGCGCACAGGTCGATCAGCGCGTGCCCAAGAAGTTGCTGGTGGAAAACGGTGCGCCCACCGCTGCCGACAAGCGCCTCATTAACGAAGGTATTGAAGAAATTCAATGGCTCTCAGCGCTCAAACCCACCACGATAGGTGTACCGGAATACCGCGACGAAGCACGGGAATACCTGGAAATCGCCGTGTTGGTCATCACCCTGCGCGCGGATGCCAAGGCCGGGCGGCTGGCTGAACTGGCCCATCGCGCCATACCGTACCCTGTGTTCCTGATGCTGGCGGGCGACGCCAGCCTGAGCCTCTCGCTCGCCCACAAACGCTGGGCGCAGAATGAGGCTGGCAAGGTGGTGCTCGATGGCGCAGCCGTCGAGGTCCATCTGACCGAGTCACAGGACACCCAACCGATGCAAGGCTTCCTGACCGCCCTCGCGCTCGCCAACCAGCCACGCGCCCACTTGCTGGCCCTGTATCAAGGCTGGATGGATACCCTGATCGCCTATCAGGTGGCGGGTAAGACCGGGCAATTTGTTCTGGCCGATAGTCCCGAACAAACCGCCGCGCGCCGACAGGCTCTGCGCGATAGCCAGGAACTGGAAGTGAAAATTGTTAGCCTGCGTACCCAGGCCAATAGGGAAAAGCAGCTTGCGAGGCGCGTCGAGCTGAATCTTGAACTTCAGCGGCTCCAACATGAACTGGAGTCTGCCACCCAGAAGATGACCTTGTCGGGCTACTGGTCGAAGGCCAAAACAAGGAATTAAATACAAAATAAACTATTTTTTAGTAAATACACTACAATAAATCAAATAATATTTAGCAGGAGGCACGTCATGCTGCTTGAATTCCGTGTCCGCAATTTTCGCTCCATCCGTGATGAGCAAGTCATCAGCATGGTCGCGTCCAAGGACAAGAAGATGGCCGATACCCACCTGGCCTCGACCGGGCTTAAGAACCCGTCCCACGTCGTGCGTAGTGCCGTCGTGTATGGCCCCAACGCCAGCGGTAAATCGACCCTGCTTCTGGCGCTGAATTTCATGCGTGGCGTGGTGGCAGAATCCGCCACCACCATGCAACTCGGCCAAACTTTCAACATCCAGCCATTTCGCCTGGACGCAGCCTGGGCAGCGCAACCCACCGAGTTTGAAGTTACCTTCATGCTGGGGGGGGTGCGTTATCAATACGGCTTCACCCTCACACCCGAACGCATCGTGGACGAATGGCTGATGGTGTATCGCACCGCCAAGCCGCAGCAGTGGTTCAGCCGGCATTTCGACGAGAAAACCCAAAGCTCGATCTACGAGTTCAGTTCGCATCTCACCGGCCCACGCAAGCTGTGGCAGGAAACCACTCGGCCCAACGCATTGTTCCTGTCCACCGCCGTGCAGCTCAACAGCGAACTCTTGGGACCGATATTCCGCTGGCTGGTGGAGCAACCCGTGTACTTTGGGGCAGGGCTGGTTCCGCCGCCGGACTTCACCACCGCGCTGCTCCAGACCGAGGCGGGTAAGCGCGCGGTGAGCGACTTTCTCGCCTCGGCGGATATCAGCATTAGCGATGTGGTGAGCGTGCCGCGCCAGGGCATCCGCCAGAACATCATGTTTGGGCCGGAGGGCACGCAAGTCACTCGCGAAGAACATGAAATGCTCATGCCGCAATTCGTACACAAAACCGAGCACGGTTCCGCTAGCTTCGAGTTGCACGAAGAATCCCAGGGAACCCAGCGCCTGTATGCGATGGCCGCTCCCGTACTTGACGTGCTTCAACATGGCCGGCTTCTAGTCGTGGACGAACTCGACAGCAGCCTGCACCCCCTGCTGGTGCGTCGTCTGGTGCGCCTTTTCCACCAGCCGGAACACAACCCACTGGGGGCGCAACTGCTTTTCACCACCCACGACACCTCGCTGCTCGACCGCACCTTGTTCCGGCGCGACCAAATCTGGTTCACCGAAAAAGACCGCGACCAGGCCACCCGCCTGTACCCGCTCACCGACTTCAGCCCGCGCGAGACCGAAGCCTGGGAACGCGGCTACCTGGTCGGGCGATATGGCGCCGTGCCGTTCTTCAGCGAATCCCCCCCCGCCAAGGCGGTGGTCTGACAGGCCGCGGAGGGGAGCACATGGGAAAAGACAATCAACCCAAGGCACGACAAGCGGCAGATTTGGCGCGAAAAAGCGGCAAACGCGCGAGTTACGACCGCATCCTGATCGTCTGCGAAGGCAGCAAGACTGAGCCCCTGTACCTAGGGGAAATCCGCGCCGAATACCGCCTGCCCACAACAAATGTGCAGGTGCATCCAAGCCAGTTCGGCACCACACCCTTACAGGTGGTGGAATACGCAGAACACCTGTTCGTGGAGGGCAACGCAGTCCAAGACATCTCGCCGCGCGGCTTCGAACAGATTTATGCCGTGTTCGACCGCGACGACCACGGCACTTACCACAATGCACTGGCCAAGGCCGCCGCGCGACATGGCAAGTTGCGCAACGATCTCAACAAGTCCGTGAGTTTTGCCGCCATAGCCTCAGTACCCTGTTTCGAGCTCTGGCTGCTGTTGCACTTCGAGGAGGCGCTTGCCCCGCTGCACCGTGCCGAGGTTTACCAGAGGCTGCGCCCCTACCTTCCCGGCTACGACAAGGGCCAGCCAGGACACTACGCCAACACAAAACACCATCTGGCCGACGCCACACAACGCGCCGAGCATCTGACCAAGCTGGCCGACGCCTACGACGGCGCAGCTCCCTACACTGACCTCCATCGCTTGGTGCGCCTGCTCACCACGCTCAAGCCCTGAATACCGAGACCGCCATGCAGAAAATTGAAGCCTCTGATCCTGAAACCCGCTCCGCTGACATCGTGGCCGGCAACATCGACACGCTCAAAGCCCTGTTCCCCGAAGCCTTTACCGAGGGCAAGGTCGATTTCGAGGTGTTGAAGCAACTACTGGGTGGCGCGGTTGAGGAGCGCGAGGAGAAATACGGCCTCAACTGGCATGGCAAGCGTCGTGCGCGGCAACTGGCGCTCACGCCCAGCAACGGCACCCTGCGTCCTTGCAAGGAAGAAAGCGTGGACTGGGACAGCACGCAGAACCTGATGATCGAGGGCGACAACCTGGAGGTGCTCAAGCTCTTGCAGAAAAGCTATGCCGGCAAGGTCAAACTCATCTATATCGACCCGCCGTATAACACCGGCAAGGATTTTGTGTACCCGGATAACTTTCAGGACAACATCAAAAACTACCTGGAACTGACCGGGCAGGTTGAGGGTGGACAAAAAGTCAGCTCAAACACTGAGGCCAGCGGGCGATTTCACACCGACTGGCTCAACATGATGTATCCCCGCCTCAAGCTGGCACGAAATCTATTGCGAGAGGATGGGGTGATTTTCATCAGCATTGATGATTGTGAAATTCAGAATTTGAGAGCGACTTGTGACGAAGTGTTTGGAGAAGAGAGCTTTATTGCTCAGGTCGTCTGGGAAAAAATGTACACAACAAAAAATGACGCGAGCAAAATTTCAGCGAGCCATGACTATATTCTTGTGTATGGCAAACAAGAGGGCGCCAATTCCCCTGTTAGCCTTCTCCCACGTAATGAAGCGATGGACGCGAGATATACGAACCCGGACAGCGATCCCCGTGGCCCTTGGAAACCAATCCCACTTTATGCAGACGGCGAGAGGAAGAACGGGAGGTACCCGATCTCAGGTTCAACCGGCTTAATTTTTTACCCTCCGTCGAGTGCGCATTGGCGATACATAGAGAATGACGTACAGAGCCTTATTGCAGACAACCGTATTTGGTTTGGACGCAATGGTGACAGTCAGCCGAACCTCAAGCGGTTCTTGTCCGAGCTAAAGGATGGGGTTAAGGCAAAAACCCTGTGGCCACACAAAGAAGTTGGTAGCAATGACACAGCCAGCAGGGAAATTAAGCTGCTGTTTGAGTGCTCTGATTCGCCATTTAGTTTTCCGAAGCCAACAACATTGCTGTCTCGGATCATTGAACTAGGTGCAAAAGACAATGATGCCCTAGTTCTAGATTTCTTCGCCGGTTCTGGCACTACCGGCCACACCGTCATGGTGCAAAACGCCACCGATGGCGGCAACCGCCGCTACATCCTCGTTCAACTCCCCGAACCGCTCGACCCCGAAAACAAAGACCAAAAAACCGCCGCCGACTTCTGCGACCAATTGGGCAAATCTCGCACCATCGCCGAGTTGACCAAGGAGCGCCTGCGCCGCGCCGCCGCCAAGGTCAAAGCCGACAACCCGATGTTTGCCGGCGACACCGGCTTCCGAGTGTTCAAACTCGACAACTCCAACATCCGCGCATGGAACCCCAACCCGGACAATCTGGAAGAGACGCTGTTCGCCCACCAGGAACACTTGCTGGAGAGTCGCACCGAAGCTGACGTTCTTTATGAGTTGCTACTCAAGCTCGGCCTCGACCTCTGTGTGCCTATCGAACGACGGGTCATCACCGGAAAGGACGTCTACGTCGTGGGTGGCGGCGTTCTGATGGCTTGCCTTGCGACCAGCATCACCCGCGACCAAGTCGAACTGCTGGCGCAAGGCGTCATCGCCTGGCACAAGGAACTTGCCCCCGCCGGTGACACGACCTGTGTGTTCCGCGACAGTGCCTTCGCAGACGATGTGGCCAAGACCAATCTGGCCGCCATTCTGGAGCAGCACGGCATACAGAACGTGCGAAGTCTGTGAGGACTCGGCGATGAAACTGCATTTCGAGCCCAACCTTGACTACCAACTGCAAGCCATCGAGGCCGTTTGTGACTTGTTTCGTGGCCAGGAGGTGTGCCGTACCGAGTTCACGGTGACGATGAAGGTGCCACCTACCGTTACCGACGACATGTTTCCCGGCACGGTGTCGCAGCAAATGACGCTGGGAGTTGCCGAGTCGGACTTGGGTGTTGGCAACCGCCTGACCCTGCTGGACGATGAGCTGCACAAGAATCTGGCCGACATCCAGTTGCGCGGTGGCTTGCCGCCTTCCGGCACGCTAGCCTCTGGCGACTTCACCGTCGAGATGGAAACCGGCACGGGCAAAACCTATGTCTACCTGCGCACCATATTTGAACTCAACAAGCGCTACGGCTTCAGCAAGTTTGTCATCGTGGTGCCGTCGGTGGCGATCAAGGAGGGCGTCTACAAGACTTTGCAGATCACCGTGGATCACTTCAAGGGACTCTACGCAGGTGTGCCCTTTGACTACTTCCTCTACGACTCAAACAAGCTCGGGCAGGTGCGCAACTTCGCCACCAGCTCGAACATCCAGATCATGGTGGTTACGGTCGGAGCTATCAACAAGAAGGACGTCAATAACCTCTACAAGGACAGCGAAAAAACCGGCGGCGAAAAGCCCATCGACCTGATCAAGGCGACCCGACCAATCGTCATTGTCGATGAGCCTCAAAGCGTGGATGGTGGCTTGTCGGGTGCAGGCAAGACCGCGCTCGACGCGATGAACCCGCTGTGCACGTTGCGCTATTCAGCCACCCACGTGGACAAGCACCATATGGTGTTTCGCCTCGACGCTGTGGATGCCTACGAGCGCAAGCTGGTGAAGCAAATCGAAGTGGCTTCAGCCACTGTGGAGGACGCGCACAACAAGCCGTTTGTTCGGCTGGTGTCAGTGAGCAGCAAGCGCGGCACGATCAGCGCCAAAGTCGAACTCGACGTGGAAACGAGAAGCGGGGTGAAGCGGCAGGAAGTCACCGTGAGCGACGGGGACGACCTGGAGCAGGCTGCCAAGCGAGCGATCTACGCTGATTTCCGTATTGGCGAGATCAACACCGCTAAAGGCGAGGAGTTTCTGGAGTTGCGCTATCCCGGTGGGGAATCCTACTTGGCCTTGGGTCAAGCGCATGGCGACGTCGATGCCTTGGCCGTGCAGCGCGAAATGATTCGCCGTACCATCAAGGAACACTTGGACAAGGAAAAGCGCCTGCGCCCGCTTGGCATCAAGGTGTTGTCGCTGTTCTTCATCGATGCGGTGGACAGGTACCGCCAGTACGACGCCGACGGCAATTCGGTGAAGGGTGACTACGCCCGCATCTTTGAAGAGGAATACCGCCGCGCAGCCAAACTCCCCGCGTATCAGAGTCTGTTCGCCGAAATCGATCTGGCAAGTGCCGCTGAGGAAGTGCACAACGGCTACTTCTCCATCGACAAGAAAGGTGGCTGGACGGATACCAGCGAAAGCAACTCAGGCAATCGCGAGAACGCCGAGCGGGCCTACAACCTGATCATGAAGGAGAAGGAGAAGCTGCTGGGTTTCGAGACGCCGCTTAAGTTCATCTTCTCCCACTCGGCGCTGAAGGAAGGCTGGGACAACCCCAACGTATTCCAGATTTGCGCCCTGCGTGAAATGGGAACCGAGCGCGAGCGTCGTCAGACCATCGGCCGGGGCCTGCGCCTGTGCGTCAATCAGCATGGCGAGCGGGTGCGCGGTTTTGAAGTGAACACCCTCACGGTGGTCGCCACCGAGAACTACGAAGAATTCGCCGAGAATTTGCAGAAGGAGATCGAGAAGGACACGGGCATTCATTTTGGCATCGTGGAACAGCACCAGTTTGCCGCCATCGCCGTGACGGGTGCTGATGGGCAGGCGGTTCCGCTGGGCATCGATCAGTCGAAAGCGCTGTGGGAACACCTCAAGGCCGCTGGCCACATTGACGCCAAAGGCAAGGTGCAGGACTCGCTGAAGTCAGCGTTGAAGGACGGAACGCTGGCGCTGCCAGCGGAGTTTGAGACGCAACGTACTCAGATCGCCGAGGTGCTGCGCAAGGTGTCTGGCCGCCTGGAAATCAAGAACGCCGATGAGCGTAAGCAGGTGCCGGTGCGCAAGGCCATCTATCTCAGTACTGAGTTCAAGGCGCTGTGGGATCGGATCAAGCACCAAACCACGTACCGGGTGCAGTTTGACAACACCAAGCTGGTGGCGGACTGCATCGTGGCGTTGCAGAAAGCCCCTGCCATTGCAAAGGCCCGTCTGCAGTGGCGCAAGGCTGACATCGCCATCGGCAAGGCGGGGGTCGAGGCGACAGAAAAGACGGGTGCTGCAACCGTCGTCCTGGACGAGACGGACATTGAGCTACCTGACTTGCTCACCGACTTGCAGGATCGCACCCAGCTCACCCGTCGCACAATTACGAGCATCCTGACCGGTAGCGGGCGGCTGGACGACTTCAAGCGCAATCCGCAGCAGTTCATTGAGCTCGCCGCCGAGACGATCAACCGTTGCAAGCGGCTGGCGCTGGTCGATGGCATCAAGTACCAGAAGCTGGGCGACGAACACTTCTACGCCCAGGAGTTGTTCGATCAGGAAGAACTCACCGGCTACCTCAAGAATATGCTGATGGATACGACCAAGTCGATCTATGAGCACGTGGTGTACGACTCCACCACCGAGCGCGACTTTGCCGATGCGCTGGAGAAGAACGACGCCATCAAGCTGTATGCCAAACTGCCTGGCTGGTTCAAGGTGCGCACGCCCCTGGGCAGCTACAACCCAGACTGGGCGGTTCTGGTGGAGCAGGACGGCACGCAGCGCTTGTATTTCGTCGTTGAAACGAAGAGTAGTCTTTTCACCGATGATTTGCGCGACAAGGAAAGCGCCAAGATCGAATGTGGAAAGGCGCATTTTCAGGCACTGGCGGTTGGAGAGTCTCCGGCCCAATACGTCGTGGCGCGTTCGGTCGACGATGTCCTGTCGAGGGCGATGAAGACATGAACTGAAGCAGAGAATCGTGGCGCATGGCTATCCGGCCATCTGCGCTTTGGGTAAAGAAGTAGCTCACGCTTGTGGACGACGACAGAACGAAGGAGATTGGATGGCATCGCAAATCGAACGCATCTTGATTCTAGCCAAGACATACCCGTCCCCCAGCGCGCAGCACGTTGAAACGTCGTGCGTCGCTGGTATAAATGAACACGGTGCGATGCGACGTTTATATCCGGTGCCATTCCGCCTGGTCGAGGAAGGTCAGAAGTTCAAGAAATGGCAGTGGATTGACGTGCGAGTCGAGAAGGCCCACAAGGATCATCGGCTTGAAAGCCACAAGCTCTACATTGACACGATTACCTGCGGTGATGTGATCGACACAAAAAAACAGTGGGATGCCCGGTGGCCGTGGATCGAAAAGCTACCAACGTTCACGAGCTTCGATGAGCTCGAAGAGACCCGGATTGAATCGGGGCTGTCGCTGGCACTGATGCGACCGAAGCAGGTGTTGACGCTGGAAATCGTTGAGGCAAGGGCCGCCGAGTGGACGGACGAGGAGCGCGAGAAGTTACTGCGCGACGAGATGCAGGGGCAGCTTTTCAGCGACGCCGAGGTCAAGAAAATGACACAAACGCTACGGAAGGTGCCATTCGACTTCTACTACCGATACACATGCGATACGCCGGAGGGCGAAAAAGTGTTCAAGCACAAGATCGTCGATTGGGAGGCAGGCGTTCTGTTCTGGCACTGCCGCCAGAGTCACGGGGTAGATTGGAAGAAGCCGTTTCGGGCCAAACTTGAAGAAGACTTGACGGGAAAGGACTTGATGTTCTTGATGGGAAATCAGCACCGGTTTCAAGACCAGTGGCTGATCATCAGCTTGATCTACCCGCCTAAGCGAAAGCCAGCCGAAGTGACGCCACAGGGCTTGCTGTTTTAGCTGATGCCTTGATGTGCGTGACACGCGCACCGCAATAATCGTTGACCGCGTTCGCCACCATCGAGCGATGGCAGAAGTTCGAGTCGGCTTCGAAGCAAAGCAACGCACAGTTTGCCGACGCGGCCAGAGCTGAGAGATCAGCGATGGCTTCGTCTTGCGTCTTGAGGTATTTCATGAACCCTTCGGTGTAGCGCTTCCAATTGCCATCTTTGCGATAGCGGTCGCGCACCGGCTTCGGGCATCCGAGGTTCACCATATGAACATACTCGCGACCTGAGAGGTTCAGTACGTTTGCAAGGGACTTCTTCGAGAAGCCGGGCTTGCGGGAAAGCGGTAGCTCTCGGACGTCGACAACTGTGTCAATGCAGTGCTCGGTGAGCAGCGACATGAACGCGTCGATATCAAGTCCTTCGTAGCCTATGGTGAAAACAGTCATTACAGGTAGCGCTCCAATGATTTCATTTTAACGGAGGTTCGCGCTACTGACGAGACTATTGGCCGCACCGGTAGCATGTCCACCGACGGCACCACCATCAGCACCGATTCTGACCAGGACATCCCGCGAATCTGCAGTAAATGTGACCTGTTTTTCAGTCAGGTCGATGGGTTTACTAGGATTAATGGGGAGAAGTTCTATGCAGGCTATGTTCCAGTTGAATGAATAATGTTTCGTCGTCCGTCGACGTGTAAATGCTGGTGGTTGCCACGCTGGCGTGTCCGAGCAGGCGCTGGATCATGTTGACCGGCATCGTCTCCGCGGAATGCGCGCCGCGCGTGTGTCTCAGCCAGTGCGTCGAGGCTTTCGCCATCTTTTTGGCATCGTCATGATGCCCCTGCGTGGCAAGCTCTGCTGCCGCTTCCCTGAAGAACGTCTTCAAGGCCTTGTACAGCGTCGTGGGATCCAGGGTGCCCGTATCCTGCCCAAGCCGCAGCCGGGCGATCAGGGGAATATCTCCAGGGTTGTCCAGCGGGTCGGCATTCAGGCCCCGCCAGGCCAGGTAGTCGCGTAATGCATCCATCACCATGCCAGGCATCGGGACTGCACGCCATTTGCCCCCCTTGCCGAGCACTTTTAGCATCCAGCGGACACCCAGGTCACGCTTGAGCGGGACCGAATAGAGTCTCCCCAAGCTGGCATCCACCAGTTCGGTGAGCCGTAGCCCCGTGGCATAGGCGAAGGGGAGTACGAAGTGCAAGCGCCGGACGGATTCGTCCATAGGCTGCCTATGCAGATATTCCATGAGAAATGCCCACTGGTTGCGTGTGAACGCGTGCGTCAGTTCCAAATCAGGCGCGGTGGCCACGTCCATCACCCGCTGTGGCGGCGGCACGCCGTCCCATGGATTGCTGTCGAGGTAACGCACTTTGGCAAGCCACTCGAACAGGGATTTGAGGATGGTGTGGGCCTGGATTTGGCTGTGCAGCGAGGCGGCTCCTTCGAATGGCCGCCAGTTGGCCGACCAGCGCGGTGTGCTGCGTTTTCCCATCCATTCCGCCTGGGGAAGGCGCCATGACCATGCCGCAGGCAATGTGCGGCCGAGCCCGCCCAGCCAGTCCCGGTAGGCAATGGCATCCTCGATCGACAGCGACGACAGGGCGCGCCCGCGCTCCATGATCGACCAGATCAGGAGGCGCTCTGCCTCGCGTCGATAGGCGCGCTCGGTATGCGGATTCGACGCGCGCGCTTTCAGCCAGGCATCGATCGCCTGATAGTCATTTTCAGCAGCGATGCGGCTGCGGCCGAGGCCTCGGTTCTCGCCAACCGAGCCATCCAGTTCCGCCGGCGCCGAGAACGACTCCAGCGGCATGATGGCGGTGGCTGAGGGCCGGGTCAGTTCGATCGGCGACAACGACCGCAGCGGGGCGAGCCCCTGCGGCGCCATTACCCCCAGACTGCCTTCGTGGGTGGCAAGCCACGTCACGAGCCGGCGCGCCCCTTTTTCGCCGAGGCGGGGGACGGACACCCACCAGCGGTAGCCCTGCGTGCGGACGCGCTGATGCAGCGCCTCGATGGTGGCGATGCCGGCGAGGATGAGCCTGGCAGCAAGTCGATCGTCAAACCAGGCGGCAACTGGATCCTGCGGCTGCGGATCGGTGGCGAGCAGTTCCTCCATCCACACCAGCGCGGCCAGTTGGCGCTCGACCAGACGGGCGTAGCGTCTCGCGCGGCGGTCGATGCTCTGCGGATAGGCCTCGACGTACATCGCGGCCAGTTCCTTCTCCGAATAGAAGTGATCGGGGTCGTGTGCTTCGCGGAAGG
>Ga0180009_10003469_pt1 | contig 17904 bp, 19 predicted proteins | sample OS_PC_MetaG_FD_123537 | JGI IMG/M metagenome (GOLD analysis project Ga0180009, IMG submission 123537) | Groundwater microbial communities from the Aspo Hard Rock Laboratory (HRL) deep subsurface site, Sweden - OS_PC_MetaG | ecosystem: Environmental > Aquatic > Deep subsurface > Groundwater... | reverse complement strand
CTTTTGCTAAAATTCGGGAACGGCCCGCGGGCTTTGGCTATATCGCGGGAAGTGTCTCTGGCTGTTTTCTGTATAAAACTGATAATCTTTTCTGCCAGCCTTAAAGCTTCGGTTGAAGAATAAGAAACTTCAAGTTTTATGAGCATATCCGCCCAGCCCATAACGCCCAGCCCGATTTTACGGTTGCCCCGGGACATTTCTTTTATTTTCTCAATGGGGTAATTGTTCATGTCTATTACATTATCAAGGAAATGAGTTGCTGTCTGGACGGTCTTGGCTATTTTTTTCCAGTCAACTTCTTTCTTGAGTGTTTCCGGATCCTCAATAAGCATTTTTGAAAGGTTGATTGAGCCGAGGTTGCAGGACTCAAAAGGGAGAAGAGGCTGTTCTCCGCAGGGGTTTGTTGATTCGATTTCGCCGATCTGCGGCGTCGGGTTGGTTTCGTTCATCCTGTCAAGAAAAACAATGCCAGGTTCCCCGTTTTTCCAGGCCGCGTCAATTATTTTATTGAAAACATCCATGGCTTTCAAGGTTCCGGCAACTTCGCCGTCGCGCGGGTTATAAAGGTAATATTCGCTGTCAGTTTCAACCGCCTGCATAAATTCTTCAGTTAAACCAACCGATATATTAAAGTTAGTCAGGGCGTCATTTGAATCTTTGCAGTTAATAAACTCCATAATATCCGGGTGGCCTACTTTTAAAATCCCCATATTCGCGCCCCGCCTGGTACCGCCCTGTTTTATGGCTTCGGTGGCTGAGTTAAAAACCTGCATAAAGGAAATCGGGCCGGAGGAAACGCCGGTAGTTGAACGCACCAGGTCATTTTTTGGCCTGAGGCGCGTGAAAGAAAATCCTGTACCGCCGCCTGATTTGTGTATCAGGGCTGTGTTTTTAAGCGTATCAAAAATTGATTCCATGGAGTCTTCAATCGGCAGCACAAAACACGCCGAAAGTTGTTGAAGTTCCCTTCCAGCATTCATTAACGTAGGAGAATTGGGCAGAAATTCAAGTTTTACCATAGTGCTGTAAAATTCTTCGATTACAGGGGCCAGATCCTTGTTCGGGTCATACATCAGGTCTGCCTGCGCGATGTTTTCGGCTACCCTGAAAAATAAATCCTCAGGCAATTCAACCGGTTGGCCGGTATCATCTTTTCTAAGATAACGTTTTTGAAGAATTTTGAGTGAATGCTCATTGATTTGAGGCTTGATTCTCGAGATGAGCTGCTCTTTGAGTCCATCTATTAATACCGCCATTTCTTCCCCCTGCCTGGAGACAATAATATCTCCGGCCCAGTCCTGTTTTTGACTTATTTGTCTTTAATTTCTTTTATGCGTTTCAATTCGTTCAGAAAAGTTTCTATGTCTGCATATTGATAATAAACCGAAGCAAACCTGATATATGCAATAGGATCCAGTTCGAGTAATTTTTTTAACACTTTTTCTCCGATAATCCTGCTGGGCACCTCAAGCACATATTCCTGAAGTTCCCTTTCAATGTCAGCTACAGCTTTTTCAACTGTGTTTTGGTCAATCGGCCGCTTTCTGCAGGCTAACGTAATGCCGTCACGAAGTTTGTTCCTGTCAAAAGGTTCACGCTGGTTATCCGTTTTACTTACCATTAGAGGCATTTCTTCAATTCTTTCATAGGTAGTAAAGCGTTTGGCGCATTCAGGGCACTCACGCCGCCTCCTGACAACACTTGATTCGTCAAGCGGCCTGGAATTGGTAATTTTTGTGTCAAAATGCGTGCAATAAGGGCACTTCATAGTTAATTTTAAAAAGAACAGAACGGGTTTAGTTATTGGCAGGCATACAACATGTTGTATTTCCAGCAATCACAGGTACAATATATATATTTGAGTTAAATTTGTCAAGGGGGCCCAAAAAAATATTTGAAAAATATTTTTTTCTTGCTTTTCTCTCTCGAATTTTGAAACCTGTAAATCCTGCAGAATTGTTGCATAAAGTAAAATCCTACATCGAAAAACAATCTCTCAATAAAGAAAATTCAATAAATATCGGGAATAGGCTTATAGATGAAATAAAAAAAGCCGGCGGTAATAAGGTAGTTGCTTGAATTAAACGCCTCTTGCTGTTGGGCCCCAAATTAATTTATGAACTTGTAAGCCCAATTTAAGATTGATACCATCCTTCAAAATCCACTCTGAAATAATTTTAGGCGTTATTTTTTGGAAAGCAGGAGACAAAACCACCAGAGTATTCTTGGCGAGATTATGCTTTTTGATTATATCTTTCGCAAATGTATAATCCTTTCTGTTACAAATGACAAACTTAATTTCATCGTTTTTATTTAAATGCCGGAAATTCCCCCGCAACATTTTACCTGATTGTCTGCTACCTGGGCATTTGATGTCCATTAATTTTATTGCTCTTTTATCTACTTTTGATATATCCCAGCTTCCGTTTGTGCCTATCAGGACTTTATATCCCTTAGAAAGCAGTTTTCTTACTAATTGGGGTGTTTCTTTTTGTAAAAGAGGCTCGCCACCAGTAATCTGGATAAGTTTGGTTTTAAAATGCCTGATTTTATCCATTATTCCGCTAATGGACATTTCCCTTCCTTTATTATAGGCATATTTTGTATCGCAGTAGGAGCAACGCAGGTTACATCCGGCTAAACGGATAAAAATACATGGGTATCCGGCAAACCTTGATTCCCCCTGGATACTTTTATAAATTTCGTTGATTTTTAACATTGGATTGTAAATTTGGAAGGTAAAAAAGCGGGCGAAGGGAGTTGAACCCTCGACCTACTCGTTGGCAACGAGTCGTTCTAGCCACTGAACTACACCCGCATTTATACCCAAATTATATAGTTTTTTTAATATATAGTCAAGTCGAATTCATTTCTTGTTGAATTCATTTCTTTTTCTTTTGTGCTTTTAATTCTTTCAAAAAAGCTTCAAAATCTTCAGGCGGCGTAAGCCCTACATAACGAACCAGTCCCTTCCTGTCAATTATAATGCTTTGCGGGAGCGTTTTTATGTTGTAAGCGGATCTTATCAGCCCTTCAGAGTCCAGTAATATAGGATAGGAAATGTTAAATTCTCTTACAAAAAATGAAAGTTTCTCGGTTTTCTCCTTGACTGCAATACCAAGTATTTCAACATTCCTTTTTTTATAGATACCATAAATTCTAGTCAGTTCGGCGATATCCCTCCTGGTTCTGGCCGAACTTATTGTAAAGAAGTTCAAATATACAATTTTCCTGCTCTTGTAATCCTTTAGAGAATATTTCTCCCCGGCCAGATTTTTTAAAACAAAATCCGGAATTGTCTGCCCTGTTTTTATTTGCATTTTCCCCTGGGAAAAAACTGCTGTATTAATTACTAACAGCACAAATATAAACCAAGTTTTAGTAATGCATTTCATATTTTTTATCTCCTGACTTTTAACAAACAACATAGCATCGACGAAGGCTTTCTGAAAATCAGGCCGCCCGGAAAGTTCAATATATTTCACGGTTTTTGATATTTAAGGAAGGTTGCTTTATTACGCACCAAATTTTCCTAACTTCATTGCGTGGGCCATAGCCAAAGACATGACATTTGTCGCGCGGAAAATGCCGAGAGCGCCTTTAAGGCATTCTCTTTCCGAAAAGCCCTGGATTGTTTCATTTCCGAAGGAATATTTTGAATACAGCATAAAGGGCACTGGATGCCAGGAATGGCCTGACATCATAGCGGGTGTTGAATGGTCACCGCAAATAATGAGTGAATCAGCTTTCATGTTGACAAATTCCGGTATCAGCTTATCAATTTCTTCAATTTTTTTTACTTTTGCGTCAAAATTGCCGTCTTCGCCGTAGGCGTCTGTTTTTTTAATGTGCACATAAAAAAAATCATAATTATTCCATTCTTTTTTGAGAACAGTTATTTCATCTTCTATAGTTTCACCGGGCGTTTGAATAATCGTCATGCCTACTAACTGCGCCAACCCCCTGTACATCGGATAGGTTGCAATGGCTGCAGGTTTAAGCTGATATACATCACCCATCTGCGGAATATCAGGATATTTTGAAAACCCGCGCAAGAGGCAATAATTTGCCGGCGGTTTGTCTTTGAGTAACTCAGAAACCCTTTCAATGAATTTGTTTACAATTTCTGCTGTTTTTTTGCCGTCCGGCTTGCTTGCGATTATTTTTTTTGCAGGATTGTTTTCTTTCTGGGGGTCATTGTCGGTAATATTTTCAGAAAGGCCTTCTCCTCTGAATACAACAACAAACCTGTGTTCCTTGCCTGATTTTATTATGACTTCGCAATCCTCTATTTTGGGGATTTTTTCCTGTAAAAGCTCGCAGATTTCCTGGTTTTTTTCCGTAGGAATCCTGCCCGCGCGCCTGTCTGTAACCATGTTTTTTGAATAATCCATCGTAGCGAAATTCCCTCTCAAAGCAAGGTCAATGTTTTTCATATGAATTCCAATGCCGATGGCTTCAAGAACACCTCTGCCAATCTGGTATTTTTCAGGGTCGTAGCCAAAAAGCGATAGATGCGCCGGGCCGGATCCGGGTGTTATGCCATATTCAACAGGAACGGTCAGTCCTGCTGCGGATTTCTTTGCCAGAGCGTCCAGGTTAGGGGTTTTTGCGGTATCAAGTTCCGTCTTGCCTGTTTCAGGGTTTGGCATGCCGCCTAAACCGTCTATAACCACCATTAAAATCTTCTTATCGTTTTTTTGCGCCACTTGTTTTACTAAATCAAGAGTGTTCATTTGTTCCTTTTTAATATCCCATTCCCTTTTTTTATTTTTTTTCGGGTCGTTTAATTTCTTTATCCTGTGTGGCTTTTACTAAGGTTACCTCCAGGGATAAAATTCATTCTCTAATTTTTCATCATAAAGCCCTTGTCGGGCCCTGCTGGCTATTTTTAAACCGATATTAAAGAAATATTCCTCAACTTCCCCTCTTTTATTGTAAGTAACACTTGTCTCCCAGCAATGCAGGTCCCTGTATATTTTCAGGCCTTCGTCCTTAATTGTATATTGACTGTTATTGACCATTCCAATCAGGGTTAAATTTATAAACCATTTGTTGCCTATCCAAAAACTAAACTGATTATTTAATTGAACGCCATTTGTGCTGGTTTGAACATAATATAATCCCATCGAATAACTGGCTCGCGCGGAAGGCGTAAATGTAACCTCAGTCTGGTAAGAAGTCGTTGAAGAGGATTCTATATTGAATTGATGGTTTAAATATATACTAACCTTTCTGCTCAAAAGCGTGCCTATTTCTGTAATTAAAGGAGAATACCTTGCGAGGTTATTTGTGTAGCCAGGTGTTTTGAATTCCCTGAAATCGTAACTTGTGCTCATGCGCAGGTACCTGGAGCTTATCTGAGAGACATATAACATTGCAGCGATATTATTTCCTTCAATACCATAATCATTGGCGAAAGTGTCTATTTCCTGGGAATTGATTATTGACCGGTTTTTGTAATTATGAGTAAATTCCATGTAAGTGAACCAGTTTATCCGCTGTCTTAGGGATAATGCGGAATAATAATTGGTAATAAAAGTTTGGGTATCAAGCAATAATCTCCAGGTTTCAATTGCGCCGATTTTTGGTGTAATCGTGGTTCTTAGCGATACTGGGAATTGGCGGGTTAAATAAAAATCCGAAGATGAATTCCAGGTAACGGTACCTGCTTTGCTTGAGTAATTTCTGTATAGGTTGGTGCTGAAGCCGGCATATAGGGGCGAATATTTGGGTTTAAACTGAAAAACAGTAAAATCCATTTTTGGCGCGTCGTATTCGTCCAACACAAAACTTTTCGCTGCCGGGTCAAAAACATCGCGTCTGTTGCTTGAAATTTGAAAATTTGTCAAAGATGTTTGTTTTGTAAGCGCTATATCAGACCTGAAGTCACTGGTCAGTCGGTTCCAGTTTTCGCCGAAATAGAATTGATTGAAATATTCATCGCTTTGATAATTTAAATTTCCCTGCAAAGACCATGTTTTTGACAGCTTCTCCCAGTGAGACGACCTGACAGTATATCTTTCACGCATGCTTTTGTCTTCTTTTATATGATAGAGGTAGGTACTTCCTTTTACTTTATCAGGGTTATTGTAGTTATATTCCAGTCCGGTGCCGATTCCCTGGTTTTGAAACAAATCCACGCAAAGCTTTGAATAAGTGTATTTCGATACCGGAAAACCGTAGACTGTTTTTATCTGGATTCCGTCATAAGTGTTGTACCCTGGGTAAATTTCGAGGGAATTGACCCTCTCGCTCATAGAATAAGCGTAAGCCGGGTAATAGAAAACAGGAATATTGCGAATTTTCAAAACCACGTTTTTGGCAACCATCTCTTTATTCGGTTTTAACGACGCGCTTTTAACCCTCAGATGGTAATGGGGCACTTTTGCGTTGCACGTAGTAAAGTCTGATTTACCCAGGTAAAGGTCCTGGTTGCTTTTGAAAATTTTGTCGCCTTTAAAACCCCAGGGGTAATAATATCCGTAAGCGTCATAAATATTCCCGGTGCTTTGGGAATAATTATATTCGCATTTGCTTCCTAATATCAGCGAGTCCCCGTCCTTTATAGAAACCGAACCCTCAGCCAGGGCAAACTGCCGATCTAAATTTATGTCCATTTTCTTCCCGGACATTTTAAAATTTCCGGAACTGATTTCAACATTGCCCCGGGCAAAAATGTTTTTTGTGCTTTCATCGTAGTCGAGCTTATCCGCTTTTATATTAACCTTGTCATCAGCAAATAATCCGGCAGTTAAAATGGATAAAAGAACCGATATTATTCCAAGCTTTCTCATATTTTCCTTTTCAGGTATTTCAACAATTCTCCGCAGAAATACAGGGAACCCGTGAAGCAAACAACCTGGTCTTTTTTAATAAGGCCGAAAATGTCTTTAAAACTGCTTTCTATCCTGATGTTGCTCGGGCTCAAGTATCTTTTCCAGTTATTTCGCAGTATGTTTACATCTGCGGCGCGGGGATTGTTCATTTTGAACAAAATAACTTTTTTTGCAAGCCCTGAAAGCAATTGAATCATTTTACGGTAATTCTTTTCCTTCATAATGCTCATAACAAAAGTTATCCTGCTTTTTTTAAAGGGTGAATCTTTCAATGTGGCTGCTAGCGTAGCCGTTCCGTGCGGATTATGGGCGCCGTCAATTATCAGGGTATTGCCTGTTCTTTGATTTATAATTTCAAATCTAGCCGGCCAATAAGCGCTCCTTAATCCTTTATGAATAGCGTTTTCAGCTATTTCGTAACCTTCTTCCTGGAGAATTCCCATGAATTTTAATGCCATGGCCGCATTCATCAATTGGTGCCTGCCCAAAAGGCTTAAAGGAACGTTTGTATAAAAATGTTTTTTATCGTTGTAGGATATATACTGGCATTTATTGGCCCAATCCGTATCTACATAGAAACATTTAAAATCTTTTCCATAAACATAAAGCTCGCTTTTATGATTTTTTGCTGTTTTAGCGATAGTCTGCAGTACTGCATCTTCCTGAGCGGCTGAAATTACAGGGACTCCTTTTTTTATAATTCCAGCTTTTTCCTTGGCAATAGCAGTAATGGTTTTCCCCAACAATTCTGTGTGGTCAAAATCTACCGGCGTAATAAGGCTGGCCAAGGGTTTTTTAATGGTATTGGTAGCGTCAAATTTGCCGCCAAGCCCGGTTTCAATGACGGCAATGTCAACTTTTTGCCAGCTAAAATGAACAAAAGCCATAAGAGTTAGAATTTCAAAATAGGTCAGGGGGCAATTCTGGACATTCTCGTATTGCTTATTCTTTTTTAAATAAAATCCGATGATTTCGTTGACTTCATTTTCAGTAATCAGGGAATTGTTTATTCTTATGCGTTCCCGGAAAGTTAACAAATGAGGAGACGTGTATATTCCAACAGAAAATCCCGCCTGTTTTAATATTTCATAGATCATGCAGGCCGTCGAACCTTTTCCGTTTGTGCCGGCTATATGTACGGCTGGGAATTTATCCTGGGGATTTCCTAATCTGGCAAGCTCTTTCTTGATGTTTGAAATGTCGGGATTCTGGTTTGTGTATTCTTTTTCCGCTAATTTGTTAAGCCATGGGATATAGTTCATTTCACATTTTTTGGCTTGTAGAGGAAATTAAGCAGTTTTATCAGCGTATTTTTCATTTCTTTTCTTTCTACAATCAAATCAACCATTCCATGCTGTAAAACAAATTCAGACAGCTGAAAACCGTGAGGAAGTTTTTCGCGGATAGTCTGCTCTATTACCCTGGGGCCGGCAAAACCGATCAGGGCTTTGGGCTCTGCAACGTTAATATCGCCAAGCATGGCAAAAGAAGCTGTCACGCCGCCCGTCGTAGGGTCAACCATAACTGAGATGTAAGGCAGCCCTTCTTTTGCTAATTCCGCCAAAGCGGCTGAAGTTTTAGCCATCTGCATAAGCGAAAATATACCCTCTTCCATTCTTGCGCCGCCGCTGGCAGAAACTATAATTACCGGGTATTTTTTCTTTATAGCGGTTTCAACAGCGCGGGTTATTTTTTCCCCTACTACAGAACCCATACTGCCGCCCCTGAAATCAAAATCAAGAACTCCGATTACTATATTATGAGGGCCCAGCTGGCCTTCTCCGGTTATGACCGCTTCATTCATTTTCATTTTTTTGCGCGATGATTCGAGTTTTTTAGTGTAATCCGGGAAATTCAGCACATTTACGGACGTCATCGATTCGTCGAATTCCTTAAAGGTTTTTGGCTCGCATAAAAGGCTGATTCTTTCTTTAGCGCCCATTCTGAAGTAATAACCGCATTTCGGGCATACTTTGAAATTTTCTTCAAGGGCTTTATTGTAAATTATATGTTCGCATTTTTTGCATTTTGTCCATAACCCGTCGTGCACCGCTACCGGCGTAGGTATTTCCGGCGCTGTTATTTTTATTTCCTGCTCAATTGCCATGGGGTTCTCCTCCCAATTCCTTTCGAAACGGTGTTAAAAATTTGCTTAGATTGTTTTCCAGTTCGGAAGCTTTTGATTCTCCCGTAATTTTCACGATAGCGGAACCGATTATAATTCCATTCACAAGCTTTTTTATATTGCTGACCTGGCCGGCAGCAGATATGCCGAAACCCAGCATCAGAGGTTTATGGGTTTTTCTGCGTATTTCTTTTATGAACTTTATTATTGCCGGGTGAAATTGTTTCTTGGAGCCTGTCACTCCGGTGATAGAAACAACATATACAAACCCGCGGCTTTTATTCAGGATAAAACTCTGCCTGCTTTTTGCCGTTGTAGGCGTTATAAGAAAAATCACAGAAATATTGTATTTTTTTGAGAGGTTTATTATGAATCTGCCCTCTTCGGGCGTAATGTCAGGGATAATAAGGCCGTCAACCCCGGCTTGTTTTGCATCAGCAAAGAATTTTTCCGTTCCGTAACGGTGTATCGGGTTCAGGTAAGTCATAATAATAATTGGGATTTGCGTGCGTTTTCTGATGTTGGAAATTATTTTCAGTATCAGTTTTGCGGTCATTCCTTTTTGAAGGGCTTTGAAGGAAGAGTTTTGAATTACGGGGCCGTCCGCTATAGGGTCGGAAAAAGGCAAACCAAGCTCAATTATGTCTGAACCGTATTTTTCAAGGTATGATACTATTTTTTCGGTAGATTTAATATCAGGATAACCCGCTGTCATATAGCTGATCAGCGCTTTTTTATTCTGTCTTTTTAATTGAGCTAGTTTATTTTCTAATCTATTCATTTTCGTTTACTATTGTTGAATCTTTGTCCCCTCTGCCTGACAATCCTACTACCAGGATATCATTTTTGGAGAACCGGTTTTTGTTATTTAAAAGATATGCAATTGCATGGGTAGATTCAAGAGCTGGGATGATGCCTTCAAGTTCTGAAAAGAAATGGAAAGCTTTCAAAACTTCTCTATCGTTTACCGATACATATTCGGCCCTTTTTGAATCTTTGTAAAAGGAATGTTCAGGGCCGACTCCGGGATAATCCAGCCCTGCCGAAATTGAATGTGTCGGCAGGATTTGGCCGTTTTTATCCTGCAAGATATATGTTTTTGTGCCGTGGAGTATTCCTACGGAACCGGCGCTGAGCGTTGCAGAATGTTTTACGGTTTTAATGCCGTAACCGCCCGCTTCTACACCGATAAATTTCACTTTTTTGTCGTTATAAAATGGCGAGAATAAACCGATGGAATTAGACCCTCCTCCTACACAGGCGAGAAGGTAATTAGGTAATCTGCCTTCGGCTTTAAATATCTGTCTTTTTACTTCTTTTCCTATTACGCTTTGAAAATTTCTTACCATTAAAGGATAAGGGTGTGGGCCTATAGCTGAACCGATAACGTAGAAGGTGTCTTCAACGTTTGTTACCCAATCGCGCATAGCTTCATTTATGGCATCTTTTAGGGTTTTTGTACCGGATTTGACTGGAACTACTTTCGTTCCCAACAACTTCATTCTTTCTACGTTTACTGATTGGCGCCGGATGTCTTCTTCGCCCATATATACTTCGCATTTGAGCCCGAATAAAGTAGCGGCTGTGGCAGTGGCTACGCCGTGCTGGCCGGCGCCGGTTTCAGCAATGATTCGTTTTTTGCCAATTTCTTTGGCGAGCAATATCTGGCCGATGGTGTTATTGATTTTATGTGAGCCGGTGTGGCAGAGGTCTTCTCTTTTGAAATAAATTTTGGGGCCTCTCAAGTATCTGGTGAGGTTTTCTGCGAAGTAAAGAGGGGTTGGCCTGCCTACGAAGTTTTCGAGGTAATAGGCTAATTTTTTATTGAAAGCTTTGTTCTTTTTCATTCTGAAATAAACTTCAGTAAGCTCGTCTATTGCGCTGACTAATGTTTCAGGAATGAACCTTCCGCCAAACTGCCCAAAATAGCCTTTTTTAGTAGGATTCATAGTTTTTGTTTGTGGTTAGATTTTATTTAGGATTTCTTTGATTTTGCGTTTTAAGCTAGTCCGGATGTTTTTCATATTATTCGCGTTTCTTCACTTAAAATCCGTTTCTTCAATAACGGCTTTATTGCACCGTACTCAACAAGGTCAACTCTTCGGCCAATTTTTGACTCAAGTTTTAGCTTTAAATCAACAAAATCAAGCAGGCTGATGTTCTTTTTAATTTCTACAAGAATATCAACATCGCTGTTTTTCCTGAAATCCCCTCTTGAAAAAGACCCAAAAATCCCCGCTTTTGTTACATTGTTTTCTTTCAAAACAGGTATTATTTTCCCGGTCGTTTCTGTGATATATTTTAACCTATTTGTCATATCATTTCCCTCTGCTATATTATAGCAAATTATTTATTAAATTTATTCATGAAATTGATAGAACTGTGGTTTAAACAGGTTTAAGGATGGAATGGAATTTTAATATGCTTTTGAGGAGGTGATGAATTTCTTTAATTTTTCGTAATCTTTGCGGCGCTGGAGGCGCTCAACGCCGGAAGCTACATCCACCGCAAATGGCAGGACTTTCTCAATTGCCTCTTCCACATTCTCCGGAGTAAGCCCCCCGGCCAGAAATATAGGCTTATTATACCTTTTTGCTTCTATTGCAATATCCCAGCCCGAAACAGCCGGCTTGACTTCAGAATCAATCTCTTCAGAAGAAATATTGGCCTCCATAGAAACACCGGTACCCCCAAGTTCGCCTTCAACATAGCTGTCTAAAAGGAAATAATCAACAACATCCTTAAACAACTCAATTTGATTCAGGGTTTCTTCCCCTTTTACTCTGAAAGCTTTTATAATCTTTATATCCTGGCCGGCCAATTTGGCTGTTAACTCAGTACAATATTCAGGCGGCTCATTGCCATGCAGTTGAACGTGTTTTACACCGGATTTTTTTACTGTCAGAGCGATGTTATCTATTACATCATCAACAAAGATGCCGACCGGGATAAATACTGGTGGTAGTTTCTTTATTATATCAGCGGCGTTTTTCACGGAGATTTTTCTTTTGCTGTCTTTGTAGAAGTTAAATCCGAGGAAATCGGCGCCGAGCATAACGGCATCGGATGCATCCTGAAAATTGGTAATCCCGCAAATTTTGATTTTAGTCATTAAATATCTCCTATAGAATCATTTAAGAATTGATATGGAAAAACACGATTTCGAACGACATTGAGATATTTAGGTGAAAAAACCGTTAAGAAATTGACATGTTTGACGACCGCAGGGAGGAGTTTGTCAATTTTAGGTTTTTGAACCGTCCCTGCCCTTATGTGCAGGGGAAATATCTCGGAGAGAGAGAAATTGTGTTTTTTCATATCAAATTTCCATTATCACATTATCAATTCAATTAACTTACTCTTAATATTTTCAGCGCGCATCAGCGTTTCGCCGATAAGCGCTGCATTTATCCCCGCATCTTTCAGCTTGAAAATATCATATTTTGTCTTAATCCCGCTTTCAGAAACAACAATCTTTCCTTCCGGAAGTTTCTTCTTTATCTTGAAAGTAGAACTAATATCAACTGAAAAATCATCAAGATTTCTGTTATTTATTCCTATAATATCCGGGTTTGCTTTGATTACTTTATCTATCTGATTTTCATTATGCAATTCTACCAAAGCAGAGAGGCCGATACTTTTGCAAACAGCTAAATAGTCGCATAACTGTTGTTCGCTCAATAATTCCGCAATAAGCAGTACGGCATCGGCAAAATAGGCCCTGGCCTCAAAAATCTGGTATTCATCTATTATAAAATCTTTTCTTAAAATAGGAATGGGCATGCTGTCATAAGCCCTTATCAAATGAAACAAATCCCCGTGGAAATGCTTTTCTTCCGTCAGCACGGAAATAGCGGAAACACCCCCGTCAGCAAGCTCTTTTGCAAGTTTGCCTGCATCATAGAGCGGGCGGATAATTCCCGCTGAAGGAGAAGCTTTCTTTATTTCCCCGATTATGTTGAAAGTTGATTTTTTAGAAATTGCTTCTTTAAAATTCCTGGCAGGAGAGACTCTCTTTAACATTTCCTGAAGTTTTGACAGCGGAAGCTTTGCTCTTTTTTGCAGAACAGATTCTTTCTTTTCAGCTAATATTTTAGTTAGGAAACCTTCCATTTGTATGTTTTCACTTATTTGTAAATTGTTTAAGTTCTTCCACTTTTTTAAGCGCCTTGCCTGAATCGATTGATTTTTCGGCAAGTTTAATCCCTTCTTTAATGTCTTTTGCTTTTCCTGCGGCCACCAGGGCCGCGCCGGCATTTAAAATGACTGCGTTACGCCTCGCGCCTTTCTGCCCTGAAAGTATTTCAATGGTTATCTTTGTATTTTCATTCACATCTCCGCCAACAATTTCGATGAGCTGTGACCTTTCAATGCCAAAATCTTCCGGCCTGATGGTGTAGCTTTTGATCTTGTTGTTTGATAATTCATAAATTTTTGTTTCATCACAAATAGAAATTTCGTCTAAATTATCCGCTGAATGAAAAACAAATGCGTGTCTAGCCCCCATATTTTTTAAAGCATAGGCAAGCGGCTCGCATAGTTCAGAAGCATATACGCCTAAAAGCTGGGCGGATGCGCTCGCTGGGTTGGATAAAGGGCCTAATACATTAAAAATTGTCCTTATACCGATTTGTTTGCGCGGCCCGACAGCATATTTCATTGCTGTGTGCCAGGCGGGAGCAAAAAGAAAAACGATACCTACTTCTGTTAAACACTGCTGGGCCTGTTCTCTGGTAAGCTCAAGTTTTATCCCTAATGATTCCATCAAATCAGCGCTTCCGCAGGATGATGAAACCGACCTGTTTCCGTGTTTCGCTACAAATGCGCCCGCGCCAACCGCAACAAACGCTGTTACAGTTGATATGTTGAAGGTTTTGCTGGAATCACCTCCGGTACCGCAGGTATCAAGTATTCTTTCTGAACGGGGTACTGTTGACACAAACGGAACCGCAAACTGGCGCATTACTTTTGCGCATCCTGTAATTTCATCGATTGTTTCGCCTTTCATGCGCAAAGCGGTAATAAAAGAAGAAATCTGGGCTTCGCTCGCCTGCCCGGACATTATCTCAGCCATAACCTCAGATGCTTCTTTTTCTGTCAGGTTCTTTCCAATAACTACTTTTTGTATGGCTTCTTTAATCATTTTAGTTTCAAAAAGTTCCTTAAAAGCTTTTTGCCTTCTCTGGTTAAAATTGACTCCGGGTGAAACTGCACTCCTTCAACCGGGCATTTATGTATTTTGCTTCTCACGCCCATAATCTCGCCGTCTTTGGTCCAGGCAGTTATCTGGAACATCTTTGGAAGTGATTTCTTTTCTGCCAGCAGTGAATGATACCTGGCGGCGTCGAATGGATTGGCTATTCCTTTGAATATCGTTTTTTTATCATGATAAACCCGCGAGGTTTTCCCATGCATAAGTTTTTTGGCTCTTACAATTTTGCCGCCGAAAGCGTAAACTATCGATTGATGCCCCAGGCATACTCCCAGGATAGGTATTCTACCTGCGAATTTTTTGGCAACTTCAACCGATATGCCGGCTTCTTTCGGCGTGCAAGGCCCGGGCGAAACTATTATGTAATCAGGATTCATTTTTTCAATTTGAGCAACCGTTATTTTGTCGTTGCGATAAACCGCAATAGACTGCCGGGTTCCCGTTACTATTTCCCCTAAATACTGGACAAGATTGTAGGTAAATGAATCGTAGTTATCTATTACAAGTATCATATTGATTCCTTTAGTTTGATGATTCAGCTAAATCAATGGCTGAAAAAAGCGCTTTTGCCTTATTTTGCGTTTCGTAAAATTCTGTTTCAGGGTCTGAATCAGCTACCAGGCCCGCTCCCGCCTGGACATATGCAGTTTTATCTTTAAATAAAATAGTTCTTATCGTTATTGCCATATCCATGTTTCCGGAATAAGAGAAATATCCAACTGAGCCCGCGTAGGTTTCGCGGGGAGTTTTCTCAAGCTCGGCAATTATTTCCATGGCTCTTATTTTCGGCGCGCCTGAAACCGTGCCGGCAGGGAAACAGGCTTCAAAAAGGTCAAAAGCGTCCATGCCTTTTTTAAGTTTTCCTATTATGAATGAAACCAGATGGATCACATGCGAGTATCTCTCTATAACCATCAATTCTGGTATTTTGATAGAATTAAAATCGCAAACTCTGCCCAGGTCGTTTCTTCCAAGGTCCACAAGCATTATATGTTCTGCTTTTTCCTTTGGAGAAGCCAATAACGCTTTCTCGTATTTTTTTTCTTCCGTTTCGTTTTTACCCCGGGGCTTGGTGCCGGCAATGGGCCTGAGTTCAGCCATATCGTCTTCTTTTCTTACAAGTATCTCAGGAGACGACCCTATCAGCTGAAAATCCTTCAAGTTGAGATAATACATATAGGGCGAAGGATTGACCGTCCTAAGAACACGGTATATTTTAAAAGGATGAACATTGATTTTCTTTTCAAATCTTTGCGATATAACTGTCTGGATAATATCGCCGGCCCGGATATACTCCTTCGCTTTTTTTACATTATTCATATACTCTGTTTTTGTGTTATTTGATTTTGGCGCGACAGTATGCTTATCCGCCCGGTTGAAATCAAGAAAATTTGAAATATCAAGGTTGCGTTTATTGCGCAGTTCTCTGATTATTGAATCTATCTTTTTACAGGCGTCAGAATACTGTTTGTTTAAATTTATATTTTTTTGCGCAAGGTCGACACAGGCAACGATTTTTGTTTTATGCGTGAAATGGTCAAAAATTATAATAGTGTCTGTAAAAAGCAGGATAGCATCTGGCAGCTGTTCCAGATTCTGGTTTATCCTTGCTATATCTTCAAAGTTATGGATCATCTCGTAACCAATATAGCCTACCGCTCCTCCCCAGAATCTGGGCAGGCCCTTGATAACCGCTGGTTTGTAGGCCGCCATAAGTTTTTTTAGTTCTGATAAAGGATTTTCAGCGCTTGATTTAATAACTTGCTTATTTTCTATAATCTCGTACTTTTTATTTTTGGATTTGAATATAAGTTTTGGATCCCAGGAAATGAAAGAATATCTCCCCCACCTTTCGGTTCCTTCTACGCTTTCCAGCAGGTAGGAATAATCCTTTTCCAGCGCTAATTTTGCAAACGTAGAGACAGGGGTCTCGCAATCAGCAAGAATTTCCTTATATACGGGAATAATGTTATGGTTTACGGCAATTTTTTTGAATTCTTCTAAGGGAGGGTAGAACATGTTACTTTTTACCGTAAACCTTTTTCGGGTCAAACAATGGTTTTCCGGTAACCTTCAATAAGTTTTTATCTATTTTTCTATAGAAACAGGACTGGTATCCCGTATGGCATGCGGCACCGCCGATTTGTTTAACTTTTAACAGAATGCAGTCTGCGTCGCAATCTACAAATATCTCTTTTACCAGCTGGACATTGCCTGATGATTCGCCTTTAAGCCATAGTTTTTGCCTGGAACGGCTGAAAAAACAGGCTTTTTTGTTTTTTAATGTTAATAGGAAGGATTCCCTGTTCATATAAGCGACCATCAATACCTTGCCGCTTTTATAATCCTGAACTATGGCTGGTATCAGCCCGCCTGCATCATATCTCAGTGAATCGGCTATTTTGTTGTTCATTTTTAAAAACCCTTATATTTTCAACAAGTCTTCAAATTTTACGGATTCATTATACAGCGCTTTCCCGATTATTACCCCGGCAACTCCGTCTTTTTCTATCTCCTTGACTTTTTTTACATCTTCAAGCGAGCCGATGCCGCCGGAAGCGAAAACACTAAGCCCGCTGGTACGGGCGATATTGCCTATCTCTTCGATATTTGCGCCTTCCAAAGTGCCGTCTTTTGTCACATCAGTTACTATAATTTCTTTCATGCCGTTATCTTTAAGTTTCTTTGCAAAATCGACCGCATTCGTTTCCGTAATTTCTTTCCAGCCGCCGATGGCTATTTTTCCGTCAGTTATGTCTACCGCGCCTATGATTTTATCGCCGTATTTTTTTATTGTTTTTCTTGTCAGTTCCGGGTTATAAACCATCAAAGTTCCAAGAATAAGCTTATCTATGCCCAGTTCAATAAAATGACTGATGGCTTTCTCGTCCCTTATTCCGCCGCCGAGCTGGATTATCCCGATGAAAGATTTTCTTATCTGGGCAATACAATCTACGTGCTGGGGAGTGCCGCGGAATGCGCCGTCAAGGTCAACTATATGGATCCTTTTAGCGCCTTTAGATTGCCACATTTTTGCCATGAAAACAGGATCGTTTGAATAAATCGTTTCTTTTTCTATTTTACCCTGGGTTAACATTACACATTTGCCCAGATGAATATCAATCGCCGGAATAATTATCATTTTTGTACCTCTTAAAGTTTTCCTTTTGTTGAAGGCACTCTTTTTATTTTAGCGTCTTTTTTTACTGCCTGCGCAAGAGCCCTTCCAAAACCTTTAAAAATTGATTCAGCAATATGATGATTGTTCCTTCCATGTTTCATGGAGATATGAAGAGTGACCCCTGCGTTATTTGCAAATGCCTGAAAAAACTCTTCCAGCAAACTGTAATTAAATTTTTCCGCGAAGGATTTTGCGAATTTTACCTTATAAACCAGGCAGGGCCTTGCGGAAATGTCTATTGCTATATAGGATAATGCTTCATCCATCGGCATCAGGAAATTTCCATACCTTTGAATCCCCTTTTTGTCGCCGAGCGTTTTTTTTACTGCCTGCCCCAGCACAATGCCGATATCTTCAACTAAATGATGATCGTCTATTTCAGTATCGCCTTTTGCGGATACAGTTAGGTCAAAATTCCCGTGGTGCGTGAACAAGGTAAGCATATGGTCCATGAAAGCTATGGACGTTTTGATGTTATGCTTCCCTTTTCCCGAAAGGTTCAGCAGCATCTTTATAGCCGTTTCTTTTGTCCTGCGTTCTATGTTTG
>Ga0180009_10003468_pt1 | contig 17906 bp, 14 predicted proteins | sample OS_PC_MetaG_FD_123537 | JGI IMG/M metagenome (GOLD analysis project Ga0180009, IMG submission 123537) | Groundwater microbial communities from the Aspo Hard Rock Laboratory (HRL) deep subsurface site, Sweden - OS_PC_MetaG | ecosystem: Environmental > Aquatic > Deep subsurface > Groundwater... | reverse complement strand
TCAGGAAACAATTTGTTTCTGATAAGCCGGAAGCGGAACTGTTGCCCGGTTTTACCGGCTTCAGGTTAGGCAAGGTTTGTTTCGGCGAAATTTCCCAACCGGACCAAATCAGCTGGCTGGTAAAGAACCTAGGGAAAGATTCTCTTTATTTAGCTTTTCAGGGCAAGGAAGTGCCCGGAGACTGGGACTTGTTTTCCGATCCGCCGGAAGAGATTTCAGTCAAAAAAATGACTTATGATCCCTGGGGAAAGCCTTTATCTTATTGGTTAAACGGAAAAAAATAATCTTTTGTTTTAAAAGATGAAAAGTTTTCGGCTGCTTATTTTTACCGGTTTATTGATAGTTTTTTCCTTGGGTTTGTTTCTGAGGCTGTTTCGGTTGGATCGATATCCGGCCGGATTTACTCCGGACGAGGCGGCCCAGGGCTATACCGCTTATTCGATTTTAAAGACAGGCAAGGACGAGTGGGGAAAATCCTTTCCTCTTAACTTAAGGTCTTTCGGCGATTTTAAACCGCCGCTTCAAACCTATTTGACTATCCCTTCGGTCTTTCTTCTGGGCCTGAACGAGCTGGCGGTTAGACTCCCCAACGCCTTGATCGGGTCTTTGGCAATATTAACCGTCTTTTTCTTTGCTAAGGAGCTTTTCGGCGATTTTCTCTTAGCCCTAACAGCCTCTTTTTTGGTTTCTTTTTCTCCTTGGCACTTGACTCTTTCCCGCGGAGCCTTTGAAGCCAATTTAACTGTTTTTTTCATTTCTCTGGGAGGGTATTTCCTTCTAAGGTCTTTTGACCGCAAGGGAAAAAAAGATCAGTTTTTATCGGCGCTCTTGTTGGGTCTCAACCTTTTTTCTTATCATAGCGCCAAAGTTTTTACTCCATTAGTTGTTTTGGCGCTTTTTGTTTATCATTTTGGTTTTTCTTTATCGTCAATGCGGCGGGGCCTTAAACGTATGCCGGTTTTTTTGGTTGTTTTTTCTTTTTTTCTTCTTTTGGCTTTTTCTTCGTTTTTCTTAGGCGGTCAAAAGAGGGGCTTGGATATCGCCGTTTTCAACCCCACCGATCAATGGCAGGTAGTTAAAGACTCCCGCTGGTGGGCACAGGAAAAGATGGCTCTTCCCGGTTTTCTGCCGAGAGTTTTTAATAACAAACTGTTTTACTCGGTTAATAAAATTGCCGTCAATTATCTTTCTTATCTTTCTCCCCAGTTTTTGTTTTCAGATGGGCCCACGGAAGGGGCTTACGGCATGCTTCCCGGCAGAGGGGTGCTTTGGTGGTGGGAGTTGCCCCTGATCTTGTTTGGGCTTTACCGGCTTTGCCGAAAAAAGTCTAAAACAGCCTTTTTGATTTTACTGATTACTCTGGCGGCTCCTTTGCCGGCATCTTTAACTAAAGGAATTAGGAGTGCCGGCCGGGCGGCGGTAATGATGCCCTGGATTCAGATATTTTCCGCCTGGGTTTTAGTAGAACTTTTTTCTTCATTCAGCTCTTTAAAACTTAAGAAACGATCATTAAAAATTGGTCCAAAGCTAAAATTTACCGCTTTTATTTTAGTTTTCACGGGCTTTTTCTTGTTTTTTATGGAAAATTATTTTATTCAATCTCCCAGAGAGAGGGCTAAGGAAATGCTTTATGGCCGTTGCCAGGCTTTAAGATGGGTTAGGGATAACTATCCCCAGGCAGATAAGATTATTGTTTCCAGAAAGCTTTCCGAACCGCAGGCTTACGTGATGTTTTGTTTGAACTATCCGATTAGAGCCGCTCAAGAGCAGGTGCCGGATTGGTTGGAATATCAGCAAAAGGGTCTTGGATTTGTTGACCAGCTTGGCGAATACAGTTTAGGCAAATTTGTTTTTAAAGAAATAAACTGGGCTTCCGATTCAAAAGTAGCAGGCTCAGTTTTGATAGGGACTGAAAAAGAGTTTCCCCTTGTCGATTTCAGTCCGACTAAAAGGATTGATTATCCTGACGGACAGCCGGCGGTTTTTATTTATTCCAATCTTAGTGGTTAATTAGACTCATGGTTTGGAAAGATCTAAATTTGAGGCCTTTGCTTTTTTGGAAAAAGGAAAATTGGTTTAAGAGGAATTCTCAAAAGACTATTTTGCTTTCGATTTTACTTTTGGCTTTCGGATTGAGGGTTTATAAGATATCGGAAAATCCTCCCTCTTTAAATTGGGATGAGGTTTCCCACGGGTTTAACGCTTATTCAATTTTGAAAACAGGCAAGGATGAGTGGGGAATACCCTTTCCTTCAATTTTTCGCGCGTACGGAGACTTTAAACTACCGCTTTATATCTACCTAACCATTATTCCGGTTTGGTTACTCGGTTTGAATCCGTTATCAGTCAGGCTAATTTCGGTTTTGTCCGGGGTGAGCTTAGTATTGGTCGGTTTCTTAGTTGCTAAAAAAATAACTAAGGAAAATCGGGCTGGGCTGATAACAGCCTTCTTGATTGCCCTGATGCCTTGGGGATTATTCCTTTCCCGAGTGGCGGTGGAGGCTAATTTAGGGGCTTTTCTTTTTTCCTTGGCCGGCTATTTTTGGCTTTGCTGGTCAAAAGATAAAAAGGAGAAACCACTAATTTTGGCTTTTTTGTTTTTTGGCTTATCAATTCATGCTTATAACTCCGCCCGGGTGTTGGTGCCGTTGGTATTTTTGGCCACCATTGTTTGGGTTTTGAAGAGTAAAAAAGTCAAACAACTATTCTTGCCTTTTTTGCTATTGGTAATATTTATTACCCCGATTATTTTTCAAATGCGAGACGATTCTGCCGCCGCTCGGTTTTTCTGGGTTAATCCGATTGATCAAGGAGCGGTTAACCAAATAAACGAAAAGCGGGGCCAATCATCAATGCCGCCGTTGCTGACTCGTTTGGTTTACAACAGGCCAACTTTTTTTGTTAACTTTGCCCTTAGAAACTATTTAAAACATTTTTCCCCCCGATTCTGGTTTATCGCCGGCGGCGATCATTATCAGTTCTCTTTGCCTGGCAATCCGATTGTCTTTGGGGTTCTTGCCCCATTTATTCTTGCCGGTTTAATTAAGCTTATTAAGGATAAAAAGCTGTTTTTAATCCTTTGGTTGCTGATCAGCTTTATTCCTTCGGCAATTACTAAAGATTCGCCCCATGTTTTAAGAATTATTTTGGGATTGGTGCCGATGATGGTAACTGCCGCCATCGGTTTATCATGGCTGGAAGAGTTTTTTAAAACTAACTCAAAACTTAAGGGCAAAAGTTTATTGGCAATTTTTATTTTTGGAGTTTTAGTTCAGTTTTTTATTTGGTGGCGAAATTATTGGCTGGTTTACCGAACTGCTTACTCCTGGTCTTGGCAGTACGGTTATAAGGAAGTGGTGGATTATGTTAAAAAAAACTACAGCGATTATGACAGAATTATCTTTACCAAAAAGTACGGAGAACCTCATGAATTTGTTCTTTTCTATTGGCCCTGGCAACCTAATTTTTATCAACAGGATCCTAAAAAGGTTTGGGATTATCACGCTAATTGGTATTGGGTTGACGCTTTTGACAAATTTGAATTTTGGAACGATTGGGAAGTGGTTGGTAAAACAATGATGCTGCGGGATCAGGGAATAACCGATTCAATACTTTTGATTGCTTTGCCGGGAACATGGCCAAAACCGGGCGAATTGTTAGAAACGATTTTTTCTGCTGACGGAGGAGCGGTTTTTGATATCGTTAGATATCGTCAATGAGTCTCTGCGGGATATCTCTCTTGGACAAAATCCGAACCTATTTTGAGGAAAATCCTGACGCTGAATTCTGACTGCCAGCCCGCCTCTGGCGGGCTGGCAGAAATTAACTTCACGGATCCCGCCCAGCATGACGTCGCCACTCCGCCTTGCGGCGGAGAAGCAAAGAGGAAAAATTTTCTACATTTTATTTTGCGAGCTCCTTAAAAGTTTTTTCAATATCACTAATTTGAAACTTATCGATTAAATTGTGCTCCATATGTTCCTCTTACATTTCTGACCGGAATTAAAGGATTTTTTTTATCACAACTAGTCATTTTCACCATTGTTCTATGTTCTATTTCTCTTTCAGATAGAGGAAGGAAATCTAATTTTTTCTTTTTTATTAAAGTGTAAATTTCAGTACCTGGTTGCGGTATAAATCTTGATATATATACATCGGAACAATTAATGCCCTGGATAAATTTAGCTGTCTCTATAATATGAGAATTATTAGTTAAATCTCTCTTTTTTCCATTCAAATTTAAATTCCCGATTCCAGAAAGTAATATAACTACATAACGTAGACCTATTTTATTTAATATCGAAGTTGCTTGATATAGCATTTTTTTATTATGCGGTTTGCCTAGTATTTTTAAGGTTTTATCATCTGTACTTTCTACACCCCAATAAAGTCTTCTCAAACCTAATTTCATTAGTTTTTTCCATTTATTTTCTGATTTTGATAAAATGGTGGGAGTACTAATAAAACACTCGTACCAACTTATATTAGGAGCACCTTGCCTTAAAAATTTAAGATAAATTTCAGAATCGAGGTCCGTGTGAAAAGGATCAGCATCTGCGAAAAAAATTTTTTTAACATATCTCCATCCCCCTCCGGTAAACTTTTTGACTCGTTCTATATGTTCTCTTAATTCTTTTAAGTTTTTTTCCTTGTAAGCTACATTTCTATACGAATTACAAAATTTGCAAGCACCTCTTAAATCCTGAATCCAGCAACCTTGTACTATCTGAATTACTGCAAAAATAGGATTTTCATCTGGCCTCACTTCTGGTGGCAAAACGCTAACGGGAGTAGGATAAATCTCCTTTATTAGTTGTTTTTCCTTTAATAATCCTTCCCAATTGTATTTTTTGGAAGCGCTTTCCAATATTTCCCATGCAAGAGGGGAATCGATTTTTATTTTTATCTTTTTGTCCAACTTGTAATCTCCCTTGAATAAATTTTTTAATAATGAATTGACGGAATTTACTAAAAATTTGCTCATATTTAGATCTTCACGAATCGATTCGTTATAGTAATCGTAATAGCGATAGACTTCTTTTTTACTCAATTCAAGATTTTTGCAGTTTTCAGAATACACATAAAATCTACCATCAAAACTTCGCTCGAGAATTTTTACATTGGTATCTAAATATTCAGCTCCTAATTCTATATCTATTATTTTCCCTTCTAAATCAAAATTTATAATCACTTGCCGTTTTAAATTCGTCAGTTCTTTGATTTGTAAAATCTTCCCCCTTAATGAACTTTTAAAATCGCTTATATCGGGTATTTTCTTAAAACTTACTATTATTTTTCTTGGAGATACATCTTCGAATAGTTTTATTTTGGCCATAGATTTTTAAAATAATTTAGCCTGTATATCACCGCTATACAGATTTGGGTCGCAAAAATTTAACAATTCAGAATATTTAAAAATTTTATATTTATTTTCTAATACTTCAACTAAATGTTTAAATAAAAGTGCAGTGACATAAGCATCGGCTCCTGCTCGGTGCGAGGTTGTGGAGATTTTTAAAAGTTTCTGAAAATGTTCTAAAGAGTAAGAGATCTCATTTGGATATAAACGTTTAATTAATTTAAAGACATCTAAAAAGGAATTATTTATTGGTGGTAGCCCGAAAGCTTCGGAGGTTTTCCGAAGAATAGTCATATCAATTGTTTTATAAATAACCAAAATTGTATCATTTGTAAATAATAAGAATTCATTCCAGATTTCAGAAATTGGTTTTGCTTTACTTACTATTCCATCGGTAAGCCCCGTTTTCTGCTTTATTGCCGGAATAATCCGATATAGAGGACGAACAAGTGTTTCATAAGAAGTGGTAATGTTGAGTGTGCCCGGTTCTAATTTGCAAGCTCCAATCTCAATTATCTCATGACGGCCAAGAGGTTTTGAGTAGGTTGCTTCAAGGTCGAGAGCAACAAATTTTAAATCTCGAATTTTTTTATTGATCATACACTTGACTTCCACAATCGACAAATAGAAAAGATGTCAGAATACTTCTCGCATGGTAGAGAGCCCATAAGTATTTTCTCGGCTGGGCAACCTCCCCTGCATATTCGATTGAATTGACAATTATTACATTTAGGCTCTTGGTTGAGAAATAAATTGATTTCGTTAAATCTTTTGTTTAGCTTAATTTGACCATTTATTAATTCAGCGAAATTTAAATCTGTATCAAAAAGATAAGAACATAAATACATTTTACCATTAGGAAAAATCGATATTTTATTTAGTGTTCTTCCAATACAGCCAGTGTAACCCTCTTTAAAATATTGAAAACCTGTTTTTCTGGTAGCGTAACTTGGTTGAAAGAGGATCTTAGTTTTGTATCTTTTCGCAAATTTTGAAAAATTTTCTGCAAATTTTATCCACTCATGAGGATTAAATATCATTTTGGAATTTCCCTTGCATCTCCCCTCTTTTGAACATATGTGATACTTAACCAGACTCACACCAATTTCGTCCGCTATTCTAAGAATATCCAAACAATCTTTTATATTAAGCTTATTTACGGTGCAGATTATTCTAACATCGAATCCACGCTCAGATAATTCTTTAATAGTGTTAAAACTCATTTCAAAAGTACCTTTGCCCCTAATTTGATCGTGCGTTTCGGGCGAGGCCCCGTCTAAACTAACTTGGATATAAGTAAAATCTAAGGGATTAAACTTATTTAACACCTCTAATGACGGAGGAATCCCATTGGTGTCCATTATAATCTCTTTATATTTTAGTTTATGTGCGTAACGCACTGCCTTTCCGAATTCAGGATGAAGGGTCGGTTCTCCTCCGATAAAACAAACTCTTTTCGTTCCAATTTTCTTCCACATTTTCAAATGCGCAATTATTAGTTCCAGTGGCATTGTAGCTTTTCTTTCAAGGCGCCATCCCAAATAACAATGTTTACATCTCAACTGACATTTTTCTGTGATATATAAGAAAACACTCTGAAACCAGCTCTTTTTTGAAGAACCAAAAATTTTAAGCAAATAGGAAAAATCCTTAGGATTGAAAATATTTCGTTTTTTTGCTTCTTTCAAATTCATATGCTAAATTACTTTTAATTTATAAATTTTCTCAATTAATTTTTTAAGACCACTAATATCTATAGACTTCCTTTTTATTTCTTCAATTGTTTCACTTTCTCTTCCATATTCATGCCATCTTTTATTTGTTTTTTTATCTATAATTAAAAAGCGATCTTTGAGAGCTGGACCTCTAATAATAGTAGTAACAGCGTTCGGCTGAGTTTCTATCGAATGAAATACCTTATGATTTAAGGTATAAATTGAGCCAATCTTTTCTTCATGTATTATTATTGGTTTTATATCTTTAATATTCGTGCTTTCGTTAATCTCATCTTCTGTGCCATAAATAAAATGTTTATAACCACCCCGAAGAATCACACTTGAATAAATCCATCTATGGCAATGAGGCCTGTACTTAGTAGAAGGATCACCGGAAAAAATATGAAGCCTAATGCGAAACCTCCCCTTTTTATCCGCGTAAAGCACGATTTTATCGAAAAAGTCATAGTGTTCAGTTAAAGAAATTAGAGTGTTATCTTTTAAAACATTTTTTAAAAATAAACTAATAATTTCTCGATTGTTAAATAGATATTCGAGTAATTTCCGATTATGATTAGCCACTTTTTCTAAATTTTCCCAATCTAATTTTTCTAAAGATTTTATTACGCTTTTTATTGATTTTTCCATAAAAAGTTACTTAAAGCTGTTTTAACAAATTGCTTTTTATGATACTTGCAAGTTCCATATTTTTGGATTGCTTGGAGATGATATTTGGTGCCGTGACCGGTATTAGTGTCCCAATGATATTGTGGGTATTTTCTATGTAATTTTTTCATTATTTCATCTCTTTTTATTTTAGCCACAATCCCAGCAGAAAGAACCGTTGGTATTTTTGTGTCGCCCTTAATAACACACTTTGTCTTGGTATTCTTTTCCTTTAAATCTGGAAGATGCCATCTCCCATCAATAATGTATTGGCCAGCCTCGACTTTTTCAATAATTCTTCTAAAACCTTCGGTATTGGCCCAATTAATTCCATTTTTATTAATTTCCCTGACCGAAATAACTTCAACAATTATTTTCAAACTATATTTTTCAATTACTTCAAATAAAGCCTCTCTCTGTTTTTTGGACAATTCTTTAGAATCTCTAACAATTCCTTTTGGAAATACCTTTTTAAAACTAAACTCTGAAGGTAAAACTACTCCAGCTACAACAATGGGACCGGCTAAAGCTCCCCGTCCCGCTTCGTCTAATCCACAAATTATTTCTCGCTTTGGGAGTCTTCTCATCTTATTAGTTTTATTTTTTATCTTACTGGTTTAAGCTAACCATTTAATATTTTATTTAACAAAATATGTAATCTTTTTCTTATATAGCTTCGCGAATTTTTTTAGCTCTCTGCCGATAACCGACGGATGGCGGTTTAACCTTCTGGCGCACTCCTTGCTGGAAAGACCCTCTGCTTTAAAAAGCGCTATTAAATCCCTTTCCCGGGCGGTAATTCGTTTTTTGTTTTTCATCCCTGTATTCTCCAGGGGTTGCATTGGATTATAGAACTTGCAATCCTGTAATCAAGAGGGCAGGGGTTAGGTCAGGAGGGTGACTGATATTCTGGAAGTGCCCAGATTTTTTAGGCTGAGGTCAGGGAGGTCTCGAGAAGTGAGGAGGCGGCTTTATCGCATAATCGTCGAATCTGGAGCGATAATAATAGGTAGCCCTGAGGTAATTGAAAGAATTTGTCGGGAGGAAAGAGAAGAGGACTAACAAGAAAGGAGGGCCGGCAAGAATTGGCTGAGTAGTTTATAATTCTCTTAATGGAGAAGAGACTGAATCGTTGGCTGTTGGTTTTCCTTGTTTTTGCCGGGTTTTTGTTAAGGGTTTATAAAATTAGCTCCTATCCTCCGTTGATTTGGGACGAAGCTTCTTTGGGGTATAACGCTTATTCGATTTTAAAAACCGGTCGTGATGAGTACGGTAAGTTTCTGCCGCTTATTTTTAAGTCCTTCGGCGATTATAAACCGGGCCTTTATGTTTATTTGACGGTTCCTTTCGTCGCCATATTCGGCTTGAACGAATTTGCTGTCAGGCTTCCGGCGGTAATTTTTGGTTCTCTTACCCCGGTCTTCTTTTACCTGCTGATAAAGGAACTTTTTGCTAAGAAAAAACCGGCTTTCCTTTCCGCCTTAGCTTTGGCCTTTTTACCCTGGCATATTCACTTTTCCCGTGGCGCCTGGGAAAGTAATTTGCTGACCTTTTTTTTGGTCCTGGCGGCCTATTTTTTTACAAGGACCTTTAAAAGAAAGAATGCCAACTTTAATTTTTTGCTCCTTTTTCTGATTGCGGTGCTTCTCTCTCTCTGGGTTTATCAGGGGGCAAAGATGCTGACCCCGCTGATTGTTTTCGGGCTTTTGTTTTTTAATAAGCGATATTGGACCTCTTACTTTAAAGCCAAAAAATCGCGGCCTGGTTTAATACTTGGATTAGCAATAGCAGCAGTGTTTTTTCTGATTGGTTCCTGGTATTGGCAAAGCTTTTCCGGAAAAAGCAGTAACAGGCTTAAAGTAATGAGCCTGTTTTCTTATGCCAGACCGGTTGAGGAAATAAGTAGGGTTTTATCCGAAAGCGGGACTGAGGAGAAAAATTTACATTTTTATCTTTTCCATGGAGAGTGGCTCCGTTTCTTTCGCGGGTTTTTGCTCAGATATTTTAATTATTTCTCTGCCCGCTTTCTGTCCTTTGAGGGCGACTGGACCAACCCCCGCCACTCGGCGCCTTATTTTGGTGTTATCGGACATGTTAATTTTATTCTGTTTATTTTAGGATTGACGTTTTTTCTTGCCCGAGAGCGGAAACGGCCCCGGTATTTTTTAGTTTATTGGTTGCTTTGCGCGCCGCTGCCGGCAGCCTTGTCTCGAGATATTATTACCGGAGTTAGAAGTTTGTCAATGGCAGTTCCGATCAGCTTCTTTATCGGTTATGGTTTGTCTGGGATTTTAGAGTTAAAAGCAATAGAGCTGATAAGAAAAGCCATATTTTTCGCCCTGATTCTCTTTGCTCTTTTTGACTTTGTTTATTACTGGGATCTTTATTACCATCATATGGTGATCAGATCACCTAAAGAATGGCTTTATGGGCATAAAGAGGTAATAAACTTTGTTCGTGAAAATCAGAGTGAAAATCAAAAGGTTCTAATGACAAACTTTTATGGTCAGCCATATATTTATTATCTGTTCTATTCGAAATATCTTCCTTTAAACTATCAAAAACAAGCCAGCTTAAAAGAGTCTGTTTTTGGCGACGTCGGCCAAGTGGAACGGGTAGACAATATCTTTTTTAATTCACTTAGCTGGCAGGCTGATTCTGTTAAAAAAGACAGCTTGGTGATATTTTCCGAAGATGAAATTTTAAGATCCGGAGTGGAGAATGATCAGTCGGTGATGAAAGAACTAAGGCCATTGGGGCGAATTGGCGGTTTGTCCACTTTTTACGGGTTTGGTCCGGTGGAAGGTAATGAATAAAAAAGTTGATCTTACTCGGTGGTTATTGATTTTAGTCTTGCTTTTGGCCGGATTCTTAAGGCTGTATCGTTTAGGCAGTTATCCGTCTTTAAACGCCGATGAGGCAGCTATTGGTTATAATGCTTGGTCGCTTTTGCAAACCGGAAAAGACGAACACGGCCAATCTTGGCCAATTCACTTTAAGTCGTTTGGGGACCATAAGCCGGGAGCTTATTTTTATTTAGTTCTTCCTTTGATAAAACTGCTGGGTTTAAATGAGTGGGCGGTCCGGCTGCCTTCGGCTCTTGCCGGTATTTCAACCGTTTGTTTAGTTTTCCTTTTAGCGATTTTGCTTTGGAACGACAAAAGGTTAGCCTTAATTTGGTCTTTTGTTTTGGCGGTTTCTCCTTGGCATGTTCATTTCTCTCGTGGCGGTTGGGAGAGTAATCTGGCGGTTTTTTTGATGTTATTGGGTACTTATCTATTCTTTAAATTCAAAATTCAAAATTTAGAAGTTAAAACCGCGATTCAAAGGCCAAAATTTCTTATTTTGTCGGCCTTCAGTTTCATTGCCGCCTTATATACTTATCATAGTGCCAGAGTCTTAGCGCCGCTGCTTGTTTTGGGATTAGCGGTTTTCAATTGGAAACTTATTTTGAAGAATCTTATTCATTTTGTCTTTCCAATATCTTTTGGGGTTTTACTTGTTGTTCCCTTGGCGATTTCGTTTTTATCCGGCGGGGCCTCGGCCAGATTTTCCGGAGTTGGTCTTTTTGCCGACTCAGGACCTCTTTGGCGAGTCAACGAACTTTTAAACCACCATCAGGGAGTCGGTTTTCCCTTTGTCCGGCTGATACACAACAAGCCGGTTATTTACTCCATTTCCTTTTTCCAAAAATATCTTTCTCATTTTGACGGTCGCTTTCTTTTCGTTGACGGAGATGAGGTGCCCAGAAGCAAATTGCCCGATATGGGCTTGCTCCATCTTTTCGAATTCTTATTTCTTTTCTTGGGTCTTGTTTCCTGGCTGAGGAATAAAAGACCGCGGAAATACCTGCCTTTTCTACTGCTTGTGGTTGCTCCTTTTGCTTCGGCGATGACTTTTCAGGCGCCGAGTGCTTTAAGAGCCCTGATAATGGTGGTTCCCTTGACTTTCTTTGTCGCTTGCGGAATTAACTCTTTGCTAAAGATCGGCCTTAATAAAAAAACAGGCTTTGTTGTTTATCTGCTTCTGGCTGTTTTTTATTTCTTTGGTCTTTCTTACTGGCAGGATCAGTATTTTAATCATTACTTAAGGCGTTTCTCTTTTGCTTGGCCGGGAGGGTTTAAAGAGCTCTCGGTTTGGATTTCTGAAAACGGTGGCTCATACAAAAAAATTTACATCAGCGACAGGTACGACCAGCCTTATATTTTAATGCTTTTTTATCTTCAGTATCCGCCTGGCCGGATCCAGAAGGAGATCGCCCTTACTCCTCCGGACCAATTCGGTTTTTCTACAGTGAGAAGTTTTGATAAGTTTTGTTTTGGTCTTGACAAGTGCGGCGACCTTGGAAAAGAGTCCGGTATTTTAATTGCCGCCGCTCCGGATGAGTGGTCAAATGATAAAATCGTCACCAAGATATATACTAAGGAAGGTAATTTAGCTTTTAATCTTTTTGGGCTGTGAAAAAGAGAGTGAAAATTCATCCGACTTTATCGGTTGCTTTGGCAACTTATAATGAGGAAGCCAACATTGTTCGTTGTTTAAATTCGGTCAAGGGCTGGGTAGACGAGATTATTATCGTTGACGGTTCTTCGGCTGATAAGACAAGAGAGTTGGCAAGTAAGTTTGGCGTTGTTGTCGTCAAGACCACTAATAAACCTATCTTTCATATCAACAAGCAGTTGGCGATTGATAATTGCCAAGGGTTATGGGTTTTGCAGTTAGATGCCGACGAGGTGGTCTCCGAAACGCTGAAAGACGAAATTCTCTCCGTTATCAAAAAGGGCTCGGAAGACAATGCTTTTTGGATTCCCAGAAAAAATTATTTTTTGGGCCGCTGGTTGAGAAAAACTGGTCAATATCCCGACCCGGTAATCCGGTTTTTTAAAAAAGGGATGGCAAGACTGCCTTGCCGGTCGGTTCATGAACAAATAACCGTCAAGGGCGGCATCGGCAGCTTAAGGGGGCATTTGTTGCACTACCCCTACCCAAGTTTTTCCGAGTATCTAAAGAAGTCTGACCGTTATACCAGCCTGACGGCGGGAGAACTTTTAAAAGCGGGCGAAAAAGCGAACTTTTCCTCTTTTTTAAAAGCTTATTTCCGCTTTGAAAAAGATTTTTGGCTTAGGTTTTTAAGACACAAGGGTTTTTTGGACGGCTTTCCTGGACTAATTTTCTCAGCTTATTCCGGCTTGCACAATATTACTGCCTATGTTAAGTTTTGGGAGCTTTACCGTAAAAAAGGCTCTAATTAATTTAGATTAAACCTGTTTCAAAACTATCTATCCCTGTCATTCTGAACTTTTACCCCGTCGCATGACTGGGGTGATTCAGAATCGGTATGGATTCCGGGTCACGACAGCCATGCGGTATCGCGTGGCGACAGCCATGCGACGTCGCGTTGAGCCCGGAATGACGTTTAAGATAAGGTTTTGAAACGAGTTCATTTTGAATATTTTTATGAAAGGCAGAATAAGCAGACTCTTTTTTTTCTTTTTTACCGCTTCTTTGTTTTTTGTTTCTTTTTCTGCCTCAAAAATTTTTTCCGAAGAGACTAACCAGACGACCTCTCCTAAAGAAGAAATTATGGAAGCGAGGATAACCGATATCGTATCGGAAGAAGAAATTGAGCTGATGGGCGAAACAGGATTGAGTCAAAAATTAGAACTTTTAATCACCAAAGGATCTTTAGCCGAAAGGAAGATAATCATCGAAACCGGCGCGGCAGGGATTTTTTCAGCCGGCAACCCTCGCTATTTTGTCGGTGATAAACTGCTAATCTCCTATTTTAAGGGTATTGACGAGGAGGAGAACTTTTTTATTGTCGACTATTCAAGGAAGTCCTCCTTGCTTTTCCTTTTTTTGATTTTTGTAATCTTAGCCGTTTTGGTCGGTGGTCTTTGGGGGGCAACTTCCCTTTTGGGGATGGGATTTTCTTTCTTGATTATTTTTAAGTTTATCCTGCCCAAGATTATCCAAGGCTACAATCCCGTTTTAATAGCGATAACGGGATCTTTATTGATTGTCCCGGTTACCTTTTATCTTTCCCATGGTTTCAATAAAAAGACCCACCTGTCTATTTCGTCGACGGCAGCAACTTTAGTCCTAACCGGCTTGTTGTCATCTTTTTTTGTCGGCTCGGCCAAATTGACCGGTTTTTCAACTGAGGAAGCCGGCTTTCTTCAGGCAGTCACTTCCGGAAAAATTGACATGGCCGCCTTGCTTCTTGGCGGAATCATTATCAGTGTTTTAGGAGTTTTAGATGATATCACCGTGGCTCAGACATCGGTTGCTTTCCAGCTGAAAGAAGTTTCCCCGGAAATTTCTTTTAAAGAACTTTATTGCCGGTCGATGAAAGTGGGCAGGGATCACATTTCTTCTATGATTAATACCTTAGTCTTGGTTTATGCCGGAACCTCTCTTCCTCTTCTTTTACTCTTTATCGATAGCTCCCGTTCTTTTTCGGAAGCGATTAATTATGAATTAGTTGCTAATGAGATCGTCAGGACTTTGGTAGGCAGCATTGGTTTGGTACTGGCGGTGCCGATAACAACACTCTTGGCCTCATTCTTTTTAACTCGAGGCAAAAAAGATTAGAGACCGGCTGGGGTTTCTTGGGTTGCCAATTGTCCGCAGGCGGCCTTGATATCTTGTCCGAAACTGAACCTTTGAGTAACATTAACCCCTTTTTTCTCAAGGAGTTCCCTGAACATTTCTATTTGATCGCGGCCGGAAGGTTTAAATTTACCGGTTGGGTTGTACCGGATCAAATTTACTAAATAAAGATTCCTTCTGACGATTTTAGAGAGTTCTTCCGCTTGTTTTAAAGAATCGTTTACTCCGCTGATCAGTAAATACTCAAACATTACTTTCCGGTTGGTTTTGGCAATATAAAAATTTACCGCTTTCAAAACCTCCTTAATAGGACATTTTTTGTTTATAGGCATTAGTTTTGATCTGAGTTTGTCCTCGGCCGCGTTTAAAGAGATTGCCAAATTGATCCCAAGCTCTAAATCGGCTAATTTTTTTATCCCCGGCGCAATTCCTGAAGTGGAAAGGGAAATTTTTCTCGCTCCCAAGTTAAAACAGTTTTTATCGTTCAGAATTCTTATGGCGCCAATTACTTGTTCGAAATTTAAAAGCGGCTCTCCCATGCCCATAAAAACAACATTGCTGACTTTGCCGGCCGGTTTAAAATTTTTTAAATAACGGGCAAAAAATAAGACTTGGGCGATTATTTCCTGACTAGTTAAATTTCTTTTAAACCCCATTTTTCCGGTAGCGCAGAACAGGCAGGCCAAAGGACAGCCGACCTGGCTGGAAACGCAGACGGTATTTCTGCCGTTGTGCCTCATTAGCACGGATTCGACCGACAAACCGTCATCAAAAGTAATCAGGGCTTTAACTGTTTTTTGATCTTTCGAGATTAACGTTTTGGCCCGAAGCAAAAGGGGAAATTCTTTTTTGAGCTTTTCTCTGAGGCTTAAGGGCAAAGTGGTTGCCTGGTCCCAGTCGGAAATTAATCTTTGGAACAAATCAAATTTTACTTGTTTGATCCTGTATTGCGGCTCGCTTGATAAGACTTCCTCTAATTTGTCTAAGTTCATTTCATCTGCTCCTGGTTTAATTATACCCCGGCTTGCCGTGGTACAATCTTGTTGTTTAAAGTTTGGCCAACAGCAGCCAATGGACTACCTAAAAAAAGCCGACCCTGAAATATCGGACTTGGTTTTAAAAGAAAAAAAACGCCAGCAAGAAACGCTGATGATGATTCCTTCGGAAAATTACGCCTCTTTGGCGGTAATGGAGGCTCTCGGGTCTTGTCTTACCAATAAATATGCGGAAGGGTATCCGGCAAAAAGATATTATCAGGGGCAGGAATTTATTGATCAGATCGAACGGCTGACAATTGCCCGAGCTAAAAGAGCGTTTATGGTTCCCTTTGCCAATGTTCAGGCGCTTTCCGGCGCCGCTGCCAACTTCGCCGTTTACACTGCGGTTTTAAAACCGGGCGATAAAGTTTTAAGTTTGAAAATGGATTGCGGCGGCCATCTGACTCATGGTTCGCCCGCTTCGGTGGTTAGTAAAATTTACCAAGTTGTCAATTACGGAGTGGATGATAACGCCAGAATTGACTATCAAAAATTGGCCAAGTTAGCGGAAAAGGAGAAGCCAAAATTGATGATTGCCGGTTATTCGGCTTATCCCTTTTTAGTTGATTGGCAGAAATTCGCAGAAATCTCCCGGCAGTCCGGTGCCCTGTTGATGGCTGATATTGCTCACTTGGCCGGCCTGATCGTTTCCGGCAATTATCCTAGCCCGGTAAATTTTGTCGATATTGTTACCACCACCACCCACAAGACCCTGCGTGGGCCTAGGGGGGCAATCATTATGGTAACCCAAAAAGGCCTGGCAAAAGACGAAAAATTGGCCGACAAAATTAATCGCTCGGTTTTTCCCGGTATCCAGGGTGGACCGCATATTAATGCCATTGCCGCTATTGGCGTTGCTTTGGCAGAAACAGAGGGTGAGGGTTTTGCCGATTATGGCCGGACTGTTATCAATAATGCCAGGGTTCTGTCCAAGGAGATGACTAATCACGGGCTGAAATTGGTTGGTGGCGGGACCGAAAGCCACTTAATGCTTTTGGACCTGGTTGAATTGGGGATAACCGGCAACTTAGTTGCCGAGGCTTTAGAAAAGGCGGGAATTGTCGTTAACAAAAACCTGATTCCTAATGATCCGGCCACTCCGTTTTATCCTTCCGGGATAAGACTGGGGACTCCGGCAGTCACCAGCCGGGGGATGGGCGAACCAGAAATGAAGCAAGTTGCCGGCTGGATCAGTTTGATTGTTAGTCAGTTGCGCAAAGCGAAAATAGGCTTAGGTTTTAACCACGATGATGAAAAAATTTTCCGTAATCGTCAGGAAATCATCAGAGAAGTTGAATCAATTAAAAAGATATCTTACCGGGTGGTTGATATTTGTTGGAAATTTCCTGTTAAAAAGGAGTATTGAATGAGCCAATTAATCAACGGCAGGGTTTTAGCCGAGAAAATTAAGGACCAGCTGAAACTTAGACTTAGCCAATTGGATAAAGTTCCTTGTTTGGCAATGGTTTCTGTCGGTAAAAATCCGGCCTCAGAAGTTTACCTGAAACATAAAATCAAAGCCTGTAACCAGCTTGGAATTGAATCAAAAGAAGTTTTCTTGGCTGAAAAGATCCAAGAGGAAGATTTAATCAGAAAAATTGAGCAATTAAATAACGATTCAACGGTAGACGCTGTTCTAATTCAATTGCCCCTGCCGGAACAAATACAATTTAAAAATGTGATGCTTCATCTTGATCCGGAAAAAGACGTTGATTGTCTCCATCCTTTAAATTTTGGCCAACTTTGTCTGATTGAAAAAAACGGCTTGAATTTAAATGATCAACTGCTTCCCTGCACGCCAAGAGGAATAATCCATCTGTTTAATAGTCTTAATCTTAATTTAAGCGGTCAAAAAGTAGTTATCGTTGGCAGGAGTAATCTGGTTGGTAAACCTTTGTCGAATCTGCTGGTGATAATGGGGGCAACGGTAACTTTATGTCATTCTCAAACTAAGAATTTGACCGATGAAACCCGGCAGGCCGATATTCTAATTTCCGCCGTCGGCCGGCCCGGTTTGATTACGGCGCCAATGGTAAAACCGGGAGCAATTGTTATCGACGTTGGTATTACCAGAGTTAACGACCGATTGTTGGGTGATGTTGACTTTGAGTCGGTAAAAGATAAAGTCCAAGCAATCACTCCGGTTCCGGGCGGAGTTGGACCGATGACAATAGCATCACTTTTAGAAAATACTTTGCTTCTTGTCGAAAGAAAAAGGAAAAAGCCAAGTATTAAGAATTAAGTATACAGATTTCGCGCTTGTTGTCATTGCGAGCGAATGCGAAGCAATCTCGTTTTTAGATTGCTTCGTCCCCCGACAGAAACGCCGGGGGTCCTCGCAATGACAATTAGACTAATCGACGTTAACTGCAAAACTTGTGAAGTATTAAGAATTAAGGATTAAGAATATGCCCTCAACTGGTTTCAAAACTCTTTACGTCATTGCGAGGAGTGTTAACGACGCGGCAATCTATCTTTAAAAACAAGATCGCCACACTCGCTTCACTCGTTCGCGAT
>Ga0180009_10003467_pt1 | contig 17909 bp, 15 predicted proteins | sample OS_PC_MetaG_FD_123537 | JGI IMG/M metagenome (GOLD analysis project Ga0180009, IMG submission 123537) | Groundwater microbial communities from the Aspo Hard Rock Laboratory (HRL) deep subsurface site, Sweden - OS_PC_MetaG | ecosystem: Environmental > Aquatic > Deep subsurface > Groundwater... | reverse complement strand
CAATACCGGCCTGATGAGACTAAGATCAACCGGCAAGAAAAGACTCCGGCACTCGACATTTGTGCAGAAGACATGGGTGAGCTGGATGATTTATTTAAAGAAGATATGGATAAAAAAAACACATCTTCTGTTTTAATTGTTGATGACAACCCCAAACACATCCATCTAATCGGCAAGACACTTGCAGGGAAAGGATATATGCTTGAAGCGGCCACAAGCGGGAAGCAAGCTCTGGAATGGGTGGAGACGAGATGATTTGATTTAATTTTACTTGATGTGGTAATGCCTGGAATGAATGGATTTGATGTCTGTAAAAAACTCAAATTATTACCCGGTTTCAAAGACACGCCCGTGATTCTCCTGACGGTTAAGACCGAAATCAGTGATATTGTCAAAGGATTTCAGATCGGTGTGGTTGATTATGTGACCAAACCCTTCAATCCCATCGAGTTGATGGCCAGGGTGGGCACACAGCTGGAACTTAAATCCAGCAGAGATCTTTTAAGGCAGATGGCATTGACGGACGGATTGACAAAGCTTTACAATCACGGGTATATCCATGAACGGCTTGCCCAGGAAATCAGCAGGTCCCGGCGGGAAAAACAACCGGTATCGGTTATCATGTTTGACCTGGATCATTTTAAAAATATCAATGACACCTATGGTCATAAAATCGGAGATGAAATTCTTGTCATGATTGCCTCATTAATTAAAGAACTTCTCAGGAAAGAAGATGTTGCCGGCAGGTATGGTGGTGAAGAATTTTTGATCATCCTGCCGAATACGGATGGTCAGGGAGCAGTTATTGTTGCAAATAAAATAAAAACAAAAATTCAAAACCATACCTTCCCCCAAAAAGGGTTGAGCGTGACCATCAGCGGAGGTGTCTGCTCCTTTGAGGGTGAAGATGCAAACAATCTGATCATGAAGGCGGATCAACTGCTCTACCAGGCTAAAGAAAAAGGCAGAAACAGAATTGAAGCCGATTGTTAAGATGCTGTTAAGGCTAAATTTGTTTCTCACCCGCTGATCATTGCATTGAAAAATAGATATCCCCGTAGTATGCCGTCACCTGTTTCTTGGTATTATCCGTGTCACTCATCAGTACAACCGCATCAATATACCGAATCTGTTTTCCAAACAGTTTTTTAAAATCCTCACGGATATTTCTTTTTTCCGTCTGCCAGACGGATATCGGGGCTTCTGAGGATCGCAAGGCCATCATGACGGCATTACTTTTAGCAAACGCATTGGGCCAGGTATCTCCTTTTGGGGAATTTTGGGCCCATACATAATTCAGCGCCCTGGTATTCCAAATGGCAATGCCGCCTGAGACCACTACGTAAATTCTTGCAGCATAATCATCACCTGATTTTTGCTTCTCATCAAAGATGCCGGTAAGGCGGTTTCCAATGCGCCATCGCCAGTTTAGAAAGGGGTGGGTTTCAAGATCGACCCGGATTTTTTTTATCAGCCCCGAGGCGCTGTTCCGGCTGACGGCTTTCAGCACCCTGTCTTTATCCACCATGGCCAGGGAGTATTGGGTCTCATTGACAAATTGTTTAGGCAGCCATTGATCCAGTCTGTTCTGGGAAAATTCACCCACGCTAATGATATCCGGTTCACCGGCATGAGCTGAACCGCCGGAAAAAAGATATATGGCCATTATAAAACCAATAATCGGGTGTAGCTGTTTCAGCCAGATATTCATGGGTTCCCCTGTTGGAAATAATCTGTTGCTTTTTCTATCATTTTTATCACTGTTTCGGACATCTGCGTGATGCAACAAGCAGTATGGACTATTTTCCAATGAAGCTCAATACATCTTTGAATCATAAAGAGAGCTCTTGTCATTAAAAAATAAACCCTTATATTTTAAACCGATTTTATGTATGATGAAATTATTGATTGAATATTTTTTTGGAGTAATATTATGAAAGTAGCTTTTCCAGTAAAAGAAAACAATGGGTTGGAGAGCGTTATTGATGAACATTTTGGTGTGGCCCAATTTTTTCTGGTAGTGGATACTGAAACCAGAGAATTTGAACTAAAGGAAAACCAGAAACTTTTATCTGACGCATCTAAATGTAAAACCAGTGTTTTAGGAAAAGACGGCCAGATTGATGCCGTCATAACCAATTGCATGGGAGACGGTTCTCAAAGGAGTCTTGCATCATCAAACATCAAAGTCTATCAGGCCCTGAAAAAGACGGTTTTAGAAAACCTGGAACTCCTGGAAAAAGACGAGCTGAAGCTGTTTCACATGTTTGACTTCTGCCAGATCAAAAAGAACAAAAAAGAGGGCGGCTGCGGACACCATCATTGATATGAATCCGCATGGGGGGAAACATGAAAAAAAAGATCAACAAAACCAATGCACTTTATCCGACCTTAACAACCATCCTCGGCACCATGGTAAATGGAAAGCCTAATTTTATCACCATTGCCCATGTCGGTATCATGAACCACGGTGACCCCCAGTATCTGTCTTTTGGCGTATCCAAAGCCCACTTTTCAAACCAGGGTATTCTTGAAAACAAGGTGTTCAGTGTGAATATTCCTTCAAAAGATCTTGTGGTTGAAACAGATTATTTTGGATTGGTTACCGGAAAGAATACGGACAAATCAAAAGTTTTAGATGTTTTTTATGAAGAATATGACAAGGCACCCATGTTGAAGCAGTGTCCTGTTACAATGGAATGCCGCCTGGCACAAACCATTGATTTTAAAACCCATGATATTTTTATAGGGGAAATCATGGCCACATATGCCAACGAGGACGTATTGATGAAAAATGGTAAGATAGATATCCGAAAAATAGACCCCCTTTTATTTGATATGAGTTCTCTTAAATACTGGGCATTGGGTGAACCTGTTGCTAACTGCTGGAACGTAGGGAAAGCGCTGAAAAAGAAAGAGTAGACGCTGTTATACCATCTGAAGAATCGATGGTTTCTTTAAAATATTTTTAAGGAAATCATCGATTTGATTTGCCAGAACGCTGAAAACTTTATATATCAAAGTCAAAAAAAAATGAACTTTCAAAGGCGTGAAAGCAGATGGAAACACTCTTAAGCATTCTGGGGCGGCTGGTATATAAACTCATGGGATGGACCTATGATGAACTGCCGGACTACTGGGCCGACAAATGTGTGGTGATCGGCTTTCCCCATACCGCCAACATGGATACGGTACGGGCATTGACCTATATCAAAACGGCCAAAGTCAATGCCCGGCTCCTGGTTAAGGCAGAGTGGTTTTTTTTCCCCATGTCCATTCTTCTGAGAAGTCTTGGCGGCATGCCGGTGAAAAGGGATGCCACCAGCGGGTTTGTCGGAAGTGTGATCAAGGAATTTGAAAAAAGAGAGAACCTTATTCTTGCCCTGGTGCCCGAAGGGACAAGAAAAAATGTTACTGCCATAAAAACCGGGTTCTGGTTTATTGCAAAAGGGGCCAATGTGCCGATTATCTGCTGGTATCTGGACAACCAGGCAAAAAGAACCCGCTGGATCGGCAGGGTCGATCCCGGTCAAAGTCTTGAAGCGGATTTGTTAAAAATTCAAGAAATATATAAAACCGCCGGATTTTCAATACCATTGGGCAATCTTATCCAATAAAAAATTTTATTTGTGTAAAAATTTTTATAGTTTTGATACACTGTTCCAGCGTGTCATCTTTGTGTAACCCACTGAAAAACAATTAAAATAATTGACATGTACCTGCTTTGCCTTTAAGCTGAAGCTTTTGGAAAGATAATGTTAACGCACCTTTTCCTTTAAAAAATCCATGCAGAATGCTGGAATATTATAAAGACAAGGAGAGAATATAGAATGTGTCGTTTGTTTGCACTTACCAGCAAGGATCCTGTGTCTCCCATGCTGGCCATCCAGGCCCTGGATGTCATGAAAGAAGGTCATGACGGGTCGGGTGTGGGGCTCCTGCTCCAGGATCTGGGGGGGCCGTTTGAAGAGATGAAGGAGGCACCGATCCTTTCGGGTATCTTCAGTGAAGGAGGCATCCGTCGCCTGGACCTGTTTATGATGGACCAGGGATTTCTGACCAAATATAAAATTTCTTTGAAAATACCCAAGAAACCGGTTGAAGGCATCCCCAGGCGGGATTTGTACCTGATCCGCGCCTATGAACTGCCCGAAGGCTGGGATAATATGGATCCCGAAGAAATTTCCAAACGCTTGATGGAGATCCGGCTGAAAATTCGTGAAATGGGGGAAGAAAAAAAAGACATGATGGTCTTCTCCTTCTGGCCGGACACCATCATGATTAAAGAAATCGGAGATCCCCTGCAACTGGCCCAGTATCTCGGGCTGGATCGAAAAGAGCTCAATGCCCGTATCATCATGGCTCAGGGCAGACAGAATACCAATTATGCCATTAATCTGTATGCCTGCCATCCTTTCTTTATAAAAGGATACTGCACCATGACCAATGGGGAGAATACAGCCTTTACCCCTATCAGGGATTTTCTGCTGTCAAGGGATTTTCCCGGATATATGGGGTATCAGTCTGATTCCGAGGTGTTTGCCCATATCCTTCATTATTCAATGGTGGGTCTTGGTCTGGGAATTGATGCCTATAAACATGTGATCACCCCGTTACAGGAAGAGGATCTTCAACAGCACCCGGATGCCGAATTCCTTTCGCACCTGAAAAGAACCTGCAGGCCCCTTATCATTGATGGCCCCAATTGTGTTATTGGTACGCTGCCCGACCATTCAATGTTCATGGTCCAGGACAGAAAAAAACTTCGTCCCGGTGTTGTCGGCGGAAAACCCGGCATGTTTGGATTTTCCTCTGAAATCTGCGGCCTTGATGCCGTTATCCCGGACCGGGACAAAACAAAAGATATTCAACCCATGCACATTGATACAGCAATCGTCAGCCCTGACCGCCAGGAGGTAAAAATATGTCGTCAGACCGCAAGCTTGAACCTTCCTCTTTAAGCCTGAATGACCTGCCCTGGCAGGTAAGATACAGCAATGACCGGTGTACCCTGTGCGGCCAGTGCACAGCCGTATGCCCTGTTAAAGCCATTGAGCTTGCCGTGTTTCGAAAAAGGCACATTAAAACATCGGTTAAAAAGGACCAGAGTCATTTCGAACAGTATGACACCTTTTACGGGATACAGCAGAAAACCCGGGTGGAAAATGCCTGCATCGGATGTGCCATGTGTACCATGGTCTGCCCCAATGACGCCATTTCACCCTTAAAAAACCCAGGACTTGACAGACTTAAATTCCATGTCAATCAACAGGGGGTTCCCAGGAGACGCGGCGGCAGAAGGAATGCCTCCCAGTCCGTACTGGACAGGATCAAATTTATCAGGATCTCCATGCTCACAGATCCTGCCCTTGATGCGGGCCGCCATGAATTTGAAATGAGAACGCTTTTAGGCCGGGTCCTCTCCCCCAGGGAAAACATGAAGCGGTTGAGAGAAAAGGGCTGGATTCCGCCGGTCAGGGAAATTTATCCATTGATCATTGGCGGCATGTCCTTTGGGGCGCTTTCTCCCACCATGTGGGAAGGGCTCCAGATGGGGGTGGCCTATCTGAATGAAGAGCTTTCAATGCCGGTGCGCATCTCAACCGGAGAAGGCGGATGTCCGCCACGGCTCCTGCGGTCCAGGTTTTTAAAATATGTGATTCTCCAGATTGCCTCGGGATATTTTGGATGGGATGAAATCATTCATGCCATTCCCCATATGAAAGAAGATCCCTGCGCCATTGAGATAAAATACGGCCAGGGAGCAAAACCCGGCGATGGTGGATTATTGATGTGGCACAAGGTTAACAAGCTTATCGCAGCCATCCGGGGGGTTCCTCCGGGAATCAGCCTGCCAAGTCCGCCAACCCATCAGACCCAGTATTCAATCGAAGAGTCTGTGGCAAAAATGATCCTGTCCATGTCCATGGCCTGGGGGTTCAGGGTACCGGTCTATCCGAAAATATCCGCCTCTTCAACCTCTCTTGCCGTGTTGAACAATCTGACCCGCAATGATTTTGCCTCAGGCCTTGCCATTGACGGTGAAGACGGCGGAACAGGTGCTGCCTACACGGTTTCCATGGATCATATGGGTCATCCCATTGCCTCTTGTATCCGGGACAATTACCTGAACCTGGTTAAAATCGGAAAACAAAATGAAATCCCTATTTTTGCCGGGGGCGGTATTGGAAAAAACGGGAATCTTGCTGCCAATGCCGCTGCATTGATCATGCTGGGTGCCAGTGGTGTCCAGGTGGGGAAATATGTGATGCAGGCAGCTGCCGGCTGTGTGGGAACCGAAGAAGACCGCTGCAATGTCTGCAATGTGGGAATCTGCCCGAAAGGCATCACATCCCAGGATCCACGACTTTACAGAAGACTGGATCCGGAAGACGTGGCCCAGAGAATCGTGGACCTTTTTATTTCCTTTGATATCGAGCTCAAAAAAATCGTTGCCCCGCTTGGCCGGTCAACATCCCTTCCCATCGGGATGTCTGATGCCCTTGGAATCGACGACCATGCAGCAGCAGATCGCCTCAGCATAAAGTATGTGGTATAGGATGGTGTGAAAAATGAAAAACGATGCATTTATTAAATTATCCGGCAAAAAAGAGGATAAAAGAATTCCTTCCAGGGTTTTGGAAGAGATGATTCATCATCATATAAAAAACGGCCGCAGAAACATTGAAGTTGAAGGGTTCGGCCAGCACGGCATTGGCGGGCGACTCTGGGATGCAGGAAACGACCCGGTCCATATTCGGATTGTGGGTCAATCCGGCCAGAGAGCGGGTTCTTTGGGCAGTGTAAATACCATGATTGAAGTCATGGGGCCGGCATCGGATGATATTGGCTGGCTTAATGCAGGTGCCCACATTATTGTTCACGGCAATGCCTCCAACGGCGTGATGAACGGCGCTGCCCAGGGCAAGGTCTATATCGGCGGCGCCATTGGTGCCCGGGGCATGACCATGACCAAGAGAAACCCGAGATTTGAACCGCCTGAACTCTGGGTACTGGGGTCTGCAGGCGATTATTTCGGAGAATTCATGGCCGGCGGCATTGCTGTTATCTGCGGCCACAATGCCGATCCAAAAGACCGGATATTAGGGTACAGACCCCTTGTGGGAATGGTGGGGGGCAAAATTTTTGTCAGAGGAAGCGTGCAGGGATTTTCACAAAAAGATGCCAGGATTTCTTTTCTGTCTGATGAAGAATGGAACTGGCTTGCCACCAACCTGGAACTTTTTCTTGATAAAATTAATAAAACCGATCTGTTAAAATCATTTTCCAAACGGTCTCAATGGCAGCTTCTTGAAGCAAGGTCTCCCCAGGAAAAAACCCAGAGCCCGGAAAAGCCCTCCATGTCCTGGTTCAGAGAACAGGTCTGGGACAGGGAACTTGGCAAAGGAGGTCTTATCGGGGATCTCCAGGAAACCCAGAAAGGAACCATCCCGTTAATTGCCAGAGGTGAGTTGAGACGGTATGTTCCTGTCTGGGAACAGGGAAGGTATATGGCGCCCTGTCAGGCAGCCTGTCCCACCGGTATTCCGGTCCAGGAGAGGTGGAATATGGTCAGGCTCGACAATATTGACGAGGCCATCAGCATGGGGCTGTCTTACACCCCGTTTCCGGCAACCGTCTGCGGGTATCTCTGCCCCAGTCCCTGCATGGCATCCTGCACCCGGAATCAACAGCATATGTCCCCCATTAACGTGAAGCTTCTGGGGAAAGCCTGTGAAACCGTCAAGCTGCCAAAACCTGCTAAAAAGAGCAAAAAAAGAATTGCCGTTATCGGTGCCGGGCCCGGCGGAATTTCTGCTGCCTGGCAGTTAACCTTAAAAGGTCATGCGACCACATTGTTTGATACAAAAAGCGTTATCGGCGGGAAAATTGCTTCTGTAATTCCGGGCTCACGAATTCCCAAAGAGACCTTTGAGGCGGAACTTAACCGGGTCAAAAAATTGATACCCGATATAAAATTAAGCCAGGTCATTAACAGTAAAAAATTTTTAAAAATCAAGACAGATTATGATTTCACCATTGTTGCAGCCGGTGCTAAAAAGCCAAGATCTTTGCCGATAAAAGGTATTGAAAACGCGGTCTTTGCCAATGATTTTCTTGAAAAATCAAAAAAAGATGCAGTTAAGCCCGGCAAAAGCGTGGTCATCATCGGTGCCGGCAACGTGGGGTGTGACGTTGCAACAGAAGCCCATCGCCTGGGGGCAGAAAAGATCACCCTGATAGATGTGCAACAGCCTGCAGCCTCTGGCAAGGAAAAAGAGGATGCCCAGGCCATCGGCGCCACCTTCAGGTGGCCCTGTTTTACAAAGGAAATTACAAAAAAAGGATTGATCCTTGAAGATGGTGAAGTTTTACAGGCAGATACGGTCGTGGTTTCCATCGGAGATGTCCCGGATCTTGATTTTCTGGAGGATACGATTCAGACTGAAAACGGATTTATTGCAGTGGATGCCTTCAACCGGACCTCCGACCCAAGGGTGTTCGCCATCGGAGATGTTGTCGGCCCGGGCTTGATCACAGATGCCATTGGGGCAGGAAGAAAAGCGGCGTTAACCATCGACCGGATCATTGAAGGAATAAGTATAGATTCGGTTGAAAACCTGCCGCGGGTTGACAAGCAGCGGATCAGCCTTGAATACTACGACCCAAAGACGATTGCCGACAATCTGGCGGATTGCGGGGCCGACTGTGCCTCCTGCGGAAAATGCAGGGACTGCGGCATCTGTGTGGCCATTTGCCCTGAAGGGGCTATTGAAAGAATTAAAATGGATAAAAAGGCATTTGAATATACCGTAAATCAAGATCTTTGTATTGGCTGCGGGTTCTGCAAAGGGGCATGCCCTTGCGGGATATGGGATTTAATTCCCAATTATGCCCTATAGGAAGATCAATAAAAATTATTTAATATTCATTTTCCTATTGACGATGAATCATGACTTCTGATTAATATAAGGGTATTATGGAAAAACCGGAAGAGACATATGACGGCTATATAAAAGCATTGACCGACATCAGCCGGGCAATCACATCTGATCTTTTTATTGAAGACCTGCTAAAACTGATTGTCATGGTAACTGCCAAGGTCACGGGTGTTGAGATCTGTTCTTTGTGGATTGTCAATGAAGAGGAAAAACCGCCGAAAATACGGCTAAAAGCCACCCAGTCCATTTCTCCTGAGTATATCAAGGACAGGGCACTGAATCTGGATGAGGGTGTTGTCGGCTATGTGGTGACCCATAAAAAACCATTGATTCTTAAAGATGTATTGGAATGTGACCGGTTCAAAGAAAAAGAGATGGCTAAAAAGCTGGGACTTGTCTCCATGGTCGGTATTCCTTTGATTACCAAAGAAGAAAAGGTGATCGGGGTGTTAAACTGTTTTACCGCCACTCCCCATGACTTTTCCGATACAGAAGTCAATCTTTTAAGGGTTGTTGCCAATCAGTCTGCCGTCGCCATTGTCAATACGGAACTCATGGTAAAAACCAAGGTGATCCGGGAAGAACTGGAAGCAAGAAAAAAGATAGAGCAGGCTAAAGAGGTTCTCATGCATAATAGAAAGATGACCGGTGATGAAGCCTATGGCTGGATACGAAAAAGAAGCATGGATTCAAGAAAATCCATCCGTGAAGTTGCGGAAGCCGTCATTCTCTCCAATGAAATCTTTAATAATGAGCTGCCTTAACCCGGTTCTTATTGCTTACCAGAATCCCCACTGGCCGGTAAAATAGACATATAGTGCCAGGGTCAGGTTTGTTGTCCCGTGGGCAACCATACAGGATAAAAGATCCTTTCTGATGATCCATAAAATGGAGATCAGAATGCTGTATGCCACAGCAGCAGGCCACTCAACCATCAAGTGACCGGAGGTAAAGGCAATGGTTGAAACAGCGATGGCAGCATAGCTCCAGGCGCCGGGTTCTACATCATTGATATGGTTATTGTCCAGGGTTTCATTTAAAGGTGAGGCAATGGTTTTGTTCTGCCGGTTGACGTTCCATTGAAACGCCACACGGAAGATATACCCCCTGATAAAAAATTCTTCAAAAACCGGAACAATCAATGACGCTGAAAAAAGTCTTAAAAGAAAACCTGAGTTGGTCCAGGGTTCACCTGTCACATCAATGAAAGGCGCCATCAAAACACACCATACAACCAGGCCTAAAATCCCGAAACCAATACCATAAAACACGGAACCCATTATTTTTTTTGGGCCGATGACTGGGGCATACCATTTCCAGGCCCAGTATAACAGTAACGGGACAATGATGATTTTCAGAATATAGCCCGCTTCAGCAGGCAGTCTGTCCTTGCCCAATGCGGCAATGCCGACATAGGCAAAATAGGGAACACCGTAGGGAAGAAGAAGATCCCGGTTGGATATTGTTTTTGTTTTTTTCTCCAAAGCAATAACCGCCTGTCTTTTTGGTTTCAATTTTTTTAACAATAAAATAAAACACCTTTAATCACATAACAAAAAACAATTCCTAAGAACAGAAGAATTTAATACAGCAATTCTTCCATGAGAAGGCTTATGAAGAATTTAATACTGTTCATGCAACAAAAATGTAAGTGGTACTAAAAAATTTGAATGTCTTTTTAAAGATTTTTATTTTTTTTTAATAAAAAATCAGTTAAGGTAATAAAACATAACGGTATTATTATATAAAAATAGAGGTAAACATTATGATCAGGGAATTTTTTAAGCCTTCTTCCATTGAAGAAGCCATTAAACTCAAAGACAGGCACAAGGACAATGCCGGTTGGTTTGGAAACGGCACATTTATTAACAATGGGTCTTTTGAGTTTCATCATGAGACGGTCATTCATCTTGAAAACCTTAATCTGACAGACATTAAAGAAACACCTGACACCATCACCATCGGCGCATCAGTAACCCTGCAGGAGCTTATGGATTCAGATTCTGCACCACAGGTGCTCAAAGAAGCCGCCCTTCATGAAACGTCAAGGCATATACGAAATATGAGAACCCTTGGCGGAGATATTGGCATTGGAACGGTTTACTCCAATACAATTCCCTGTCTTGTTGCGCTTTCTGCCTGTGTTAAAACCTGCGATGCAATACTGCTTCTTGAAGAGTATCTGATAAATAAAAACTCTCTGATTTTAGAAATTATCATTCCAAAATCAGATCGTATCTGCCGGTTAAAAAAAGTTAGCCTTCAATCCAACAGCCCGACAATCTTCACAGCTGCCGTGAGTATGGAAAAGGATAAAAAGATTGTTGAAAAAATGATCATTGCCCTTGGCGGAATAAAAGCTGCACCAATCAGACTTGTAACCCTTGAAAACGACCTTGTTAAAGGTTTGGTAAACCCAACAGATACAACAGCCATTAAAAAAGCCGTCGCAAGCAATTTAAATCTGGTATCTGATATCAATGGATCAACAGAATACAAAAAATACATAGCCGGTATAAGCGTTGCAGATTGTATAACACGCTGTTTTCAGGTTTGATGAGAATAAAATAAATCAGTTTTCTTATGCTTAAAAGAGCATTGGAGACGGAGGGTGAAGATGAAAATAAATATAAATTTAAATTCGGTTCCAAAAACTGTCTATGCCGAACCCGGTGAAAACGTTCAAGTGCTTTTGCAGCGCATGGGGATCTATTCTGTCAGAAACGGTGATGACAACACGGGTTTTACCGGTAACGACACCATATTGTATAATGGAAAAATTGCCAGTGCAGGGCTCTTAATTGCAGCCCAGATAGATAAAAGTGATATAAAAACCGTTGAATGCCTTTCAAAAAACAATGAGATGTCGCAGGTTCAATCGGCACTTGTGGATATGGGAGTTGTTCAGTCAGGCTATAATGCACCTGCAGCAGCTCTTATCATATCAGATCTTCTTGAAAGAATCCCAAATCCCAGTAAAGAAGATGTCAAGGATGCACTTTCCGGTCTGTTTATCCGTGATTCCGGATATGAGCAATATTTTAAAGCCGTTGAAATTGCCGTCAACCAAAAGGTTGATCCTGATTACAAAACACAGATAGCCCAAGAGTTTCGGCCAGACTTGAGACACATTGGAAAAGTTCGGCGAAAAATTGACGGGAAACAGCTTGTAATGGGCAAAAGATCTTTTGTGGAAGACCAGGTCATTCAGGGATCTTATGTCCTTAAAATGATGAGAAGTCCCCATGCCCATGCCCGCATAAAAAGTATTGACACAAGCGATGCCCAAAAAATTCCAGGCGTTGAATTTATCATCACTCACCTGAACTGCCCTGATGTGTATTTCACAACAGCAGGGCAGGGTTTTCCGGAACCCTCCCCCCATGACAGGAAGATGTTCGGCAAAAAACTAAGGCATTTTGGTGACAGGGTTGCGGCGGTAGTTGCAGAGACAGATGAGATTGCACAACTGGCCATGGATCATATTAAGGTTGAATATGAGGTTTTAAAACCGGTTTTCAGCATTGAGGAGGCCCAAAAGCAGGGTGCTCCCATTGTCCATGGCGGAGATATCTTGTTCCTGGATGGAAAGCCTTTCTATGGTGAAGACAAAAGCTGCAAAGCAAACCCGGATGACGGAAAGGTGATATACCCCTTTGGCATCGGGGCAGACCCCTATAAAAACATTGCATCAAGTGTTAACGGCGGAATTGGAGATGTTTCAAAAGGGTTTGAAGATGCTGATGTGATCATTGAACAAGAATACAACACATCCCAGGTTCACTGTACCCCGTGTGAAAATCATACTGTTTTTACCCGGATGGAGGGAGACAGGCTTGTTATTCATGCCTCAACCCAGGTTCCCTGGCATGTCAGAAGAAATGTGGCAAACATAATCGGGATCAGCGAGCACAAGGTAAGGGTTATAAAAGAAAGGGTAGGGGGCGGATACGGTTCCAAACAGGATATTCTTTTGGAAGACGTGTGTGCCTATGCCACCTGGAAAACAGGAAAGTCTGTGTTCTATCAATACTCAAGAAAAGATGAGTTTATTGCAACAAGCACACGGCATCCAATGACCATCAAAGTAAAACTTGGGGCAAAAAAAGACGGGACCTTAACGGCAATTAAGATGGATGTCAAGGCAAATACAGGGCCGTATGGAAACCATTGCTTAACCGTTCCCATGAATGCCTGCTCAAAGACGTTGCCGCTGTTCTCATGTAAAAACATGAAATTCAATGTAACGGTTTTTTATTCCAACATATATCCCACAGGCGCCTATCAGGGATATGGTGCGCCTCAGGGCTCTTTTGCCCTCCAGACAGCGCTTGGAGAGCTGGCAGCCAAATTAGACATGGATCATTCAGACTTGTTGAGTAAAAACAGTGTTGAAAAAGGCTCGGTCCTTGAAATATTAAAATGCCTTGGGGAAGGCACAGAGGGAGCGGTTACAACTGTCTCAAGCTGTGGCCTTGGGGAGGCCATGAGACTGGGTAAAGAAATGATCGCCTATGGGGAAAAAAGAATTGGCAAAAATCCAGATATCAAATATGGAAAAGGCGTTGTTCTCCTTCAACAAGGATCAGGACTGCCGGGACTTGATCAGTCAAATGCAAGGGTAACCCTGGTTTCTGACGGGACCCTGATTGTCCATACAGGGGGTGCGGATCTTGGAACAGGTCTTGATACGGTTTGCGCTAAAATAGCAGCCGAGGTTCTTTGTGCGGATCTGGATAAGATATCCGTCATATCCGGTGATACGGATAATACGCCTTTTGACACAGGGGCCTACGCCTCAAGCGGAACCTACTTTTCCGGAAATGCAGCAAAAAAAGCAGCCGAAGATTTAAAGGAAAAAATTCTTGTCCGCGCTGCAGCCGCTTTGAATGAAAAAATTGAAGATCTTGAGCTTGAATATCCCGGGACGGTCAAAGGAAAGAACAAAAGCATTTCCTTCTACAAAATTGCCCATAAAGCTGAAAGCGGAACTGGTGAAGGACAACTGATGGGTCATGGCTCCTACACAACCGAAGATACGGCTCTGCCTTACGGTGTTCATTTTTGCGAGGTTGCCGTCAACACAAGGACAGGCAAGGTAGACCTTGAAAAATATTATGCCCTTATGGACTGCGGCACACCGATAAATCCTGAACTAGCCGAAGGCCAGGTTTACGGCGGGGTTTTAAAATCCATCGGCCATACACTCTGGGAAGAAATGAAAATGGACAAAAACGGGGTGTGCCTGAACCCGGACCTGAAAAATTACGGTGTGCCAATGATAGGAGACATTCCAAAGGAGTTTAAAGTCAAATTTATCCCGACTGATGATCCTTTCGGACCCTTTGGCGGAAAATCAATTTCCGAAGTCAGCACCAATGGTGCGGCCTGTGTTATTTCAATTGCGATTCACGATGCTATCGGCGTGTGGATGAGATCATGGCCGTTTTCCCCGGAAAAAATATTAAAAAAACTGGAGAAAATATAAAAGGACTTCTTATGGCAAGGGCTGATATTGCTGTCATAAAAAATCCTTGACATTTAAAAGAATAACTTTTAGGTTAGGTACTGTAGCTAAATACAAAGGCGTATTAGCGAAAAATTAGAAGAAAACAAAGGCGTTTTCCCAAATTATAACCTGGGCAAATGCCTTTTTTTATTTTAATTTTGGGAAGAGAAAATGAAAATTAACACTACTCCAAAGCTTACGCTGTTTCATTGCTTAAATTCTTTTGAGGAAACTGCTTCACTGTTTGACGGGTGTCAGATGAAAACCGTTAAGATGGCATGCTCCTCAATGACAAAAGACATCCACCTTTTAAAAGCCTTTGAAGCCGGCGCAGATGCAGTCCTTGTGCTGGTCTGCCCGGAAAAGGGCTGCCGGTATGCCCAAGGCAGCATCCGGGCAAGAAAACGGGTTGATTATGTGAAATCCATTTTAGATGATATCGGAATGGATGGCAGACGGTTGAACATATTCAACACCGCCGCTAAAGACAGCGGGTCGATCAGGGACATTATTCAGAACACCATTCTGGATCTTGAAACCATCGGCCCGAACCCTGCTTTAACTCGCTGTAATTAATACCATCCCCATCGATGTTATTATAAAAAGCCAGGTTTAAAGCAAGGCAACGGTTTTTTTAAATTTTTGATTTTATTGTTTGATCACTCCCCTGATCAATGAAGTCAAAGATCTATTAAATTGTTAAGCCTTGCTTTAATCTGGTCTTTTTCTCAACTATTTTTCTGAAAAAAATGGAGTCAATAAATGATAACCGGTAGTCAAAAACCCATTAATGAAATTATTAAACTGGTGGAACCTTATAAAAAGGTTTTAATCCTGGGCTGCGGCACCTGTGTAAAAACATGTTTTGCAGGTGGTGAAGATGAGGTAGCGGTCCTTTCGTCTGCTCTCAGGCTCAGTTTCAAAAAAATGGCCAGGGCCATTAAAATAGAAGAACAAACCATTGAGCGCCAGTGTGAAAATGAATTTATCCAGGAAGCCGCTTCCGGTGTTGCCGGAACGGATGCCGTCCTTTCCCTTGCCTGTGGTGCAGGTGTTCAGGCCATGGCAAAACGGTTCCCCAAAGCCGTGGTATTACCCGGGGTAAACACAACCTTTATCGGAATCCAGGAAAGTGCCGGGATTTTTACTGAAGAATGTTCAGGATGCGGAAACTGCGGTCTTGCAACCTTTGGTGCCGTCTGTCCTGTCACCCGGTGTGCAAAAAAACTGTTAAACGGTCCCTGCGGCGGTTCCCAGAAGGGGTGTTGTGAAATCGATCCTGATACCCCGTGTGCATGGCACCTGATTATTGAACGGCTGACCACCCTGGGACAGCTGGATAACCTAAGAACCTATATCCCTCCAAAAAACTGGAATACCAGTCTTTCCGGCGGACCCAGAAAATTGATCAGGGAGGACCATATCATATGAAAACCTATAGCCGTCTCCATGCAAAACTAAGTCAGGGAAAATTTGTTGTAACCGGCGAATGCGGTCCTCCAAGGGGTGCAAACAAAGCGGTTATTGATAAGAAAATCAAGCTGCTGAACGGATATGTGGATGCTGTCAATGTAACCGACAACCAGACCGCCATTGTCAGGATGTCCAGTATTGCCGCCTCCGCCCATCTGGTTGCCGCAGGCCTTGAGCCTGTCATGCAGATGGTGGTCAGGGACAGGAACAGGATAGCCATTCAATCGGATATCATGGGCGCTTATTCTCTGGGCATTAAAAATATTTTATGCCTGTCCGGGGACCACCAGAAATTCGGCAGCCAGCCAGATGCCATGAATGTCTTTGACATTGATTCAGTCAACCTGATCCGGACAATAAAAGACATGCGCGATATTGGCAGGGACATGAGCGGATTTGAACTGGATGTGGCGCCCCAGATGTTTATCGGTGCTGCTGCCAATCCCTTTGCAGACCCTTTTGAATACCGTGTGATCCGGCTGGCCAAAAAGATTGATGCAGGGGCTGATTTTATTCAGACCCAGTGCATTTACAATGTGGACCGGTTCAAAGAATGGATCAGGCAGGCCAATGACCAGGGACTTACCGAGAACGTATATATCCTCGGCGGGGTTACCCCGCTTCGATCCGCAGGCATGGCAAGATACATGAAAAATAAGGTTGCGGGCATGGATATTCCTGAAGAAATCATCCAGCGGATGGATGGTGTTGACAAAAAAAATCAGGCAGACGAGGGGATTGCCATTTGCCTTGAAACCATTGAGATGCTCAAAGAAATGACAGGGGTCCACGGGGTCCATATCATGGCCATTGAATGGGAAGATGCTGTCGGCCGGATTGTAAACCAGGCCGGTCTGCAATAAAAGGAAAGGGTGTTATCATATGCCTCAAAAATATGCAATTCACACAAAGGCGGCACCCCCCAGGTTTTATCCGGTGGGTAAATACGCCACCATAGAATTCAGGGAAAACTGCGCCGGAAGCTGCAAGGAATGTGTAAAGAAAAAATGCGTGTATGACATTTTCAAGGACAATTACCTTCATATGAGCAAAATGGAGGAACCTGAATATCTGTACACCTGCAACTCCTGTTTCAGGTGTATCCAGGAGTGCACCAAGGGAATTTTCTCCCGGGTTGTCAACCCTGAATATCGGGAAATCGGAGACGACTACTGGACACCGGATGTCCTGAACCGGACCTGGTACCAGGCCCATACCGGCAGCATTCCTGTATCCGGTGCCGGGTACAGGGGCCCTTTTGTCGGGAAAGGCTTTGATTCCATGTGGACGGACATGTCGGAAATCGTCCGGCCCACCCGGGACGGCATCCACGGCCGGGAGTATATCAACACCTGCATTGAGCTTTCAAGACGGCCGGAACGGCTGTCCTTTAAAGCAGACGGGTCCCTTGGAGTACCGGTAAAACCTATTCTTGAGAACCCGCTGCCCATCCTGTTTCAGCAGCCGGAGTTTGGCGTATTAAGCAAAAAAGTTCTGATCTCCATGCTCAAGGCGGCCAGAACAATCGGAACAAAGATGTTTGTGGATGCCGCTGACGTCTATGAAGACCTGATGTCCTACGGCCCCTCCATCATTCCCCTGGTGAATAAAGACAATTATCAAAATTATCCAAACCTTTTGAAATGCGTTGACATGGTGGAGATTGAATATGAACCCGGTGTGGGAAAAACCATCAATTCTTTAAAAGCCATGAATGAAAATCTTGTTATCTGTATCGGACTGACCTTGACCGCGGGGACGGATTATGCCGGAATCTGTGTGGATCTGTCAAAAATGGATATTGATACCCTCCATGTATATGCCAATGCCCAGGGCAGGGAATTTGAATCTGACAACCCGCGATTCATCAAGGACATGCTCAGGGATATCCATCTGGCATTGATTGGTGCTGCCACGCGGCAGCAGATCAATATCATTGCCTCGGGCGGGATCTGCATGGCCGAGCACGTGAACAAGGCCATTAT
>Ga0180009_10003466_pt1 | contig 17912 bp, 15 predicted proteins | sample OS_PC_MetaG_FD_123537 | JGI IMG/M metagenome (GOLD analysis project Ga0180009, IMG submission 123537) | Groundwater microbial communities from the Aspo Hard Rock Laboratory (HRL) deep subsurface site, Sweden - OS_PC_MetaG | ecosystem: Environmental > Aquatic > Deep subsurface > Groundwater... | reverse complement strand
GGGAAAAAGGTCGCCCAGAAAATCCGCCAGCTCATGATGAACATACGCATGGTCTTCGATTACTTCGGCATGACTGAGAACACCCGCCCAAACAAAACCAAAAACTAGAACCAATTTACCTTGTTCAGGAAGCCTGGAGGATGAAAAGACGGCCGACGGCGGCCGGCGGGAAATTTCGTTTCACCAGGCCACTCCCCCGGCGCCCGGGCGGAGTTGGGAACGGACGACTGAACGCGGGAGAAACATGGAATCACGACGCGCGCTTTTGAAAAACTGTCGTTTCTATGTATAAAATGAATAAATTGAAGAACGAAGACGGTTAAACCCTGATTTTGCAGTTGGGTTGGTAGCGAGGCGTTGAAATGCATAGCGAAATGGGAAGTTGGACCGTTTTTTGGCCGCAGGCGTATCACTGGATGCGTCGAGGCCGAAAAGCGGGAAACGAGCGTTGCAGCACGCAGTTCGACGCCGCAGTAGAAGCCAACTGCTAAGTTCGGGTTAAAAAAGTCGGCGGACGGCCGGAATCGGGTCAGATCATGAAGGCTCCGCCGTTGACGTCCAGGGTCACGCCGGTGACAAAGGGGGAATCGATCAGGTAGGCGAAGGCCCGAACGACGTCTTCGACCCGCCCGATACGGGGCGTGAAAACCTGTTCCTGGAGACGGGCTTTTTGATCGGGGTTCCAGTCCCGGAAGACTCCGGCGTCGCCGATGAAGGCCGGGGCAATGGCGTTGACGGTGATTCCCGCCGGTCCGAGTTCCCGGGCCGCGTACCGGGTCAGGCCGATCATGCCGGCCTTGGAGGCCGCGTAGTGGGGACCGATGACCCCGCCTCCTCGGGCGGCGATCGACGAGATGTTGACGATTCTTCCGAACCCGGCGGCCTTCATGTCCGGAACGACCCGGGATGTCCAGTAGAAGGCGCTGTCCAGGTTGACCCGGATCGTTTCCCGCCAGATCGAGTCGGTAATGGTTTCCAGGTTTCCTCGGGGCATGAGTCCCGCGTTGTTGACCAGCACGTTGACCGGCCCGAGTTCCCGGCGCACCCGTTGATACTGCCGGTCCACCTCGTCCGGATTCCCGGCGTCCCCCTGGAGCACCAGAAGGCCGGCCTGCGGAGACAGGCATTCGGCCAGGACACGGCGGGCGTTTTCGGCTTCGCTCTCGTCCCGCCGGTAGGTCGCGGCCACGCTGGCCCCCCGCCGCAGGAGCCAGGCGGCCAGGCCCAGCCCGATACCCCGGGTCCCGCCGGTGACGATCCCGGTCAGCGGCGGAATCACGGCCCCGGCGTCGCTCACGTCAGGGCTCGCTTTCCGTTCGTCGTTCGGTCATGTCCACGACTTTCAGCATGTTGGTCGTGCCGGGCATGTGCAGAGGCAGACCGCTGCTCAGGATCAGGCGGTCGCCCGGACCGGCCAGGCCCTTTTCCCGGACCCAGCGGCGGGCCTGGTCGACCACGTCCTCGGTATCCGTACATGGCGGTATCAAGGCCGGAATGACCCCCCAGGACAGGGATAGCTGGCGAAAGGTGCGTTCCTCCCAGGTCATGCCGATCACGGGTTGGGGCGGTCGGTAACGGGCGATCAGCCGGGCCGTGCTGCCGCTGGTGGTGGCGGCCATGATGGCCGCGGTGTCCAGGTCGGAGGCCAGCCAGCATGCTGCCCGGCTGATGGCCGCTTCGGTCATGGGCAGCAGGTCCGAGAGGTCTTCACGGAGATAGCGCATCGCGTCCACATGAGGGTCGGTCACCTGGCAGACCTGATGCAGGACCCGGACCGACTCGACCGGATAGTGGCCAACCGCGCTTTCGTCGGAAAGCATGACCGCGTCCGTTCCGTCCAGGACCGCGTTGGCCACGTCGGTCACTTCGGCCCGGCTGGGGTGCGGGCTGTTCATCATGGAACGCAGCATCTGCGTCGCGGTGATGACCGCCCGCCCGGCCCGGCGCGCCTCCTTGATGACCCGTTTCTGGATCAAGGGCACCTCGGCCAGGGGCATTTCCACGCCCAGGTCCCCTCGGGCGACCATGACCCCTTCCACCACGCCCAGGATTTCCTTCAACCGGTCCAGGGCCTGGGGTTTTTCGATCTTGGCGATAAGCAGGGGAGGGCGGTCTATGGTCGAGACCATTTTCCGCAGGGGGGCCAGGTCGTTTTCATGGCGGACGAAGGACAGGGCCACGAAGTCCACGCCCTGGGACAGACCGAATTCGAGGTCCAGCCGATCCTTGTCCGTCATGGCCGGAATGCTCAGTTCGCTCGAAGGCAGATTGACGCCCTTGTGGGAACTGACCGTGCCGCCGACCAGGATATTGCAGAGCAGCCTGCCCGCCTCTTTACCCCGAACTTCCAGTTCGACCTGGCCGTCGGCCAGCAGGATGCGGTGACCTATCTCCACGTCATCGACCAGGCGATCATAATTGACCGGCAGGTCCGGAGCCGGGGCATGGTCGGCCGGGACCAGGGACACCGTCCCGCCGGCCGTCAGCAGACGCTCCGGTTCGTCGATCCGGCCCAGGCGAATCTTGGGGCCGCCCAGGTCCTGGAGGATACCGATTTCCCGGCCCAGTTCACTGGAAACCTGCCTCAAGCGACGGATCGTCTCGCCGTGTCCCTCATGGTCGCCGTGGGAAAAATTCAGCCGGGCCACGTCCATCCCGGCCAGCATGAGCTGGCGAAGCATTTCCGGCGAGGATGAAACCGGGCCGATGGTGGCCACGATTTTCGTTTTTCGATTTCCGGGCAACAGGTTCACCATATCCTCCATGGCGGGTCGGACCCGCATTGAACCAACTGCGAAATTCGGGTTAAAAACACCGCCGCCTCTGGCCCCTCGGGCGCCGAGCCGATGTGTCGTGGTCAGGTTCTCAAATACTGAAGTCGGATCTCCGGAAAATCCCCCCCTCAGAGCAGAGGCAGGTCTTCGGACAATCGCTGATCGAAATCCGTGACGATCGATTCCAGCAGGCTTGGCGTCAGGTGCAGCGAAGACCAGGCCTGACGGTTGACCGCCGGAACCAGATCGTCTCCGCCAAAACCCACTTCCAGGGCCCGGGTCAGGACGTTGCCCACGTGGACCATACAGACCAGGGTGTAGTGGTCCTGGCTGAGGGTGGGGTCGTGGTGAAAGGCGATGGCGGCTGTCAGACTGGGCGGCAGGTTCCACTCTTCAGCCAGCCAGTAACCGAAATCCGTGTGGTTGGCGCCGTCCAGGACCCGCATTTCCGCCTCGAACAGGCTGGTCTGTTTTTGGCCGGCCAGTTCCAGGGCTTCCAGATACTCGTCGTGGAGAAAGGCGTCCAAAAAGACCTTGCCGATGTCGTGAAGCAGGCCGGCCAGAAATATCCCCTGTCCCCGGCCGGTCCCGGTCCGTTCGGCGATCACGCGGGCCGCGAGGCCGCAGCCGGCGGCATGCCGCCAAAATTCCGGCCGGTTGAGGCCCGGTTCGCTGGCCTGTTTGTCCAGTTCCTGGAAAAGACCCGTCACCGTAACCAACTCCCGGACGGCCCGATAGCCCAGTATGGTTACGGCCTGGCTCAAGGTTTCAATACGCCGGGGGAATCCGTAGAAAGCCGAGTTGACGGTTTTGAGTATCCGCGTGGTCAGTGACTGGTCCATGGCCAGGGCGTCGGCCAGATCGTTGGAAGAGGAACGCGGGTTGTCGAGCACCTCCATGACCCGGGAAACCGAAGAGGGAATGGAAGGCAGGTCTCCCATGCGGGGCAGGATTTTCTCGAAGGCCTCTCGGGGCTTACTTATCACGGCGTTCCTTCAGCTTGCTCAGCAGATAACGCTGGGTAACCTGTTTGATCGCGGCCATGATATCGTCGTCACCATGAACGGCGAAGCGTTTTTCAACACGGGCCAGAATCCGGGCCTGCTCGACGCCAGGCGACTTCGTCCGGGGCGGCGTCTTCCTGCCGCTCATGATTGCCGGCCCTTGGATGCGGCCGGGGTCGGTTCGGCCAGCATGTCCAGCAATCTCGCTTTGAAGTTCTTGGGCAGGCGTAGTTTGGGCTTCGCGGAGACCGAACCGGACAAAAGATCGGACAGCAGGCCCCGGTCCTTGTCTTCCAGCCTGATCCGGCGGCCGCCCGACGTGATCCGGGCCTGCAAGAGGGCCAGAATAAGGGCTGCGATCGTATCCTGATTAAAACGGCGGTGGCGGAGCATTTCGGCCAGGGCCTCGGGCAAGGCGGGCCGTTCCGAGGGCTTGAGCCCGAGGTAGGCGGAGTCAAAGGCCTCGGCCACGGCCAGAATGTCCGGGATCGCTTCATGCCCGGCCTCCCGTTGACCGGTCTCGGCCCGGGTCTGATCCATGAAATCGTCCAGCCAGCGCCCCAGGGTCAAGGCGGCCCGAGCGACCCGGCCGGCCTCGCCTTTATCGAGTTCGTCGGCCCGAATCCTGTCGAGGGCGCCCCTCAAAACCGCGGCCCGGCTTTGGAGCACTTCGTGCGGGTCCAGGCCCAGACCGTCGGCCAGAACCTCGGCCAGGCGGGTCAGCCGGCGGCAACGGCCTTTACGAAGGGAACCATCCTCCAGGATGCCGACCAGGCCGTCAAAGGTGTCCAGAGCCCGGCTCTCGGATCGGATGATCAGGGACAGGTTGTGCAGGGCCGGGGTCAACATGCCCGCGGTGATTTGGGCCACTTCCACGTCGTCGGTCATGAACTCGCTCTTGTCCAGCTTGTCCGTGACATTCATGATCCCGAGCAGGTCCCCGCCGCCGTAGAGCGGAACCCCCAAGTAGGCCGAGGTGGCGAAACGCCCGTGGCCTTTCCGCCGCCCCAGGGCCCGTTCGACGTCGTTGAGGACCAGCGGCGCGGTCAGACCCTGCTTGCGGGCATGTTTGACCACCAGACTCATGATCCGGGTCTCCTTGAGCGGAATCTGACGGACGGGCTCGCGACCCGGCCGGGCGCTGGCCGACGTGTAGGCCACCAGCCGCAGCATCTGGTCCTGGGGACGGAAGGAGTAAATCGAAATCTCGGCCGCCCGGAGGACTTCGGTCAGTCCCTCGAGGGCCCGGCGGGCGGCCTCGGTCCGATCGGCCGGCGTCGTCGCGGCGGACAGGTCCACGCCGATCTGGTGAATCAGGGTCAGGCGGCGGGTCTTTTCCTGGAACTGATGGGTCAGGTTCAGATTCTCGATGATCATGCTGGCCTGGAGCACGAACTGGGACATGACGTCGCGGTCGTCGTCGGTAAATCGCTTCTTGGCGCATACGACCAGCCCCTGGGTCCGGTTGTTTTCCACCAGCTTGGCCAGACCCAGCTCCTGGTGCTGCAGGCCGAGGGCCTTCATGGCCGAACGCTCCAAGGCCGAAATGCGGTCGGCCGAAGAAAACACCTTGACCAGATCGTAATGCTGGACCTTTTCCTCGGCCAGCCAGCGGAACAGGGAACTGGCCCCGATCTTTTTCGGCAGGGGCAGGACCGGGGGCGCCTGGTCTCCCCGCAGGCTGTCGTCCACGCCGTCGACCAGTTTGCGATTTTCCCGGTCCAGGGAGTAAACAAAGACGCGCTCGAATCCGGCATCGGCCAGGGATCGGGCCAGCAGCTTGCGGTTGTCATCCCAAAAATCTTCGTAGGTCAAGGCGTTGCGCTGGAGGGTCATGCTCATGAGCGACAGGGTCATAAGCTGGTTGACCTTTTTCTCCAAAGCCTTCCGGGCGACGTCCACCTCGTGATACAGCTTGGCGTTGACGATGCCCAGGGCGGCCTGATTGGCCAGGTCCCGAAAAAAATCCAGGTCGGTCGGCACCGTCCCGATGGTGATGACCCCGACCACTTCCCGGCCCCGGGTCGGGGATTCGAGGATGATGGGATAGCTGGCGGCCGGACCCAGCGATTCGCCTTCGTTGAAAACCTGGACGTTACGCTCCTCGAGAGCCTTGAGAGCCGCCTCCATGAAACGCTTCCGGTGATCGACATCCATCTTGCTCTCCGCCGACGGCTGCAAACCGTGCATGCGGTCCATGAGCATGATGGCGCAGGGCGGGTCCGTTTCCGTTTGACGCAAGGCGAAGGAGATTTCCCGCAGGAGATAATCCAGGATTTCATTCAGATTGAGCGTGGCGCTCAGCGTGTCGGCCACCCGGCGAAGAATGGTCCGCTTTTCGGCCAGGGTCAGCCTCTCGCCCCGTCCCAGAGGTCTCTCCCCCGCACTTCCGCCCATGACGACGCGGTTCTTGCCGATCTGCTTGGCCCGATACAGGGCCTTGTCGGCATACCGGGTCATGTCGCGGGCCGCCTTGATGCCCGGATCGGGATACCCGCAGACGCCCAGACTGGCCGTAACCATCAGGCCCGACTCGATGGCCCGAAAGCGCGGAGAATGTTCGATCGTCTCCTTGAGCCGCTCGGCCACGCTCTGGGAGTTTTCCACGTCCGTCTGGGGAAGAATGATGGCGAACTCCTCGCCTCCATAACGGGCCGCCGTATCCACTTCCCGGATCGATTCCCGGATCATGTCGGCCAGAAGCAGCAGGACCTTGTCCCCGACCGGGTGCCCGTACGTGTCGTTGACCATCTTGAAGTCGTCCAGGTCGATCATGATCAGGCTCATCGGGCTGTTGAAACGCCTGGAACGATGAAACTCGTCCTGAAGGCACTGCTGGAAATGGCGGTGGTTGTAAAGGCCGGTCAGGCCGTCGGTCAGGGAGAGTTTTTCCAGGATCAGATTGCTTTCCCGCAGTTCCTCCTCGAGGCGTTTGCGGTCGGCGACGTCCTTGAGAACCAGCAACAGGCCGGCGGCGCCGTCCTCGTGGCTCAGACTCGATGCGGAAACGTCGGTGAAAAGGACCTTTCCGTTCTTCTTTTGTATTTCGACCTCGAAATTTTTGACCCGTTCCTCGACGGCCAGCCGGTTCAATAGACGGTCCATGTCCCGGCGGCCGTTTTTCAGGACAACGTGGAGGGGTTTGCCCTGGACTTCATTGAACGGGTAACCGAACATATCCTCCGCCCCCCGGCCGAAAAAGATGATCCGGTGCCTGTGGTCCACGGAGATGATGGCGTCGATGGAACTGTCCAGCAGGTTTTCAAGGTAGTCCCGGGTCTTTTCGATCTTGGCCTGTCGGACCTGCAGTTCGGCGTACAGGCCTTTGACTTCCACGTTTTTCTTCCGGAGGAGCTGGTTCTTATTTTTCAGCTCTTCCGTGGCCCGTTCGATCTCGGTTTCCAGACGGCGTCGGAACTCGGCTTCGCCCAAGGCGATTTTCCGCTCCTTGACCGCGGCCGAGACGATTTCCAGCAACTCGCTGCTTTTGAACGGCTTGCTGATGTAGTAGTTGATCTTGCCCCGGGTGAAGGCGTCGATGACCGTCTCCTTGGTCCCATGGCCGGTCATCAGGATCGTGGCCAGATGCGGGTCCGCTTTCTTGAATTGATTGACCAGCTCGATGCCGTCCGCTTTCGGCATCTTCCAGTCGCTGATGACCACGTCGGGGGACTGGCGCTTGAAAATCGTCCAGGCTTTTGGGGAGGTATCGGCGGTTTCAACAAAATATCCGACCCGTTCCAGCAGGGCGCGGATTACATCGAGGATCGCCGGATCGTCGTCCACGACCAGAGCGCGATCCGGTCGGAGCGCGGACCGGTTCGGTTCGCCCGTTTCGGACAACCCGATATCGACGGTTTTTCTTTCGTCCTCGTTCATATCGCCGGAAACCGATTTTTAGGCCTTAGGGGTCCATTGTTCCATGTATTGACGGCCTCCCGGCCGAAGTCTCCCTCGACCGCATCGTGTACCCGGGGCCGAACCCGGGCTTCATCTCGATAATGAATATATCGGGTCCGATCATTTTCATAATGATCGACTTGAGAGCATTCCCGGAGTTCCCCCAAGCGGGCCCGAACCGCTTTAAACTCCGGTTCAATCTTTCTCCGTCCCGGTCTCCCGCTTCAGAGCCCCCGCGTTCTTCCGATTGGTAGCGCTAACGATCAGACCTGCCGCGGCCGTCGAACAGGACCCGCGATTGATGATGCGCCGGAATGACCTGGCTCTCCCCCTTTCAGTGCATGCCCTATTTGATCTGGAGCAGTCTTTTCATTTTATACCAGGACTGCTCCCGCGCCTGGTCGTACTTTTCCAGACTTTCCTGGTTGCTCGATGAGACCAGGGTGGCCAAGGCTTCGGCTTCCACCAGCAGCAAGTCAAAGACCTCGAGGGACGAGGTCAGGAAACGGCGGTCTCCTTCCGGAAGGTTCAAGGACTCGATTTTCTTCAGATTACCGATGACGTCCTTGATGGTGGCGGCCTTGTGTTCCATCATTTTCTTGACTTGGGCGGCGGTATATACGTTCTTGGCATACGCGTCGGCGGTCACGCCGATGTAGGCGAACGTGGTGTACATGTGGCTGCCGAGAAATCCACCGATCGTTTCCAGATACACGGAGTCTTTGTCCGCGGTGGCCTGGCAAAATGACGGATTGAGTATTAGACTGGCGGCTAAAAGCGCCAGAATCAAAAACCTTGTCTTCATGGTATTATCGTCTCCTTTTGGGCAACGTGAAGCAAAAAACCGGCGGCGCCGTATTTATCAGGCAGCCGTTTTCGTCTATCCGGAAAGTCACTTCATCTGCTGGACGCGTTTCAAATGATCCCGGGCCTTTTTCCGTGCCTGATCATAACGGTCCAGGGCGGTCTGGTCGCCCGACTCCACCAAGGCGGCCAGGGCCTCGGCCTCCTCCTTCAACAGTCCGAACGTCTCGACGATATACTCGATAGCCTTGCGGTCTTCTTCTTCCAGATTCGTTTCCTGGACGGTCTGAAGCTTCCGGGCCAGGATATCGAGGGTCCGGACGGTGTCTCCCATCATACGCTTGACGTAGCTGGCCGGATAGATTTCCTTGGCATAGGCGTCCGCGGTCACTCCGATGTACGCATAAGTCATATAGAGATAATTATGGGCGAAACCGCCGATTGTCTCCAAGTAAATGCTGGCCTCCGTCGCCGCGGCGGCCCGGACCGGCGCCAGCAACAGCAGGGCAACGATAATCCACAACATACCTTTACGCATACACCAGTTCCTCAGCCGCCCGGGGCGGTGGGTTCAGATTTCACTCAATCTATATGATCTAATCGATTTTTTCAATAACTTTAAGCCGGGACGTTTCAACTGCGCGTCACCGGCCGTTCAATCCGTCTTTGTCAGTCGGGAGCATCACCCGTCCTCCCGGTCCGCTAAGGTTCAGGCCATTCGTAAAAGGTCCGATCCCGGTTGAGCAGGCGAACACTTTTTTCGGTCACCATGACCATCTCCTCCAGACGGACCCCGCCCCGGCCCTCGATATATATTCCCGGTTCCACGGTGACGACCATGCCCGGTTCCAGGCGGGTGGAGCGAAAGCGGGACAAGGCCGGGGCTTCGTGCGTCGCCATACCGACGCCGTGACCCAACGCGTGGCCGAAGTTCGGTCCGAATCCGGCCGCTTCGATCACGTCCCGGGCCAGGGCGTCCGCCCGATCGCTGGTCAGGCCCGGTTTGATGCCTCGAATGGCGGTCAACTGGGCCTGGCGGACCAGGCGGTAAATGGTCTTGATCCAGGATTTGGGCCTCCCGAGGACGATGGTCCGGGAGATATCCGCCCCGTACCCGTCCAGGCGGGCCCCACAGTCGAAAATGATCGTTTCCCCGGACCCGATCTTGCGCCGTGTCGGGACCGCGTGGGGCAGGGCGGCGTTGGGACCCGAGGCCACAATGGACTCGAAGGCCGGCCCTTCCGCTCCCAGCCTGACCATGGCCTCTTCGAGAAAACGGGCCACTTCGATCTCCGTCCGTCCCGGCTTTAAAAAGGCCCAGGTCTCCCGCAGGGCCTTTTCCGTCAGTCCCAGGGCCCGCCTGATCTTTTTGATTTCACCGGCGTCCTTGAGGAGACGAAGGTCGGACAGGAGACCGGCCGCCGGCTCGATCGGGATGTCGGGCAGTTCCCGATGCAAGGCCTCGAAGAACTTGACCGTAATCAGGTCTTCTTCATAACCCAGGCTTTTCAAACGGGTCCGACGGGCGAGTTCCCCGATGGTCCGGGCCGCCTCGGGGCCGCTCATGACCACCTCGTATCCCCGGGCCTCAACCTCGGCCTGGGTCCGGTACCGGAAATCGGTCACCAGGTACTGACGGCCGGGCGTGACGAGAAGCCGGCCCGAGGATTCATCGATCTGGGTGTCCCGGGCGGTATAACCGGACAGATAACGCCGGTTCTCCGGTCGAGTGACCAACAGACCCCGGATGCCTGCCCGGGTCATGGACCGGCGCACGGCCTTGACTCTTGAAGCATAAGGTTCTGGTATGTTCATAAACTCCTAATTTACCACAAACCGCTGGTCTTGTCCCCCATGAATCGTTCCGGCCGGTAAACATTACCAATGAATCGGGGCATATCATTTTTCAGCCGCCCGCGGGGCCTTTGGCCGAAGGACGACTCCGGCGCCGAGTCCCTTGCCATGCATGGAAGGGGCGCCGGCCGGAGTCCCGAGGCCGAAGACCGCGACAGGGCGGTTCTTCAATGCCGCCAACCACCAGGGTTACAACGGGCGGCCCACGGGCTCATTGACAAGGCCGTCCCGGATTGATAGTTTAATAGGAAGAATTCAGGTCTGAAACGAGGATGGTCCTTGAAACAATCCAATGCGATCCTGCTTGCCCTGGCCGCGCTGATAGTCGGGTTTGTGGGCGGCCTGCTTTTCGCGGCGTACAAGGGCCCTCCGCCGGGCCTGGAGGAGGCTCGGCGGCCGGCTTCGTCCTTTGACCTGAAACCCGAGTCGCAGCCGGATGCCGACCTGGAAGCCAAGATGGCCGAACTCAAGGCCCAAATCGAAGCGAACGCCGGAAAACCGGGGCCCTATATCCAGGCCGGCAACCTGCTCTTCGACCACGAACGGTTCGACGAGGCCGTCCGCTATTACGAAAAGGCCCTCGAACTGGAGCCCGAAAACGCCGACTTGCTGACCGACGCGGGAATCTGCTACCGCCAGCTCAAACAGCCGGACAAGGCGGTCTCGTATTTTCGGCGGGCCAGAAAGGCCGATCCGGGCCACCCGAATTCGGCCCTGAACCTGGGTATCGTCCTCCTGCACGACCTGGGGGACAAAAAAGCCGCCCTCGAAGCCTGGCGCGAGTATCTGGCCCTCAACCCCCAGGGGCCCCGGGCGGATATGATCCGGCGGGTGGTGGCCCAGATCGAAAGCGGCGGTTGACGGGTGACGTATTCGAGGCCCAACCGGAGAAAGATGAAAGTTCCGATATCATGATTGCATATGACTTGGAGTGCGTAAACGGACACCGCTTCGAAGGCTGGTTCGACAACGCACGAGGTTTTGAAAAACAGCAAAAAAAAGGGCTGGTTACCTGCCCGTCCTGCGGGACGAACCAGGTGGCCCGGCTGATGTCCACCTTTGGGATCGCCAAAAGCCGGGCAGGGGAGGACCGGAGCGAAGTCCCGGAGATCAATCCCCTGGAAATCCTGTCCCGTTACGTGGAAAAAAACTTCGAAAACGTGGGCGCGGATTTCAGCAAGGAAGCCTTGAAGATGCACTACGGCGTGACCGAGCACCGCAATATCCGGGGGGTAAGCACCTCCCGGGAGGAAGAGACCCTGCGCGAGGAAGGCGTACCCTTTTTCAAGTTTCCGGTCCCGGCCCCGGACCCCGGCCCGGAAGATGAGTCCTGAACCCCGGACAGGCAGCACAAGACCATGAAAAATCTCTCTTTTGAACAGGGTCCCATCCGACCGCCCAGTGAAGCCCGCAGCCTGCTGCTCCGCTTCACCCGGAACTGCAACTGGAACCAGTGTCTCTTCTGCCCGGTCTATAAGGGACAGCCCTTCAGCCGCCGCACCGTGGCGGAAGTCAAGGCCGACATCGACACCGCGGCCGAAATGATCGACGAGATCAAGGCCGTGTCCTGGAAAATGGGCGCTTCCGGCCAGGTGACCCAGGCCGTGGCCCGGCATTTTTTCGATCGGAACGTGTCCCAAAGCTACGCCTCGGTCGTGGCCTGGCTCTTCCACGACACCGGCTCCGTCTTCATCCAGGACGCCAACAACCTCGTCCTCAAAACCGACCCGCTGGTCGAAATGCTCGAATATCTCCAGGAGCGAATCCAGGGCATCAGCCGGATCACCAGCTACGCCCGGTCCCAGACCGCGGCCCGCAAAACCCAGGACGAACTCGACCGCATACGCCAGGCCGGCCTGAACCGCATTCACGTGGGCATGGAGTCCGGGTCGGACACGGTCCTCAAGTTCATGAAAAAGGGCGTCACGGCCGAGGCCCACATCCGGGCCGGCCGCATGATCAAGGCCGCCGGCATCGAATTGTCCGAATACTGGATGCCCGGACTCGGCGGGCGGGCCTGGTGGCGGGAACACGCCCTGGAATCGGCCCGGGTCCTCAGTGCCGTCAATCCCGACTTCATCCGCCTGCGGACCCTGCGCGTCCCGGAACCGATCCCCTTGTACCAGCAGGTGGCCAGCGGGGAGTTCGAACCCCAGAGCGATGATGAAGTCATCGAGGAAATCCGGCTGTTCATCGATCACCTCGAAGGCATTACCAGCTTCCTGGCCTCGGACCACATCATGAATCTGCTCCAGGACGTGGAAGGGTATCTGCCCCGGGACAAGGACTTCATGCTGGCCGCCATCGACCGCTACCTGGACCTGGAACCGGACCGGCGTCTCCATTACCGGCTGGGCCGGCGCATGGGGCTCTATCACGGCGTGGCCGACATGACCCGATTCGATCTGGTCGCCCGCGTGGATCAGACCATGGACCGGCTCAAAACACAGTATCCCGGCCAGATCGAACGGATCATGACCGATCTGGCCAACCAGATGATCTGAACGCCCCGGGGGCGAAACAACCCTTGGCCGGTGAAACATCCGGCCTGACGGGCTTTATTTATATTTCTGAACCCCGCGAGGAAGCGTCGCCATGAGCAAAGAGGCAGAGCAGCGCTGGCTGCGCCTGTTGGCCAAAGAGACCCTGGAAGTACTGAACAAGGCCCAGATCAAGGGTCCCGCCCTGAACATGGCCTCCCTGGCCCGGCTCCTGGCCGGACGACCCGGGATCAGCGATCTGATCAAGGAGGCCTCCGTCTACGACGTCCCCGAGAAGCTGACCGGGGAGAATAAACTCAATTACAAGGAGTTAGTAGATAAATATAATGTAATGCTTGACAATATGCGGACTTCGGAACAACACTGTTTCGAACTCGAGAACGCCTTCAAGGACCTGACCGGGGTCCTGGCCGGTCTGGCCGTTCATCCGGAGGAGGAAGAACTCAACGAACAGCTTCGGCTCCTGCGCACCGGACTGAACCAAAAGGCCGTCCCCAGCCGCATCGAAGAGGCGACCAAGGCCCTGAAAAACTTTGTCTTCAAGCTGGATGCCGGGGCCGATCCCCAGCCCGACGCCGCTTCGCTGCTCCCGGCACCGGAAGGCGTCGAGGAGAACGTCCGGGACCTCCTGATGCGTCTGGTCCGGGACATGGCCCAGTTCGAAGACCCGGAAGTCCAGAAAACCGCCAAAATCCTGGGCCGGAAAATCGCCACGGACTTCACCCTCGACGATTATCAGGTCTACGTCCAGGCCATTTCCGACCTGATCTTCCGGCTCAAGGAGGCCGTGCGCCGGGAAAAACGGGACTTGTACCTCTTTACCCAGGAGATCATGAACCGGCTGGAGGAAACCGAACGGGACCTGAGCCGCAACCTGGACACGACCCGGGAGCGGATCAGCGTGGCCGAGGTCGAATTTCAAAGCCAGGTGGCCGACGACCTCCAGGCCATTGAAAAGTCCTTCGAGGCCGGGGGGCGGTCCCTGGAAGAACTCCGTTCGCGGGTCTTCGAGAAACTGGCCAACATCCGGTCCCGATTCCAGGAGAAACGGAACCAGGACGAGGCCCGGTTAAAAAAGGTCGAACTGGAAAAGGCGGGGGTCGAAAAGCGACTTGTCAACATTCACCAGCGATATCAAAAGTTTACCAAGCAAAGCCAGAACATGCTCCAGGAGCTGGAAAAGGTCCGTCAAACCTCGCTTCGGGACGGCCTGACCGGGATTTTCAACCGCCGGGCCTACGACGCCCAGATCGAGGCGGCCCTCAAGGAGTACAAGGCGGGGCGTCTGTCCGGCTTTTCCCTGATCGTTTTCGACATCGACTACTTCAAGGACTTCAACAACAACTACGGCCACCGGGCCGGGGACAAGGTCCTGCTCAACGTGGGCCGCATGGCCGGCCAGATCATCCGCAACCAGGACTTCATCGCCCGGTACGGCGGCGACGAATTCACCATCATCCTGCCGGAAGCCAAACTGAACGTGGCCGTCCGGATCGCGGAAAAGGTCCGCGCGGCCATTGCCGAGGTCGAGTTCAAGCTCTATCGGGACAAGGACCTGGTCGTGCACGTGGGCCTGAGCATGGGCGTGGCCGAAGTCCGGTCGGGCGACGACGCGGCCTCGGTCTTTCAACGAGCGGACCAGGCCTTGTACCAGGCCAAGGAAAAAGGCCGCAACCAGGTCCAGACCGGGTGACGTCGATGCGGGCCCACGGTCCTGGCTATTTGATTTCCGGTTCCCGGCCGCCCTGTCCGTTCCGGTCTCATTGTCCGATAAGATATATTATGTAAACTTTGGGCCGGATCAAAAGCAGACCGGAAAAACGTGGGCCTGGACCGAATCCCCCTCAGCACTGCCCCGGCGTCCCCAGGATCAATGAGAAAACCTTATTCGAGCCGATCCCGCCCGGATATCGCTGAAGGCCCCTGTCGGATGCAACCCGGCCGTTCCTTATTTTGAGTTCACCGCCGCGTCCGGGAGCGCATGGCCCTACTTGCCGCGGTGAATCCGGTGCTATTTGCCTCCGCATAACCGGAGAGCGGGACAGACGTCTGGACGCGGAATGCACGCTCCCGGCATCCATGGACGCCGGGAATCCGGCGAACCCGCGTACTGGAAAGGCGCAGGCCGAGGTTGTTGTTGCGATCGCCCGGGTCGTTCCTGTTGCGATTCGCGCAGCGGCAGTTCCTGGCGTTGTTGTTCCAGCTGCCGCCGCGATTCACCCGGTTGGAGCCTTTATACGACGCCTGCCCGATGGACGAGCATCCGCCGCCTCAGCCCGTGGCTGTCGGCAAAGCTCAGATGCTCGAACATGCTTCTCAACGACCGGCCAAATTCTTCCTCGTCCATGCCTCCGGATTCGTAATCGGCCAGCCGGCGCTTCATGTTCTTTTTGAGCCGCCGGAGGTTTTCCTGTCTGACGCGGATGGTCCCGGGAAATATCCGGAACCCGAGAAACGGCAGCCCGTGCGCCGTGGTGTTCAACAGGGTGGCCGACTCCTTGAGCCGCAGCCGGAGCCGGTCCGCCAGGAACACCTGAACGCGAACACGCATCTTTTTCAGATCGTCCCCGCAGTTCGAGAAAAAGACCATGTCGTCCATGTACCGGACATAGGCCCGGCAACCTGACTCGTCCTTGACATGGTGGTCCAGGGGATCGAGATACAGATTGGCGAAGAACTGGCTGGTCAGATTGCCGATGGGCAGCCCTTTGCCTTCATCCCTTCCCCGGCTGCGGTCGCTGTTGGCCGCGATACGGGACACCAGGGCGATCACCTGCCTGTCCTTGACGGATCGGGCCAGAATGTCCAGCAGTACGTGGTGATCGATAGAGTCAAAATACTTGGCCACGTCGGTCTTCAGGTAATACCGATAATGCCGCGAGAAGTCCTGAGCCCGCCGGACGGCCCGGCGAGTGCCCTTGGCCTTTCGGTTGGCATAGGTATCGTAAATGAACCGCCGGTCGATAACGGGCTCCAGGACGCCGACCAGGGCGTGATGAACCACCCGGTCCCGGAACGGGGCCACGCTGATGGTCCGCTCCTTGGGATCGTGTATCGTAAAATACCGGTATTGGCCCGGTTGATAGGTTTCCGACTCCAGTTCCCGTTTCAGTTTCAGGAGTTCCCCTTCCAGATAGAACCGGAACCGGCAGGCCTCGAAGGTGCCGCCCGAGCCTTGATATGCTTTTTTGAAGGCCTGGTAAAGGTTCTCGAACGCGCATACGTCAGGGAACAGATGTCCGACCCGTTTCAATCCTGCCTCCTCCAGCCGCCGACCATTCGACCGGTATCGTCCATGAGCCGGCTGACGTGCTCGTACTGCCGAACTGAAATGTATTTTCTTCGATGGCAGATGCCGAACAGGACCCTCAGCTTTTCCAGGTCGAGATTGATTTTGTCCAGAACCGGCCTCCGCTCCTTGGCATAGATGGCCTCGACGATGCCCTCCACGATGTCCAGGGCCAGATTGGCCACCCGGCCCGATATGGTGAACCGGACCGACTTCGGGAACTTCTCGACGGCGTCCAGTATCCAGTCGGCGGCTTCCGACCACTTGACGTAGAGCGGATAGTCTTCCTTCATGTCTTCTCGAAAAAGGCCCGGATGAGGCCGATGAGGTCCTGGCCGTATTTCGAAACCTTGCCCTTGCCGAACCCTTTGACCTCCTTCAGGGCCTCCAGGGTGGCCGGCGCTTCACGGACCAGACCGGCCAGTTCCTTGTTGGTGGCGATGATATAGACCGGGATGCCGTCCCGGTCGGCCCGCTCCTTGCGCCAGGCCCTGAGCCGTTCGAGCAAAAGTTTCTGCGAGTCGTCCAGACCTTCAGTTTCCCTGGCCGAGGGTTTTTCCAGGGCCGGGTCGTATTCCAGAAAAACGGTCCAGTAGCTTCCCTGAGCGTCCTGGAAGAATTCGGCCCGGTGGCTCTTGACGTGCTTGTTCAGGACAAACCGGTTCAGGACCTCTTCGTCAAAGCCGCCTTTGGAGCGGTCAAAGGGTATGGTGATAACCTTGAACATGAAGAGTCGGCATTTCTTCCGGTGCGTCTTGCAGGGGGCTGAAGCCCCCTGCACCCCCCTGTCAATTCAATAACACACGCCGGACCTTTCCTCGCGGCCTTCGGCTTCGCTCGGACTCGGTCCGGCGGTTTACATGGTTGCTACGCATCCATTTAATTCTCCGCCGCCTGCGGCGGCCTCCAAAAAGTAAAAAGGTAATAATCCAAAAGGTCATTTCGTCCTGGAAAGGCGCAGGCCGAGGGAGCTGAAGCGACCGCCCGGGTCGTCCCTGCCACGAAACGCGCAGCGGCAGTACCAGGCGACGTTGCCCCAGCTGCCGCCGCGAAACACCCGGTCGGAGCCCACTGAAGGACCAGTCGGGTTGGTAAGTGAATCCTTAGGATATCTGCCATGCCAGTAGTCCTCGCACCACTCCAACACGTTGCCCGACATCTGGTACAGGCCATACATGCATGGGGCGTATGATTCAACCTCTAATGTTTTTCGAAGCCCGGACTCCCGAGAGTTTGCCTTGGATGGGTCCCACTCGTTACCCCACGGATACCTGCGCCCCAGACACCCGCGAGACGCCTTCTCCCATTGGGCCTCCGTCGGAAGACAAGAGCCGTCTTCGAGCCACTTGATATACGCTTTCGCGTCATTCCAACTCACATTGATGACCGGCCTTCGCCCTCGCCCCCAATTTTCTTTATCCGGCGGCTTTTCCTTACCCGATTCCTCGCAATATCCATCATACTCCTCGAATGTTTCAGCATATCTGGAAATCCAGTAATCCGATAAGTAGACCACCCGGACCGGCTGCTCGCCGTCATACTCGTACCCGCCCATCAGAAAGGCGCCGGCCGGAATCTTGACGAACTTCCCGTCAACCGCGGCTCCTTCCCGGCTCGCTTCCCGCTCCTGGTCGAATATCGATTGAAGCTTATCCTTCAACTCAGGAAGCTCGCCTTTCCGGTCCCGCAAGGCCAGCAGCCAGGTGAACTCGTCGCCGGTGTCGGAAAGTCCCGACTCCTGCCGGTTCGCCTCTTTTATGGCCTCCTTGATTCGGTTCATGCAATG
>Ga0180009_10003465_pt1 | contig 17914 bp, 17 predicted proteins | sample OS_PC_MetaG_FD_123537 | JGI IMG/M metagenome (GOLD analysis project Ga0180009, IMG submission 123537) | Groundwater microbial communities from the Aspo Hard Rock Laboratory (HRL) deep subsurface site, Sweden - OS_PC_MetaG | ecosystem: Environmental > Aquatic > Deep subsurface > Groundwater... | reverse complement strand
GAGCGTCACTGGGACGGTATCGCCGCCTATAGCAGACCTGAGAATAAAGTTTCATTAGGCTTTGTCGAAGGGTTGAACAACAAGATTCGGGTGATCCAAAGAAGGGCTTACGGTTTGCGCGACAAGGAGTATCTCCGATTGAAAATCCTCACCTGTATGCTCAAGGAGATATAAAATGACCCACACGATTACGCGAAGACCCATTTTTTTATATGCTGTCGTTGTTTTTCATCCTGCTGCCCGTCATTTTGAAGCATATGACCGGGAAAGAGGCGGCGGAAGTCATCGACCGGGACGAAATGTGAGCCGCCTAAAGGCGATATTTATTTTCAAATCAGGAGGAGTAGCATATGCCGTTTTATCGTTTCGAACATTTTGAAAAACAACGGGTGGTGCCACATCTGTCCACCGGCCAGGGTGCGGTTTTAGAAAAAGAATATCTGTTTTTTCGTCGGGTGTATAAAGAAAGGGCCAGCGGGTCGGCCCCGCATTATCATCCCAACGAACAGTTTCTCTTTGTTCTTGAGGGCCGGATCAACGTGCTAGTAGGCCGGGTGCGGCGGGTCCTGTCACCCGGTGCGCTCATTCATATACCCCCGAATGCGCTTCATCAAAACATGGCTACGGAAGAAGGTCAAGCCAACTATCTGTACTTAAAAGACCGGACCTGGAGTCTGGTCGGTGTGGCCGGCGATGAAGCCCTGCCCGATCACATGCCGACGACGGAAGAATCAATCGAACGCTATGAAAAAGGAGAACGGCCAGAAAAAGCCAAGGGTTTGTCCGGGAAATTGAACGCGCGAACCGATGGCCTGGGTCGGTGTTTTTACGACACCGCCGGATCTTTCGATGAACCCTCCCGATCGGGATGTTTGAGCTATCACGTGGAAGGTGAACGGATTGCGTTTTGTTACTTGGACATGCCTGCTGGCTATGAAGTAGATTTTAACACAGATCAAGAGCGGTTTTCGTATGTATTGAGCGGCGTGTTAACTGCTGCCTTAAACGGGGAGGCCAAAACCACCGGACCGGGAGATATCATTTATGCACCGGTCGGTGCAACGGTTCGGATAGCCGTCGGAGGAAACGGTCCGGTCCGGATGGCGTCCTTTCACACGACCGATCGATTAAAAAAGATGTTCAAATAAATTTTTTGGAGGATAAAATGATGTTGGCAGCTGTTGTTCATAAACCGAACGATTTGAGAATCGAAAAAGTCGAAACCCCCGCCTTGCAAGAAGGCGAGGTTCTTCTAAAAGTAATGGCCTGTGGCGTTTGCGGCTCGGATGTCCACGCCTACGAAGGTCATCATTTTCGAACCACCTATCCCCGCATTTTGGGCCATGAATTTTCCGGCGTGGTTCACCAACTGGGACCAGGCGCAACCAAGGTTAAGGAGGGGGACCGCGTCTGCGCTGAGACCAATATCCCGTGCGGCAAATGCAGTCTCTGCCGGGAAGGGACTTCGCATTTGTGCAAGGATATTCAGGTCATCGGCTTCAATCGCGACGGGGGGTACGCCGAATATGTCGCCATCCCCGAAAGGAATCTGGTGCCGCTGCCCGACGATCTGACGTTTGAACACGCCACGATCGCCCAACCTTTAGGCGTGGGATACCACGCGGTGGTCGACCGGGCGGAAGTCAAGCCAGGCCAGGACGTAGTAATTTTCGGCGCGGGTCCTGTCGGTCTGGGCGTATTGGCCATGACCAGGGTATCCGGCGCCCGAACGATTTTGGTCGAACTCCTGCCTCATCGAATCGAGGTGGCGAAACAATTGGGCGCGGATGAAATCATTAACGCCGCCTCGGAGGATGTAATCGAGCGTGTGAAAGAACTGACCAATGGGGAGGGGGCGCCATGGGTGTTCGAGGCGGCCGGCGGCAATCAGGAAAAAACCATTTCCATCGCCACCCAGGTGGTGAAACCCAGAGGCGTCGTGGTGGTGGTCGGAACCTTTCCCCGAGCCATTCCCTTGCGCATGAATGATTTGCGAGGCAAGGAATTGGATATCCGGGGAACGCGCGGACAATACCAGACCTATGCCAAATGCATCAATCTGGTGGCGTCGGGTAAAATCGACCTGATGGCGGAGCTTTCCGCCAAACTGCCTATTCGCGAGGCGCAGACCGGCCTGGAGATGATGGCCGGGAAACGGGAGCCGGTGACCAAGGTTCTGCTGGTGGCAAACGAATTGCTGTGATTATCCGGAATTTCAGGGAGGAAAAATATGCTGTTTGATATCCAATCAATTGAAACGGATGTACTCATCCTCGGAGGCGGCGGCGCTGCGGGAATGGCTGCCGCCCGCGCGGCCGAGTCTGGCGCCCGGGTGGTGCTGGCTGCCAAAACATCTTATCCCGGCGGGTCGACGATCATGGCCCGAGGCGGCTGGCAGGCTGCCGTCGGACATTCCAACCCCCAGGATAACCCGTCTCTTCATGTCCGGGACACGCTGTCGGTCGGTTGCGGCATCAACATCCCCGAGCTGGTCGAAGTGATGGCGCAGGAGAGCGTGAGCGCCCTGGCCGTATTGGATCGCTACGGGGCTACCTTCGCCCGGGAGGCGGACGGCCGGTTTGCTCAAAAAAACATCCAGGGCGTCACCTATCCCCGGCATATTCACAATTACGACCAGACCGGCAAAGGCCTGGCCGATGGTTTGAAGGGAATCGTTCAAAAGAACGACAATATAAAAATTATGAATCATCTCATGGCAGTGCACCTGTTCGTGTCGGACGGCCGGATTCAAGGCGCTCTTTTATACCACGACCGGACGGGTGAACTCTATGCGGCACAGGCCAAGACCGTCATCCTTGCCACCGGCGGTGGCAGTGCGATCTTTGCGGTGCACGACAACCTGACCGGAACCACGGGCGACGGCTATGTGTTGGGATTGGATGCCGGGCTGGAGCTGCTCAGCATGGAAATGGTTGAATTTCAGCTCTGCGTCTGCCACCCGCCGTCCATGATGCGGTATCCCCCCAATTCCTCGGCGTGGGTGATCCGAGGCGGCCGGCTCTACAACGGGCAGGGTGAACGGTTCATGAAGGCTCACGATCCGGTGAAGCTTGAAGCCAATACCCGAGCGGCGATCAATAGGGCCGTGGCCATTGAAATCGCCTGCGGCCGGGGGACGGCGTCTGGCGGCGTATACCTGGACCTGTCCGACATACCGCTCGATACCATCAAGGAAATCGGGCCGACCATTTATAGCGCTTTTAAGAAACACGATATCGATCTGACCTATCAACCGATGGAACTGAGCCAAGGTGCGCACTCATTTTTAGGCGGGATCGCGTTTAACGCCAGGTCGGAAACCGCCATCGGAGGCCTTTATGTGGCCGGAGAAGTGGGCGGCGGGGTCCACGGCGCAAACCGAATGGGCGGCAACCAGTTGTCCGACGCCTTGTCCTTTGGTTTGGTGGCCGGAGGGTCCGCGGCCGAATACGCCTCGGCGCACAAGGCCAAGGCGTTGAATCAAAGCGAGGTACGGGCCCAAGCAGACAAGTTCAAGAAATTCATTATCCCGGAAAAGCCGGATAAAGATTTGTCCTTGTCCGAATCCGCCGCGTCCATGCGCCAAACCATCTCCAAATCTGTGGGACCGATTCGGGCAGATGAGAATATAAAGGAAGGAATTCGGCGGCTGGCTGAGATGGAAGATCGCCTGCCCAGAATTCCGGCGCAAGGTGCCAATCCGAACGAGGCCGTTCGTTTCAAATGGGAAGCCCGCTCGATCGCAAAAGTCGGCCAAGCCATTGGTCTGGCCGTTCAGTACCGTAAAGAAAGCCGTGGCGTTCATTACCGGGAGGATCATCCCCAGCAGGACGACCGGCAATTCAAAGGTCTGACTGTCATCAAAACGGATCCGGAATGGCGGGTGGAATTCAGGCCGCTATGAGGCTGGTGGTGGGCTATTTGTAACCATTTTAGGCAGTGACTGAGAATAAGAAATAGGAAAACTGGAGATTCCCAAAAGAAAATTTCCAAGATAGATTTTGAGAACCGGCTAATAGAAGAGGCAATTCATCCATGAAAAAAATAGATTCAGCCGAAGTGAAAGCAAAAGTAAAAGAAGAGACGAGCTGGCGTTCTTTTCAGGGGTGGTTTAAAAGCTTTGTAATGGCCATCGGGGTCATCATGGTTCTCTACCACATATACGCTGTCGTGATCGATCCCGTCGATCCCTGGATTTTGAGGTCGGCGCATGTCGGTTTTGCCTGCGTGTTGACGTTTCTCTTGGTGCCGGCCACGAAGAAATCTTCAAGAACTCGGGTGAGCGTTTTGGATTGGATATTAATTGCGGCCGGTGTATCGATTTCTGTGTACGTGATCATTGAATTGGATGGTATTATCAATCGGGTCGGTTTTGCGCCGACCTCGGGCGATATTTTTTTCGGAATTCTTCAAATCATTGTTCTTTTGGAAGCAGCCAGGCGCATTACCGGCATCCTTCTACCGATTTTTGCCCTGACTTTTTTGGCCTACGCCATGTTCGGCAGTGTGCTGCCCGGAGTATTGGGATTTCCCGATTTTAAATATACGGATATGATCAGTCTGATTTTCAGCGAGCAGGGCATATACGGCGTACCCTTGTATGCGTCTGCGACCCTGGCGCTTTTTTTTATTACTTTTGGCGCATTTTTGCGTTCGACAGGGGCGGGTGACTACCTGATTAAATTTTCCATGGCTGTAGCCGGGGGCACCCGCGGCGGGCCGGCCAAGGTGGCGGTTTTGGGGAGCGGTCTGTTCGGCATGATTTCCGGCAGCGCGGCAGCCAACGTGGCCACCACGGGAACCTTCACCATCCCGCTCATGAAGGACTCCGGTTATAAGCCGACCTTTGCCGGGGCGGTGGAAGCTGTCTCATCGGCCGGCGGACAGATCATGCCGCCGTTGATGGGGACCGGCGCCTTTATTATGGCGGAACTCATCGGCATGCCCTACAGCGAAATCATGGTGCAGGCGGCGATTCCGGCGGTTCTTTACTATATGGCGGTCTTTTTAATGGTCGACCTCGAGGCATATAAGACAGGGCTGAAAGGGCTTCCCCGGGCGCAATTGCCGTCCCTTAAAACGACGCTTTTGGAAGGGCTGCATGTGCTTGTCCCGGTGGGTGTCTTGCTATTTCTTTTGGTAGGTCTGCATATGTCCCCCGTTTACTCGATCCTTTGGTCGTTAGTGTCGCTGATTGTCGTTTGTACGTTTCAACAAAGAACTCGTATCGGACTCCGCGGCATTTTGTATGCGTTGTTTTCCGGCGCTCGCGGAACGCTTATGATCGCCGTCGCCTGCGGCACAGCCGGGATCATCATCGGCGCTTTGACGGCCACCGGCCTGGGCATCCGGTTCGCCACCATCGTGCTGGATGCGGCCGGCGGGAATATTTATTTGGTCCTTTTTTTCACCATGATCCTGTGTATCATACTGGGCATGGATATGCCTACCGCGCCATCGTATATCATTGCCGCGGCTGTGGCCGCGCCGGTCTTGACCGGACTGGGTGTCCCCATTCTGGCCGCGCATCTTTTCTGTTTCTATTTTGCGGTTTTTTCAACCTTAACGCCGCCGGTGGCTTTGTCCGCATTCACGGCGGCCGGAATCGCTGATGCGCCCGTGCTACCCCTGGCTATGACCGGGCTGCTCCTGGGTTCTGCGGCCTTTATTGTACCGTATGCCTTTGTCCTCGGACCCGCTCTTTTGCTGATTGGAGACACTTGGCATGTCATCGGCGCCGTGATCACCTCGGTGATCGGCATTCTGGCGTTAGCGCTTTCCATCCAATACCCAAGACTGAATCTGATTCAACGGGGCCTTTTATTCGTGTCGGCCCTCGGGATGATTGTCCCCGGTTTTTCATCCGATGTGTTTGGCATTACAGCGTTTGCATTGGCCGGCATCATTCAAAAAGTAAAAGGCCTGCGAAGCAAATCAGCCCGGCTGGCATCCATTGAACGATCCAAGGAGGCCAGCCAATAACCACGCCCGCTAGACATGGGCGGAATTAATTCAGTATGTCAGGAAATTGTCGACATGAATCCATCTCAACCTGTTTCCAGCAAAGGTCAACTTCTGGTGAATGTGCTGAAGCATGTTGGTGATTTCGACCCGAATGGGTTGCTTCGCGCATTGCGCCACGTCCGGTACTCATAATTGATGCAGAGTATGATTTCTGTCCCTATTCAAGAGGCTTTGTCTTGCTATGAGGCTTGCGGTGAACCCAAAAAACTCGTAAAACTTGCCAAGGCCCAACACTATGATTTTCACTATGTAAAACCAGAAATCCATGAAAGAGGAATTTGTGAGGCGATAGAATGGCTCAAAAGGTATTTATAACCGTAGATCCGCGATTGGTGTGATATTTGTAGGAGAAAACAATTGAAAAACCTCGTTAATTCGGTAAGATCGGTATAGCCAAAAACAACCGAGAACCGTAACCAACGAGGTTAAAAAAGATGATACACCAAACGGTACTGCCATTCAAGCTAGAAGTTACCCGAGACACGATCACATCCCATGCGGGGTTAGCGTTATTAGGGGAATTTTGCGTGGGGTTGGATTTTTTAAGATCTATCGACCGGTATTTACCCGAACCCGGCAGTGGTGCAGGATATAAGGCCAGTGAATATGTATTTCCATTGGTATTAATGCTCACTGGGGGCGGGCGCAGTTTAGAAGATATCAGAGAGATCCGGGGCGATGAGGGATTAAGGGAGGTATTACCGCTTAAGCGGGTGCCTTCCTCGGATGCGGCCGGTGACTGGTTGCGGAGGATGGGCGAAGGTCAAGGGCTGGAAGGGCTAGCGTCTGCCAACCGTCGGTTTTTGAAGCGGGGATTAAAGTACGATGGCATCAAGGATTATACGCTGGACATCGATGCGACCGGGATTGCGGCGCAGAAGGAATCGGCGGCAATGACCTACAAGGGATATACGGGCTACATGCCGATAGTAGGGAATTTGGCCGGGAACGGTTTGGTAGTGGGCGATGAGTTTCGCGAAGGCAATGAGTCTCCCGGTTCACGGAACCTTGAGTTTATAAAGTATTGCATCCGGCAAATGCCCAAGGGCAAGCGGATCAATGCGCTGCGTGCGGATGCGGCCTCGTACCAGGCCGATATTATCAATTTTTGTCATGGGGAAGAGGTGCACTTTGCGATTGGGGCGGATTTGGACGGGGCGGTGGTGCGAGCGATCAAATCGTTGCCGGAAGGCGAGTGGCAGCCCTACCGTGGGGGGCATATAGCCGAGACGGTGCATTGCATGAACCGGACGAAGAAAGCGTTTCGATTGATCGTGGTGCGCCGGCCATATCAGGGCGAGTTGTTTGGTCAAGAGGAGAACATGAAACTGCGCTATGCGACGATCGCATCGAACCGGACGGATGCGGCCGATGTTGTAATGGACTGGTATCATCGGCGGGGCGAGTGCAGCGAGAATCGGATTAAGGAGCTTAAGATTGGTTTTGGCATGGAGCGGATGCCATGCGGGCAGACCGCAACCAACGCGATGTTTTTTCGGATCGGGGCTATGGCGTACAACATCTGTCGACTATTTGTGCTCAAGACATTAGCTGTCGGGTGGCATAGGCACCAGGTTCAGACGCTTCGCTGGCGACTTTTTCAGACGGCAGGCAAGGTGGTAGGCCATGCCAATCGGGTGTATTTGAAGGTTCGTCGGAGTTTTCATGCGCTTTTTGATGAAATCCGTTTAAGGATCTGGGAATTTGCCCAAACGTAAAATTGTTCAAAACAGACCGATCTGTAACAATCGGCAGGAGAGGTGCGCCCAGAAATTGGGTTTTATGGTTGATTTAAAGATAGACACATAAATCGAGCATCTGAACGACAGCGGCATTGCGCTGCAAACCTGATTTTTGAGGCAATGACCGCTTAAACAACTCCTCACCCGAAATCAATGTCGGAATTTGGGTATAAGCTATCTATTTAAGTCTTTCGATGTTTTGTTTATATTTCAGGTCTAAGAAAAATCTTTGTTTAGGATGACGCGCTCAGGTTTCCATCGATATTTATAATTGCGATTAGGGTTTTAACCAACTAGTCAATATCTTTTAGAGGATTATAAATGAACGAAAAATTCAAGAATTCAATGATGGGTACGATAAAGATTTTTTGGGAAGCAATTAAAGAAAAGGGAATTTCTGAAGAGGAAGCTATTCAAATTGGGGAAAAACATAAGGAAATACTCAAGCAATATTTTCCGGAGCACCTTTCTTCGCTAAGTTATATTGCTAAAGAGATGGAAATAGATCACTCCATTTTTTTAGCTTACTGGGCATTAAAGGAACAATTGCTTGGAAAATTATTTCTTGAAGAATGCACCAGCATTGGTGTCACAGGAGTTGGTTCTTATGACGGTCAGGCATTGATAGCCGGGACTAGTGACAGGAAATGGTCTGTTAGGGCTTCCGTGGTTTGCCGAGCGCCGGAAAAAGGATATCGATATCTGGCAGTTGAAACCTCTCAGGGTATGATACGGGCAATGAATGAGAAGGGATTCTGTTTCGGGAGAAATGGTGTCTTCTTTTTGGATCCCAAGTATGAGAAAAAAGGGGGCAAAGACGGTGGTATTAGTATTGAGGAACTGACATTAAAAATGATTCAAAAATGCAGCACTGTTGGTGAGGCAATCGAAATGATCAAAGATATACCACGCCAACCCGGTACGTGGAAGATTTTGACATTAGCCGATGCCAGTGGAAATTTAGTGATTGCTGAGGTGACACCTGATGAATTCGAGTTGATTGAACCGGACCGATACGGGTGGCTTAGCATCACGAATCATTTCCTGAGTCCGAAATTTCGTAAATATGAAAGATCATCTCATCAAGAAGAATTCGGGAAATGTGGCCCATCAGATCCGCCGGAATATTCCTCCTTTTGCCGTTACAAAAGAACCCTTGAGCTCAGAGAAATGATTCAAGAGAAAAAAGCAGATCCCTATATGCTCATGAAGTTTATCAGTGATATAAAGAATTTAGATGCAAAAAAGGGAGTTTTTATGAGTATTTCCAGCCATGGGAAAAAATACGGAACTATCTTCTGCTATGTCATGCAACCCGTCCTCAAAACCTTCTGGTACTGCTATGGGCCTGGAGATGGAAAGATCCTTTGGAAGGAAAATACTTGGGGCCATTTTGTGCCTTTTGCTCTACCGCAGTTGGAACCCGGGCAATATGTCACTGCAAAAGGGACTGTCTCACCAAAATATCCTTTTCCTTTTGCACGGAAACCATCGACGCTTATATCTGTATAGCCCATGGCGTTCAGACTGGATTTCGCGACAACGTCCTTTGAGCCTAAGATCGGATAAGGTAGTCGATCCTAAAAGGGGACACTTTTGGGCAATGACTTTATTTTAACAATATAGAAGCCAGAATAATCTCAAAAACTTCTATATTGGGTTATTTCCGATACAATACAAATCTGATTTTTGAGACAATGTTCGCTAAAAAAAATATTTCTCACATGAAATCGATGTCCGAATTTGGGCACCAGAAACTTGACAATATCTCTACTTCTTGCTAAATTTTTAACACCTATATGTGGTTAAGAGATCTACCCACGGGGGATGAATGAAAAAAGAGATAATCGCCAGCTACCTTTTCTTTTTTTTCGGCCTGTATGGTCTTGTTTTTTCCCTTCATTTGCCCATGGGTAAAATGAGGGAGCCAGGTCCAGGTGTTTTTCCGCTCGCTATTTCAATATTGCTCTGCACCTCTGGGCTATTATGGTTTATGGTCAGCAGGAATTCGAAGCAGAAAAGAGAGAAGACGAATTGGGGGAATTTTTTCCGCAACCTCATCACTCCGGCTAAAATTGTGGGACTCACGCTGGGCTTTATACTGACCCTGAACCGCATTGGTTTTCTCCTTTCCGCAAGTCTGTATACTGTTTCCCTTTTTTTATTGGTTTCCCGGTACAAGTGGTGTGTATCCACAGTTTTGGGCCTTATAATTGGTATTGCCAGCTGGTTTGCCTTTGAGAAATTCCTTTCTGTGCAGTTCCCGGGCGGGTTTTGGTTTCAATAAATCTTTGTAAGGCTTCCCTGGCAGGAGCGAGTGGATGGACATTTTCAGCAATCTTTATAGTGGGTTTTCCATAGCTCTGACCTTTCATAATATTTACCTTTGTTTCCTCGGATGCCTTTGGGGGACCATGGTCGGGGTTCTTCCCGGCGTGGGGCCCTTGGCTGGGATTACCCTTCTTATTCCAGCCACCTATGGACTGGATGCCACAGGGGCGATCATCCTGCTGGCCGGAATATATTACGGAGCCATGTACGGCGGTTCAACAACGTCGATCCTGATGAATATCCCGGGCGAGTCCGCCTCCGTGGTTACTTGTATTGATGGATATCAGATGACCCTCAAGGGGCGGGGCGGGGCGGCGCTCTTCGTCTCCGCGTGGGGGTCCTGGGTCGGCGGCACTTTGAGCGTCATGGGCATTATGCTAATGGCGCCTTTTCTGGCGAATTTTGCCATGAAGTTCGGACCAGCGGAGATGTTTTCAATTTTCCTGATCGCTTTTATTCTTCTCGGCTCTCTGGGAAGCGGCTCTTTCTTTAAAACGATGCCTATGGTTTTTCTTGGTCTCCTTCTTGGCACAGTCGGGATGGACCCGTTATCCGGCACGTTACGATACACCCATAACATTATGGACCTTTATGACGGGATCGGTTTTCTTCCCGTGGCCATGGGTGCGCTTGGAATTGGGGAAATTCTGATCGCCACAGAAGAGAGTTTGCTGAGGGTCATTCATAAGGTCAAGTTACGTGAGCTCTTGCCAAATAGGCGGGAACTTACTTCCTCCATTGGCCCGATCCTTCGCGGATCGGGCCTTGGCTTCATCGTTGGCCTGATCCCTGGATCAGCCCACGTCCTTTCCAGTTTCCTGAGCTATATGGTCGAGAAACGTCTTGCTGATAAACCGGAGGAATTCGGACATGGCCGCATCGAGGGGGTGGCTGGGCCAGAGACGGCCAACAACGCCGCAAGTGGCAGTGCCATGATTCCTTTCCTCAGCTTGGGGATTCCAACCGGTCCGGCTCCGGCAGTGATGATGATCGCTCTCCTGATTCACGGCATACGGCCTGGGCCTCTTTTTATCACTGAGCAGCCGCAAGTCTTTTGGGGGTTGATTGCGAGCATGTATATTGGCAATGTGATTCTGGTCTTGTTAAACCTACCATTGATTGGGATTTTCATCAACATGCTCCGGGTGCCCTTCCGCATTCTTTTCCCGATCATTTTATTGATCTGCCTCATTGGGACTTACTCCATCAACAACAGTACGGTGGAGTTGTATATACTTCTCATCTTTGGAGTCATGGGCTATACTTTCCGCAAGTTGCAGTTTGACATTGCCCCTCTCGTCTTGGCCATGATCATCGGGCCGATGATCGAGTTGGCGCTTCGCCAAGCCCTGATGCGCAGCGCGGGATCCTTCGATATATTCTGGAACAGTCCCATTGCCGTAACGCTTATTATAATGTCTGTCCTTCTCTTCCTATGGAACGTATACCGAGCGTTGCAACCCACGAAAACAATTTGGGAAAAGGCTTTGGCGGAAGAGAAGTAAAGAGGAAAACGGATTTTGAGAAACAGCAAAAGAATCTCATTTGAAAGGATAGGCCATCGGATTTTTTCCCTAGATGTTTTTGTTGTCGGAAATGGCCTGCTCAAAAACATGAATGAAAAATCAGGTGTGATGGAAGCAAAGGAGGTGATTAGTGCCAATTTCTGAGATTTATTACTACAGCGATGGTTTGAAAATTGCCGGGTATATCGCTAAACCGGAAGACTGGGAAGAGGGGGATCCGCTCCGCCCTGGAATTTTATTTCTTCCTGGATACAGCGGCAATGCGAAAAATGACCTTTCCCATTTAATGGAGCGGCTGGCCGCCGAGGGTTGGTTCTGCTTCGGAATGGACTACCGCGGATTCGGAGCAAGCGAAGGGGAACGGGGTCGCCATCGGCCCTTGGAGCAGGCGCAGGACGCATACGATGCACTGACCTACATGCAAACCATGGCGGGAATTGATCCAGATCGCATCGGCCTTTTGGGAACCAGCTTCGGGGGGGCAAATGCAATCTGGGTGGCAGCCCACGACGAACGTGTAAAGTGCGTCGTGACGACCGTAGCCGTAACCCATGGCGAACGCTGGCTTAAGTCGATTCGCCGGCCTTGGGAATGGCTTGCTTTCAAGGATATGGTTGATGCCGACGCCCGGAGCCGCGTTCAGACTGGGAAGGGATCGAAGATACCCATTGCTGAGATCGTGATTCGGGACCCGCATTCAAACAGCGTTAGGAAAGGAGAAAGTTTTGGGATCGAACTTGATCTGCAGAGCGCCGAAGCCGCCTGTCGTTACCGCCCCGAATGGGTGGTGGGCCGAATCAGTCCGCGGCCGGTCCTCTTTATTTATAGCGAACTGGATGCTCTAGTTCCTCCGCAAGAGCAGATCTCGTGTTATGAAAAATGCGGCGAGCCGAAACGGCTGGTGAAGCTTCCAAAGGCAACTCATTACGACTGCTATGAATTTGTGAATCCGGAAATGAGCGCCGTTGTTCGGCAGGAAGCGATCGCTTGGTTTCGCAAATATCTATAATGAATATCGGTTGGGTTGACGCGTCTCCCGTGTTGGGATGATTTGCGTTAAATTATCAGGAATTTTCTATGAGGAGGTATTTATGAAAAGGTCATTTTTATTCATCCTAATTCTCTTATTGCTTTCTTTCGGCCAAATTTCTTGGGCGGACGATTACCCAACAAAACCAATAACAATCATTGTCCCCATGCCGCCGGGGGGGAACCTTGATGTGCAAGCTCGGGCTTTTACTTCCATTGCGGAAAAAATTCTGGGGAAACCTTTCGTTATCATGAATAAGCCAGGCGCCTCCGGAATGATCGGCGGCTTGGCGGGGGCACAGGCCCCGGCGGACGGCCATACACTAACAATAGGAACTCCAGCGATTATTAATTCCGTTGAATGGGAGATCGTGAATGGCCGCAAGCCGCCCTTTACGATGCAGAACGATTTTGCTCCCATTGCTTCATATTCCTTAAGCCCCGGCATTCTCATCGTAAATGCCGATAGCCCATGGAAGACCCTGGCCGACTTTGTTCGAGATGTAAAGGCCAAACCCGACTTTTACGCTTATAGCACTTTTGGCCGGTTTTCAGGAAGCCATGTTTCCACTCTGGCTTTAACCAGGGCAGCGGGATTGAATTGTCGCCACGTCCCCGTCAGTGGAGGGGCCTCAGCGACGGCTAGCTTACTCGGAAAGCATGTAGACTTCTCGACCCAGTTCCCGACGATGGTTCTTCCCCTCGTCGAGGGGAAGAAAGTCAGGGGGTTAGCAACCCTAAGCCAGAAAAGATGCAAATTCCTTCCTGAAGTGCCTACGGCCAAAGAACAGGGGTTTGAAGCCGAGGCCTATGGTTGGGCTTCTTTAATGGTGCCCAAAAGAACACCGGAGAAGGTGGTTCAGAAGCTGAGAGATGTAGCCAGAATAGTCTCCAAGGATAAGGATTTCATCAACATCATGGAAAATTCTGGCAATGAGGTCGATTTCATGACAGGCGACGAGCTGATGAAATTCTGGAATTCCCAATCTGAAAATATCCGGAAGATTATGACAGAGATTCAAATAGAAGAGGGAAAAAGCAAGTAATGGCCGACCATATTACCGACAAATGGCATCCTTAAGTCCATCACCCCGGTGCCAATGAATTGCTCAAATATTATTAAATTCAATGGCACATAGGCAGCATATTAGAAAGGAGGAGATGGTAATGCCTCAAGATGTCTTTTATTACAGCAATGGATTAAAAATCGCAGCTTCCCTTTTTACTCCAGAAGACTGGCGGCCTGGAGATCAACCAAGACCAGTAATTTTGGCACTGGCCGGTTACAGTGGCGTACAGGATTACTTTGGGGTCAGTATCCATAGCCGCTTCAGCACAGGGAAGGCTACTTTGTTCTAGCACCTGACTATCAAGGTTTCGGGAGGAGCGAGGGTGCCCAAGGTCGTCACCGTCCTTTGGAGCAGGCACAGAATGCATACGACGCGATCACCTATCTTGAGACTGTTGAAGGAATTGACCCTGATCGGATTGGAATCTATGGCAGGAGCTTTGGAGGCGCGAATGCCATTTGGGTAGGGGCATTCGATCGGAGAGCTAAGGTAATTGTATCTGTTGTTGGTGTGCATGATGGGGAGCGTTGGATGCGGAGCGTCCGTCGTCGGCCCCATGAATGGCATAGCTTCCAGCAGGAGGTCTGGGACGCCGCACATAAAAGGGTGACAACAGGCACACCGACCATGAAGCCAAGGACTGAGATCGTGTTAACCGATCCCGATTCTATCAAGGTAAGAAAGGAGCATCACGAGAAAAGTCCTTACTTCTTAAAAGAATTTGATTTAGAGAGCGTAGAGGCCTGCTGGCGATATAAGCCAGAGTGGGTAGCCCCGCGCATCGCACCACGCCCTGTACTCATCATCTATAGCGAATACGACTTCCTGGTTCCTGTCCAGGAAGCGCTATCTTGCTATGAAGCTTGCGGTGAGCCCAAAAAACTAGTGAAGCTCCCTAATGCACGCCACTATGACTTATACAAAGACGTAAATCCTGAAGCAGGAGAAATTTGCATGCGTGAAGCAGTGGATTGGTACAACCGGTTTCTGTAAATGCCTATAATCTTTGTTTTGGTCCGATCAGAATAAACCCTATTGTACCAAGGTACCGGATTCAAATCGAAATATAGTAAAAATGTTATATGAATATCGAATATTCTTGATAACCTGAGAATAACTCGAACATATTTTATTTATATCTTTCCCCTTTCACGGGCGATATTGATATAGGTTTCTATAATATTCGCAGGCGGTACCCATTTGCCGGTTTCGTCTTTTTCCAAAAGGCTGATCGCACCAAATTCGCAGGCCCCAACGCACAGGCCGCACCCGATACAACGCTTCGGATTCACCAGGGCGGTATCGTCCATCGTGATCGCATCCATCTGACAATATTCAACACAGGTTTCGCATGCCGTACAGCTTTCGGGATCCACCTCGGCGCGGTAACTGGTACATGCAAACTGCGCCGGCTCATCCAGTGACCGCAAATTTTTTAAAATCTGGCAGCAGCACCCGCAACACATGCAGATGTTAAGCGGTTTTTTGGAATTGCCGGGCTGCAAAACAAGTCCTGCTTCGATTCCGGATTTTAAGATTACCATGGCCTCTTCCTGGGATATAGAACGACCGATTCCGTTTTCCTCGTAGAAGTAGGCGCCACCGCCGAAAACCAGGCAGGTTTCTTCGGGTTTGTCACAGCCGCTACCCACCATTTTATGCTCTTTCCTGCAGATGCAGGGCGCCACGATTATTTTTGACTGACCCCGGATAATCTCTTCGGCTTTTTCATATGGCATGATGTTCATCTCCGCGCTCACACTGGCAGAAACGGGAATCACACGAAGCTGCTGGGTTTTTAATTTTAGCGGGATCTCCATCAGGTGCGGTACATATTCGTTGAAGTCCTTGATCAACCCCTCATTCAAATCATTAACATGGTATTCCCATATCCCGACGACAAACTGGGCAGCCATATACAGGGTCCGTCCGCCTTTAGCAGAACGCAGGATAAGCCCTTTTTTTGACATGTCCGCCAGCAGCTGGGTTGTTTCCGCCTCCGGCATACCGACCCGTTCGGCAATTGCAGCAGCCGGCTCCAGCATCATTGAGAGATTTACCGCAACCTCAGCTTCATGGGGGGTGAACAGCTGTTTTAAAATCCTGATTTCAACTCCTGATTCTGTGGCCGGAAAGCCTCCCGGCAAATTATCCAAATGTATCGCCAGACTTTTGTAAACAGCATCCATGAGCATCTCCTTATTTATTGGTTTAAATGTGTTGAGTTTATAAGCCATGATAATGCGATTTGTTCAGACTGCCTTGTTAACCATTCGAAAGACCAGACACTCCCGTCTGTCATTCAAATATTTTTTCATCAGCAGCATCAGCTTCTCCGGCATCCTTTTCATAATCGCGTGACAATCCGGCCTTTTTCATCTGTCCATATTGCCGATACCATTCATTTGCGATGACCATTGCCATCACCTCGCTCGTTCCGGTCCAGATCGAGGACAGCCGCAAATCCCTATAGATGCGTTCGATGGGGAAAATATTCGTGTACCCGATGCCTCCCATTACCTGCATCGAATGGTGCACAACTTTCTGACATGCTTCCGTTACGAATTTCTTGGTTTCTGAAACCAACATCCGGATGCGTCCGGGATCGACTTTGTCATCAACCGCCCGGGAAGTCGTATAGATCATGGCACGCGAAACATCCAGCAGCATGGCCGCTTCAGCTATTTGAAAACTGACCCCCTGGTACTGATTGATCGTTTTGCCAAAAGCCTTTCTCCGGGTCGTATAGCCGGTTGCTATTTCCAGCGCCGGCCGTGCAGCGCCGACCGTCATTGCTGCGGTCCCCAGCCGCTCGGGAATCATCATGGTATTGAAAACATCATAGGCGCCGTTCAATCTGCCGACGATATTCTGTTTCGAAACCTTCACATTTTTAAAAACAAGCCTTCCGGCACCCCCACCCCGACATCCCAACAGTCCATAAATATATTTGACTTCAACTCCCGGACCTCGGTCGACTATAAAACAGGTCAACGCCTTGTGGGGCTCTGCCAAAGGATCTGTGCGGGCATACACCAGAAAATAGTCCGCACCTTCAGCTCCGACAATAAATCTTTTTTGGCCGGTAATCAGAAAATAATCGCCCCTATTCTCCGCAACAGTCGATGTCCCAAAAAAATCTGAACCCCCGCGAGGCTCGGTCAGGCATTCAGCAGCAAAAATTTCTCCCCGCAGCAGGGGACTCATATATTTTTCTTTCTGCTCATCCGTACCGTGCTGATAAATGGCATCGCAGACCAGTTCCGCCCCCACCCCAAATACACATGCAAAAATGTACCCAAGCGTTCCGACCTCTTCCATTACCATACAGGTGGTGACCCAGTCCAAACCTCTTCCGCCCCATCTTTCGGGATAACGGCACCCCATCAGGTTGCGCCTGCCGGCTTCCTGTAAAAACGATTTGGGGAAACGTATTTTGTCATTGTCCATGTCCAGAATCATCTCCCGGGGAACCCACCGGACAAAATCACGTATTTCATCACGTATTTTTATTGCTTTGCCGAACAACAAATAGTCCGTCATCATTCTCTCCCTTATATGAATATGATTCTCGTATTGCCCGCCTAATGTTTCACTTTTATCATTATTGACAATCAGGAAGTTGTTTTAGAACCTTTCACATATGCCGGCTGCAACGGAATTTTACCACACCCACCGGGCAGGTCAATCATATAAGACGGAATACAAAGGCCCGCGGCATCAGTTTGCAGACTCTTCAAGATATCAACACCGGTTTGAATCGATGTTCGAAAATGGGTCGTCCCCTTTACAAGATCGGCCTGGTGGAGGTAATAGGGTTTGACTCTTAATGTTAATAATTTCAGCATCAGTTCCCTCATAACTGCCTCATTATCGTTTACCCCTTTTAGCAAAACGGTCTGGCAGCCCAACGGGATCCCCGCATCAGCAAGCCGTATGCAGGCACTCGCCGCAACATCCGTAATCTCTGCCGGGTGATTGAAATGGGTATTGATATAAACAGGGTGAAATTTTTTTATGATATTAACCAGAGCATCGGTCACCCGTTGCGGCAGTGAAGAAGGTGTCCGGGTATGGATGCGAATAATGTCAATATGGGGAATGGCCCGCAACTGCATTAAAATCCAGTTTATAACATCATCGTCCAGCAGAAGCGGATCACCCCCGGAAAGAATGACCTCGTTTATATTCG
>Ga0180009_10003464_pt1 | contig 17916 bp, 13 predicted proteins | sample OS_PC_MetaG_FD_123537 | JGI IMG/M metagenome (GOLD analysis project Ga0180009, IMG submission 123537) | Groundwater microbial communities from the Aspo Hard Rock Laboratory (HRL) deep subsurface site, Sweden - OS_PC_MetaG | ecosystem: Environmental > Aquatic > Deep subsurface > Groundwater... | reverse complement strand
TACGAGCCCAGCATGAGAATCCGTTCCACCGAGGGCGTGGCCATCATGTTCGTGCCGGCGGCGAACAAAGGCAGGCCGATGCCCAACTGCGCCAGGACCACGTCGGTAATGAACTCGTCGAGATGGGAGGAATGATTGACCAGGTAAACGACCCCGATATTGTCCTGGCGGGCCTGGCGCAGGCGGTCCAGATGGGCCAGTTCCCGACGGTCCGCGGATACAAACAGGCGACTTTTGTCTTCGTTGACGAACAGATGGTCCAGGGCGGTCATGACCGCGGTCCTGGCCATGACGTGCAGGTCGAAGTCGTAACGGCAGGAGATCAGACGCGCGTTGTCCTCGATTTCCTTCAAGGGGGCGGATTCACCCCGGGAGGACAGTTCGGCTTCGGTCAACTCGATGGTTCGTTGGACAATCTCTTCCTGGTCCGCGTAGGCCGGAAGGGAATCGCCGGTGCGTTCATACCAGGCCCGACCGGACTCCGAACCGGCAATGCGTTCGAGTATCTTGACAAAATCGATTTTGTCAATCGCCGCTGTCAGCGGCTTGCGAGCCAGTCGTTTCAAATCCCGACCGCTTAAGGCCATGACGTCTCTCCTCGACGGCGGACCGGCCCGGTCCAGGGAGCGGACAGCCCGACGGCTGGCGCCGAAAGTAAACAACCCCGGTCGCGCCGCCTGATATGAACCGGGCCGCCGGGGAGTGGTCGTTTCAGATTCGGTGGACGGTCCGCGCTATTTCTTCGCCGAGCCGGGCTCGGAACTGAAGGCCTCCACCGTATATTCCCGTAGCGTTTTCGGGATTTTGTCGAATACTACCATGAAGCGAATGCTTTGTCCCGGTCCGATGTTCATGTTCACGCCCTTTTGCCCGCCCCGGACGCTGAGGCGCCGGTCGATTTCATCCATGGGCAAGGTCTTGAGTTCATCCTCGGTCAGGACGTTGCCGGCGAAAAACAGCTTGCTGGCCAGGACCTGTTTTTTCTCGTCCGTCAACAGGCCCTTGAGGCGGATGAAACTGCGCGACGTCTGGAATGAATTCTTGACCAGGCCGGTCAATACCAGCAATTGATCCGCTTTTTCGTTCTGGATATAGGAGAACTGGGCGCTTTCCTTGGGAATGGAAATGCCGCTTTTCCCGGTCGGGTCGTCCGGAATCTCCTCGGCCATCTCCGGACCCAGACCCAAAGGCGCGAACAACTCGGGCGCGAAAAACCAGACGCCGGCCCCGACCGCGATCAAGAACAGGATAACGATCAGCACCCAGAGCAGGCCCCGGCCCCGACCGCGTTGCGCCCGGCCTGGAGCGGTGTCGAGGCCCTCCATCTCGTCAGCTTCGAAAAAGTCGTCCTCTTCGTCCTCGCCAAACAGGTCGTCGCCTTCCCCGGATTCGGTATCCCAGTCGCGAGGCGGCTCGGCTGCTTCCTCCCCAAATCCCAGGTCGTCCATGGGCATTGCGGCCGCTTCCGGGGCGCCCGGTTCCTCGTCCAGATCGTCCAGACCCAGACCCCCCAGATCGGCCTGATCGTCGTCCCCGCCCAGGTCGCCCAGATCGCCCAGACCGTCGTCGTCGCCCAGGCCCAGGTCTTCATCGCCTCCGAGGTCGGGCATGCCGTCGTCGTCGCCCAGACCGCCCAGGTCGCCCAGACCCAGGTCGTCGTCGCCTCCGAGGTCGGGCATGCCGTCGTCGCCGCCCAGACCGGGCATGTCGTCGCCCAGGCCCAGGTCGTCGTCGCCTCCGAGGTCGGGCATGCCGTCGTCGCCGCCCAGACCCAGGTCGTCGTCAAGGCCGCCCATGTCGAAAGCATCGTCCAGGCCGGAACCGTCATCCTCGAGATCGTCGAATCCTTCAACGGACCCGATGGCCTCGTCGGGCGCCATGTCCGGCGAGGCCTGGGGCATGGGTGTCGGACCTTCGTCGGCTGGCCTGAAGATCCGAAAGACATGACGGCATATGGAGCACCTGACCGTGGACCCCTCATCCTTGATGCGGTCGGAGTCCACGTTGAATCGGGTCCCGCAGTTCTCGCATGCGACGATCATACTTTGCCCCCTGGGCTTTTAACCCGGATTTTGCAGTCGTCTTCCACCCCGGCGTCTAAATGCGTGTTGCAACACTCGTGGCCCGCTTGTCGGCCAGGGCGTATCATTATGATACGCCCGCGGCCAAAAAGCGAGCCAACTTCGCGTTTCGCTATGCATTTCGACGCCTCGCCATCAAGCCAACCACAAAAGCCGGGTTTAAGTAAGGGTCAGATGATATATCTCCGGAAGATACCGGTACTGTTCATTATAGTCCAGACCGTAGCCGACCAGGAAGCCCGCTTCGAGTTTGAAGCCGACGAAATGCAGGTCGACCGGCACTTCACGCCTTTCACTCTTATCGATCAGGGCGCAGATTCGGACCGAAGTCGGCTCGAATCCCGACAGATGCTTGACCAGATAGTTGAGAGTCAGGCCGCTGTCCGCGATATCCTCGACGATGAGGACGTCCCTTCCCTTGATCTCCAGTTCGACGTCCTTGGTCAGTTCGATTCGGCCCGACGATTGAGAGCCGGCGCCGTAGCTGGCCAGGCGGACGAAATCGACGGAAACGGGAATGGTCAATTGTCTGATCAGGTCGGAGTAGAACATGAAGACGCCGTTGAGAATGCCCAGTAAAACCGGATTTCGGCCTGCGTAGGTCCGGGATATGTCTTGGGCCAGTTCCTTGACTTTCGAGGCGATCTGCGCTTGCGAAAAGATCAGTTTGAGTTCCGGATCGGTCATATCAACCCGCCGTATCCATTTGGTTTCCAGTGGAATCAGTCGATCTAAATTAACGTATTCTCAGGCAATTGTCAACTCTGGTCCGCCTGGAAAAAAGGGGGGTACGGAATTGGAGCCGCCATGGCCGGATCGAGCGGTCCGGAATGGGCGTATTTTGATGCAACCATTTGATTTGGTGGATTTAAATTATATGCGGCTCTTGGCGTTCGACCCGGGGTCCGCCTGGACCATGGCCTCGAAACCGGGGCCGGAGGGCGCTGGTGAGGGTCGCGGGGGGTGCGGCCCATGCCGGGAAAAGTCGGGGAGCTGGATCGGAAATCGTCAGGATTTTATCATGATATCGAGAATTTTCGGTAACACCAGATAGGGCTCGGCATTTCCGTCCGTAAGCACGACCGCCTCCCCGGACTCGTCAATCATGACCTGGGTCAAGGCCCCGCATTTCTGGCACCACCGATGCTCGGCGGGCGCTCCCCCATCGAGTGCAAAACTGCTCACGATCAGCCAAATATGATTTTTTCCGTCAATGCAGACCGAAATCGTTGGCTGTTGCGCTTTCATACACCTGGTCCTGTTTTCGCGATTGGAAACCTGTCCGTCACGACGCGTCTTTTGGCGGGACGGATTCCTGCCGTTTTCAATACCGCACCCGCCCCGGTCCTGGCGGACCATGGCGGGCGAAGACCGTGTCGCATCCCGAGGACGAGGTCCCAGACGCCCCGTCCACTCTTCAGGCCCCGGTCATTCAGGCCACCCAGACCGATTTTTTTCTTACGCCGCTTCGGTTTTCTGGCCGTGCCCTTATCGATGACCAGACAGAAGGGAGCCGACTGTCAACATCATCAAACACTAAATCCGGCAATTTTGCAAGCGGGATCGAACAAGGGTCCGGCCGGCGGAGGGCCAAGTGGTCGGATGAGCAGAAAAAACTCCATATGCTCAAGAAGATCGAGACGGGGGGTTAGAGGGGCCCTATTCGGCCCCTTCCGGGCCGAGCATAAGACGGGGGACGGCGGCAGGAGCCGCCCCGGCTGGGGTCCCTCGATGACCTCGATCAGCGGGCGTCCGGCCTTTTTTCGGCTATGGTGATCAGCTTGTAGCCCAGCTTGCGGCGAGTGATGAAGTCTTCCAGCCAGGCCCGGTCCCCGGGCGTGAGGTCCAGTTCTTCCTCGCAGGCCATTTCCGGTTCCCGATAAAGGGTATTGTATTGCAAAAAATGAATAATTTCATGGATCTGTGGTAATATCGAGAACTCTTCTCTCTTGCGGAACCCATTGGCGTTCAGGATGTTTTCCAGGGTCCGCGGAGTGAAATACCAGATATGGAAGGGACCGGAAACCGTGGAGTTGTGTTCTCGACTCAGTCGTATGATCAGGCTGTGTCCGTTGGGAACGAAACACAGGAGCAGGCCGTTGTGGGCGAGCAGGCCCCGGACCCGGGCCAGCATTTCATTGGGGTCGGAGAGGTGCTCGATCACGCCCCAGAGCGTGATGAGGTCGAATTCTCCCTTTTGGAAATCCAGGTCCTCGAGTTTGCGGGTGTGAACGGTCAAGCCCTGGTCTTCCCGGGCGATCCGGGCGGCGTCGAGGTTCAGTTCGACGCCCTGGGGGGACCATCCGAACTCCAGGCTCATGGTCATGAACTGTCCGGTGGAACATCCGACGTCCAGGAGGCGACCGCCGGCCGGCCGAAGGGCGGCCAGGGCCTCGAGGGCGGGCCGGTATTTGTTCCGGGCGTTCCATTCGAGCTCCTTTTGGCCCTGCTGAAGGCTGATCCAGGCGGTGGCCGTGTTGGTCTGTTCGTAGACTTGGTCCACCAGGTCCGGTCTGAGCTGGGGATTGACATAGAGCAGTCCGCAATGGCGACATTTGACGAAATCGAAGCCTTCCTTGTCAAAGACCGGGACGGCGTCGTCGGTTCGGCAGACGGGACAATCGACCCGGTGGGTCAGATGTTCGAAGACCTTGCCGGTCCGAGTATCGATCAAGGCCAGCGTTTCCCTTTCCCTGGCCTCCCAATAGCTCTGTCTGGTCGAATCGATAAACCCGAATACCTTGCCCATGTCGCCTCCCCTATCGATCCCGGGCCGAGGGCCCGGCCTTCAGACGGCCGCGCCGGGCCGCGTCTCGTTCCCCTCCGGAGACCGGAGCAAGCCGGCCAACAGATTGCGGGCGCCCGGATGTCCGGGCTGGATATCCAGTTCCCTGGCCGCCGCCTCGGCGGCCTCCTGATGAAAGCCCGTCCGGACCAGGGCCTGGGCCAGGCCGTAATACAGTCCGGGGCCCGGCGCCTCCAGGGTCAGGGCCCGGGCGAAGCTGGCCCGGGCCAGGTCCGGCCGGCCGGCCTCCAGGAGCGAATACCCCTGCTGGGCCAGGGCCAGAGCTTCCGGATGTCTTTGTCCCGGCGTTCCGACGCGCCTGTATTTTTCCGGATGTATCTCCTCGGCCCGTTTCAACACCGCCGCCAGGGCCTCGATGGCGGTTTCGCGGCGGGCTTCGATGTACGAACCGGAGTGTTCCGGAGCTTCCCCGGAATCGGCGCGCCGGATTTGGGCCAGGATGTCCTGGCCGCTGGTTGCGTATTCGAAAAGCCCCTGTCCGATGTATTCCCGGTACGAGGCCAGTGCTTCGGGATGGATCAAGGTGGTCGGGACCCCGAAGGCCTTGGCTTCGAAACAGGTCGAGGAATAGCCGGTTACGTGATGATCCGTGTGTCGGAACAGCATGTACAAGGGGCAACGGGTGGCCATGTGCATTTCGAACCCGGAGACCCCGTATTTCCGCATCATGGCCATGAATGCGGGCTCCTGCCCGGTCTGCAGGGGATGGAGCCGAAACAGCCAGAACCAGTCGGACGGCGAGTCCAGAACGGCCTGGATCAGAGGCCGGGGAATGGGGTCCGGGAGGCGCTGGAGCGTAACCAGGACGACCTTGGCATGCTCTTGCAGCGAATCGATGAAGGCCCGCTCTTCCGGCGAACCCGGGAAGCCGCCGTCTTCGACCCACAGGCCCAGCCATCGGTTGCCGCCGACGATGGGCCGGTGATGGCGGACGCCTGGATGACGGTGCCGCTCGATGTTGGCCCGGGAGTCGCGGCCCCAGTTCCAGAAAAGGTCGGGCACCAGCGGGTAGCCGTTTTCGGGAATCCGGGTCCAATGCGTGTACATCCCGTGGTACCGGCCCTGTTTGCCATGCTGGACTTCGACGCTGACCGCGCCCAGGTCCCGGCAGGCCCAGGTCAGACCCATGGCCGGCGGATTGTAGTACCAGGGGAAGAAAACGGCCTTGGGCCCGATACAGTCGAGCAGGGCCAGAAAGAAGTCTCGGTACTCTTCCACGAGTCGGGCCTGCTGGAGGAACAGGGCCTCGTCCAGACGCACCATTCCGGTCACCGCCTCGACGGTCCGGGCCAGGTCGCCGAACCCCTCGATACGGCCGGGCCTGGACGGACCGGGGCGGGGCGGGGCGGCCTGGGGCGGTCCGATCAGCAGGGTCGGCTCGTAGCGCGGCATTTTCTTTCGACCTGGAGGCGTGTCCATCTCGATTTTCAGGAAGCCGTGACGGTCCCGGACCAGATCGATCATGGGGTCGGTGTATCGGTCGTAAAACCGGCCTTGAATCCGGTCGGTGTTGTTCTGGGCGATGGTGTAGAAGACGAAGTCCGTGTCCCGAAGCTGTTTGAGTGCCCGAATTTGCATGGCCGGGACGCCGAAGCGAGGGACGGGTCTCGGCGGACCGCCCAGGCGGGTATGGTTTTGTTCCGGATAAAGCAGCTGCCAGCGGATGGCGTTGCGGACCAGGGGCCAGACGGTCAGGTCCCGGTACCGGACCTGGTTGACGTCGAAGCAGCGTTCGATCTCGACGATCAGTTCGGTCGAGGCCTGGCTGTTCATGGTCGCCTCGATGTGTGAGCGGGCCTGTCGTGAATCGGGTGTGGGCGCATGGGAGGCGGAGCGGTCATGAGTTGGCCGGCCTGGGCTTCCAGCCGGACGAACTTGTCGTATTCCGAGGGTGGGGTGGTTATACCTCCGGTGACCAGGCGGTTGACGATGACGGCCATGGCGTGCCAGGCCGTCTGCCGGATCATGCCGGCGAGTTCGGGCAGTGGCCGGCCATAGCCTCGGGCCGCGGCCTCCAGCCGTTTCCCGACCGGGGCCGCGTCCGGATACTCGCCCAGGCAGAAGCGCTGGACCATGTAGGCCAGGTCCCAGGTCGGCGGGGCGAAGGTGTACACGGACTGTTCGAAATCCAACAGGACCGGCCGGCCGTCCGGGTGTCGAAAGATCACGTTGCCGGGGTGCACCTCGCCGTGCAGGCACTGGGCTCCGTCCAGGCCGCTGAGGTCCGTTCGGATGCCCTCGATCATTTGCGCGAGCCAGTCCCGGTGGGCCGCGGCCCAGTCGGCCCGATCGCCGAACAGGGTGAAATTATCGGATCGGATCGCATTCCGCAGGGACTCGACGGCCTGGGACAACTCGCCGGCCCGCCGGCCCGCCGCCTTTTTGACCGTCGGGGCCATGGGCAGACCGGCCAGCCGGCGATGACAGGCGGCCAGGGCTTCGGCGACCCGGCGGACGTCCCGGGCCTCGCCCTGGAAATGCCGGCCCTCGATCAGGGGCCGGATATCGATCCGGTACATAAAGCCTCGCCAGGGCAGGGGAATGCCGGCCGCCAGGATCGGGTTGACCGGCGCCCCGCCCTGGTGCAGGTAATCGACCAGGGTCTTTTCCCGTTCGGGCCATCCGGGCCGGGAGCTGACCCGGATGAAGAAGGCCCGGTCGTCAAGGCGGAGGCGGTAGCGGCCCACGGGTCCGTCCGGCGGAAGCAGCGCTTCGAGGCGGAGGGCCGGGCCCCGGCGGGCCTCGGGAATCCAGGGCCGAATGGCTTCGGAAATGGCCAGGCCCGCTTCGAAAGGCGTTTTGAAGGAAAAATCCAATGGGCCGGGCCGGTCGCCGGAAGGCCAGGCCAGTTCCGCCCGGTTCGGGTTCATGGCGCTTGCGTCCCTTCCGGACCGCCGTCCTCGGGCCAAGTCACGTCCGCCCATCTTACAACCTGCCGCGGGGCCAGGTCCCGGGCCGCCCGTCCTTGGCAGACCAGGTCCCAGTGGGAGACCGGGATGCCCAGGGGCGGGAAGGCCCAGGCCAGGCTGTCCGGACCCAGCGGCTCGCCGGCGGCCACGGCCCGGCGGGTGACCAGACCTTTATACCGGGACCGGTTGCGGGGCTCGATGGGCCTGGCCGGGGCCTGGCCCATGGCCAGCCAGGCGTTCCGGACCTTGCCGACGATCGAAGCCAGATCGTCCAGCCGGGCGGCTGAAACCAGGTCCTGTTCCTCCCGGTCCGGGTCGTCCACCACGCCTTTTTCGAGCAGGTTGGCGCCCATGCCCACGGCCAGGTAGAGTATCTCGTCGCCCCGGTAATGGCAGGACAGGCCCACGGGCACGGCCAAAGCCTTTTTGTAGGTTCCCATGACCCGCATGTGATGGGCTTCGGCCGGGGCCGGGTTGGCCCCGGGGTGATGGTTGACGATGACCCCGCCCGCGCCTTCCCGGCGGGCCAGTTCCACGGCCCGGGCGACTTCGCTCAACCAGGCCAGGCCTGCGTCGAAGATGAGGGGCAGGCCGGTCCGGGCCGCGTGGCGGATCAAGGGCACGTTGTCGATGTTGTCTCGGGCGATCTTGAGGCCGGCCGCGCCGATGTCCTTGAGGAAGTCCACCCCGGCCCGGTCGTAGACCGAGGCCACGAAGGGCGCGCCCAGCTGCTTGGCGAAGCCGAAGATTTTGGCGTAGTCGTCCAGGGACAGGACCTTGCGTTCGATCAGCCGGCGGTAGTCCTCGACCCTCTGGCCTCGGGCGTGGTTGTAGCGAAGCTCCAGCCCCGTGCCCCGCAGGCAGACGTCCGGATCGTGGAGGACCTCGCTCTTGATGACCGGCGCGCCGGCCTTCACGGCCGCTTCGATGTATGAACAGGCCAGGTCCGTGTCCTGGTTGAAAAAGGTCCCCAGTTCGGCCATCAGCACCGTCGGGTGCCCGTCGCCGACCATGACCCCGCCCAGGCTGACGGGGGCGACCGTTCCTTCCTTCATGGCCCGGACCCGCTCAGATCACGGCCGAATCGAACCGGCCGGCCAGGTCGGTCTGAATCCGGTTCGGATTCGGGAATCGAGCCGCCTCGGAAGCACGTTCCGGGGGCCAGCCGTCCTTGAGTACCAGGTCGGCCAGGTAGAGGTCCCAGGGCGTATCCACGTCCAGGGAGCGGGAGCGGGGCATGACGTAAGCCACGGCCCGGCCTTTGTACCAGGAAGGCGGGTCCCCTAGAAGATGACGCCGAGCCAGGTAGATGGCCCCGTTGATGATGAAAAGGGGGTTCAACTCCTGCCGGCGGGGCGGGCGCGCCCCCTTGACCGCGATGAAATCGCAGACCGAGCCCCGGTCATCCACGACCTTCATCCAGGACGGGTGGTCCCGGACCGGCGTCATGCTGATCAGGCTGTCCGCGTTTTTTTCCTCGAACAGACGGATCGCGGCCTCGATGTCGCCGGCCAGGCGCAAGGGGGCCGTGGGCAGGAGACACATGACGTTGTCCGGCTTGTAACCCTCGGTCTCCTCGAGCCACTTCAAGGCGTGGCCCACGGCCTCGACCACCGGAACGGCTTCCGTGGCCAGTTCGGCCGGACGGATGAAGGGCACCTCCGCGCCCCAGTGCAAGGCCACTTCGGCGATCTCCTGGTCGTCCGTCGAAACCAGGACCCGGTCCAGGGACGGGCTGGCCAGGGCTGCTTCGATGGTCCAGGCGATCAGCGGCTTGCCCGCGGCCAGGCAGATGTTCTTTCGGGGGATGCCCTGGGAGCCCCCCCGGGCGGGGATGATCGCCACGGTGCGGGCCTTCCGGCCGGCCGGCAGAGCGGCTTCGGGGGGGCGGACTTCCAGGCGATCACTGGAAAACAGGGCCTGGTAGTCCGGCTCGGCGCCGAAGGCCAGCATTTTCGAAAGCTCCGTGCCCACCAGACGGGTCAGGCGTTCGGCCAGTTGGTCGATCCCGGTCTGTCGAAGTTTCGGCGCCGGCGGCGCCTCGCCCCGGACCAGGACCTCGCGAACCTCGGCCAGGCTCATGCCCTGGCCCCGGAGTTCCTTGACCGCGGCCAGAATCCGCAGAAGGCCGGCGTCATACCGCCGCTGGCCTCCCGGGGTCCGGATCGGGGTGATCAGTCCGTCCAGTTTGTCCTCCCAGAATCGCAAGGTGTGGGCCGGAACGTTCAACTCCCGGCTGGCCTGCTGGATGGTCCAGCGTTGCTTTTCCGATTTTCCCTGACGTTCTTTCAATTCCCCGGCCTCCTGAACTCTCATGTCGTTAATGCCTATATCGACCGGCGCATGGCCCAGGTTTAACGTTTTCTTACCAGCTTGCAACCGGCATGCCATCCGTTCGGAATTGTTTTGCTTGCAATTACGGGCGGATGGGAAACAAAACGACCGAGGGTGTAAAAAAATTCCGGCACGATTCGCTTCAAGGTTGAATTTTTTTCCGACCCGTCCCCGAAGTTGACAATCGTCTGCCGGATTACTTGAGCCTTTTGCCAAATTCACTCGAGGTCTGTCTGACAGACATGCAAAAAGGCTAATGTCCGGCCGGATTCCAGCCGATAGGCCTTAATAGAAAGGACGTTGAACGTGAACTTCAAGTCAGAAACCTCAACCCGACTTCAGGTTTTATCCGGCCCGCACCGGCCGGGGCGCCGGGATCGGGAAATGGCATATGAATTGCTGTCGTTGTCCTCGAAACGCTCGGCGAAGGCTTGACCGTGGGAAAGACAGCCATGAACACCGACCAGACAGTTCGTGTTTCGCAACGGATCGAATCCAGGCCCCGAAGGCCCTTTTCGGCCGGAGGGCGTGGAGGCGCGGCCCCGGTCCGGCTCCAGGAAATCTCAGGGAAAACGTCAATACATTGACGGCGGGATAATGCCATGGCCAGAAAAAAAGCATTGATTACGGGGATCACGGGCCAGGTGGGCTCCTACCTGGCGGAATATCTGCTCCATCTGGGCTACCAGGTCCACGGCCTGATCAGGAGGTCGAGCACCTTCAACACCGGCCGCATCCAGCACATCCGCGGGGGAGGCAACGGGACCGGGCCGCATTTCAATCTCCATTACGGGGACCTGACCGACGGAGGGTCCGTGACCCACCTGGTTTACGAACTGTCTCCGGACGAGATTTACCATCTGGGGGCCCAGACCCACGTGCGGGTCAGTTTCGACGCGCCGGTCTACACGGCCGAGGCGACCGGGCTTTCGAACCTTCTGCTTCTGGAGGCCGTTCGGCGTCTGGGGAGCAAGACCCGGCTCTTCCAGGCCTCGACCTCGGAGATGTTCGGGTCCAGTCCGCCGCCCCAGAACGAAAAGACGTCTTTTCATCCCCGCAGCCCGTACGCGGCAGCCAAGCTGTTCGCCTACTGGAACACGGTCAACTACCGCGAGGCGTACGGTTTGAATCTCTGGAACGGCATCCTTTTCAATCATGAATCGCCCCGTCGGGGGGACAGCTTCGTCACGCGCAAGATCACCAAGAGTCTGGCCATGATCGCCTCGGGGATGATGGAGACCCTTTGGCTGGGCAATCTGGACGCCCGGCGGGACTGGGGTTTCGCCCCCGAATACGTCACGGCCATGCATGCCATGCTTCAGCAGGACCACCCCCGGGACTACGTCATCGGGACCGGGGTCGAGCGATCGGTGCGGGAGTTCATCGATGAGGCCTGCGCCTATATCGGCCTGGAAATCGAGTGGCGGGGCGAGGGCGTGGAAGAGACCGGCCAGGTCCGTTCGGTCGGTTCGGAACATGCCGGCGTGATCCGGCCGGGCCAGGTCCTGGTCCGCATCGATCCCTACTTTTTCCGTCCCACGGAAGTGGAAAGCCTGCTGGCCGACGCGGGCAAGGCCCGGCGGGACCTGGGCTGGAATCCCCGGGTCACCTTTTCCGAACTGGTCCGGGTCATGATGGACTTCGATTTTCAGAACCTGGGCCTGACCAGTCCGGACGAGGGACGGAAGGACCTCAACGGCAAGGGCTTTGACTGGACCAGCCACGAGTATGCCGATCCTTACCTGGCCCCGGATCACGACATGAGCGCCCACTGGGGCGTACGGGCCGGAAGCACGGTCCACCGGCCGCCCATGGGCCAAGTCTCGGCCGGTGTGGAGGAAAGCCTGTTCAATGCCTGAACCGGCCGTATATTTCGAAGGTCGGGAAATCTCGGCCGGCGCGCCGGTCTTCATCATCGCCGAGGCCGGCGTCAATCACAACGGCGATCCGGCCCTGGCCGAAGCCCTGGTCATCGAGGCCGGGCGCCGAGGCGCGGACTGCGTCAAGTTTCAGACTTTCAAGGCTGAACGCCTGGTTCGGACCGACTCCCCCAAGGCCGCTTATCAGAACGAAACCACGGACCCCGGCGAGTCCCAGTTGGACATGCTGCGCCGGCTCGAGCTGAGCGAGGAGCAGCACCGCCGGCTGGTGGACCTTTGCCGGGAACAGGGCCTGCTCTACCTCTCGACCCCTTACGGCGAGGCGGACGTGGACCTGCTCGAGTCCTTCGGGGTGGGCGCGTACAAAATCGCTTCGGCCCTGGCGGTCGAGCCCGTGTTTCTGCGCAGGGTCGCCGGGACGGGCAAGCCGGTTTTTTTGTCCACGGGCATGTGCACCCTGGCCGACGTGGACCGGGCCGTGCGGGTCATTCGCGAGGCCGGCAACGACCGGATCGTGCTCCTTCAATGCACGACCAATTACCCCAGCCGGAGCGAGGACGCCCATCTGCGTGCCATGACGTCCATGGCCGGGGCCCTGGACGTCCTGGTCGGATATTCGGACCACACCCCGTCGCTGACCTCGGCCGTGGCCGCCGTGGCCCTGGGGGCCTGCGTCATCGAACGCCATTTCACCCTGGACAAGAGCCTGCCCGGGCCGGACCATTCGAGTTCCAGCGATCCGGAGGAGTTCGGCCGTCTGGTCGAGGCCGTCCGGGAGGCATCGGCCGCGCTGGGTTCGCCGGTCAAGCGGCCCGGCGAACGGGAACTGAGAAACGCCCCCTTCATGCGGCGGGGGATATATGCCGGGCGGGACATACCGGCCGGCGCCCTCCTGACCCGGGACAAGCTGGACCTCAAGCGGCCCCGGGGACTGCTGGGTGCCGACGAACTGGAGCGCGTTCTCGGCCGGCCCGCGGCGTCCGACATTGCGGCCGGAGAGGCGATCGGGCCGGGCCGGGTGGCATGACCGGCCGGGCCGCGGTTTTCGGCGCCGGCGGACACGCCCGGGTGGTGGGCTCGATCCTCCGCGCCGTCGGCCGCGAGATCATCGGTTTTTTCGACGATTCCTTCCATAACGATACCGAAATCATTCAAGGCGCGCCCCTGCTGGGTCGCTTCGGGGACCTCGACCGTTTCCGGGGCGAAATAGAAGCGGTCTATCTGGCCCTGGGCGACAACGCCCGGCGGCAAGCGGCCTATGCAGACCTAGACGGCCGGGGCTTTCGCCTGCCCGCCCTGGTCCATCCCCGGTCCCTGGTGGAAGCGGACGCCTCGGTCGGCGCGGGGAGCGTGGTCTGTCTGGGAGCGATCCTGGCCGCCGAGGTCCGGATCGGGCCAGGCTGCATCGTCAACACCGGAGCGTCCGTGGACCACGAGTGCGAGATCGGCGACTTCGTCCACCTGGCCCCTCGGGCCACGGTGGCGGGCCGGACGCGGATCGGCCCAGGGGCCTTTGTCGGGGCCGGGGCCGTGATCGCCGACCGGCTGCGGATCGGACGGGGCGTGATCATCGGAGCCAACGCCACGGTTCTGGCCGACGTGCCGGACGGGGCCCGCATCGTGGGGGTCCATAAAGCGATATGACGAATTCAGGCGTCTACATTTCCACGGCGGCCCTCCGGGGACGGTCCCTGGCGGACATGCTGGACCTCCTCGAGGCCCGGGGACTCAAACGCCTGGAACTGGGGCTGCTGGAAGGCCCGGTGGACGGCCTGGGAGCCCTGTTGCGGGAGGCCCGGGAAAAGCGGGGCTTCGAATTCATCATCCACAACTATTTCCCGCCCCCGGCCCGGCCATTTGTCCTCAACCCGGCCTCGATCGACCCGGACCACCGGGCCCGGTGCCTGGACCTGTGCCGGACGGCCATCGACCTGTCCGCCCGGCTTGATGCCCCGTTCTACAGTATTCACGCCGGGTTCACGGTCCGGGCCGAACCCGGAGACCTGGGCGGCGACCTGAGCCGCCTGCCGCGCATTCCCCGGGGCCAGGCCGAGACCGCCATGGTCGAGACCTTGAGACGGCTGTCCGATCAGGCCGGGGACCGCTTGGACATCCTGGTGGAAAACCATGTCCTGATCCCGGCCAACCGGGTGGATGGGGGCAACGAGCTGTTGCCCGGCGCCCTGCCGGACGAACTGCTCGGCCTTTTGGAGGCGGTGGACCGGGAGAACGTGGGGCTGCTCATCGATCTGGGGCACCTCAAGGTGACCGCCGCGACCATGGGCCAGGCGCCCGAGGCCTGGTTCGAACGGCTGGCCCCCCTGACCCGGGCCTGGCACCTGCACGACAATGACGGAACGGCCGACACCCACGGACCGCTGGACGAGGCGGCCTGGTTCTGGCCCCTGGCCGGCAAGGCGCCGGCGGAAAAGACGGCCCTGATCATCGAGGCGGCCGGACTTTCACCCGAGAACCTGGTCCGACAGACCGAACTGGTCGAAAGGCGATGGCCCCGAAAATGACCCATGCGCAGCCGGACTTCCTGCCCCTCATGGAGCCCGACCTGACGGGCAACGAGCTGGAGTACGTGACCGACTGCATCCGGTCCAACTGGATTTCATCCAAAGGGCCGTACGTGGCCCGTTTCGAAGAGGCCTTTTGTGATTACCTCTCCGCCCCCCGCGCCCTGACCACCTCGAACGGGACCACGGCCCTGACCCTGGCCCTGGCCGCGCTGGACCTGAAGCCGGGGGACGAGGTCATCGTGCCGGACCTGACCTTCGCGGCCACGGCCAACGCCGTGATGCACCACGGCGGCGTGCCGGTCCTGGTGGACGTTTCGGAGACGAACTGGACCCTGGAGGCCTCCCGGATCGAGACCGCCCTGACCCCCAGGACCCGGGGAGTCATTCCGGTCCATCTGTACGGGCGGCCCTGCGACATGGAGCCGATCATGGACCTGGCCCGCCGGGAGGGAATGTTCGTGGTCGAGGACTGCGCCGAGGCCCTGGGCGCCGCCTGCCGGGGCCGTCCGGTGGGCCGGTTCGGGGACGTGGGCTGCTTCAGCTTTTTCGCCAACAAGATACTGACCACGGGCGAGGGGGGCATGGTCGTCACCGACCGGGAGGACCTGGCGGAAAAAATGGCCGTCCTGCGGGACCACGGCATGGACAAGTCCCGCCGGTACTGGCACGAGTTCATGGGTTACAACTTTCGCATGACCAGCCTTCAGGCCGCCGTGGGCCTGGCCCAGATGGAACGCCTGGACCAAATCCAGGCCGCCCGCCGGCGGATTCATGGCCTGTACGTCGAGGCCCTGGCCGACCTGGAACGCCTGGAGATACCGGCGGCCCCCCCCTGGGCCGAGCCGGTCTGCTGGCTGTTTTCCCTGCGCTTCCGGGGCCCGGCGGCCGGGCCGACCCGGGACCGGGTCATGGCCTCGCTGGCCGGGGCCGGTATCGAGACCCGGCCTTTCTTCCACCCCTTGCACCGCATGCCGCCCTATGCCGCGCCGCCGGACCGGTTCCCGGTTTCGGCGCGGCTGTCCGATACCGGCCTGAGCCTGCCTTCCGGCGGGCGCTTGTCGGAGGCGGACGTGGGCCGGGTCGCCGGAGCCCTGAAGACGGCCCTGGACGAAGCGGGCGAATCCGGTATGGCCACGACCCGCTGACGCCGGTAAAAACGATCCAAAAAAAACCTGAAACAGACCCGGACGCTCAGGCCTCCGGCCAGACCTCGCCTCCGGCATTAAAGCGGACGGTCAGGACCCGGGCCGGATCGGCCGTGGCCTCGACATGGGGCAGGGGCGCCCCGCCGATCTGATCGTAGAGGAGGGGGACGTACAAGGTGAAATCCAGGTTCGGGGGCCGTCCGTCGCGAAGGCCGGCGATATAGCGGTTGACGACGGCGGCCTGACTTTCAGGTTCGCGGCCGGCCTCGATGGTCAGGCGGCCCTGGTTCTGGACCATGTCGGCGTAAAACAGGGCGTTGCTGAACATGCTGGCCGCCCCGATCGTTTCCGGGAAGCCGTCGCCGTACAGGGACCGGCCCACATGGACGAACCAGGCCAGCTGGAAGCTCGGCCATCGGCCCCGGCCCCAGGTCAGGCCCGGCCGGAACGGGTCGGGCCGTTCCTCGTTGAACAGGGACATCTGCCAGGCCGACAGGCAGGCGAAACCGAGGCAGTATTCCTTGAGCGGGTCGGCGCCGTGGACGTTGAAGGCCGGGCTCGAAGCCTTGAGAATGCGGGACATGATGACGAAGCGGGCCTTGTGCCAGCCGAACGGCTCCCTGGCCGCCGTGTTGGCCAGCCGGCCGGACAGGTGCATGATGCTGGTCACCATGCCCTTGCGGCCGAAGTCCTCGTACCGGACCACGTCCGCGCCGGTTCCGGCCATGGCTTCGATAAAATCCCGTTCGAGGGAGGAGCCGGTCAGTTGGTCCACAGCGGCCAGATAGCTCAGGCTGGTCCGCTGGAGGTCCCAGGGCATCTTGAACAGGGCATAGTACAGGGTCGAAGTGGTCAGGTCTTCGAATCGTCCGGCGACGTCCAGTCCCGGGCGGCCCTGGATTGAGACGATGGGCGATCCGCTTTCCAAATCCCGGCCGATGACGTGGTAGGTCCGCCGGCCCAGGCCCCGGGCCTCGGCCCGGGCCAGGCTCAGGTCCCGGGCCAGGGGGCAGTCGAAACCCTGCCGGGTGACGATCCGGCCGTCCTGGACGGCCGCGAGGGGCACGGCCTGGGGAAAGCGGCCGCCGGCGCCGTCGTCCAGGTCCACCTCGACGGCCCGGGCCATGGGCACGTTGCCGAAGAGGTAACGGGCGCTGAGCAGGTCCAGGGCCACCGGGTCCAGGCCGGCCAGGATGAGGCCTTCGGGCACCTTTTCGCCCCACCCGATGCCCTGGTGGTCCAGGTTGATCGTTTCCACGGCATCGACCACGTGCAGCATGAAAACGTCCTGGGCTTGGGTCGCCTTGATGACGTCGATCATGGTCGCGTCGATACCGCCGGTCTTCCGGGCTACGGTCCGGCCCGAGGCGTCCGTGAGCGGCAGGTCGGTCCGGGGGTCTATTTCCGGGACCCAGACCTCGTGCGGGATGCCGCTCTTGATGCCCGGGACCTCGTCGTGGGGCGAGGCATAGTCCCAGCGCCGGCCCCCGGCCTCGGACCACTGCATGGGGTAGAGTCCGATACCCAGGTTCTTGATGGCGTTGGTCAGCAGGGTGATGACGTGGACCTTGAGCTTGGGCACGTTGACCAGGACGCAGCCGGGCCAGTCGGCCCGGTCCGCTGGGTCGTCCGGGGCTCCGCCCACGACGGCCTTGTGCAGGGTGATGGAGCGGAAGTTGATACCGTCCGGCACCGGCACGCGGCGGCCCTTGGACGGGTCGTCGAAAAGCCGGTTGAGGTCGTAGACCATGAGCCGGTCCGGCGCCCGGCCGGGCGGGAGTTCGAGGCCGGCCACGCTTTCCTCGTAGCCCCGCATGGGGTCGTCGGTCCGGCCCGGGGCCAGGCCCTCGGCCAGGTAGCGGCGGACGAAATAAAATCCCCAGCCGCCGTAAAACCCGCCGGCCCGGCCCTCGATGACCGCCTGAGGCGTGACCGGCCGGCCTTCCGGGTTGAGCGATGAAAACAGGTGGGCCGCGGCCGGGATGGTGGTCGAGGCCTCGCCCAGGGCCATCCGGTGGTAGTCGATCCCCATCCGGTCGTGGAACCAGCGCATCAGAGCGGCCACGAAGGGCCATTCGGTGCAGGCCGTGGACCCCGGTCCCGGACCCAGGGTGCCCGGATCGATGTTGTGGGCGTTGACCAGGTTGGGCTTGAACAACAGCTTTTGGCCCCGCTCGAGGCGGGCCGCGATCCGCTCCCCGAACCCGGCGGCCCGGTCAAGCGCCCCCAGGGCCAG
>Ga0180009_10003463_pt1 | contig 17920 bp, 16 predicted proteins | sample OS_PC_MetaG_FD_123537 | JGI IMG/M metagenome (GOLD analysis project Ga0180009, IMG submission 123537) | Groundwater microbial communities from the Aspo Hard Rock Laboratory (HRL) deep subsurface site, Sweden - OS_PC_MetaG | ecosystem: Environmental > Aquatic > Deep subsurface > Groundwater... | reverse complement strand
CGCTTGACTCCGAGCTGCTTGGCCAGCTTCAGGACGTTCCGGGTCCCCAGGACGTTCGTCCGCTCGTATTCCGGATGTTCCATGAACTTGAAGTCGTAATATCCCGCCAGGTGCAGGACGTAGTCCGCCCCGCCGTGCTCCTTCACGCAGTTGACCACCTGGCGCATGGTGTCCCACTTCGCGATGTCCACCTGGGTCCAGCGCAGGTTGGGATCCTCGGGAACGCCGGCCTCGGTGCGGGAGCGCCGGGCCAGGCAGAACAGGCGGTAGCGGCCCACCGCGCTGGCCAGGAAATGGCGACCGACGAAACCCGAAGCCCCGGTGACGACGATTCCGGGAAGCTGCTTGTCCATCCTCAACCTCCCAGGCGCACGGACCGGCGCCAGCGGCGATACGTCAACCACAGCGCGGCGGCGAGGACGCCGTCGCCCACTGCGGACAGCAGGACGATCAACAGGGGGGAAACCAGGGACCAGTAGGTGAGCAGGAAGACGGTGGCGGCCGTCTTCACGATGACGGCGAAGATCACCAGGCACCGGAAGCGGTGGGGATGGACGGCCCCCATGCCGTAGCCCACGGCCATGAGGACGTGGAAGACGCCCCCCTGGGTGGGAAAGAACGGTTCGGTCAGGGGCGCATACCCGAAAAAGGCCAGGACGGGCGCCGGGTGCAGGATGAGTCCCAGACCGACGGCGAAGGAGTGAAGGGCCGCCGCCCACAGGACGAGTTTCAGGTGGAGCACAGCCTTGCGCTCCGGGGGGGGCATGGCCACCGGGATCACCTCCGATTCCCCAATCCACGTGGCCAATATGAGTCCTGATTAATTTAAAACAAAATTCGTTAACAAAATAACATCGTTAAATTCCTAACGGGAAACGATCCCCGTAATCGCAGGCGGGCGGGGATTCCCCCGCCCGCCGTTTCAACCGGGGATCGACTCCCCGTTGTCGGTCAAGCCTACTTCTCGCCGCTCATGACCGCGATCGAGGCCCGGAGCAGGTCTTCGGCATAGTCGGGGTTGTGGACGCCGTGGCTCCGATCCTCTTCCCAGAACAGGAAATTCCAAGTCGCGGCTTTTCCCTCGAGGGTCGTGACGGCGTCCTCGATCGGATGCCCGTCCTCGTCGACCGTCCCCTCGGCCACCAGCAGGGCGTGCAGTTCCTCGCCCAGCTCGTCGATCTCCGCCACGCGGCCTTCGTAGTTGAAGTCCGTGAGGTCGGTGTGGCAGAGGTTGCAGCCGTTGAGGTTCATGGCGCCGGCGGCGTTGGTCATGTTGAACGAGTGGCCGCCCAGGTCAGCCTTGCTGTTCTCGGCGAAGTGGCAGCTGATGCAGCCGTTGGCCAGGTGGGCCGGAGGAGCCGCACTGCGGTAGGTGTACCCCTCGAACTCGTAGCCGTTGGTCCCGGCCAGGAGGTCGCCCTGGGGACCGTGGTGGGGGCCCCAGTGGCTGCTGGGGATGACGAAGTCGCCTTCAGCGTTGGCCACGACCTCGGTGGCCACGTCGCGGCGGGCCTTGTGGCAGGACAGGCAGAGGTTGCCGTCCCCGATGTCCAGGACCGTTCCGTCAGCCAGGGTCTGGGCCTCGGTCACCCGCAGCTGGAAGTCCTCGTTGGTGTGGGGCGCGTGGCAGCTGAAGCAGCGGATGGACGTCGCGTAAGGAACCGCGGTTTCGCCGGCCAGGTAGGCTTCGAAGCCCGCCCCGGAGTGGCACTCGGAACATCCGCTGCGGCCGCCGGCATAGGCGACGTTGGCGCCGATGGCGTGCATGGAGTAGGTCCACTCGAGCTGGGCTTCCATCAGGAAGGTGTCCTGATCGCTGTGGCAGTCGAAGCAGCTCGAGGCGCTCTCGTTCACCTGGGTGTAGGTGATCTCGCGGGTACAGGCGCCGAGGGCCAGCAACGACGCGAGGCAGATCAGGATCATCAGGTTTTTGCGGGCTGCCGTCATTTTCGGATCCTCCTTGTGACGGGCGTCATGACTTGCAACTAGTCGATCGAAAGCTTGTAGCCGACATTCACCCACACCACGTTCGCGGTGTAGTAGCGATCCATGAGGATGAAATCGTCGTAGTTGTAGACGTTGTATTTCACCTCCACGAAGTAATCGTCCTGCAGGGCGTACTCGCCGGCGAACATCAGGATGGACTTCTCGATGTCCAGGTCCTTGCCGATGTCCAGGTAAGTCAGCCCCGCCGACAGTTTCAGGTCGCGGAAGCGATCGATGTCCAGACGGCCGGTCACGGCGTGATTGTCCGCCTGGAAGGAGCCTGCCAGGTCCTGGTATTCGTCGTCCGAGTAGCTGTAGGTCAGGTTGAAGGCGCCGAGGCCGTCCAGCCGGTAGCCGCCCCGGGCCGCGTAGCGGAGTCCGGAGGATTCCACGCCGATGACCGGGAAGGTCCGGTCATGGTCGACGTAGGAGACGCCGAAATCCATCTTGTCGCCCGGATTGACGTCCAGGCTCAAACGGAGCCGGCTGGCCTCGATGTCCTTCAGGAGGGTCAGGCCTTCGGTGTCGGTCTTCTCGCTGCTGGCGTAGCTGACCTTGCCCTTGAAGACCTTGCCGTCGCTGACCACCGTCCCGACGCGCCAGACGTTGTCGCTGGTCAGGGACCTCTCGTTGTCGTTGGTGAAGTACCCGTAACCGCCGAAGACCTTGCCGTGGGCGTGATGCCAGGTCAGATCGAAGTCGTTGCGGACCTCGTCGGTCTGCAGGCCGGTGGCGTCGTCCTCCACCCGGCTGCCGAAGAACCGGTAGTCGAGCTGGAAGGGCCGGATGGGCCGCGCGACGCCGACGTACTGGAAGGTCGACATGGTGTAGGCCAATCCCCCCTGGTCGAGCTTCTGCTCGCCGAGGGTGCCCCGCAGGTAGTGCGACAGCTTGCCGGGCCACAGCAGGCAAGGCAGGTTGGCGCGCGCCGAGAAGACCTGCCCGGTCCGGTCGGCTGCGGTCAGCTGGGTGTCCTCGAAGCTGCTGGTCTCGAATCCGACCGCGAAGGCCCGGGCGCCCCGGCGCGCCTCGGCCTCCACCCGGCCGATCCCGAAGGTGTAATCGTAGGCGTCGCCCAGCCAGCTCTGGAAGCCGGTCCCGTAACCCAGACGGTCGCCCTGGCGGGTCTGCCGGGAATAGTCCCCGGTGATCCGCAGCCAGTCCGCCGGGGTCACCCTCGCGCCGAACATCCACTTCTCCCGTTCGCTTTCGACGGCCCCGTCGGCGTCGAAGAGGTGCCGGCGGCGGTCGTACCGCGCGGTCAGATGGAGGCGATCCCTCAGCCGGTAGTTGAAGTAGCCCCGCCGCGAATCGAGGTTCATCTCCTCGAGGTCGAGACGGAAGGTGCTGCCGCCGCCCAGGGCCCCGCGCAGGGCCACCTGGGTGACGGAGAACCCGTCGTGGATGTTGACGGTCTCCTGGATGGCCGTCACGTCGCTCGTGTCCTCGTCCTTGGTGATGACTCCGAGCTTGACCGTCCCCTTCAGGGATTCCGCAGCCGCCGGCAAGGCCAGCACGAGCAGCAGGGCGGCCAGGCTTGAAATCGTTGCAATCCGTCGCATTTCAGCCTCCTCCTACCGCTGGTGGCAACCCAGGGTGTTGCAGCCCTGGGCCTCGATGATCGGCGCGAAGAACTTGCTGCTGGTGTAGGAGCCGTGGATGTCCACGTGGCACTCACCGCAGTCCATGTCCGCCCACTCCGTCCCGTGCTGGCTGTTGTCGCGGTGCCCGGGAACCGAGTGGCACTGGGAGCAGAGCTGGAAGTGGGGCCCCTCGTAGGGCTGTTTCAGCAGGCGGGGATGGGCCGAGCCGTGGGGCTCGTGGCAGTTCAGGCAGCTGCCCTCCTCCGTGGAATAACCCACTCCGGCCTGGTGTTCGAAGGGGAACGGCCCCTGGAACTCGGCATGGCAGCCGAGACACACGGCGTCGCCGCCGCGCATCACCAGGGAATCCCACCCGTCGTCGGACTTCAGATGGCAGTCGCTGCAGTCCATGATCCCCTCGTCGGCCGGGTGATGGAACGGTTGGGCGAAGTCGGCCCGCTGCCCGGCGTGGCATCCGAAGCAGAGGCCCGGCTGGGCCGCAGCCAGCGACCCGCGGAACTCGCTGCCGTGGACCTGGTGGCAGGCCAGACAGGAGACGCCGGCGGCCGCATGGGGACTGACGGTCTGCTGGTTGATCTGGTGGACCGAATCGTGGCACCGGCTGCAGAGCCTGCCGGCCTCCTCGACGCCCATGTCGGCCGGGTTGGCCATGGGGTAGGAAGAGGGATCGTCCTCCCAGTGTCTGGGATCCCCGTCGTGGCAGGACAGGCAGTTCAACCTGCCCTCGCCGGTCGGGGAAAGGCTGTGGGGTCCGAATTCCAGACTGCTTGCTTGATCCTCATGACAATCCAGGCAAACCTGGCCCGCCCCTCCCTGGGCGGCGAGCACGGGCAGGGCCAGCAGGAGGCCCGTCCCCAGAGCCAACCCGGCCGCCCTCGCCAGGGCGTGCCTCGTCAGCTCAACCCGAAGTTTTGTTCGTGTCCGCAAGACTCAAACCTCTCGATTGGGGTCGCGAGGAGGGCCGGACCGCCCTACTCATAGAAGCACCCTAGGGCTTTCGAGTCATACGCGTCAACCTTAAGTTATTTTTTTAACGACAATGAATTTCATAATTGATCGCATGTTGATGGGTCGGTGAATGTCTCGCATCCCGTGGTCCAGATCGGCAAAATTTTCCTGGTAAACGAGCATTCCGGTGGGACTTGGGGGCAATGTTCCTTCTTGAATCTTGCCGGTCATTATGATATCATCACCGGGTTCCGTTGGTGAGCCGGCAGCAGCTGGACGACACCGATGCGGTATATCTCGCCCTCTCGCCCCCCATCACGTGCCGACTCATCGATCATCCTGTCTCGATGCGGTACCGATATCGCGGGAGGTTTTCCATGCGCACAATGACATCGCTCATTCTCTCGGTGGCCCTCGTCCTGATCACTGCGGGAGCCTGGGCCCAGTGCCCCAACCTCAACGGCTACTGGACCACCAATGACGGGTCCATGACCGGCGGCCGGGCTTCGGAGGCCTGGTGCGGAACCGGGGGGATGCCCATCCAGGGCGGAGTGCCCGGCAACACCCAGAACGCCATGTCCTGGAACGGGACCGCTCTGGGGGCCCAGTGGAAGGCCTGGGGCATGGAGATCGACGGCACCGGCGCCGTCCTGATCTCCGACACCCTGGACGGAAATGGGACCGGGACGCGGACCTACAGGACCAACTACCTGGGCGGCCAGTTCTGGTTGACCCGGGACAACACCTGGGCCGACGGTGCGGCCGACCTCGAGGGCGTCCTGACGTCCTACGTCGTGTTCACGACCATCACCTTCTTCGTCGGGAATCCCGTCGGCGCCACCAGCAACATCTCCTTCACCGGAGATTTCGTGAACTGCCCGGCGGTCAACGGCTGCGAGGTCCGTTTCGCCATCGCCAACGCCATGAAGATCTGGGACACCAACATGGCCACTCCCATGCCGGCCAACTACCCCGCGTTCCTCTGCTCGGCGAGTGCGGGGGAAGTCTTCGACGTCTGTTGCATCAGCATGGACATCGCCTGCGCCATCGACAGCGAACCGACCTCCTGGGGCGACCTGAAGGCCCAGTACAAGTGATGTTGACATGAGCGGAATGCCGCGGAGCCGGATCGGGCTCCGCGGCTTTCCGCCCTCTGGTCATATTTATTGACATCGTCTTTTCTTTTGCCGTATCATTGTCCTGCTCGACGGATCAGGGCGAATTCCCAGAAGGATCTTGAATCGTTTCGATATTCCCGCCACCGGTTCGGAGGTACCCAATGCACATCTTGAGAACGACTTCCCTGGTCTTGCTGCTCCTGCTCATCTCGACCCTCGCCGCCGCCCAGTGCCCCAACCTCAACGGCGCCTGGGCCACCTACAACGGCACCATGCTGGGCGGCCGCGCCTCCGAAGCCTGGTGCGGCGTCGACGGAGCTCCCCTGCAGCCCGGCATGCCCGGCAACACCCAGAACGCCATGTCCTGGAACGGATCCGCCCTGGGCACCGAATGGAAGGCCTTCGGGATGGCCATCGACGCCAACGGCGCCACTCTCATCGACGACTCCCTCGACGGATTCGGCAACGGGTCCCGCACCTACTCCACCGACTACGTCGGCGGGGAATTCTGGATGACCAAGAACAACACCTGGTCCGACGGGGTGGCCGATCTGTCCGGCCAGCTCACCAGCTACCAGGTCGTGGCCACCATCACCTTCTTCGGTGGCGTGCCCGTCGGCCTGACCTCGAACATCACCTTCAGCGGAACGTTCGACAACTGCCCCCAGCTCAACGGCTGCGAGATCCGCTTCTCCATCGCCAACGCCATGAAGGTCTGGGACAGCGGCATGGCCTCGTCCATGCCTGCCGACTATCCCGCCTTCCTGTGCGGGGCCAACGGCGGCGAACTGTTCGACATTTGTTGCGCCCTGGTGGACGTCAACTGCATCGTGGACAACGAGAGCGCCTCCTGGGGCACGCTCAAGGCCATGTTCAAGTAGGTCATGACCGGCGATTCCCAAGGCCGGCGCCCCCGCGGCGCCGGCTTTTTTCCTCCCCGCCCAGCCTGAAAAAAATCCCCTTGTCCGCCGCTGGAATCCGGATGCACAGTCGTTCGGTGTTGCGCAAGCCCCCTCGCATCCCCTCTCGCAACGGAGCGCCTCATGAAAAGAGCCCTGACCGTCCTGGTCCTCTGTCTGGTCGCGGCGGCCGTCTACTGGCAGGTGCGCGGCGAAGACGGCGACCAGACCGCCTCCTTCCGTCTGGTCGCCGTGGCCCGGGGCGATCTGGCTTCCGTGGTGACCAGCACCGGGACCCTGGAACCGGTCACGACCGTCCAGGTCGGCACCCAGGTCAGCGGGATCGTCGACGAGATCCTGGCCGACTTCAACGACCGGGTCCTCGAGGGCCAGGTCATCGCCCGCATCGACACCACCCTTCTGGCCGCCGCGGTGGCCTCGGCCGAGGCCCAGCTGGACCGCGCGGCTGCGGAACTCCGGCAGGCCGAACGTGAATTCGACCGCATCGAACCCCTGTACCGCGAGGAGATGGTCTCCGCCAGCGAGTTCAACGGGGTCCAGTACGGTCTGGACGTGGCCAGGGCCGGGCTGAAGGGCGCACGGGTGGACCTGGACCGGGCCCGGCGCAACCTGGCCTACGCCACCATCACGGCCCCCATCGCCGGGACCGTCGTCCGGCGATCGGTCGACGTGGGCCAGACCGTCCAGTCCTCCTTTTCCGCCCCCGAGCTCTTCCAGATCGCCGGCGACCTGACCGAGATGCAGATCCTGGTGGCCGTGGACGAGAGCGACATCGGCCGGATCCGTGAAGGCCAGGCCACGAAATTCACGGTCCAGGCCTACCCGGACGATACCTTCCAGGGAACCGTCAGGCAGGTGAGGCTGCAGTCGGTGGTCGACGACAACGTCGTCAACTACCAGGTGGTCGTCAGCGTGGAGAACCCCGGGATGCGGCTGCTCCCCGGCATGACCGCCACGGTCGACTTCATCGTCGATGAGGCCACCGACGTCCTCTACGCCCCCAACGCCGCCCTCCGCTTCCGCCCGTCCCAGGAAGAGATGGCCGCGGTCTTCGCGCGCAGGCGGGCCGAGCGCGGCCTGGACTCCGGTGAGGAGGGGACGACGGGTCGCCGCGGCTCCGGCGCCGATTCCGGGCCCAGCGGGCAGGGCGGGCAGGGCGGGCAGCCCGGCGGCACGATGCCCGCCGACCGGGGCATGCTCTGGGTGACCCGCGAGGACGGGACCCTGGACGTCGTCATGGTCCGCACCGGCATCACCGACGGCACCAGCACGGCCGTCGAGGGGCGTGACCTGGTCGAGGGACTGGAGGTCATCGCGGGCGTCGCCAGCAAGGCCGCCGCAGCGGCGAGCTCGCCCTTCCAGCAGCAGGGCCGGCAATCGGGACCGCCGCGGCCGGGCGGGTTCTAGCATGGGCGACATCATCCGTATCCGGGAATTGACGAAGACCTACGACATGGGCGCCACCAGGGTGGACGCCCTGGCGGGCATCGACCTGGTCGTCGGAGCCGGGGAGATGGTGGCGGTGATGGGGGCGTCGGGGTCGGGAAAGTCCACCCTGATGAACATCATCGGTTGCCTGGATCAGCCGACCTCAGGCAGCTACGAGCTGGACGGCGAACGCGTCGAGAACCTGGATCGCAACCGGCTGGCCGACATCCGCAACCGCAGGCTGGGATTCGTCTTCCAGGGCTTCAACCTGCTGGCCCGGACCAGCGCCCTGGAGAACGTCGAACTGCCCCTGCTGTACGACCGCACCGGCCGGCCCGGCCGGCCCCGGGACCTGGCCCGCCGGGCGCTGGAACGCGTCGGGCTGGCCGACCGGGCCTCCCATCTGCCCAACGAGCTGTCGGGAGGGCAGCAGCAGCGGGTGGCCATCGCCCGGGCGCTGGTCACCGGACCGGCCCTGCTGCTGGCCGACGAACCCACGGGCAATCTCGACACCCGCACCAGCATCGAGGTCCTCGCCCTGTTCCAGGAACTGAACGACCAGGGGCTGACCCTGCTGATGGTGACCCATGAACAGGACATCTCCCGCTACGCCCGGCGCATCGTCGAGCTGCGGGACGGACGGATCGTCAGGGACGAACCGGTCGCCGGCCGCGGCGACGCCCGGGCCGACCTGGCCGCCCTGTCCACCGGAGGTGCCGCATGCGCCCCGACCAGCTGATCCGGATCGCCCTGCGGGGCATCGCCCGCACCAAGCTGCGCAGCGCCCTGACCATGCTGGGCATCATCATCGGCGTCGGCGCGGTGATCGTCATGGTGGCCATCGGCAGCGGAGCCCGCTCCCGCATCGAGGAGAACATCCGCAACCTCGGGACCAACATGGTGGTCATCACTCCCGGCGCCATCACGACGGGCGGGGTCAGCCGGGGCGCGGGCACGATGAGCAGCCTGACCGTCGACGACGCGGTCAAGCTCGCCCGCGAATCCCTGCTCCTGGCCGAGGTCTCCCCGGTGATCATGACCTTCTCCCGGATCCGCGGCGGCGGCGGCAACTGGCGCGCGCCCATCTACGGGGTGGACGTTTCCTACCGGTCCGTCCGCGACTGGAACCTGGAGGACGGGCAGTTCTTCGACGTCAAGGACATCCGGTCGCGACGCAAGGTGGCGGTCCTCGGCGCCACCGTCGCGCAGAACCTCTTTCCGGAGCAGAGCGCCATCGGGCAGCAGGTCATCCTGCGCGGAGTCCCCTTCAACGTCATCGGTGTCCTGGCCGAGAAGGGCCAGACCGCCGACGGGAGCGACCAGGACGACATGGTCCTGTGTCCCTACACCACCGTCCAGGAGCGTCTCTCCGGCCGCCAGTTCATCCCCCAGATCCTCGGATCGGCCTGGTCCCCGGACGACGTCGACGCCGCCATGGACGAGGCCAGGGTGATCCTGCGGGAGAGCCACGGCCTGGCCGAATGGGAGGAGGACGACTTCACCGTCCGCAACCAGAACGACATCGCCGAGGCGGCCACCGGCACCACCGAGGTCATGACCATCCTGCTGGCGGCCATCGCGGGGATCTCCCTGCTGGTCGGCGGCATCGGCATCATGAACATCATGCTGGTGTCGGTCACGGAGCGGACCCGCGAGATCGGGATCCGCATGGCCATCGGCGCGCGTCCCGGCGACGTCCTCACCCAGTTTTTGGTCGAAAGCGTGGTGCTCTCCTTGCTCGGCGGCCTGCTGGGAGTCGGCCTCGGCTACGGCGGCAGCCGGCTGGTGGGCGAGATCACCGGGTGGCCGACGGTGATCGATCCGGGAACCGTGGGCCTGGCCCTGGGGTTCTCCGCCGGAGTGGGTGTGTTCTTCGGATTCTGGCCGGCCCGCAAGGCCGCCGCCCTGAACCCCATCGACGCCCTCAGGTACGAGTAGAATCCGGCCGTTGCCCCCCGGCGGTTCCCCGGGTACCATGGAGGCATGATCTTCTTCCTCAGGAACCGCAAGCGCCGGCAGTTGCTGGCCGAGGGCCTGGACGAACGGGCCTGGAGCCTGGCCTGCAGCCGCGTGCCCATGCTGCGCCGCTTGCCCGACGACGTGGCGGGGAGGGTTCGCGCGGCCGCCAGGGTCCTGATAAAGGAGAAGCACTTCGAGGGCTGCGGCGGGCTCGCGCTCGAACCCGAGATGCCCCTGATGGTCTGCTGCCAGGCGGCCCTGCTCCAGGTCCACCCCCACCCCGACTTCTTTCCCGGTCTCGACACGGTCCTCGTCTATCCCGAGGCGTTCACGGTCCAGCACCAGGTCGAGGACGAGTTCGGCATCGTCAGCGAGGACCCGGACGAGCTGGCCGGGGAGTCCTGGCAACGCGGGTCCGTGATTCTCAGCTGGCAGGACGTCACCGAGGAACTGGCCGAGCCGGAAGCGGGCTACAACGTCGTCCTCCATGAATTCGCCCACCAGCTGGACGAACAGACCGGCGAGGCGGACGGGGCTCCCCTGATCGCGTCCAAGGACCTGCTGGCGCGCTGGTCGGATGCCTTCGGTCTGGCCTTCAGCCGTCACGAACGCAGCCTGCGGCGGGGCCGGGAGATCCTGTTCGACGACAACGCCGCCGAATCCCCCGCCGAGTTCTTCGCCACCGCGGTGGAACTCTTCTTCAGCCTGCCCCGGGACCTTCGCCAGGAGTTCGGGGACCTCTACGCCGTGATGAGCGAGCACTTCGCCGTGGATCCCGCCCGCTGGTAGATCAGCGCTCCAGGCGAACCCGGATCTTTCCCGTGCCGGGGCCCATGATGCTCCCGATTGCAACGGCGGCATCCACGCCGGCCTCGCGGAGGGCGGCCACCAGATCGTCGGCCTGGGCCGCGGCCACGGCGATCAGGAGGCCGCCGCTGGTCTGGGCGTCGCAGAGCAAGGTCTTCTGGAGTTCGGAGACGCCATCGGTCCAGTCCACCGAATCGGCGACGAAGGCCTGGTTGTCCCGGGTCCCTCCCGGAACGATGCCCGCCGCGGCATGGTCCCAGGCCGCGGGGATGACCGGCACCTTGTCCGCGACAACTTCGGCGTCCACCCCGCTTCCGATGGTCATCTCCCGGAGATGTCCCAGCAAGCCGAATCCCGTGACGTCCGTCACCGCGGAGAGGTCGAAACCGCTCATGACCTCCGCCGCCGTCCGGTTCAGGGCGGCCATGATCCGGATGGCCTCGTCCGCGGTCGCGGGGTCCACCAGACCACGTTTGAGAGCCGTCGTGATGATCCCCAGGCCCAGGGGCTTGGTCAGGATCAACCGATCCTGCGGCCTGGCGCCGGCATTGGACAGGATCCGGTCGGGATGGACCCGGCCCGTCACCGCCATCCCGAACTTCGGTTCGGTGTCGTCGACCGTGTGCCCGCCCACGATGGGGATGCCCGCCTCGGCCGCCTTGTCCGCCGCCCCCTTGAGGATCTCCTCGAGCACCCACACCGGCAACCGGTTGGTGGGAAAGCCGACGATGTTCAGGGCGAAGAGGGGCTGCGCGCCCATGGCGTACACGTCGCTGAGGGCGTTGGCCGCGGCGATGGCCCCGAAATGGTAGGGATCGTCCACGATGGGGGTGAAGAAATCCACGGTCGCGACGATGGCCGTCTCGTGGTCGAGGCGATAGACCGCAGCATCGTCCGACGACCCGGTTCCCACCAGGACGGCCGGGTCGTTCACCGGAGGCAGCTTCCGCACCACCTCTTCGAGCACCTGGGGCCGCAACTTGCAGGCGCAGCCCAGACCATGCGTGAAATGCGTGAGCTTGACGGAATCCCGTTCGGGGCCGGCAACCGGCCCGACCGGTCCGGCCTCTCGGGGGCGCAACCGCTCAACTGCGGCAATGACTTGGTCGGCCGCATCCTCGACCTCCTTGCGGGTCAGGAACTTCCCCGTCGAGAAGCGGACGGTGCCCATGGCGTATTCCGGAGGAACCTTCATCGCCGCGATCACGCTCGACACGTCGACCGACTCGGCGTGACAGGCCGCACCGGCCGAAGCCGCCACCCCCGTCAGTTCGGACAGGAGCGTGTTCGCTTCGATGTGGGGAAAGCTCACGTTCAGGGTGTTGGGCAGGCGCAGGACGGGGTGCCCGTTCAGGCGCATGTCCGGCAGGGCGGCCTGCAACCGATCCCAGAGCAGATCCCGCAGCGAGCGGCTGTGCTCGGCGTTCTTCCCGAGGCCGGCCGCGGCGATCTCGGCCGCAGCTCCCAACCCGGCGATCTCCAGGACGTTCTCGGTCCCGGCCCGCAGGTTCCTCTCGTGGTCGGCGCCGTGGATCAGCTTCTCCAGGGTGACGCCCGGCCTGATGTACAGGGCCCCGATTCCCTTGGGCCCGTAGAACTTGTGGCCGGCGATCGACAGCAGGTCGACGCCTAGCCCGGCCACGTCCACGGGGATCTTGCCGACCGACTGGGCCGCATCCGAATGCACCACGATCCCGTGACGGTGGGCGATCTCCGCCAGTTCGGCGATGGGCTGGATGGTGCCCGTCTCGTTGTTGGCGTGCATCACCGAGAGCAGGATGGTCCTCGGCGTGATGAGATCCTCCAGGTCGGCGGGATCCACCAGACCGCTCTCATCGACCGGAAGAGAGGAGACGGCGAATCCCTGCGACTCCAGGTAACGGCAGACCTCCCCGACGGCGGGATGTTCCACCACCGAGGTGATGATGTGGTTGCCCCTCGATCGCAGGGCGAAAGCCGCGCCCTTGAGGGCGTAGTTGTTCGACTCGCTGCCCCCGCTGGTGAAGACCACCTCCCCCGGCCGCGCCCCGATCAGGTCGGCGACCTGCCGGCGGGCCTTCTCCACCGCCTTGTGGGTCTGGACCCCGTACCAGTGGCTCGAGGAGGGATTGCCGAAGAACTCCTCCAGGTAGGGACGCATGACGGCGGCCACGCCCGGATCGATGGGCGTGGTGGCGTTGTAGTCGAGATAGATCGGTCGGGTCATCGGATCGGATCCTCCGGATGGGGCGCAGAAAGCCGGACGGGGCGCGAAGCGCTCCCCGCTCCGCCAGAATAGCAGGGGTCCGTCCCCCTCCGCAGGTCAAAAAAAAGGCCGGGCGCAGGCCCGGCCCTTGAACCTCAACGAAAGGGTCACGCCGGGGGATTGCCGGCCCCGCGATTCCGGGCCCGTTCGATGCTCTGCAAGGCGAGGTAGTCCTTGCCGAAGCGGGCGAGGTTGTCCAGCTCGGTGTCGTACTGGTCGTAGTGGCGCTCCTCGTCGGCCACCAGTTCCTCGAACAGCTGCTTGGATCGGCTGTCGGCGTTCTGGGCGCACTCGTTGGCCATGCGGTTGTAGTCCTTCGCGCTCTGTTCCTCCATGCCGGCGGCCATCTCCAGCATCTTCTGGACGTCGGTCTCCTTCTTGACCGGATCGCTGGCGGTCATCTCCACCTCGCCCTTGAGGAAGAGGATGCGTTCGGCCAGCTTCTCGATGTGGATCATCTCCTCGATGGCCGTCCGCTTGAACAGGCCGGCGAGCAGGTCGAAGCCCTGGTCGTCGCAGTGGAAGTGCCAGTACATGTACTGGTGGACGGCCGACAGCTCGTCGCCGACGGCCTGGTTCAGCAGAGCCACGCTGTTCTCGTGCATGGATGACCTCCCTGGATAGGACCCTCCCTGGGATTCCGCGAATATCCGGGTCATCGTAACCGTTAGGTGGTCCGAATACAAGGCCCCGGGTCGGGTTCCGGGCGCGGGCTCGGGCTCAACGGTGCACGCCCGCCGACTCGCTGCCCGTGCTCGCCACGTACTCGGCGTAGGACCCGTCATAGATCCGGGGCGCCTGGTACCCGGGGTCCTCCCCTGCGGCGGCGGGACCGGCGCCGCCAAGCACCAGGACCCGGTTGCTGAGCCCCCTGAGGAAGGTACGGTCGTGGCTGACGAAGAGCATGGTCCCCTCGAATTCCGCCAGGGACTTCACCAGCATCTCCTTGGTCTCGAGATCGAGGTGGTTGGTGGGCTCGTCGAGGATCAGGAAGTTGGGCGGATCCAGCAGCATGCTCGCCAGGACCAGGCGCGACTTCTCGCCGCCGGACAGGATGCGGCAGGGCTTGTCCGCATCGTCCCCGCTGAACTGGAAGGCCCCCAGGAGATTCCTCAGGACGCCGGGGCCCTCGGCCGGAAAGGCCTTCTGCATGTGCTCGAAGACCGTCAGACCGGGGTCCAGCTGCTCGAGCGCCTGCTGGGCGAAGTAGCCGACCTTCAGGTTGGCCCCTTGCCGCACCGTGCCGGCATCGGGCTCGATGATCCCCGCCACCAGCTTCAGCAACGTGGTCTTGCCGGCCCCGTTGCAGCCCAGGACGCACCACCGTTCGGTGCGCCGGATCATCAGGTCGAAGCCTTCGTAGACGACGCGGTTCCCGTAGGCCTTGGCCAGGCCCTTGATCCCGACCACGTCCTCGCCCGATCGCGGCGGTCTGCGGTACTCGAACTCGACGACCTTGCGCCGCCGGGGCGGCTCGACCATCTCGATCTTGTCCAGCTTCTTCAGGCGGCTCTGCACCTGGGCGGCCTTGGCCACGTGGGAGGCGAACCGCTCGACGAAGCGGCGCTCCTTGGCCAGCATGGCCTGCTGCCGGGCGAAGGTGGCCTCGCGGTTGGCCTCGGCCACCGCCCGTTGCTGGACGAAGAAGTCGTAGTTCCCGGTGTAGGAGACGAACTCGCCGCCGTCGATGTCGATGATCCGCGAGACCACGCGGTTCATGAAGTCCTTGTCGTGACAGGTCAGCAGAACGGCGCCGGGATAGCCCTTGATGAAGGTCTCCAGCCACAGGATCGATTCGATGTCCAGGTGGTTGGTGGGCTCGTCCATGAGCAGCACGTCGGGCCGCGAGAGCAGCACCCGGGCCATGCCGATGCGCATCTTCCAGCCCCCGGACAGGTGGCCTGCATCGCCTGCGATCTGGTCGTCGGCGAACCCCAGGCCGTGCAGGATCTCCTTGGCCCGCGCCTCCAGCTCGTAGCCCCCGCGGCTCTGGTAGGCATCCAGGACCTCGCCGAACCGGTCGAGGATCCCGTCCATCTCGTCGGCCCGGTCGGGGTCGGCCAGGGCGTGCTCCAGGTCCTGCAACTCGTGGTGGAGGTCGCCCAGGTCGCCGCAGCCGGCGATGGTCTCGTCCAGGACCGAACGCCCAGCCATGTCGCCGATGTCCTGCCGGAAGTACCCGATGGTGGTCCGCCTGGGAACCGAAACGGTCCCCTCGTCGGGACTCTCCTCCCCCGTGATCAGGCGGAAGACGGTGGTCTTGCCCGCCCCGTTGGGCCCCACCAGCCCCACCTTCTCGCCGGGATTGAGCTGGAACGACGTCTCCACGAAGAGGATCTGGCGCCCGTAGCGCTTGGAGATGCCGGTCAGGTTGATCACTGCGGGGACATCCGGATCTGGCGGACGGGCGGCCGCCGCGGGTTGAAGCTCTGGGGGTTCCGGAGACCGGAAAGGACCGGGCAATATAGCACCAGGCCCCGGAAAAATCCCGGGGCCTGGACAAGAAATCCGGATCAGGCCGCGTTTCCCTTCGCCGGGAGGATGGGCCTCGTCATCCAGCGGACTAGCGGTACCAGAAGGCCCAGCCCTCTCCCGACCAGAAGACCATTCCGGTTCCCGCACCCACGACCCAGCAATCCCCGTCGACGACGACCTCGATCTCCTGGGCCACGTCCGAGGTGGCTGTGAAGTACCCGAAGCCGGCGTACCGTTCGTACTCGGCTTCCTTGCCCTGGTAGACCAGACCGGTGACGCTGACGTCACTGGTCCCCTTGACCTTGAAGCTGCCCTCGACCGTGCCGGTGACGACCCCGACGCCGGTCAGGGTCGCAATGCCAACACCGTCGCCGATGAAGGTGCCGTCGCCTTCCACCTCGCCGCTGCCCTCGCCGAAGACCTCGCGCAGGTCGGTGACGCCATCGACCTCGGCCTTGAGCTGATCGACCTGGGCCTGGTAGCCGGCCAGCTTCGCGTTCCAATTCTGCTGCCTCTCGACGGACGTGGGCGAATCGTCACCCTGGCATCCGGCGAGAAGGAAAAGACACACCAGCACCCCGCCCCCCGATCCCATTCGCTTCATTTGCGGGACCTCCTGCTATAGTTTTTACTCCCACCAATGTGGTAGGCAATTAATCTCCTCCAAAAACAGGACTTCGTCAATCCTTTTTTTAGGATTTCCGGGTTGTTTGTCGCCATAATCGACTGTAATGAACCTATTTATTCAAATATCACGCCGGGTGTGACCAATTTTACCGATCCATTCATCAAATGTATCCCCAGAGGAAGGACATGGCGGTTCCGTGGAGGCCGGCCCACCGGCGGCCGACCTCCCCGCCGGTTGCCTATTCGTTCTTCAGCGACGCCATGTCGATGGAGAAACGGTACTTCACGTCGGACTTCAGCATCCGCTCGTAGGCCTCGTTGACCTGCTGGATCGGGATGACCTCGACGTCGGCGGTGATTCCGTGCTCCCCGCAGAAATCGAGCATTTCCTGGGTCTCGGCGATGCCCCCGATCAGCGACCCGGACAGGCTCTTGCGCCCGAAAATCAGGGCGAAGGACGACACGGGAAGGGGCTTCTCCGGCGCGCCCACCAGCGTCAGATTGCCGTCGAGGCCGAGCAGCTGGATGGACGCGTTGACGTCGTGGTCGGCCGAAACGGTGTCCAGGATGAAGTCGAAGCTGCCGGCATGCTTGGCCATCTCGTCTGCGTTACGCGAGTTGACGACCTCGTGGGCCCCCAGCCGCAGAGCATCCTCGACCTTCGACCCGGAGGTGGTGAACACCACGACGTGGGCGCCGAAGGCGCGGGCGAACTTCACGCCCATGTGGCCCAGACCGCCCAGGCCCACGACTCCGACCTTCTTGCCTTCCCCCACGCCCCAGTGGCGCAGCGGGGAATAGGTCGTGATCCCGGCGCAAAGCAGGGGGGCGACCCCGGCCGGATCGAGGTTCTCCGGCACCTTCAGGACGAAGCTCTCATCCACGACGATGCTCTCGGAATATCCGCCGTAAGTGACTCCGCCGAGGTCGCCCGGCCTGCACCTCGATCCGATCGGGCGACGTGGCCGACTCCACCCGAGACGCCAGGCGCTCCGGATCGACTCCCAACGATTCCCGGATATCTGGGGCATCCAATCAGACGGCCTACCCCTCCCTTTTGATCGATCCCTCCTCACCATGATGGATCCCCCAAGCGGCGCCAACAACTAAGCTGCACGCCGACAGTCACTTAGGACAGGTACGAAAGTGGCTAAAGGGGTATGTGGCCCGGACATCATGGATGCGGCCTCGTTAAGCAGGAACCTTGAAACGACAGGAGGCAATTCATGATGAATCCACGCACGGGGTTGATCTTGACCGCCCTGGCGGCTGCGCTCTTGGTGCAGGCCGCAGGGGCGACCGACTTCGAAGAAAAGCGATTCTACGTGACGCCGTTCGTCGGCTGGACCTTCTTCGACAACGAGCGGCTGTTCCAGAGCGGACGGAATCTCAATGACGACGTCTATTTCGGCGGTCGCGCCGGGGTGCGGTTGACGGATCTTCTGTGGTTCGACCTCGCGGGAGGCTACACCGGCACCAAGGACTGCGCAGACTGCACCGAGAGCTGGACCCACTTCTCGGGGAACCTGATGCTGAGCCCGGCGACGTCGAAAACCGTCAATCCCTTCTTCTCGCTCGGCGGGGGATGGTCGACCTCCAAGCACACCGTTGGTCCGTCGGATGATGCTGCAACTTTCGAAGCAGCCCTCGGTATGCGGGTGCGATTGAACGAAACGTTCGGCCTCAGACTCGAAGCACGCAACGTGCTGGCCCGACCTGACGCCGGGTGGTCGAAGGCGCACATCGACGACGTCGTGGTGGGCGCCGGCCTGACCCTCGGTTTCGGCGGCGGCCAGGCGAAGG
>Ga0180009_10003462_pt1 | contig 17922 bp, 15 predicted proteins | sample OS_PC_MetaG_FD_123537 | JGI IMG/M metagenome (GOLD analysis project Ga0180009, IMG submission 123537) | Groundwater microbial communities from the Aspo Hard Rock Laboratory (HRL) deep subsurface site, Sweden - OS_PC_MetaG | ecosystem: Environmental > Aquatic > Deep subsurface > Groundwater... | reverse complement strand
TGCTTACTTCTATGTCTCAATTCGATACTCTTAAAATCCCCTGGCTAAAAAATAAAAGTTTAATCTTCTCCGGGTTATCTCATTCGTAAATTTATGGCTTATTCCTTTCCGTGAAAATCTATGGTTATGTATAATTGGATATATCTTTTTAAACATTTAATGTCTGAAAAGTAATATATTACTATGAAAAGACACCTGGATTCTAAAATTAACCAACACTTTGAAAAATATAAGCAAGTGCTTATCTTGCTTGGTTCAAGGCAGGTTGGAAAAACAACTATAGTCAAAAAAATATTTCCCCAAGCGGACTATTTTTTGGTTGACAATGAACCAATAAAAAAAATATTAGAAGCGTATGATATTGAGACTTATAAAACATTAATAAATAAAAATTCCCGGGAGATCATTATTGATGAAATTCATCTGCTTGACAATCCAGGCAGAGCGGTAAAAATAATTTATGATCAACTGGAAAATATAAAACTAATTATCACCGGCTCTTCTTCTTTTCATATAAAAAATAAAACTGGAGAAAGTTTGGCCGGAAGAAAAATTGATTATAATATTTATCCGCTCACTTTTTCTGAATATTTGAACCAGAAAGGCATTACCGGGGATTTGAATTTTAATATTTTAGAAAAAATAATTGATGATCAGAAATATAATCCCAATGATCAGTTTTATAAATTTGATATAAAAAATATTTTAAATAATGTCCTGATTTATGGGCAATATCCTCATTTGATTAAAAATCCCAATGACGAAAAATATCTTCGGAATTTTGTGGATAGTTTGATTTTTAAAGATGTTTTAGAGTTGAATTTGATTGAGGATAAAAAATTAGCCAAAGACTTGTTGAAATTATTGGCCTTTCAAATTGGCAATCTCATAAATTATTCCGAATTGGCCAATAGTTTGAAGGCTGATCAGCGAACCATTAAGAGGTATATTGATATTTTTGAGCAGAGTTTTGTTCTGTTTCGCCTGTATCCCTATTCAAAAAATAAAAGAGATGAGATTTCCAAAGCGGCAAAAATATTTTTCTACGATACCGGAGTCCGCAACGCACTAATTGGCGATTTTTCCGCTTTGGAGGCCAGGACCGATAAGGGGGCTTTGTTTAAAAATTTCATAATCAGCGAATTAACAAAGCAAGACAGTTATGCGGATAAAAATTACAAATTTTATTATTGGCGGACAAAACAAGGTTCGGAAATCGACGTGGTGCTGGAAAAAGGGAATGAACTTATCGGGGTGGAACTAAAATATAGGCGGAAAGCCATTAATAAAGCTTTTAAAAATAGATATCCGGAAGCAAAAGTTAGACTGCTTACCGCGGATAATTTTTACTAAGAGAGAGCCCGGGGGAAGGGGAGGACATTGTAAAGTTTTGAGTTTTAAGTTTTGGGTTTTGAGTTGAAAACAAAGAGGAAATCAATAGAAGAAAGTTTTGAGTTGAAAGAAAAGAGAAAACAAAAAGAAAAGAGTTCTAAAGAAAGTTTTGAGTTGAAAGAAAAGAGAAAATAAAAAGAAAAGAGTTCTAAAGAAAGTTTTGAGTTGAAAGAAAAAAACATTTTCAAGACAACAAAATAGTTTGTGAGAAATATTTTTTCTATCTTAAATCTTAAAACTTACAACTTAAAACTTAAAATTCAAAACTTCCTCTAGTTTCTCCTTGCATTGTTTTTCAGGAATTGGTATAATTTTTATACCAATTCATAAAAAAGTCCTGGATTTAGATATAGAATAAATATGAAATTAGAAAAATTACAAAATATAACCGCGAAACTGCTGGTTTTTGAAAAAAATTCGCTTAAATTGTTAGAAAAAGACGATAATAATCTTAGCGCCAATTTAAAATATTGGCTAAAAAGCGGTGATTTGATCGCCTTGAAGAAAGGGCTTTATATTTTTAGAGATAAATATGAGAAAGAAAGCTCTAAAAATGAATATTTGGAATTTTTAGCTAATAAACTTTTATCGCCCTCTTATTTATCTTTAGAATATGTTTTAGATAAATATAGTCTTCTAAGCGAGTCGGCCCGGACTTTAACTTCAGTCAGTGATAAAGCCTCCAGAGAATTTAGTAACTCTTTAGGCGTCTGGCGCTACTATTCTTTGCCAAAAAAGCTTTTTAGCGGCTATAAAATTAAATATTTTAAGGGCCAGCCAATTTTTGAAGCTTCAAAAGCGAAAGCTTTGTTTGATTTTTTATATCTTCGTTTTAGACGGGGAAGTGAGCCAAGCGAAAAGAGTTTTTCCAACCTGCGCTTGAACCTGGAAAATTTAGCTGAAAAAGAGCGGGTGGAATTATTTTCTTATTTTAAATTAGTTCCCGGTCAGCGCTTTCAACAATTAAAAAAAATCATTGAAAAATATGCTATTTGATTTATTAAAAGATTTTAGCAGTCAAAAAAAACAAGCCGCTTGGCCGGAATATGTCATTAAAAACGCCTTAAAAGAATATTTACAATTTCCGGTTTTAGCTTTTCTTTATAGCCAAAAAAAATATCAAAGTTTTGTTTTTATAGGCGGTTCAGCATTAAGAATTATTTATGGCATGCCACGCCTATCGGAGGAATTGGATTTTAATTTGCCCTTGGCTGATTATAATAAATTGGATTTGGCCCTTTTAGGCGAGGAAATAAAAAAATATTTTCAAGATCAATTCCGGATGGCTATCAGTTGTCGGGTTCAGGGAAAAGTTCGCCTTTATTTAAAATTTCCGATTTTAAAAGATTTGGGCTTGACGGCCGGCGGAAGTGCCGGCGCGAGCGGAGTTGAAACGGAGAGTGATTTTTTATATGTGAAAATTGAATTGTTGGTCGAAGATTATAAGGAAGCGGAATATGAAGTCGCCCCGGTTTCCGGGTTTGGTTTTAATTTTATAGTAAAAACTTATAGTTTAAAATTTCTCATGACCGGGAAAATCGACGCGATTTTAGCCAGGTCCTGGTTCAAGGGAAAAGATAATGAAATAGATATTAAGGGCCGGGATTATTATGATTTATATTGGTATTTGCAAAAGGGGATTGAGCCGGATTTTAAAACATTGGCTTTAAAATTTAAAATTAAAGATATGCCGGAGCTCAAAGTCCTTTTAAAAGAAAAAATAGCCGGCTTCGTAACTTCAGCCAAGCTTCATTATGATTTAGTTAATTTTTTTAGTGAACAGGAGTTTATCAATAGTTTCTGTAAAAATTATAAAGAAATAATGAAAAAATATTTATAAAGAGCCATGGGCCCAGGGATCCAGAATCCGGGAATCAGTAGACAGTAGGTAGCAGATAGTAGGAAAAGAAAAGAAAGAGATGGTAGCGCATCTTGAGGGTGCTCCTAATTGCTTTGTTTCTTTGTTTAAAATTGCCAAAAACTTAAAACGTAAAAAAGTGTGAAAATGTTGACAATTATGTATCACATACATTATCATTGAGATACATAATAAATAATAAAATGTTTATAAACAGAGAAAAAGAAATCGTACGTCTTCAGCAGGCGCTTTCCCGGGAAACCCCTCAACTGATTGCTGTATATGGTCGCAGACGTTGCGGCAAATCCACCCTGCTGCGTCATATCCTTACTGATGATGCGATCTATTTTGCGGCCGATCTGCGTGAATCACCTCTGCAGATCGCCGCATTGGCCCAACAAATCGATAAAGCCCTACCCGGGTTCAGTAAAGCGATTTATCCTGATTGGGAGACCATTCTGTCCAGTCTTAACCAATCACTTCGCCAACGAACCAGCTTATGTATCGATGAATTTCCCTATCTGGTAAAGCACAGCCCCGAACTGCCTTCTGTCATTCAAAAAATCGTTGACAGCAATGCCCGCCAAAACCTGAACATTATTCTTTGCGGCTCAGCACAACAAATGATGCACGGCATGGCGCTCGAAAGCAGTTCCCCGCTTTATGGGAGATGCAATGAGGTGCTGCGCATCGAACCTATGAAAATCTGTCACATGGCCCGATACCTCAATGTTTCAGCCGTTGAGGCGGTGAAGGAATTTGCTGTTTGGGGAGGTGTGCCGCGCTATTGGGAAATACGAAAGCAGGAAGATTCCTTCCAGCAAGCACTGAAACACCATGTGCTTGACCAATACGGGATATTATACGAAGAGTCTGAAAGGCTTTTTGCTGACGAAATGCGAACATCTGTTCAGGCTTTTTCGGTGCTTAGTCTCATTGGCAGTGGTTGTCACCGGACATCAGAAATTGCCGGCAGACTGGGCAAACCCGCCACCCAGTTATCGCGCTTATTGGCATTTTTGACCGAACTGGGCTATATCAGAAGAGAAATCCCTTTTGGAGAATCCATCAGATCAACAAAAAAAAGCCTCTATAAATTGAACGACCCTTTCCTTAATTTCTATTTTACTTTTCTGGTTCCAAACAAAAGCAGGCTCGAATACGGATTGGTCGATCAGGTTTGGAAAGAACTTTCCGGGCAACTCGACAATTATCTGTCAGGCCAGTGGGAAACGATTTGCCGAAGCGCTATCCCTTTTATGGAAATAGAAGGCAAAAGATTTTACCCCGCTGCCCGGTGGTGGGGTAGCGGAATCAATGGCAAACCCATGGAAATTGATCTCATTGCCGGGGCAACGGATAAAAGCACCCTGCTGGTGGGTGAAGTGAAATGGTCAAAAAAAGATTCAGCGGCCGAAATTAACAGGTTATTGGATCATAAAATCAGCAATATGCCATTTATCGGTGACCAGCGAGTGATAAAAGCCATTTTTCTGAAAAATAAAGCAGCCACAACATTTCAAGACTCCATCATTTTTGATCCCGGTGATGTAATACAGGCAATAGGCGAGGGGGAAGAAAGAAGACAGACAAAGAGTTCGACGTTCGATGTTCGAAGTTCGAGGTTGAAGAAAAAGAAAAAAAGAAAATAGGTAAAAGATGGTAGGGAAGAAGGAAGACAGAGGACAGAAGAAAAAAGACAGTAGGGGCGCGGTCGGTGACCCGCCCGCTCTTTATCAAGAAGCAGTAGTCAGAAGTCAGTAGGAAGAATATAGGCGAGAGGCGAGGGGGAAGACAGACAAAGAGTTCGATGTTCGATGTTCGAAGTTCGAGGTTGAAGAAAAAGAAAAAAAGAAAATAGGTAAAAGATGATAGGGAAGACAGAAGACAGACAAAGAGTTCGACGTTCGATGTTCGAAGTTCGAGGTTGAAGAAAAAGAAAAAAAGAAAATAGGTAAAAGATGATAGGGAAGACAGAAGACAGACAAAGAGTTCGACGTTCGATGTTCGAAGTTCGAGGTTGAAGAGTTGAAGAGGCCCCGCCCGCTCTTCATCATGAAGCAGTAGTCAATAGTCAAAACATAGGCGATAGGCGAGAGGCGAGGGGGAAGAGAGTAGTCAGTAGACAGTAGTTAGTAGACAGTAGTTAGTAGATAGTAGTTAGTAGGAAGAAAAGAAAAGGCAAAATGCGCGATTTTTCTTTAACTATTTATAAAAAACTTTTGGGCGAATTTATTCAAGCGGGCTATCGATTTATTACTTTTGTCGAGTTTGTCCAAAGCCCAGATGAAAAAGAAAAGACTATCATCCTGCGGCATGATGTGGATAAAAAACCATTATTGTCGCTGCGGACCGCAGTATTGGAAAATGAACTTCAAATCAAAGGCACTTACTATTTCAGGGTTATAAAAAATGAGTTGCCTAGAGAAACGATCGGACGCATTGCAAAAATGGGACACGAAATCGGCTATCATTACGATGACCTGAATGACGCAAAGGGCATAGAAGGAAAGGCTCTGGAATTATTCAGTAAAAATCTTGCCAAACTGCGTGAGATCGCTCCGATAAAAACTATTTGCATGCACGGCAGCCCGCTTTCAAAACATGACAATCGTGAGCTTTGGAAATCGCATGATTATCTGGATTTTGGAATAGTTGGCGAGCCGTATTTTGATATTGATTTTAATGACGTAATGTATCTCACGGATACGGGGAGAAGATGGGATGGGGGGAAGGTCAATATAAGGGATAGGGTTAGGGGTAATGGGTTAGGGGTGATGGGTAAGAGGGAAGATAGAAGACAGAAGACAGAAGACAGAGAACAGAAAACAGAAAACATGAAACAGAAAGAAACAGACAGTAGGGGCGCGGTCTGTGACCCGCCCGCTCTTCATTATGAGATAGTAGACAGTAGTAAGAATATAGGCGATGGGCGAGGGGCGAGGGGTGATAGGGAAGAAAGAAGACAGAAGACAGAAGACAGAGGGCAGAAAGAAGAAGACCGTAGGGGCGCGGTCGGTGACCCGCCCGTCTTTAATCCTCATTCTACCGGGGATATAATAAAAGCCCTTAAAAGTAATATGCTGCCAGACACAATTATGCTGACAATACATCCTCAACGTTGGACTAATAATTATTTCTTCTGGATGAAGGAATTGATTTGGCAAAAGATTAAAAATGGTGTAAAGTATTTTGTAGTAAAAGATATTAGGTAATAGGTGATGGGTGATAGGTTATGGGTAAAGAAAGAAAACGATGGCTCTTCTTCCAACCTAAAACTAAAATGAGGCAATATGGGAGATAAAGGCTTTAGAGATCTAAGAATATGGCAAAAGAGTAAAGACCTTGCGGTTGAAATTTATAAAATCACGGGCAATAGCAAATTTCAAAGAGATTTCGGACTAAGGGATCAGATCCGAAGATCTGCGGTTTCGATTGCCAGCAATATAGCGGAAGGGGATGAAAGAGACACAAATAAAGAGGCGGTTAGGTTTTTTCATATCGCCAAAGGTTCTTTGGCGGAATTAAGTACCCAATTGCAAATCGCATCTGAAATCGATTATATTGATAAAACGATTTTTTTCGATTTGGATTGCAAGTTACGTGAATTGGGGAAAATGATCGGTTCGATTATCAAAGTGCGACAGAAAACGAAAAAACGGTTATAGGAAATCAGGTGATAGGTGATAGGAAAGGGGTAGTAGGTGAGAGGTAATAGGTGATGGGTAAAAGGAAATTTGGTAATGGGTGATTGGTGATAGGAAAGAAAAATTTGACAATTTCTTTCTTAACCCATAACCTCTAACCAATGACCCATAACCTCTTAATTCTTACCTATAACCCATAACCTATGACCTATAACCAAGAAAAAAAAATGTCCTCAAACTACTTAAAAAAAGAACGCTTCTACTGGCTAAAGGTTATCCTGGATGGGCTCTTTCTAGCTATCGCTTTCCTGGCCACTTATTGGCTGCGCCGTGGTAATCTCCTCATAGACGAAGACTTCCGGAAATTCCTGCCCATACTGTTCCTGACCTGGTTCCTGGTCACCCTGCTTTCCAAGAAATTCAAAATACTCGAAAAACGGGATTACTTTTCCCTGCTGCAACCCTTTTGGTCGGCGGCGATATTTTTTGTCCTGCTGCTGATCTTGCTGCTCTATTTTCAGGGCTGGGTCAATCTTTCGCGCGTGATTGTTTTCGGTACAATCAGTATTTATCTGATTTTGGAATGCCTGTACTTGGCTCTGCATTTCCTGTGGCTTAGAAAACGGGAATCGGGCCGGCGTATCCCGTTTGCCGTTTTCTTTTTTTTGATTGAGTTGCTGTCAATTCTGACCGCATTTTTCCTGATTTATTTCGCCAAGCGAGGCACTTTCTTTCTGGAGGAAAAATACCAAATTGCCCTGATGGGCCTGTTTTTCACCTGGCTTTTGGTTTCTTTGCTTATGCACCGTTTCCAGGTCAGAAGCATGGGCAGCGCCATTCAGGCTTTGGTCCCGTTTTGGCAGTCCGAAGCCCTGATCCTGGGACTGGTCTCTTTTATTGTTTTCGTCGCTGCCCGCGGCACCATGTCGCGCTTGATCGTCTTCGGTTCCATATTTGTTTTCTCATTCCTTGAAAACCTGGTTGTGCTTATTCGTTTTGGCTGCGTTCACTTCAGGTATTGCCGTGAAGATGAATTATTTGATGTTGAAAATAGAATAAGCAACTGGCAAATGCCCTTAGCCGGGGAAGCCGAAGAAATTTCCCCTGAACGTTATCGTTTCCCCGATTTTGTCTCCGGGCCATCATGTTTACGGGATAAATTACAGAAGCTATACTTGCGAAAATTTGAGGAAATTTATCAATTTATTGAAAAATACGTTGATCTCGATCGCTTTGATCTTATGAGTTCCTATTTTCTGTATTCCAGGGGAATTATCAATATAGAGATCATTGAGGACGACTCGTTGACTTTTTTTTTCAATCTGGAAAAAGTGAACAATTTTCGTTATATCAACCAGGTATTTATTGACATCAATCGTACTTTGAAGCAGGGAGGTATTTGTATAGGCGCTTTCGAAGCCCTGGAACAACGCAAGGAGAGGATTTTTGCTAAATTTCCCTACTGGTTTGCCCGTATTTTTTATCTGCTTGATTTTATTTACAAACGCATTATGCCCAAGATGCCCTTGCTCAAAAAAGTTTATTTTTTGCTGTCGCGGGGCAGGAAAAGGGCTTTATCCAAGACCGAGCTCCTGGGCCGATTGCATTATTGCGGCTTCGATGTCATCGGCCTGCGCTCCATAGCCGGCATTTACTACTTCATTGCCAAGAAAACCAGGGATCCGCGCAGCGATCCGCGACCCTCGTACGGCCCGATCTTCCGCCAGCGCCGGCTGGGCCAGGGCGGCAAGATCATTTACATCTACAAGCTGCGCACCATGCACCCCTTCGCCGAGTATATTCATCAATATATTTTCGAAAAGCATCAACTGGAGGAATCGGGCAAGATCAAGGGCGATTTCCGCATCACCTCCTGGGGCCGCTTCTTTCGCAAGACCTGGCTCGATGAACTGCCCATGCTGGTCAATTGGTTGAAGCGCGATATCAAGCTTGTAGGAGTTCGACCTCTTAGCGAAACATTCTTCAAAACCTATCCGGAAGCTCTTCAAAAAGAAAGGAGTTTGTTTAAACCAGGATTGATCCCGCCATTCTATGCGGATATGCCTACAGGGATTGAAGAGGTCTGGGAATCGGAGCGTAGGTATCTCGGCAAGTATCGCCAGCATCCTTGGTTGACCGATTTTACGTATTTTTTAAAGGCGGTTAATAACATTCTTTTTCATCATGCGAAGAGTTCTTAAGGGTAGGGGCGATCCTTGCGATCGCCCGAAATATCGGTACGTCCTTGTAGGGGCGGCCCCCCTGTGGGCGCCCATGATTTCAAATGATTTGAGATGTAGGGGCGTGGTCTGTGACCCGCCCGTTTTTCATCATGAGATAGTAGTAAGAATATCGCCTCTGGCCTATCATCAATAGCCTCGCGCCCTGCCTGAAAGAGATAGAGTAAATCTGACCATGTGTGCTAAAGGACGATAAAGCGATATTAATGGTACATAAAAAGTCTTTTTAACAACATATTGTTGACATGATTGCGCCCTTATGCTATAAAAAGTTTTGTTTCTTGACGAGGATGGAATGAAAAGAAAACTCACGGAAAGATTGGTGGCATGGAAGGAAAATAAAAACGCTATGCCGTTATTACTGATGGGCGCCCGGCAGACCGGCAAGACCTATTTATTGCAGGAATTCTGTAAGAGCCGCTTCGAAAAAAACCTCTACATCAACCTCGAAGAGAGCCGTGATCATGCCAGTTTTTTTGAGGATACGCTTAATCCGGAGGATATCTTAAGAAGGATAGAGGCCTATCGGGGAGAAAAGATATCCATAGAAAACACTGTCATTTTTTTCGATGAGATACAGGTGAGTGAGCGAGCGATAGCGTCGCTGAAGTATTTCAATGAGTCGGAAAAGGGATACCGGATCGTGTGTGCGGGCAGTTTGCTCGGCGTGCAGCTGAATCGCCTTGCCGCCTCGTTTCCGGTCGGCAAAGTCTCTCTCGAACAATTATTCCCGATGGACTTTGAAGAATTCCTATTGGCCGTTGGCGAAGAGCTTCTCGTCGCAGATATCCGCGACGGGTTTGAAAAAATGCGCCCGCTTAACGAGGCACTGCACCGCAAGGCGCTCCAGTTGTACCGGACATACCTCTGCAGCGGCGGGATGCCGCAGGCTATCCTGGAATTTATGGCAAAGAACCGCGATATGGTCTTGTATGACAGATCCATACACCAAAATATCATCTATGCCTATCTGGCCGATATGGCGAAATACACCACAGGAACGCAGGCGGTAAAGACGAGCCAGGTGTATAACAGTATCCCGGCACAACTTGCCAAGGAAAATAAAAAATTCATGTATAAGCTGGTTCACGATAAGGCGAAGAAAGAGGGTTATGAGAGCGCAATAGAATGGCTGATACAGAGCGGCATGCTCCTTAAAGCGATCCGGATTGATCTGCCGCAGGCGCCGCTGTTGGCATATCAAAAGCCGAACTTTTTCAAGCTGTATTTGTCGGATGTCGGGCTGTTGACGGCGCTTTGCAAATTTAATTTCGGCGAAATACTTTTGGAAACTTCACTTATCTATCGGGGTGTGCTGACCGAAAATTATGTTGCGCAAACCTTTAAACGCGCCGGTCATGACCTGCTGTATTGGGAATCGAACGCGCAGGCGGAGGTAGATTTCCTCCTTAACCTCAATGGGAGCATTATCCCGGTCGAGGTTAAGGCCGCGGATAATACCGCCTCTAAAAGTTTGCAATCGTACCGGGAACGCTACCGCCCCGATCACGCTATTCGGGTATCGGCGAAAAACTTTGGTTTTGTGAACGGTATCAAGGCCATACCGCTGTACGCGGTCCATTGTATCGGGTTGTGAACTGCATGTCGAAAGAAGTAGACAGTAGATAGTAGTTAGTAGTCAGCATGAAGAAAATTTCGTGAAATTTATCAAATATAAAAAATTTCCTGCAATTGCATTTTCTACTGACTACTGACTATCTAAAAAAAAGGAAGCGATCCTTTGAAAATCCTCACCGATATCGGCCACGCGAAAAACGCCTACATATTGAAGACGATCGTACCGCAGCTGATTGCCAAAGGCCACGAATTCCACTTCGTTTACCGTGACAAGGAACACACCAAGCAACTGTGCCAGGCTTTTGGATTTGAAGGACTTGACAGGGGCAAAGGGGGGAACGGGCTCATTGGGAAATTCATTTATTTAATAAAAACAGATTTTCAATTTCTCAAGCTGGTCAAAAAAACAAAACCCGATCTTTTGTTAAGCTTCGCTTCGCCTTACTTGGCTAACCTGGCACTGCTCACCAAGATCCCCATGATCGTCTTCGACGATACCGAACAAAATTGGGTGGTCCAGAAAATTTATTCTTCTTGCAGCGCCGCCATCGTGGTTCCGTCCTGCTTTGGCAAAACCTTGAGCCGGCGCCAATTCAGCTTCGACGGCTATTTCGAACTCGCCTACCTCTCCTCCCGTTATTTCCAGCCCGACCCATCTATTTTAAAGGAATTGGGGCTAACTGTCGGGGAAAAATTCGTCTTGCTGCGTTTTGTTTCCTGGCAAGCCGTTCACGATCTCAGCCATCGCGGCCTGACCTTGGAAGAAAAGCAGGAGTTGGTGGCGGCTTTTTCAGGAATGGCCCGGGTCTATATTTCAGCTGAGGGTGAACTGCCGGCAGGGCTCGCACCATTGCGCCTGATGACCCCTTCGGAACGGATCCACCAGGTCATGGCCCATTCAACACTTGTTTTAGGCGAGGGCGCCACCATGGCCGCGGAAGCCGCGGTACTCGGCGTGCCCTCGGTCTACTGCAGCGACCTGCGCCCGGGATACATCTCCGACCTGGAAAAGTGCCATGGATTGCTCCGTTCTTTTACCCATCATGATTTTCAAGCGGCACTAGCTTCCGGTAAGGAGTTCTTGCAGCAAGGTGAAGCATTAAGACAAGCCCTTTCCAAGAGGAGAGAAAAGATGCTCTCAGAAAGCATTGATGTGGTTGCCTTTCTATCATGGTTTGTGGACCAGTTTCCGAAAAGCATTAAAAGTATGACTGAGGATCCAAAATACTCACTCAAATTCCTGGAATAAAGCCAGGGGCAGTAAGTGCTAGAGAAGAAAGGTCATTCTGAATGTAGGGGCGGTGTCTGTGACCCGCCCTCTGTACATTGAGTAGTAGGAGAGTGCACTCTGCCTCTCACCTCTAGCCTCTCGCCAATTCTTTATAACCCATGACCAATTCCAATTTAGCCATAGCCGCCCAGCAATTGAAGGCTGAGGTGACGTTTAAAAAAATTAAAGAAATATTGGCCGAGAAGAATATAGAAGTTATACTTTTGAAGGGGCCCCATTTGGGCAATACGGTTTACGATTCGCCCAGGGAGCGCCTCTATTGCGACCTTGATATCCTGGTGCAACCGGGAGATTTCGAAGATGCCGCGGCGCTGTTGCTGGAAAACGGCTTCAAGCCATTTGCCTATGATACGTTCACGCCCGAGATTCAGCGCGATTTCAAGCACTGGGAGTTCCGTTCCCCCTGGGGGATAGTGGTCGAACTGCACCGCTGGTTGAGCGGTCACGACCGTTACCCGGTCGACAGCGCCGGGCTTTTTGCCAGAGCCGAGAAGTTCACTTTCGGAGAAACACAGGCCTTGGGATTGGGTCTGGAAGACCTGCTTCTACACCTGTGCCTGCACATGGGCTCCAGTTTTTTTTTCGTCATCGAGCCCAAGCATGTCCTGGATATCGCCCTGCTGACGCAAAATCGGCAGGTGAAGTGGGATATTTTTATTGAACGCTGCTATCAATTTCGCTTGAGGACCATCGTATATTATTCGCTGCGGGCTGCCAAGGAGCAGCATCAAGCCGAAATCCCGGAAACGGTTTTTGCCAGACTGCGTCCGGGCTGGCTGCGCCGCCGCTGGTTGGACAGATATTTGCGGCCCGGGACTTTTCCCATTTACAGATTTCCAAAGCAGCGATTGACGCAAATCAAGATCCGGCTGCTGCTGCCATTGATCGATCGCTTCTCCGACTGGCCGCGCTATTTGCTGCGCTTGGGGCGAGTATATGGCAAGTCTTTATTGCAGAAGGCAAATAGGTGATGGGTAATAGGTGATGGGTAAGAAAGATTTCCCAATTTCTTTCTTACCTATAACCCATAACCCCTGACCCATGACCTATAACCTCTTAATTCTTACCTATGCCCTATAACCCATGACCTAAGAAGAGACAATAACGACTTGCTTGCACGATATCATTGCATATGTTAGTATACGGAAAAGAGGCTAGTGATGGAGTTATGAAGAAAATCATTCATAACTTGAAGCCCAAAACTTTTCTGTCTTCTATCTCCTTCCTTTGCAAATCTGGTTGACCCGATTATGTTTTATGTGCATAATGCCTACTAAGGATGGGCATTTTGCAAAAGAATAATGTCAAATTGAAAAAACTCAAAACTCTAGGCCCCCAAGCGGCCAACCTGGTAACTGAACTGCACGAGAGGGGCAAACCCCTGTTCTCACACGCAGATGTCGTGGAAATCGCCGGGCTCAAGCCTAAATCGGCCCGGAACTTCGTTGCTTCTCTCGTACAGCGGGGGGTAGTGACCAGGTTGAAGCCCGGTCTTTTCATCCTGGTGCCATTTGAACTTGGCCGCGAGCGGGAGTATCTGGGCAGTCCATATGTCGTAGCCCGTGAATTGGTGGGCTCGGCCGATTACTATATCTCGCACGCCTCGGCTATGGAGCTCCACCAGATGGTCACGCAGCCGCAGTTCAAGGTGTACACGACAACGACACGCTCCATCCGGACGTGCTTCGTGCTGGGAACGGAGTTTTGCTTTGCGCGCTACAAACCTGAGCACATGTTCGGAGTTGTGGATCAGTGGGTGACAAAGTCCGAGAAGGTGCAGGTCAGCGATCTGGAGCGAACGATCATTGACGGCCTCAAGCATTCCGAATACTGCGGCGGATTTACCGAGGTTGCCAAGGGGTTCTGGATGCGAAGAGATGACCTGGATATTGGCAGGCTTGTGGGCTACGCCCTCCGACTCGATATCGGCGCAGTGATTCGGCGGCTTGGCTTTCTGCTGGAAACCTTTGCTGTAGGTTCACCTCAGGCAAGAACAAGGAACAAAAGGGACGGACTGTGAAAATGTGAAAATGTTTATTTCGCCTTCCCTTTTTTCTTGCAAAAATTATGGTACAAGCGGGACATGGACAGGTAATGCAAATCGGAAAAGATCGATATTTCAATGATTTCCCGGTACTTCAAGCCAGTCAAATCATGCAAAAGTACCAGCAGTTCCGTTCGCAATTGTTTCCCATGCCATTTTCCTATATTTATATCATCAATTTTTATTCCCTTATCCCGTTCAAATTCTTGAATTACTTTGGCTACCGGTTCAAAGTAAAAATCGTCCCGCCGCTTTTTAATATATCCCAAAAAACTATTTTGATTTTATCTGCTTTAAAATATCGCTTAGCCATTGATCCCCCGGTTCATGCAATGATGATATGCTCCCGGATAAGTAAAACGTGGCTGTCTCATTTTTCCGTCATTGCAAACAAATTCACATTTTCACAGTCCCCGGTTCCCCCCGTAGGGGCAAACCCCCGTGTTTGCCCTTTACTTAAAGACATTTTATCAAGAACATAAAAAGAAGGGCGGATACGGGGATCCGCCCCTACAATAAAAATCATATCAGATCAGCATTTGTTTTTTTTCATCGCCATGAAATTTTCAGCCTTAAAACGGCGTAAGCTTGTGGTAAGGGTGAAGAAAGAATTTAGAAAAGATGATTTCTGGGACCTGGAGACCTGGCCCTGAAGTTCCTTGGGGACCCGATTCCTATGGCTTTTTGTTTTTATCGATTAAAATAAGTGTGCGGCGTTTGATATCTTCGACACTATCGCATTGTGCATCATCAACGACGCCTGCACCTACAGAAGTGCAGTCTGTTGCTACGATTGCAAGCCAGATCAAGATCGCAAGTAGCATGACTAGGTTCTGCCGTAAAACGGCTGTGTTATGCACTTGAACTAAACGCAATCGTCCGGCCTTGAAATCGACCAAATGTATCATAGCTTCTGGGCTCAACGAGAGATGTGATGCGTGCGTATTTAAATGCTCTCTTAGATTCTTGAACTTTCCATCTATTCGTTTGGCAATATCACCGGGTTTTGGTAGCCGACCTTCGAGCGCTTCATTGATTCGAGTCGGATCCAACTTAAAGTAGGTCAGACGTTCCAGACTCTCAATTAACGGCCTAAATAAGGCGCCAGCTTCTTGTGCCAATGCGTCGAGAGAAAGACTGTAACAGCCTAGACCAAGATTCCGTCCTTTTGTTAAGGTAATAGCGCAGACCCGACCGAACTGATCGTCGAGACGATCTAGGCGCATTATACATTGATCTATAGTAGCGAAAATTTCATCAAATAGATTTGCAAATTCCTTTAAGTCTTTATTCAAGGTTGCTTCAGCTTTGTGTCTTGTATCCCACAAAGATGTTCTTACCTTTGTCATTTTCAGCTATCACCTTCCACGATTTTGATTTCCTCTTTCGTCAGGCCGTACAGCTCGTATACCAGGAGGTCGATCTCCGCGTCAGTTGTCTTGACGGCGTTCTGCAATGCGGCTTTTTCGGATTCTGATGTGGCACCACGCAGCTTTGGCATCAACGCCAGCATCTTCTCGACCAATACAACCAGTTTGTCATGTCTAGCTTTTTCGGTGAGGTTCTTTGAATCAATTTTGGGAAAAGGAAGCTCCCGAGTTTGTTTGATGATTGTCTTTGGAAAGTCGTCGCGACGAGCAACCATGTTGATCTGGCAAAAGAACCAAGAGATAAGTCGACTATTAAGGATAGCCAGGACACACTTTATGTTTGGAAATATGTTTCGCGGAATCAGGCTTTGAACGGATTGGTTTGTTAAGAATTCCGTTTCGGAATACACTGCTTGCAGCCGGAATTTCCGGCTGATTAATTGACGCAACAGAATTCGCTGCCCATTGAAGAACTTGATTGGCTTTCCGGCCTCAATATCAGGTGGATAACCTTCGAATGCTTCTGCCCCAATTTCTAATTCATAGCGAAGCATCTCACCATTGAATGCACGCTTTGGTATTCGGCATTCTCTTGCAGGTCGCGGATTGTACGTTTCGATGCCTCGCATAACTTCTACAACTGAGTTCAATGTGGCTGGACTTTTTCTGAGTTTATTCACTAAAGTGGCTTGTTCTTTAGAAGACAACACCAAAAAATCTTTGTTAGGCGATTTAATCCAGTCGGCGAAATCTCCAACTTTCCTAAATGTATCAAAATCATTTTGGGCGTCTACCTTTCGTCGGATTGGAAAGACGACCAAGTTAACTGCTGTGTCTTTAAAGTCTGTCCATTGTTTGCCTGAAGTTATGCGTTTCGCTGTTACAATGATGGTGTCAATGTATGCTCCATCGAAAACATCATAAGGAAGTGAAACAAACGAAGTTGGAAGAAACTGCTCGGCAAATCTTTCGCGAAGTTTTTTTGATGAAGGCGTCGAAACCCAGCCTGACGGAATAATCATGCCGAAGTGTCCATGAGGATTAAGCAGATCACCAGCTTGTTCTACGAACATAATGAAAGAGTCGAGTGAATTTGTGATGGATCGGAATCTATTTCGGATATATGCCTCCCACTCTTTGTCGAAGTCTGCGCCATACGGTGGATTACCGATGATTGCATCAAAACCTCCGGCTTTCATGGCGTCGGGGAACTGGGCGGGCCAGTCGAAGGCGTTGACCCGGACCAGGTCTTCGGGGAGCATGGAGAAATCGGAGGCGATCAGGGAGTTGCCGCACTTAATGTTATCTGACAGATTTGGCAAGGCGCGTTCGTGGAAGAGGGACATTTGTTTGGAAAGAGAAGAATCGTTTTCGCCTTCGAGAGCTTTCAAGAGCAATGAGAGCTTGGTGGTTTCCACGGCCTGGCGGTCGATATCGACGCCGAAGATGTGGCTGGTGAGAATGCGTTTGCGTTCGGCGATGGAGAGACAGGTTTCGCCTTTGGCGTTCTGATAGACGGCCTTGGCGTGCTTTTTGGCAGGGTTGGCCTGGTACCATTTCAGGCAATGGTCGAGGAGGAACTGATAGGCGCCGAGGAGGAAGGAGCCGCTGCCGCAGGCCATGTCCAGGACGCGGAAGGGAGGTTTTGTTTTACTTCCAGAGAGATCGGCGGGGCTTTTGCCCTCGATCTGCTTGCCGACAGTATTGAGGACGATGTAGTTCACGATGTAGGCGGGGGTGTAATACACGCCGCCGGCCTTGCGCACTTCGGGCTTTTCCTCGACCTTGGCCTGATGCCCGGCGGTCAGGCGGATAACCTTGCCGAGGAAGCGCTCATAGACCGTGCCCAGGATCTCCACGGGCAGGACGCCGAAGTGGTAGGGCGAGCCGTGTTCGAAGTAGAGGTTCTGCAGGATGGGCTTGATCACCTTGTCATCGATGGTCAGCGCCGGAGTAAGGCGGTCGTGCTCTTCAGAGACCCCCTCCTCTTTCTGGAAATGGAAGATGCCAGAATTGTATTTCTCGTCGGCTTTGCGGCACATTTTTATAAAGCAGGCATATATTTCCGGCTGCTGGCAGAGTTTGAGCAGTTGTCCGTAAGACTCCAGTCCGCGGTCCTCGGCCATGCGCAGGAAAATGAGGCGGTCGATGGTGCGCTGTACGGCGGTGTTCAGATCGTCATAGTCCAGGTAGAGATTGCGCAGGGCGATGTTGCGCGCCAGCACGTCGCGCCAGCCTTCGATATCCTTGAGAAACTCGCCGTCCACCTCGGAAGTGCCGCGCTTGCGCTTGGAGGCGGCATACTGGTCGAACGTTCCCGACCAGACGGCCTCACGCGAGAACACGTCCCAAATTTCGCGCCAACGGTCAGGATACTCAGCAAACCCGAAATACTGGATGCGGGCATGGCTGGCCTTGTCCACGGGACGCGGGCGGGAAGCGCAATCGTACACGCCCAGCTCCTCGAAATCGGTCAGGATGGACAACGGAAGCTTGGCGCTG
>Ga0180009_10003461_pt1 | contig 17924 bp, 16 predicted proteins | sample OS_PC_MetaG_FD_123537 | JGI IMG/M metagenome (GOLD analysis project Ga0180009, IMG submission 123537) | Groundwater microbial communities from the Aspo Hard Rock Laboratory (HRL) deep subsurface site, Sweden - OS_PC_MetaG | ecosystem: Environmental > Aquatic > Deep subsurface > Groundwater... | reverse complement strand
TTCGAGACCATGAACGACCGTGGGCTGTCACTGAGCCTGCCGGAGATGCTCAAGGGATACGTTCTCGCCAACATCCTGAAGGAAGACGCCCAGCGCCGGGTGAACGACCTGTGGAAGCGACGTATGCACGACCTGAAGGAGGTCGACAAAGAAGAGGACGTCGACTTCTTCAAGAACTGGTTTCGTGGCCGTTACGCTGAGACGATCCGGCACGGCAAGGGATCCGAGAACCGGGACTACGAACGCATCGGTTCGGAGTTCCACCGTTGGGTTCGGGATCGGAAGAGCGAGCTGGGCCTGAACGGCACGGACTCGTTCGTCGCCTTCGTTGAACGCGACCTCGATTTCTACGCCAAGCAAACCCTGCGGATCCGCCAGGCGGGCAAGACGTTCACCAAGGGTTTGGAATCCATCTACTTCAATGAACACAGGTCGTTGACAACCCAAGCCCAAGTCCTGTTGGCAGCCCTCGATCCGAAGGACAGCAAGGCGGACATCGACCTGAAGCTCAAGCTCGTGGCTGACTACCTCGACATCTGGCTCACGAGGCAGGCGTGGAACTACAGGTCCACTGCCCAGCGCCTGGTCAAGTACAAGCTCTTCACGTTAACCAAAGACGTCCGGGGCAAGTCGGTAGAGGAACTTTCGGCCTACTTGCAGGACCGACTCACGGAAGACGGCGACACGTTCGGCAAGAACCCGACCCTTCGTGCCCACCAGCAGAACTTCTATGGGGTGCGTCACATCCTTGCTCGGCTGAGCTACTGGGTCGACAGCCAGTGCGGCGTCGGAAGCCATTTTGAGGACTACGTGAACCACGGCCGGGGACGGCCCTTCGAGGTCGAACACATCTGGGAGAACCATCCGGAACGTTTCCGCGAGTGGTTTGACCATCCGAACGACTTCGACCAGGCGAGGAACCGGATCGGCGGACTGCTTTTGCTTCAAAGGGGCTACAACCAAAGCCTCAGTGACAAGCCGTATGTAGACAAGCGGGACGCGTACCTTGCTCATGGGGCTAGCTTGCTCACCAAGAGCCTGCATCCCGACGCCTACAAGAACAATCCCGCCTTCGCAGCCCTGATCGAGCGGACGGGACTCCAGTTTCGGCACGTCGACCGTTTCGACCTGGAAGCGCAGAAAGAGCGGCAGGAACTGTACCTTCGGATCGCCGAATGGGTGTGGAACCCGTCTCGCCTGGACCTAACGGGCGAGACGCCGCCGATCCCCGAGCCTCTTGAGGAGCCGGACGATGACGAACCGTCAGAGCCCGTCGAACGTGGATATCGCCACAAGAGGCGTCTCGCATTCTGGACGGCCCTTCGCGATCACGCCCGCGAGGTCGGCGCACTTCACGCTTCGTCCAAACCGGGCGGTTACTACTGGCATGGCAGACGAATTGACGGCTTCTGGTGGAACTACGTCGTTCGGCAGGAGGACACGCGGGTGGAGGTGTATATCGACCTCGCCCAGCAGGAGTGCAACAAGGCGATCTTCGACCACATCGAAAGCTATCGAGATGAGATCGAAAAGGCGTATGGGGCTGCGCTGGACTGGCAACGGCTCGACTACAAACGAGCGAGCCGCATTTCCACAACCTTCAGTGGGGGGTGGGTGGATGAGTCCACCTGGCCGGTCGTCATCCCGAAGGCTGTGGAAGCGATGGAGCGATTCCACAAGGTGCTGCACAAGCGAGCTTTGGAGGCGAAGAACGAACAAGAGGACGAAGCGGGCGGGATGCTCGTGGGTGTGGACCGGGCCTTCTGGGTCGAGAACGCTGCCGAGGAGATTATCGAAATTGCTGACCGGGTGCTCGCCATCATCAACGAGACGGCCGACCCCAAGCAGCAGCTCAATTACAACCGGCACTACATCGGCTTGAGCGATGGAACCAAGTCGAGGAACTTCGTGTACTTCAAACCGCGAAGGAAGGCGGTTCGGGTTGTGGTTCCGGGCGGGTGGACGGAAGAGCGCGCTAGCAAGTTCAACGAGGCTGGATTGAGCGCCGACAAGCGAGAGAACGGCAAGCTCAGCCTCAAGCTGCACCCCGGTGACATTGAGCAGCACCGGGAGCTGGTGGCTGAACTGATCGGCGAGGTTGTGAAGCAGGAGCAGGGGTGAACGTCTCTGGGAGACAGGCAAGGGCACTGAACCTTCGACGTCCACACGCTCGGACATGCGACGAGCGGAGAGATGAAGACCGTTCGTGTGCCAGCCCGCAGGAGGAGTAGCGGGTGTCGGCCTACGGTGATAGGGCTCAACCCGCGTACAGTGCCGATGACGTTCCACAGAGCTGGCCGACGAACAAGCACGTCTTGGCGTGGTGGACCGAAGACCACGATCAAGCTGTCCACGAGACGATCTCCGACTGGCAATGGTGCTGGTGGTGGAAGGTGTCGGAAGCCCTCATCAAGATCACGCCGAAGACTTGCCTTGAGCAGTGGCGACGCAAGGACCCGTTGTGCAAGAAATACGCTTGGTACAACGTGCTGTCTGGGTTCGCTCAGGCCCGTGCCCAGGTGCAGGGCCTCACGGTAGCAATCCGGAAGCCGGAGTGGAAGACGTGCACTCTGTGCGGAGAGCGGTTCGTAGAAGACTCGTTGCCGATGCCTTTCGTCGAACGGCTTGGGATCGATAGGCTTGGCTTCTGCTCCCCGTGCATCCAGCGAACGGTGTTCTTCGACGGACGCCCCACCTCCAGCCGTGAGGAGATCCTGGAACACATCCGGGCGCTGACCGAGGCGATTGGTCGAGTGCCTCCGCAGGGCTTTGGACCCCGGATTGGCGACCTGAAAGGGCTGTCCGACGAAGAACGACTTGGGCTCCTCAAGCTGCTCGGAATCCGACCTTCGAAGGCCGCCGTCGACCGGAACTACGGGTCTTGGTTCGATGCCCTGGTCGATGCAGGTGTCCTCGACGACGGGGCACGAAGAACCAGCCGAGGCATCCAATGCCTGGCGAGGGACGGGCACGTCTGCTTGTCCCTTGGAGAGAAGACCATCGATGACGTCCTCTTCGCCATGGGGATCGAGCACACGAAGGAACCCAAGTATCCCGATTCCAACTACCGGGCGGACTTCGAGGTGAACGGAGTGTTCATCGAATACTTTGGCCTCACAGGGAACCCTGCCTACGACGAGAAGACGAAGACGAAGCTCGCCCTTGCCAAGAAACGGCGGATCCGCGTGATCTCGATCTACCCAGGGGATCTTGCAACGAGCAAGGCTCTTTCCCGAAAGCTCGCTCCCCTTGAACGCAGGCGGAAAGCACGCGAAGGTTGAGGCATGTGGGGTTAACCCCCCCAAGTGCGTCGCGCCCTTCGCCGCCAGCGCCTCCACCAGGGCGGCCAGGCGCTCGACCTGCCGCCGCAGGTGCTTGCCGTCGCTTTGACGGCATACGCGCCGTGGCAGACGAAGGGGGCTGGCGATCTTCGGCATCGCCCAAGATGTCGGCGCAGTTGGGACCGACCGCGGGCTTGCCGCGATCCCCATCGGCGACATCGAAGATGCCTTCGAAGTCGCCGTAAGGACTTGGGTGAGTCGTCGAGGTCTTCACTGTGCCCTTTGCTTCTGGAACCCTGCGGGGGATGTGCGGGGGATGTGCGGGGGATAGGATGGGGTATCCCCCGCAGGTTTTCGTTCTTAGAATCAATGGGTTGACCGTCTTGCGGGGGATGCGGGGGATGATCCGCCACCCCCATGTACGTACGTGCATACGCACGCCCTCGTGCGTATGTTCATGCTTGTACTGTGTCTAGGTTGGTCGATTTATCACCCGCATCCCCCGCAAAGTGACGAACCCAGCATGAAAACAGCCAGATCCGTTGCGGGGGATACTGCGGGTGATACCGTTCTATCCCCCGCAAATCGACCGGTATCCCCCGCAAACGAGAACGACCGTTGCAACACTCACACTTCGTCCAACATGCTGGAGAGCATGTCTGCGTAGTCTTCCTCCGGCTCTGGCGGGGGCACGGGCTCGGGGGCTTCCTCGGCATCGAGCACCTGCCAGTGGTTCACCTTCGTGTGGGCATCAGTCGAGCAGCGAAACGCCCTGCCACCGGCTACACGATCGCGGTGGCTGGACAGGGATCTCCCCAATACCGAAGCGGCTGGCAGCTTCCCATCCTTGCCGCCGGCCACCGCTAAGACCGCTTCCCTGAGCGTCCGATGTGCGCGGTCAAGGTCGTCGTCCCTTCCAGGCGTGATCGCTTTGAGCACCTCTGAGACGGTCTTGTGCTTCCGGCCGAACGCTCCGTCCCATGCGTGCAAGAGCGCGGCGAGCTTGTCCTTCGGGTTGTTGCCGACTGAGAGTCCTTCGCGTGTCTTGCAGGGGTCGTCGTACCCAAGCCACACGACCGCTGACGCGACGAGCGCCGCCCAGCCCTCGAACGAGCCCCACCGTACGCCCGGCTGAATTGGACGTCCGGCAAGGTGGTACGCGCGCAGGATGATCAGGGCGGCCCGAATAAGCCTCGCCCGGTTGTCGCGGATCCAGTCCAGCAAATCCGGGTGGTGAAAGTCCGTGCGCTCCTCCGGGTCCTCCTCAGGGCTAGACAGGCGGATGTGCAGGATCCGCCGGACGGTGTCCCCAACCGGTTCGACGTTGTTCCCCGTGCCGAGCCAGATAGTGAGCATCAAGCAGACTACGTCCTCACTCACGCCCAGCCTGCGCCCGCTCCACGTTGTGGACGTCAGCACCGCGTCCCAAACTGGGCCGCCGAAGCTGCCCTTGATGTTGTCGATGAGAACGACGGCGCGCCCTGCGATTGCCGTCGAGGTGATGCGCTTCTCGATCTCGGCGTCATCCCTGATGTGCGCCTGCCGGACGAGCTGCCGCCCCGTCGTGATGACGCCGATAGAGTCCGCGAGCTTGTTCTTGCCCGCTCCTGGCGTGTTTCCATCCACGAGGGTGAACGGCGTTGGGCCGTCATACGCCGCTCGCGCAAACGGGGTCAGCAGGGCTGCGAGCCAGCCCGCCTTGTGTGCAGGCGTCTCGAACGGGAAGTCTTCGACCACCTGGAAGAGCAGCTCCGCAGCGGCCTTGGCTTCGTCAAGCATCGGGTTTTCGGCGACGTGTTCCACGCCCTCCAGGCCCGACGGCAGGTAGAGCAGCCCCGTTGCGGCGTCGTATCCGGGCGTGTCGATGATCGATCCGTCCCGCCGCATGACGGGGTGTTCAACAATGCCACGAACCTCCTCCACTTGGGGCCATTCCGCCGTGGCTTCCACGGCTTTAGCGAGCCGAAGGGGAACCTGGACCCGCACCTGCTGCCGCTTCCCGAATACGCTCTTGGTCTCGTAGAACCTCGCTGCGCTGCTCAATGTGGTGCAGAGGGCTGGTGTTGGAAGAACTTCGAGATGGGGGCCAAGCTCCCCGGTGCGAATCCGCGACAGCAGCCCGTTGCGAGAGTAGAGATCCGGGCAGTTTGCGAGCGCACCGACAGCCTCGGCCACCGTGATGTGCTCGTCGGCCCTGATGAGTATCCGGGGACGCGGGTCGTCATCGCTGGCTCCTGCGTCTGAGCTGGTCGCTTCCCCCTGCTTGGTGGAGTCTTCGGCATCGTCGTCAACGATGATCCCGTCAGCACCCTCAAGGTCTGCTGCCGTCAACACGGCCCGCCGACGGGATGCAACACCGATGTGGTCCGCTGCCCATGCGAGCACGGCCCGAGCTGCATCGCCACGGATGGCAGCGTCATCGCCGGTCACGGTCTTCGCGATGAGCTGGACGTTGTTCTTGGTGACGCCACAAGAGCCGTGGAAGCAGTGGAAGAGGTTCGAGTCCTTGTAGCCGAAACTGATCTGGCTGGGGTTGTCGCGGGCCTTCCCGCACCAAGGGCAGATCGGATCGGCAGGGTCGAGTCCCAGCGCTGACGCCACTCCCTGCATTGGGTGGGCGTTGATCGTCTCGAACGCTCCATGGCCCGCATCGTCTGCCTGTGAATACGGTGTCCCTTTGATTGCAGCGGGCTTTTTGCCCTGGATCAGGGCTTCGTACTTGTCCCTTTGCTCCGGTGTCAGCCGTTCGATCAGCTTGTTCACCAATTCGCGGAAATCGACCTCGGACAGCGGTTCCACCTGGTCGTCGCAGACGATGAAGGTCCGACGCCACACCCTCGGCTCGGGGATGTCCGGTGCGTTGGAGCCCTTGCGCTTCACGCTTCCGCAGGCGGGGACCAGACGGGCAGCGTTCTTCATTGAGGGGTCAACGTGGACGTCGTTGTCGTCGAACAGCGCAGCACCCAGGGCGACGAACTTCGCGACGAGGTCGGTGCCGGGCGGCAGGTCAGCACGGACGTGGACCTGAGCCCCGTTGCCCGACATGATCAAGGCTACGGGCCAGGAATCACAAAGCACCTGTGCCAGCAGGTGGTATGCGGCTCCAGCCCGGCGCATCGCGGTCTGAAGCTCCCGCACGGTGGCCGACACCTTCCCGCCACCCGGACGTTCCGCGTCGAAGTCCCAGTATGCGCACCGGGTCATCGTGACGTCGTCGTCCTTCGTCGTGTCGCCGGAGCGCCAACAATGCCGGTCACCCCTGGCAAGCACGGCGGAATCGAAGGCGGCAGGGAGGACGTAGAGTCCCACGGCATCGAAGCTGTCGTCGGCATCCTTAAGGAGTTGCACGGCCACGTCGTCGTCGTCCGTGTATGCCGTCAAGACCACCGCGCTCTTCTTGTCGAACGTGGTCCTGCCGCCGTTGGGCTGTGCGCGGACACCAATGGCCCGCATCTCGACCCACTCACCCTCGGCTCGGCCAATGAAACGAAGCTGACGGCGGAAGTTCGTTTCGAGGTCGTCCTTCGAAGCAGCCCGCATGCGGTCTTTGAGATTCTGGCCGGGGCCAAAAAAATCTGCCTGCTCGCCGCCACGCTGCGGTGTAGATTGTGTTGTGACTTCGTTCGTCGCGCTGGGCCGGGCCTCGACCCCCGGCCCTTCGCCTTCCTGGCCTACAATGTTGTCCGGGATTTTCATGGGTCAGCCCTCCTGCGCTTCGGTCGCGTCGTCCGAGCCAAGGATGGTGAGCTGCAGGGGATCGCACTCCGGGACGTCGCAGACAGGGTAGACCTCGTCGATGAGACGGCAGATCGCCGCCCGCAGGCTGAGGCCGTGAAGTGCAGCAAACGCTTTGGCGCGGCGGTGGTGTGACTGGGGCAGGCGGATGACGGGGGACTGATCGGTGATTCGTTCGGACTTCTGCATGGGTGCCGCCTCCTTCGCGGCACCTATGCAAAAGGATGAATAGGATATTGTTAATCAGGCCCCTAAGTTCCTCGAAGAATGTGAGGGCTCGCGTTTGGAAACAGCTTCAGGAAAGGCACTTCCGAACAAAATGCACCGGGCGAAGAAAAAGTTGGAGGGCCCCAGGCCCAATCAGACCTGAGCACGCCGTCGGTTCGACCGTCACGGCGGCCTACCTCTGCAGGTTGATCCAGGTGGCCGTCGAGCCTTACTGGTCAGATGGCACCCCTGACCTTCATCTACGTCCGACACGGCAAGCCCCGAAAGCCCATCGATGACTCCGATGCCGCCAACCGGGCCAAGCCGCTCAACAACAAGGGTCGGAGCGACGCCGTCACCGCTGGCGAGTGGCTCGCCTCCCAAGGCATCGTGCCCGATCTAGTGGTGCACACCCGGACGGTGAGGACCGAAGAGACCGCTGCCCTCATCCAAGAGGTGCTCGGCACCTCGCACGAGCCACTGGTGGTGTCCGGTGGCTTCCCCCAAGGAGCGGACGCTGGCGACATCGACCAGTACATCAACTGGTGGGAGCGGCAGGCCGGACGGCCCGTGCGCACCATCCTGTTCGTGGGGCACCACACCCAGCAGATCGCCCTGCTCCGTGAGCTTGGCGGGCCACGCCCCGCTGACAAGGCTCGGGGCGTCGTCCTTACGTACACGGTCGACGATGATGGCAAGTGGCGCGTCGGCCCGTGTCATCCAGGGCAGTAAGCAGCAGCGCTCAGAGGTGCTGGAGTCGTTCACGCGTGGAGCGCACAGACTCGGCGCTGATGTCACAACCCGTGAAGAGCCGGCCGCAACGGACGGCGGCGTCGCCCACACTGCCGGAACCCATGAACGGGTCGATGACCCACTCCCCAGCACGGCTGCTCTGCTCGATCAAGATCTTGGAAAGCTCCACGGGCTTCTCCGTCGGGTACAAATTGCTCCCCCGAAGCGACGGCACCTGCAAAACGTCGCGCACCTTCCGGCTGTTGAGCGCTCGCTTTCCCTTCTCGAAGAACAGAATCATCTCGTACTGGGCTCGATAGTGATACCCCGTCCCCATCTTCACTTTGTCCCAAATGAGGGGCTTCCAAAACTTGAATCCCGCCGCCTCGCCAATCGGCTTGATGATGAAGGCCGTCTCCGCGTCACACATGACGTAAAGATGCCGATTGTGCTTGAGCACCCGATACATCTCGGCAAGCAAGTCGTCGAACCTCCTGTTGGGAAAAACCGGGAACCAACTATTGCTCGAGGCTTTGCTTTTCTTCAGCCGGGTCGTGGTTCCTCGCTTCCTGTGTTTTTCGAGCGACTCGTAGGCGGGGTCGGTGATGATGAGGTCGACAGACGCGTCATCCAGCGACTTGAGCCATTCGACGGCGTCGCCCTGGTGGATGGCGAATCTGGGTTGGTGGTTCATGGGACCTATAAGACGTCAGGTCCCGCCGAATCAACTCGACCCGTGAAAATGTATCTCAGGTCCGCGTCCACTGTGCCAAGCGAGCACCGTGCCTCTTGCCAACTTTGAAATGAACCCCGGTCAGCGAGTCACAATACGTCTTATTTGATGCGGAACAAAGGTTTGGCCGGTTCGGCTCAAGAACCCCAAGTCGGCGAGCGCGAGCGCCGCTCCCCGGAAGCTGAACCCGGAGCCGATCAACTCCCGTGCCATGGCGATGACCTCTTGCTCTTGAGGGCAGGCGATGAGCACACCGTTTTCTCCGACCTCATACCCGTATCTGGGCTGTCCGCCAGTGTACTCACCGTTCCTGACTTTCTGTTGCATTGCCAGCGAAGTTCTCTCTTTTCCGTGATTGCGTTCAAATTCGGCCATTCCGGCCATCATTGTCAGAAAGAAGCGGCCCATGGCTCCACTCGTATTTATGGTCTGACCGCCCATGTCGACGAGATGCAGCGCGACGTCCGTCTTGTTCCACTGCTCGACCACGGTTAAACAATCGATCGCCGATCTGAACAGCCTGTCGAGCTTTAGGGCGACGACCCCAGTGACGGCATCGGAGTCAACCAATTCCAACACACGGGCTCCGCCTTTTCGCGCCGAAAGCGGCTTGCCCGCGCTGACACCAGGATCAACAACGACCTCCAATACATCGAGATTGCGCATCGTAGCGTAGGCCCGGATTCTCGCCTCTTGGGCTTGCAGGGAAACGCCCTCGTTCGCCTGTTCCTCGGTCGAGACTCGGATGTAGGCGGCAATCCGACATCGATCGGTTGTGTCCATGCACCCAATACGTGCGTACGTGCGGCTAGATCAACCGAGGTGCGCCTAAAAAGATCCTCCCAGCTGACCTACGCCGTCCCGCGCGATCGTAAACATGCGAATTTGTTGGTGGAACCCTTGAACACGAAGACCCCAATTCAACAAAATTTCAAGTCTAAGTTGATTGGCGGTCCCGTGGTGCCTTGAAGGGGGCATGTCCCCCAATTCAAGACAAATCCTCGAACCTTGGGTTCTTCTGAGCGTGGACCTGGATGAAAACGGACCCACCTGGGAAGCCACGATTCAACGATTGACGGATGCGTTGGGTAGTGAAGTTTACCAGGACAGCCAAGCCCAGCTGATTTGGGTGGAATCGCAGCACTTGGATCGTCTTGAAGACTTGATGTCTGCTCAACGGTATCTCAAGTTGCTCACCGACCCTGTTGGGTGTCAAGAGGATGAGCTACCTCGGCAGAACTCTCATTTCCGAGTTGGCGAAGAGGTGACAAGCACCCGGAGGCCGTATGATGGGATTCGCTCCACGATCGACGAAGTAGTTGGTGACAGAGCGCGATTTAGGCCTCGCCCTCGCGCCGGATTGAGACCCGTCGAGATTCCCTTAGCAGACCTTGTGCAATGGGACGATGTCCCCAGTTCGGACCCTACCCAACCGAACCGCAGACTCGAACGACTCATGCGGGAGCTCTGCCAGAATCAGGCGGAAGAGACTCTGGGGCCGAGCGCGACGCCGACAAATGTGGATATGCATCGGGAACCGAACCCTCGTGAACAGGCCGAACGCTACATCGCGCAGCTAGCCGCCATCACCTGCAGCGACGGGAGCAGCGGAAAAAAGTCGAGAGATGTCGCCGCGCAGCACGTCGGCATCGGCCGCGAAAGGGCTGAAGCTCTGAGGTTTATCTTCGGCCGCCGAGGTGTACCGGCCTGGATCCAAGAATGGGTCGAGAAGGGCAGGTATCCTCCGACCGCTGTGGTCCGGATACTGAAGGCTCATGCCCGGCGACATGGCGGCGTAGTCCTTGATGACGAGGAGTTTCGGGCCGCGATCTGTTCGCTTCGCCACCCGCCTCAACGTCGGTGACGGCTGAAGCAATAATCCTTTGATAAGGGGTCCATAGGTAGAGCGCGAAGCACACATTGCGCGCGAAGGACCCCATGAACACAAGACGCATCACGATCTGTCTGCGGAATGAGCTGTTCGACGAGCTGGAGCGGCTCGCTAGGCTACATCCACTGTTGAATCGGCATGCCATTGCCGCGACCGCGTTGGCAGTTGGGCTGGAGCGCTTGCCGGGGTCACCCGCACTCCTGGTGGAAGTCGTAGGCCAGCGTCGGGTGCGAATTCCATCACGGAGAGGAGCTAACAAATGAGCAATGAACCCGTACCGACCCATGAGGAATTGGTGACCATCATTCCTGAACTGGAGTCTCGACAGGAAGAACCCGAGTCGACGACGGACACATTCCCGGAGGAGGACTCCGAGCTCGAAATCGAAGCCGAACCGTTCTCGAAAATCGAGGACTTTGAGTTCCTCAAGAAAACCAAGTTCTTCGCAAGCCCGATCGATCATCCGAAGCACGGAAAAGTGTTGGCCGTGGCGTATTTCAAAGTCACGAAAGGAGAACACCAGTGGCATCTGAACTGCAAGATTGGCGATCACGACTTCTTCGACGCTCCGTACGTTGCAAAGTTCGAGCGTCGCAGTTCGCAAGGGCGGTTCGTGGTGAAACTCATTGAATGGGAGGAGGGGCTCGAGGTTCGGCGTTGGGGGCGGAATCGCAACAACCACCGTGATGAACCCAAGTTCGCCCTTCGGTTCCAGTTGGATGACACCGAGATCCGGCAGGTGGGTGTCGTCCGCCTTGAGCCACGCCGATGAAACCGAGACAGGAGAATCGGACCCCGGATGGGTGGGTGTTTACCCTCGTTTCGTCGCTGGCTGGCTCGAAGCGCAATGTTGTTTCTGGAGCCGCACTGGGACGAGTTGGACCTGCTCGGGTGGGTGAACGGTCATGACATGCCTGGACGACATTCTGGCCGACATCGACGCCGAGCCTATCCAGCCCGAGCCGGCCGGACAGCACCCAGGGAGAGCCTGGAAACGCCTTGCTTCAGATCTGCCGCCTGCCGTGCGCAGGATGTTAGAGACGATTCGGATTCCGGGTCTCCGCCTCGCGGCGCTGCGGCGGGCAGAGCGGTACGTTCTTTCCGGGTCGGTGAGGGAGGATCTCGATGCTGCCCGCTACCGTGCCCTGTGGCGGAGCGCGTGGTCAAATCGAAATGCCGAGACCACGAGGGCAATCCGGCTTGCGATCGATCAAACGCTCAAGGACGTCCACATCGCCCGGATGGTCGAACACGAGGCTCCTTACTGTGTCCCGACCGAAGTGCGCACCGCCCGCGTTCGTGACGGCAAGCTGACCGTCGAGGATCCACCGTCGGCCAAGCCATCCTTTGGGGTCAGGTCCTACCCGGAGCGCACACCTCCCGAGGTGGTTACCGTCGCCGCAAGGACGTGGCGAAGCCGGGTTCGTCACCCCCGTCCGCCGCTAGCGTGGGACCTCACGGCCGGGTCCGGGACCGTGCAGGATGTGCTCCGGTGCAATGGGGGTCGAGTCGTCAGCACCGACTTGACAAACAACGGCAACGGCGTAGCCAAGCTCGATGCCCGGAACCTGGGGTGTTGCCCCGGTCACGGCCAGCCGGTCCAGACCGGACATTTCGAGGGATTGGTCGTCCAACACCCGGACATGGTGTTCCTGGATCCCCCGTCACGAGGGGTTCCAACGATGGCAGAGTTGGACCGCTCCGACGATGCCGATCGGGACCTCGCGTCGCTCGACCGAAATGTCTACATCGAGATCGTCGCGACAATTGTCTCGAAATCCGTTGAGCGTTTGGCGGCTGGCGGGCTCGTGAGCTTGCTCGTGCGAGAGGGCGTACGGAATCACCAGCACATCACTCAGGATTCTGGCGTCGCCGATGCCATCATGGGAGCACTGGCCGCTGGCATTCAAGTCGTAGGCCACCACGAGGTCGTCTACGCCCATGCCGCAAACCAAGTGAGCGTCGGCTCGGCACGGTGCCCGATGGTCCACCTGCTGCTCGGGCGGAGGGCGACATGCCGCTGACCCGCAAAGTCCTCGCCGATGTCGAGCGCATCGCCGCCGTCGTCGGCGACCCGCCAGATCGGCGATGGCACCGTGGCCGCCTTTCCGCCCACGGACGGGATGGAATCTGCCGGGGCGATTGGCTCGACCAGGTGCCCGCCGAGGACAGGATCGAGCAGGTACGAGCTTTCCTGTCGTCTGGGAGGTGGTCTCCGCTCCTCGTGGCTCCAGTCCGGAAATCCGACGGCGGCCATCGAGACATCATTGTTCAAAACACCGTCGAGCAGGCGGGTGCCTACGTCCTGTACGACGCCCTTGAATCACTCGTTTCCAACAAGCTATCGAAGGTCGCTCTCGGCTACGTTCGTGGAAAAACACTTCGAGGCGCGATCGTCGGCGGCATCGAGCTCGCTCGCGAGCATTCGTGTTGTCTCACACCGGATGTTCACCACTTCTTCGACGAACTTGGGTGGGGTCATCTGGAGCGCCAACTGCGATCGCTGCCCATCCATGAGAACCTCGTGGAGTGGCTGATGCAACTCGTCCAGGTCCCCTTCGTTCGAAGAGATGGCCGACTCCATACGCGGTCGAAGGGTATCGGTCAGGGGTTGGTCATCGCCCCCCTGCTCGCCAATCTGTACATGGCCGATAGCGACCAGCGGTTGTCACGCCGATTGGCGAACCTGGGCGTTCCCGTCCGGAGGTGGAGCGACAACTACCTGATGCCAGCGCCGAGCCCGAAGGCGGCCAAACAAGCGCTGGAAGTGCTCGACGAAGAACTCGCGAGGATTGGGCTGAAGCTCAAGCCAGCCACGAGGACGCTCCACGACCTGAACAACCCACGCAATGCGCCCACATGGCTTGGAATCTCATTCGACCGGGACCGAGCGTGGGTCGCCCCCGAAGCGATCGAAAAGAAAGCAGACGAGCTTCGAGAGCTTCTCGAATCGGGCGAGATCGACGAATCACAACTCGATCAGCGTCTCGAATCTCGCAAGAGATACTACGAGGCGATCGTCGGGCGGAGCGAGGTCGAGCGCGCGACGGAGAGGATTCGCCGCCGGCTCGCTCACACCATCACTGGAATCAGAACGACGAAGGAGGTGGAATCAACAACAGCAAGGTGCTCAACGTCGCCGAGATGGACGAAGTCCAACCCAGGACAGCCGGGTCGACGCGGAGCACGGGATAGCGGGGTCACTTTGGACGACGGGAAGCAAAGCTCCCTGGGAAGCACTACCTATACCCACCTCCAAAGCAAACCACACAAGATCCCCGTACCAACTGGCGACGAGGACGGTCGCCAAGGCCACCCGCCACGGGAGGACGTCACAGTCTCCTCTCTCTCCCTAGGCGGTGGGCATCATCAATCATCATCGCTTGCGGTAGTTCCCTGCGGGGGACTACCTCCCGCTGTCGATCCGGCTTCTGATCATCGACAGTGCGGGCCATACAAGTCTACTAGAGAGGCACGTGCTTGGATCGAGGGGTGCTGGAGGCTCGAGCTCACACCTCAGGGGCCGCACCAGGTCCTGGCTCGGGCCGTGTGCGAATGGACCGGGGAGCGGTGGGAGCACACCTACACGCTGCCCACGTCGCGGAGCGTGACCGAGGTCGCGATCGCTGGGACCACCCTGGCTCTGAGGCAGCTATGGGATCGAGGTGCTGGTGCGGTCGAGGTCGTCGTCTCCGACCGTACCCTCGTGGGGTACCTCGATCGGGGTTGGCGGATCCGCAGCCCGGCGCTGTGGTCACGGATCCGCGAGCTGAAGACGGAGATTCACGGGAAGCGACTGACGTTCGTGCTTCCAAACGGTCGGTTGGGCGGTTGGCCCCCGGCTTTATGACGTCGGAATGCGGAGGAAAAGATGAATAGCCTACCGGCAATCAAGTCTGGACTCGACAACCACCGGAGCGGCGAACCAGCGGAGTTTCTGGCCGACTTCGTTAGCCATTACTGCAACCGAGACATCACCGTTTACGAGCTTGTGGACTACCTCCAGCTCGCGCACCGCATCGTGGAGGAGACGGGCGAGATCGATATCGACGCACTCGACGAGGAAATGGGCAAACGAGATATCGCTGACTACATGCGCGTTCTAGCGGTGGCACTTGCGTGCCAAATGAATTTTCTGGTGTTGGATGCCGGTGTCGAAAGCGCGCCCTGGCCCGATGAGGAAGGCAGGTGGCCTCCGCCGATGCGTGGGCGCAATTGCCATCTGCGACTGTCCGAGAGCAAATGTGACAACTCTGGTTGATCGTCAGCACCCCTACACCTTATCGGAGTCATGTCCCCCACCATCCGCCTGACCCCCGAAGCCCTGCGAGCCCTCGGAGAGGGCGTTTGCCGCCTCCGTGACGGCGATTTCGACGACCATCAGGCGGCCGACAAGGTCGTGGAGGTCATGGCCGGCATGGGCTACGTCCTGACCGGGTACCGCTTTGAGTCGCGCGACAGGCTGCTCGTGGTGAGTCACCTTCACTGCAACGGCGCTGACCGTGACATCCTTACCGAGGTGGAGAATGGCCATGTCCGCTACTTGGCTGACGGGTTCGGCCCGGGCGTGCGCGACCCCGAGCTGCTCGGCGACTGGAGCCATGTCCGCGACTCGTCGGATGTGGCGGTTCGGCGGATGGCTGACGAGATCCGGGAGCTTCGCCGGCCCCGTGACGGCTGAAGAAATAATCCTTTGATACGGCGTCCATAGGTAGAAGCGCGCCAAACGCGTCTCACGCGCGAAAGGCAACATGGCTGCACAACGCATCACAATCTCCATCGCGAGCGACGTTATCCATGAACTGGAACGCTTGGCCTCGCTACATCCGCTGCTGAACAAGCATGCCATCGCAGCAACGGCTCTTTCGATTGGTGTGCAACACCTTGGCGCCTCTGCCTGTGAAGTCGTCGTCGGCGAGGTAAGCCGCCGACGTTCGTGCATCCGTCCGAGCAAACAATAGGAGACGAAATGAACTATGAGAAAGAGTTGGTTCCCATCAATCTTGACGAGATGCTCAGGGCCGCCCTCCAGCGCCTGGACGAGCCATCCTTTGCAGACCAGTGGGCCAAAATGGTCAAGATCGGCGCGAAGCACTTCCGGAGGGTTGCAAAAGGACGAGTGGCCGTCTCAGAGGAAGAGTATGCTTCTCTCGGTCGCTGGTTTCTCGCAGGTTCCAGTTCACCTAGCTGTCCAAGGGCGATTCGAGAACGCCTCGAGTGTTCGTCGAGTGAGCTGACGTCCGCGTTCGTGTACGGATGGACCGAAGCGATGCGCCACTTCTTGGTCGATCGGTGGCTGGTGCGGGACGTGCCAGTCTTGGACTACGATGAGGATGAAGCCGCTGGTTGATTAGCGCTTGCAGCGACCCCGGCCCCATCCAGAAGGTCCGTCCTTGTCGACGTACGGGCTACCGATCCGATCCCATTGATTCAGCGGTTCGATTGCCGTCTGCAACGTCCGAAACGCTTGGTTCTTGCTCAGTCCAGATTTGTCGCCGGGCGATTTCAGGAGCAGGCCCCTCAGGTCGCAGAACGAACGGGCATGCTCAGGCTCCACATGTTTCTCGTAGAGCATGAACTTCATCTTTTCCAACCACCCCTCCGCTTCGGCCTTCAGCCGCATCGTCACATAGAGCTGTGTCGCGAACGCCGACCACTCTCCGCCGCGCCGTCGCTCGAACGCCTGGGTGAGCCATTCGTAGCCGGCGCTGCCAGGCTGGTACCCATCGCGTACGACCCGCCAGTTTTGCCGATCGTTGAACGGCTCGGCCCAAATGTCCTCGCAGGCGTTCGGGTTGGTGCGCGAAACAAGCTCGTCGAGGCTTTCCTGATCGAGAGCGTCGGGAAATACCGGGCACAACATGCCGAATGTGCGCACCCCGGCGTCCTGAAGCCGACGCAGTGCAGCAAGACGTTCGGTAGGCGAGGACGTCCCAAGCTCCACCCGACGAGCCCAGTCGTCATCGAGGGTGCCACACGACAGGCCCACCACGAACCGATCCCGGTGTCGGAGAAAGAACTCGATCCACGCGTCCGAACCCACGATGGCATTCTTGGTCAGCACCCGAATAGTGAATCCGGTGCTTTCGACCAGGGTCGCAAGCGCTTGCTCCGTGATTCCACGCTCCACGAGGAAAGGACTGAAGGCGTCTGTCAGCATGGAAAACACAAGCACCTTTCCAGTGCCCCAGTTTCGGGAGATCCCGTGCAACTCGCGCCGAAGGTGTTCGACAACGTCGTCGTACACGAACATCAACTCCGGCCTCTCGGTGGGCAGAAGCCGATCTCCGAGCTGCTCCTCAGTCAGCGCAGCGAATTGCTGGCGGTAGATCCTCAAGTAGTTGCCAGTGTTCGAGGAGCAATACCGACAGCCGAAGCCGCACAACCCGACAATGTCGACCTTGTAGTCCGCGAGCTGCTTCTTCGCGAAGCCAGGGGCCTTCTTGATCAAGGTCTTGGTGATGGGAATCGTAACAATCTTGCAATCCATGCCAGCGTTCCTTTGTGAATTGCGGCACCTGCGCCGTACTGATCACCAACACCGGCACCGAGGGCTCGACGGACGGTTTCTTCGTTCCCTTGCTATTGCGTGCGGAAACGACGCGAACGAACGCAGAGGGGCTGACGACCGCTCATGACGATCGTGGTCATAGAGAACTACTGGATATTGGGATCTGGGTTGCCGGGTCTTTGGTTCGGACCCGGAGCGGCTTGGAGAAGAGCGGTGTCCGACACGGTTTCCTACCGACTTCAACAAATGGACCCGGAACCCGAACGCGCCGGTGTTGATAGATTGCATGCACGAAATCAGTTCTTCGACCGTCGCCAGTTGGCCTCCCCTGGGTCGCATCTTCGCGCCATCACCTGCTCAATTCCCGCTCCACGCGCTTGGCCGTGAGCATCGAGAATTCGTCGAGGGGCTAGCCGCCGCCCACAGCGTTCCGCCTGATCTTCCCGCGATGCTGTCGCTTGCTGCGATCGCCACTGCGACGCAGAAGAAGGCCGTGGTCACCATTGGGACTGGGGCAGCAAACCCGCTGGCCCTGTGGATCCTGGTCAGCCTTCGTTCGGGCGAAGGGAAGACGCCGGTGCTTGAGCAGGTAGTACGGCCCATCGAGGAGATGGAACGCGCACTCGTCAACGAGTTCGGTCAAGCGACTCGGAACGCCGATATTCGACGGCGCGTGTTGACGAAACGTCTTCGAATCCTGGAAAGTCGAGCGGCGAGGGCAGACGAGGAGGCTCAACGTGAGCACATCGCCGAAGCGGAGACTGTGGCGGCCGAACTTGGACAGTTGGAGGACCAGCAGGCTCCTCGTCTGTTGATCGGCGATGCGACGACCGA
>Ga0180009_10003460_pt1 | contig 17924 bp, 15 predicted proteins | sample OS_PC_MetaG_FD_123537 | JGI IMG/M metagenome (GOLD analysis project Ga0180009, IMG submission 123537) | Groundwater microbial communities from the Aspo Hard Rock Laboratory (HRL) deep subsurface site, Sweden - OS_PC_MetaG | ecosystem: Environmental > Aquatic > Deep subsurface > Groundwater... | reverse complement strand
TTCGGTCGCTCCATCGGCGGCGGCGCCGTCTGCGCACTGGCCCAGGCAAGGCCATCGGCCGCGCTGATACTGATGTCAACCTTTATCAACGTAGGCGCCTTTGCAAAGAACTTTCTGGTCCCCCCTATTTTCGTGCGTGATCCATTCGACAACCTGGCCGTTGTAAAAACCTATCCCAAACCGATTCTTTTTATTCACGGCAAACAGGATGACGTCATCCCCTATCGCCACGGCCTAACCCTCTATCGAGCGGCGCCAAGCGGCAAACTGCTTTCCTATGATTGCCAACACAATGATTGTCTGCCCGGCATAGAGACTTTCTGGCAGGATGTGGAGTTGTTTCTGCGGGAAACTGCACTCCTTAAAGCTTCGTAAACACGCTGTTTCTAATATCCGATTAGTCGCTACCACAGCATACGAATTATGACAATTCTATTGAATATTCAAGCAGATATGTTAATATCCAAAACAACTGTTAAACGACAAGAAAAACACTGGATTCGATTCCAATAGCGTACCCAATTGGAATGCTGAACGGTGTTGATAAAATATGGTATGCTGACACATCCATACCGAATAACATTGAATTCATGGACATTACCAGTGAGATAGTGCAAAGGGAAAACCCGACGTCACGATTAACCTGACCACCTACAGCCTGCGACTTCCGCTGTCAGGTGATTGTGGGCGTTTTAGATTTTTCCATGGAGGATAAATGATTGAAGAAAAGGTTAAAAGAAATGTTTTTGAAGTAGTTGATATACATCTGTCTGATGATACGGATTATTGGCGCGACCGAAGTTATATAGAACGAATTGAAGCCATTGAATTTTTGAGAAAGGTGATGTTTGGTCATGATAGCGTTTCCGAAAGACTTCAAAGAATTCTTACGATTGCTGAACTCAAAGAAAATTGAATACCTTGTTATTGGAGGATATGCCGTGGGCTATCATGGATATCCGAGGGCAACAGGTGATTTAGACATATGGATTGCCATTAATGAGCAGACTGCTGTGAAGATGGTGGATGTTTTAAAAGAATTTGGATTTGATCCTCCTGAATTGAAAAAAGAACTGTTTTTAATAAAGCAAAAGGTAATAAGAATGGGGGTCCCCCCAATGCGTTTGGAAATTCTTACATCTATTGATGGAGTAAATTTCAAGGATTGTTTTTATAATCGTATTGTTGCAGATTTCGGGGATTTTAAAGTAAATTTTATATCTAAAGGCGACCTTTTAATCAATAAGCGTGCGAGCGGAAGGCCACAGGATCTCGTTGACTTTGATAAATTGCAGACTGAATGAACGGTAGCGCATCAGCTTTGATACATTTTATGCGAGAAAAACAACAAATTGCTTTCCTACGATTGCCGCCATAACGATTGTCTGCCGGGCTTAGGAACTTTCTGGCAGGATGTGGAAAAGTTTCTGCGAAAAACCGGATCCTCAGCAATTTATATATGATCAGCAAGTTCAGGAAATACAGCTCAAATCCCAATGCCAGTCATAACCGCCCAAATGGAAATGTTTGGAAGCTGATCTTTTCAAATCTTACCGGATGTGTCACCGGATTTTTGTCATTATTTGTTGTATAATTTCGATATCCTCTTAATAAGCCAGGGCGCCACGAGGATACACACAGCAATCAGGTAGAGTGCCACGCAGATCGGACGCAAGATCACACTGCCGATGTTCCCGGCGGAAATCAGAAGGGACTGGCGCAATGAGTTTTCGAGCATCGGACCAATGACCATGGCGATAATCAGTGGGGCGGGCTGCAATCCTGAACGCTTGAAAACAAAACCGATGACGCCGCAAAGGGCCATAATCAAGAGGTCGAGCAGGCTGGAGTTAACGCTGTAAACACCTACCAGAGAAAACATCACGATGACCGGCAGGAGAATCTGCTTGGGTGTTCTTAAGATATTAACAAAAAGATTCACCATGGGAAGATTCAGAACGAGCAGCATGAAATTGGCAATGTACATACTGGCAATAACGCCCCAGAATAAATCCGGCTTTTCCTGAATCAGATTGGGCCCGGGCGTAATATTGTGAAGCAACAGGGCGGCCAGCACCATAGCCATCGCCGGGGTAAAAGGAATGCCCAATGCCATAAGAGGAACGTAGGCTCCGCCGACGGCCGCATTATTGGCGGACTCGGGTCCGGCAACGCCTTCTATGGCGCCTTGACCGAACTCTTCAGGATGTTTGGAAATCTTTTTTTCCATAATGTAGGATGCAAAGGTGGAAATCATGGGCGCAGGGCCGGGAATCAGGCCGATAAGAAAGCCTATGACCGAGCCGCGAAACATGGCGGGCACTGAGCGCCGCCACTCTTCTACCTGGGGAAGCATCTCCCGGAACTTCACCTTACGGGCTTTACCTGTTTGCGTGGAAATATAAGCCGTTTCCAGCACCTCCGAAATGCCGAACAGGCCCAAGGCCACCGGAAGGAAGTCGATACCCTGGCTGAGGCGTTCGATACCCAGGGTGAATCGGAGAGTCCCGGTCAGATAATCGACGCCGACGGAGTAAATAGCCAAACCCAAAAAAATCATGATAGTAGATTTTAAAAAGGAGCCTTCGCTGAGTTTAATCAGCAGAACCAATCCGCACACTCCGATTGCAACAAATTCGGGCGGCCCGAACTTGAGTGCGGCGCTTCCAAGAAACGTGGTGGCCGCCATCAGTCCCAAGATGCTGATGGTGCCGGCCACGAAGGAACCCACGGCCGATACGGTCAACGCTGCGCCGCCCCTACCTTTCTGGGCCATTTTATAACCGTCGATACAGGTAATGACCGATGCGTTCTCGCCCGGGATGTTCAGCAATATTGCGGTGGTGGAACCGCCATACATGGCGCCGTAATAGATTCCGGCGAAAAAGACCATGGCACCGGCGGCATCCATGTAGAGGGTGAAAGATAAGAGAATGGCCATCGCGCCCAGCGGACCGATGCCCGGCAGAATGCCGGTGATGGTGCCCACAACGCAGCCTGTAAATGCGTACAGTAAATTTAACGGTTGCAGTGCGATGGAAAATCCATGGGTCAGGCTTTGCCACATTTCCATAGGTCAACCCCTCAGGCGAAAAAAGATTTCTTCGATAGGACCAGTAGACAACGATACCCCCAAGACCATGGCAAAGATCATAAAGCTGAAAAGCACCATCCCGAGAGCGATGATAAAATCCCAGACCGGACCTTTGAATTTAAGGACGGACAGCATGAAATAGACCACGGCGAAGGTAGCCAGGATAAAATTCAGGTAATTCAGCAGGACAGGGTAGACCAGAATGGCGCCCGCCAGCCAGAAGACGATGCTTGGACGGACCGGCTCCGACGAAAGCCCGGATTCCGCCTCTTTTCTAAGCACTTGCCAGAGATAAATGCCGGTGCAGACCAAAAGTCCGATACCGGTCAGGCGGGGGAACATGCCTGGCCCGGGCTTTCTCAGGGTTCCCAGCTTCAACCCCCAGCCGCCGGCAATGTAGAGGATAGAAAAACAAAACAATCCCGCTGCGGTCAACTTGTTTTTCATGAATTCACCTGCATTTAAAATAAAACGTCGCTCTTGCCGCTGAGTCAATGGATACATTTTGTCGATGTCGGGGAGGGCTCGGATTTTAAGCAACCGTGTGGACGGATACCGCTTCCGCTAATAAATCCGGGCCTCCCCGGTTTATGGAAAATTCCCTTCCTGCATCGGCATGATCTTAATCCATATCCTTGACATACTCGGACAATTTGGGAACATCCGCCACGATCTTCTTGACGGTAACTTTAAATTCCTCGCCCGGAATAAAGTGGCCGTCTAAACCCATGTTGGCCATGGCTTCCTGTATGCTTTTTTCTTGCAGTGTATCTTTTAGGGCCATTTCAAGTTTGGCCCGGATGGGTTCAGGCACCCCCATTGGTAAAACCATACCATAAACGGACGTCATGGCGAAAGGATAACCCAAATCTGACACGCCGGTCAGGTTCGGGAAATGAACATCAGGTTTCTCGCTGAGACCGATGAGCGGGACGAGTTTGCCCTGGCGTGCGGCCTGATAAGCGGGCGTACCCGACCCGACTTCGCAGACATCCACATGGCCGCCCAAGAGAGCAGTTGATGCTTCCCCACCGCTTTTAAACATAACGAAATTAAGCTTAAGGTTTTCCTTTTTAGCCACAGACTTGAACACATCCAAGCCGGCCTGAGATCCCCCCGACCCCGCAGAAATTTTAAGGGGATTTTTTTTGGCATATTCGACGAATTCAGCCCACGTCTTGTAAGGCTTGTCCGGCGACGTAAAGACGGTCCTTGCCTGGAAGGAAAATCCGCCGATGTAACCCACTTTGTCCAAGTCAAACGGTTCGGCCTTCAGAAGAAAGGGTGCACTAAAAGCCGAAGAAATGGCGCCCGAACCAAACGTATATCCGTTCGGTGCTGAAGCCAGAACGGCCCGCATGCCGGTTATACCACCGGCACCGCCTTGGTTGTTTACCATCACCGGTTGGCCCAGTTTATCCTTGAATTTTTCCACCAGCATGCGAGAGGAAATATCGGTCATGCCTCCAGGCGCCCAGGGTACAATGAGCGTCAAGGGTTTGTTCGGCCATTCAGCGGCCTGCAAAGATCCGGCCGGCAAAATTGCCAAACAAAGGAGAAGTAGCAAAATCAATGATTTTCTTGTCATAATCCCTCCTGTTTTTCGTTGGGTCGTTAGGGTCAATTTTCTTGTCATAATTCCTCCAGTTAGTCGTTTGGTTGTTATGGCCAATTCCTATCTTACCAGGTAGGGCATGCGGACCTGCAACGCCTCCTCCGGACATTCGATTTCACAGGGCAGACAAAACCAGCAGGTTTGATTGAATTCAGCTGCACGGCCACAGCTTATGCAGCGTTCGGCCTCCTGCAGCGCCGTTTCCGTAGAAAAGCTGCTTTCGACCTCGCCGGTCAGGGTCCTTTCCTTAATGGGCAGTCGTTCGTATTCCCGCCTGCCATTTCCCCGAACACGGGAAAGATCGGGTTCGGTATGGAGAAGATGGCCGTTTTCCACAAAATAATTCCTTCCCCAGTCCAGATTTTCATCGCTTATAAACCGATGAATCGAAAGCGCTGCCTCCCGGCCCTGAGCCATGGCCTCCACGACCGACCGGGGTCCGGTCACCGCATCTCCACAGGAAAATACTTTCCGATCGATTGCGGACTGGAGCGTAACAGGATCGACCGCCGGCTGTTTTCGGCCGTACTCAGGCGCAAGGGCCAGTTCGGTCGGACGCTGGCCGATGGCGACAATCACGCTATCGGCTTCAAACCCAAGGCGGCAGTCTGTGTCAAGGGTCGGACAGAAAGCGCCTTGCGCATCAAACACCGTCAAACATTCGGATATCTCCAGACCGATTCTACCGTTATCGGTCTGAACGAGCCTTCGGGGGCCCCAGCCGTTTTCGATGCGGACGCCCTCTTCAATTGCTTCTTCAAGTTCCGCCCGAAATGCCGGCATGTCGCTGCACTGCTCAAGGCAGACGATCTTTACATCCGCTATCCCAATTTTGACGCATGTTAAGGCGGCATCCACGGCAACATTTCCGCCGCCGATGATGATAACGTCCTTACCCATGGAAACTGGTTTCCCTTCCTTAATATTTTTCAAAAAATCGAGCCCCTGCCAAACGCCGGGGAGTTCTTCCCCCTCGATCTTTAATTGCAGTGGTGTTCCGGCGCCAGTTGCCAGCAAAACAGCGTCAAAGCCTTCCATCAACTCCTTCAGTTCAATCTCACGGCCAAGGGCTTGTCCGGTTTTAAAAATAATTTTCATCTGCTTAAGCATCTCAATGGCCGCATGGACTTCGCCCACCGGAAGGCGAAAGGAAGGAATAGACCAGCGCAGCATTCCTCCCGGCTCGGCAGCCGCTTCATAGACCGTAACGGCATGGCCGCTGACTCTCAAGTCATATGCCGCCATCATCCCCGCCGGTCCGGAACCGATAATGGCGATGCGTCTTCCCGTATCTGTACCGACCGCCGGAATCGACCGGGATATTTGAGGAAAGTTATCGGCAAGGTATCGTTTGATGGCGCGAATATTGACGGCTCCATCGCCATTTTTATTGCGCTCGCAAGCCGGCTCGCAGGGATGATGGCAGACCCTGCCGAGGATGCCGCCGAAAGGCGTATATTTTCGTAATTCTTCGGCCGCCTGTTCTCCTTTTCCACGCGCCAGCAGTCGGATATATCCCTGACAATTCATATGCAGCGGGCATTCAATGCGGCAAGGAGGGATGTTAAGCCGCAGGTTGTCCATTATGCATCGGTCGACACATGTGCCGCAGGCGACACAAAGATCGCTATTCACTTGAATGTTAAGATCTGAAATCATGAAAAAACCTCCTCTCCGTCAAACTTCTGGATTGATCGCCGTTTCAGTCGAATTTCATCTGCTGCGTCTCCTTTTTCAAGATCCAGATGACATAGCCAGTTTGCATCATCCCGGTCGGGATAATCCGTCCGCAAATGGCTGTTCCCCCAACGGCTTTCTTTTCGCTCCAGAGAAGATTGGGCGCAAAGACAGGCACATTGCACGATGTTTTCGATTTCGTAAAGTTTGGATAGTTCATGACCGTTTGTTATCCTGACATCATTATCAATCTCGCCTCTGAACCGTTCGGCCCATTCCATCCAGCGGTTGAGTTTGTATGCATTCTTGGGTGAAACCACATAGTCACCGATCAGTCTGCGAACTTTATACTCCAGTCGGCGCACATCAATCTGGCGGCCGATAGAAGCAAACCTTTGATCCCGGATGGTTTCAGTCTCTTTAACTTGGTTTTCATTCAGGCGGGTTTTTGGATTTTCCAAAACGAAACGGACTGCCTGTTCGGAGGCAACCTCCCCAAAAACAAACGCACCGGTCAGATGCTGTTTGGGTACACAGGCAACGTCCCCGGCGGCATACAGACCCGGAATGGAAGTTTGAGCCCGTTCATTGACTACCAGGCCGCTCAAACCATGGCCGCCGCAAAGCTGGTCTTCCGTCGGCCAAAGTTCGATATCCGATTTTCTAAAATCAATCCCGCGGCCTTCAAAAAATCGTTTCTGGACCGGCCGTTCTGTCGTAAATAGAACATTTTCGATCTCCTGGATCGTCTCTTCAGGAAGGTGGCTCACGCGGATCCGCAATGGACCATACCCTTTTGCAAAAGCGGCGTTTGACTTTTTATGATCGTGGCAGCTCCATTCCATCAGGATGTTATCATAAATATCCAGCATTCTGCCGCCGCGGGTGATGGTAATGGCCAGCAGCGGCATGTTGGCATCTTTGATCAGCATTGTCCGCCGCGTATGTTCCATCCCCGTCAGTTTGGCCCCTGCCTCGAAAGCCATCGCATACCCGTCTCCCGAGTTTCCAGGGTAGTCAAAGGTACCATACAGATATCCTGAATTAGGCAGTGAGAACCTTGCCTGTCCACCGGCAGAAAGGATCACGGCATTTGCCCGGCAAACGACCAGTTCTCCGCTTCGCACGTTCAATCCGATAACGCCCGCCACGCGGCCGCCGTCCATCAGAAGGCGATGGCCCATTACCCGATTTACCGCAACGGCACCGAGGTCTTGGGCTTTCCGGGAAATCATCACTTTCAGGTCCGGCTCTTCCATGGCGACAAGAAATTTTCCCTTGGGATGATACTGCAGGGTGCGATATCGACCGTTTTTGTCAGTCGGAAAATACACTCCCCATGTTTCCAGCATCTTAAGAAGTTCAAAAGAACGCCTGGCCATTTCAAAACTCGGTTTTGCGTCAACGACTCCCTGACTGGCCGCGGAAACGGCTTCCAGATAAAGTTCCGGGGTCGTAAAATTGGGTATCGCCACTATATTGAGTGCATCCATTCCCCTGGCAATGGAGCCGCTGTATTTAATATCTCCTTTCTCAAAAATGACCACCCTGAGGCCGGGATTCAGCTCACGTGCACGAATTGCCGCCATGCATCCGGCGCTTCCCCCGCCGACAATTAAAAGATCAGCATCAAGATGTCTTATTGCCATTTCGTTCCTTTCATTTAATCGGTTTGTTCTGATTTAAAACTGATGGTCTTAATATTCTCGCCATTGCTGTGAAATTCGAAGCGGATTTCAATCCGTTCTGCCAGAAAGGTCAGTCTCCCTGCCATAACCGGTTTCTTCTGGCGATTGAAATGCGTCATAAATTGAATCAAAACAGGCGAGTCTTCCGGGACTTGTAAAACTTCCGCTTCCCTTTCAAGCAATACCGATGAGACGATCCTGTAATTTACATGGTGGATTTTCGTATCGGGACGGCTGTTCATGAGTTCAACCGCCGGAATCGTCTCAATTTGTTCTTTTGTAAATTTCTCAGCAACGTCAAGTGGGATGTTTCTGACTTCAATACAAACAGGACTGTCGCTGATTTTCTTAAGACGCCTGATCTTGAGCGTACGGCTTCCCGGCGGAAGCTCAAGCTCGTCCAGAAACAGCTTGGTTGGAAATTCGACTGAAGCCTGTAAAAGTTGATTTGAAACGCTAAGCCCCTGTTCGGCAAAACTATCCTCAAGCGAGCGAAGGCCGTGGATAACGCCACTTATTTTCGGCGCTGCAACGAAGGTCCCCTTGCCTTGAACCTTTTTAATCAGTCCTTCTGTTGCAAGTCGCTGGATTGCCAATCGAACGGTCATTCGGCTGGTACCGTAATGTCTGATCAGTTCAGCCTCGGAAGGAATCGGATCGCCCGGCTTCAATTCCCGAACACGGATATAATGAATTAACGCATCGCTCAATTGCGCGTATAAGGGTTTATAATCATCTGGGTTAAGTTTAGGAAGATCCTGCATGGCATCACCTTGATTTATAAGCGTTACTTTTCCAAAAATTGCCATAAAAAATAAATTAAAGGTTATGTCGTTATAATAACCGTACATATTTTTGTCAACTTTTATTTTGAGAAAATAAATATTTTTAATCAGGTATATTGGATGAAACAAAAAAGAAAAGTTCAGATCTTTAAAATCATTTTTTATTGTGCGCTCACCTTTTCTCGAGCCGGGCCACCGATTCGATGTGGAAGGTATGCGGGAACATGTCCACCGGCTGGACTTCCCTAACAATATATAAGTCTTTCAACATCTCCAAATCCCTTGCAAGGGTGGCGGGATTGCAAGACACGTAGACCATCCGGTCCGGCGCCATATCGATGATCTGCTTGACCACGTCCGGATGGATCCCGGTACGGGGGGGGTCGATGATCATTACATCCGGCCGGGTATCTATCCGGCTGAGACTGTCCCTGATATCCCCGGCAATAAACCGGCAATTGGAAATCTTATTGAGACGACAGTTGTGGCCGGCGTCCTTTACAGCGCCTTCGACGATTTCAAGGCCGATCACCTCTCTGGCAGCGCTTGACAGAAAAATTGCGATGGTACCGGTACCGCTGTAAAGATCCAGAACGGTTTCATGGCCGCAAAGCCCGGCATACGCCTTAACGATTTCGTAAAGCTTTTCCGCCCCGCGGGTGTTGGTCTGGAAAAAAGAGTTGGCGGAAATCTCGAACTCAAAAGCGCCTATTTTATCCCGGATAACGGCCGAACCGGCCAGATTAATTTCATATTCCCCGATGGCAATCCCTGCTTTGCGGGCGGTAATATTGTTTACCACCGAAACGATTTCCGGAAAAAGGGACGTCAGACGCTTGGCCAGCGGCTGAACCTGGCTGCGATCTTCTGTGGCGGTAATAATGTTTACCATCCATTGGTTTTCACTGACGGAATGCCGCAGCATCACAAACCGCCAATATCCCTCATGGCTGCGAAGTCCGTAAACCGGTGCGGCTGACGCTTTGATGTAATTTCTGACCTCATTCAGGATCCGGTTCCCGAGTGCCGGCTGCAGCAGGCAGGCCGCCGTATCCATCACCTTATGAAAAGTTCCGGGAACATGCAGACCGATGGCAAAATTGTTGTCTATATCGGGCTGACCCAATTCATCCGGCAGCAACCACCTTCTATCTGCGCAGGAAAACTCCATTTTATTCCGATACTCAAACTCCCGGGGGGAGGCCGCGGTCGGATAAACCATGACCCCTTCAATCTTTGCGATCCGCTCGATGGCATCTACGACATGCTGTCGCTTGTACATCAACTGTTGATCATAGCTGAGAAACTGCCATTTGCACCCGCCGCAATAACCGCTGTAAACGCACGGTGCTGTCACCCGGTAGGGAGAGGGTTCCAGCAGATTGACGATGCGGGCTTCAGCATAGTTTTTTTTCTTTTTTACAATACGGACAGTGGCAACATCCAGCGGCACCGCCTGATCGACGAAAATCGCAAATCCGTCAATTTTGGCAAGACCTTTTCCACCAAAAACCATATCCGACACCTTAAGGTCCAGCAGTTCCCCTTTTTTCACCACCACTACGATATACTCCTGTTCATCTCTGCGCCAGACAGCAGACAAACTTGGCTAACCTGTTAAAATTATATCCTGAATTTTAATTAGCATCCTTTTATAGTCAGACACTGCCCTAATATCATAAAATCAGATTGAAATATATGGGTATCGTTCCAGTTGCCTGTTTTTTGCCAAAAAAACCCGGATATTGCAAAAATGGGAAATGTAAATTATTATTACGGTTGACAAAAAATGAAATATTGATCAAAAAGGGATCGAACAAATAAAAACAAGGGGGTTTTTACATGAGTGAAATCAATCTGGATGACGCAAAGATAAAATACGAAGGCGAGTGGTTTTCTGCCAAAGACCTCACAACAAAAATACAGGAGAAGATGCAGTCCGGTGAGATGAAATTTGCGAACCTGGCCGCCGCCCTGGAAGAACTCAATAAAGCGATGGAAAATACCCACACGTTGGATGTCAAAATCGTCATCACAAAAGATCAATATAAAAAGCTGCAGGTCCTTGGCGGAAATGATGACCGCGGCGCTGTCCGCAAGGCAATTATGAAAGCGATCGGATCCGGCGCCCCAAGTGCCCAGAAGGACAGCAAAACTCCGGAACCTGTTAATAAGAAACAGGCCCTCATCAAATGCCCCGGCTGCAAATCGCCGATCAAGATTGAAACCGATGAGCGGCCGACGATAGTCGAATGCCCCACGTGCGGTATCAGCGGACGTCTGACCCAGGAAAACAAATGGGCCAAACTCGATTCATAAACCATATTCTCCGCCGGCTTTTAATCTGCCTATGAACGATAACCTCGCACGACTGACTGTCAGAAAGACTCCGGCATGCATCTGAATAAAATTACCATTGATGCCCAAAAATTCCCCACCCGGGAGCACTATCCGTTCAATCTAGATATTTTTATTCAAACCCAAACGATATCCCTGAACTTGCCCGTCAGTTTTTTTGTAGGAGAAAACGGTTCCGGCAAGTCCACCCTGCTGAAAGCCATCGCCCATAAATGCGGCATCCATATCTGGAGCGGAATCCCAATGCCACGCTTTCAGAAAAGTCCTTATGAAGACGGGCTTCATCATGCCATCAGGGTCGAATGGAAAGCGGGTGCGGTCCCCGGTTCTTTTTTCGCTTCACAAATATTTCAAAATTTTTCCCGTGCCCTGGATACATGGGCCCAGGCAGACCCGCAAATTATCACCTATTTTGGGGGAAAATCACTGATGGCCCAATCCCACGGCGAGTCGTTGATGTCTTTCTTCAAGGCCCGCTTCAGCATTAAAGGGCTCTATCTGCTGGATGAACCGGAAACGGCCCTCTCGCCCAAAAGCCTGCTGGAGTTGCTTCAATTGCTGATCCGGATGAGTCAGGCCGGCCATGCGCAGTTTATTATCGCCACCCATTCCCCCATTCTGATGGCATGCCCGGGGTCTTCAATTTTCAGCTTCGATCAGAGTCCCCTTGGCGCCATCGAATATGAAAAAACCGAACACTACCGGATATATAAGAATTTCATGCAGGACAGGAACCGTTATATCAACTGACTGAAACAGCAGCCGGTGAACTTTTTTTGGAATGCCATTGCCTTTTTTAAGAAATACTGGCATGAATAAATCTTCAAAAGACCCATTATAGGAACCTGACCTGAACCTGACCTGAAAAGGTGCACTGATGACTCAACTGTCCAGTCTTGTTTCCGGTGCCAATCCGCAGGATGTTTTAAAAGAGCTCAAGTACATATATTCGCTGATAAGTCCCTCCAAACAGGATGATATTCTCGATCAGATCTATTGGGACGTGGTAAAACTCTTCAATGGACAGTATCCCGGCTTTCGCGCCAGCAACACCAAATACCATGACCTGGAACACACCAACCTGGTCGTCCTGGCGGCAACCAGACTCATGCACGGCTGTTTTCTGACAGGGCATGCTTTCAGTTCCGAAAATCTTATCCTGGGCTTTGCAGCCGCCCTTTTCCATGACGTAGGCCTGATCCAGTCGGAATTTGAACAGAATGGATCCGGCGCTGTTTTTACCCTCGGCCATGAAGAACGCAGCATTACCGTCATGGCCCGCTATCTGGCCCAAAATAATTTTTCTCCGCAAACCATCGCAGATTGTGCAACCCTGATCCAATGCACAATTTTAAGCGTACAGACGAAAGACATCCCTTTTCGCAACACAGAAATTGAAATGCTCGGTAAGATTGTGGGATCGGCCGACCTGTTGGGACAGATGGCGGACCGGTGCTATCTGGAAAAACTGCTGCTGCTTTATAAAGAGTTTGAGGAGGCCAAACTGCCGGGTTTTGACTCTGAGCTCGACCTTCTCAAAAAAACAGAGGCCTTTTATGAATCCGTCGCCCAAAAAAGATTGACAAATGATTTCAGCGGCATCGCCGCTTCTATGCGACTGCACTTCAAAGATCGCTGGAATGAGGACCGCGACCTGTATTCAGAGGCTATCGAAAATAATATTGATTATTTAAAAAGCCTTATCGCAAGGTGTCGTGATAATTACACCTGTTATCTCGAAAATCTCAGACGGGGTGGAATTGTCCGCGCTAACTATTCAGATCTCATCGACTGAAGCATTCGGCCGCAGACGGCATCACACCTGAATCGTAAAAAACCCCCTTAATGCATATTTTTTTTATTGAAAGCAGGCTCTCCGGTAATATAGCCGGACACCCCTCTACAACAATAAACGATGCCGGCAAGCCCCGGGTCAGCAAATAGGGGGTCGGCAGACTTAAGAGCCTGGCGCCATTGGTGGTGGCACATTGGATCGCCTCCTGGATCGACAAACCGGCCTGTTTCAGAATGATTAACTCCTGGACAAGCCCCCTGCCATGATGAACACCGATGCTGCCGGCGTCTGTTCCAGCTGCAATGGAAACCCCCAGCTCCTTTGCTGCAGCGATTTGTTCCATCTGGTGCGCCAGATTCCGGCGAGCCACATCCGGGTTTTCCCCGACCCGCTCCCAATGAACACAATAGGCTTTCATGGTTGCGGCCGTCGGAATCCAGAAAATGTCTTTTTCGGCCATTTTCTTTAAATTTTCCTTTCCCATGAAAAACCCATGCTCAATTGAGCGACACCCCGCTGAAACTGCAATTTCAACCGGAATTTTTCCGTTGGCATGGACCATGACAGAAAGTCCTTTAAGACGCGCGGCTTTGACAGCTGCCTTCATTTCCGCAAGGGTGAATTGAGGCGACGTGTGATACCCGAACTTCACCAGGCTGTTCAGTCCGGAATTTACGATTTTAACATGGTCGACTTTTGCATCTTCTCCGGCAATGGCGTCTGCAAGGAGGCCATCGGCAGCAGGCGCCCGGCCTATCAGCTTGCCGTAGCGGCCCGGACGATGCCAGGCCCTGCCGGCCACCTGAAGCTGAAAGGGAGTTTTGTCCGTATATAGACATTCCTCTTTGAAACGCAGCGCATGGGCGTGGTGGTCCCCGCCGTCTCTGACTGCCGTAACACCTGAAAACAGATGGGCCGCGATATGACGGGCAATTACTTTTTTTATTTCGCTGAAGGGGGCATGCAACTGGCGTGCACGAACCTTCAGATCCGATGTGCCCGACATAAAGAGATGGACATGGCTGTCCACCAGGCAGGGCAAAATGGTATCACCGGTCAGGTCCAGAACTTCCGCCCGCGCTTCACGGTTTGGTTCCGATGCGTCGATTGTCGCAATCATCCCGTTTTGAATACGAAGCCTTACATTTTCCTGAACGGTGCCGCCGCTGCCATCAATCAGCCAACCGGCGTAAATAGTCTTTACCTCTGTGGATTTTTGCGGACTGCTCATAGAATCCGATTAAAAAGCCTGTCGGTCCAAAAAGGATTTTACGGCTGCGGCATACCCCGGCGTTTTGCTGGAGTCACTGTGGTCGGCCCCTGGGGCAACATACAGTTCAGCGCCGTTTCCGGGAAAACAGTTTTGAAGTTCTAACGCATATCTTACCGGAAAGCGCTGATCTTTTTCGCCGTGAATGATCATCACGGGCGCTTTAATTTTTGGAGCCAGTCGTTTCGGACTGACTTTATCCAGACCGTTTTTGTACATCACATTCATCCAGAAGAGGATCATGGGGCCGAAGAAGGTCCCCATAAAATGATTATACCAGCGATACAGATTCAGCAGCGCCCCTTGGGTATCGGTATAACACCCTTCCAGAAAGAGGAGCCTGATTTTTTCAGGATTGCGCGAGGCCGCAATGATGGCGCCGGCCGCCCCGGCGGAATGGCCATACAGGATCACCGGTTCACCCACCCAGTTGAGTACCGCTTCAATATCCTCGGCAAACTTCATGGCATTCATAAACCGGCGCGGGCTGGAACGGCCGTGATCACGGGCGCTGTGAATGACCGTGGTAAACCCCCACCTGCCGAAATAGCGCGCCCTGGCCACCATTCGATCCCGGTTGCGGCTCCAGCCATGCGCAAATACCACAACAGCCGTGGCAGGGCTTTCCGGGTCAATGCGCCAGGTCTCCAGAAAACCGCCCCCAACCGTCGGAATCCGGGTATCTGTTAGCTTTCCCCAATCGGGCGGGTCCGACACCGGTTTTCTGGGAACCTGGTGAACGATATAGGTCAACCAGATCGTTAAAACCAAATAGACAATCAATAAACCGGCAAGAATATAGATCAGCGTCATTTCGCCGTCACAACCGTCTTCAATTCAATGCTCAGATTTTATCAGCGCCCGCCGCAGCACATCCAGTGCGCTTGCTGCAAAGACCTCTTTGTTTCTCAAACGGTGGCCAAACGGAAAATAGTAGCGATGGCCTGTGAGCACATCGGGTGTCGCCAGGCCGATGCAGACCGTCCCCACCGGTTTTTCTGCGGTTCCGCCGTCCGGTCCGGCAATGCCGCTGGTGGCAAGACCATAAGTCGACCCGGCTATCCGTCGGGCGCCCGCCGCCATTTCTTTGACCGTCTCTGCACTGACGGCGCCATATTGTTTTAACGTATCCGGAGATACAGCCAGGATTTTCGTTTTGGCACTATTTGAATAGGTCACGCCTGAAAACAGAAAGTAGTCCGAGCTTCCCGGAACATTTGTCAGCCAGTCTGATATCAACCCGCCGGTACAACTTTCAGCAATTGCCACGGTAGCACCCTGTTGTTTCAAAAGACGGCCAACCACTGTTTCGATGGACCTGCCGTCAACACAAAGTACTTTTTCCCCCAGCTGCGCCGTCACCCAGTTTGTGGCCGCCTGCAGCGTCGCTGCAAGGAATCGCTCATCCTGACCGCGCACATAGAGCTTGACATGAATTTCCGGAAACTTGACCCGAAACCCCAGCTTCACCCCGGGGAACATTGCTTCATATCCTGTCAAACGCTCACCGGTGGCCGATTCGGTCAACCCGAACGTCGTTATGGTTCGTGAAAGGGCGGTTGCCTTGTCTTTGCCCTGAATAGTTTCCAACCGCGGCAGGACAATCTCAGACAGCATCCGTCGCATCTCAGCAGGAACTCCGGGAAGGAAGAAAAAGAAACATCGATCAATTTGACAGCAGAATCCCGGGGCTGTTCCAACCGGATTCATGAGGGGTTCGGCGCCTGCCGGAAAGAACGCCTGCTTTTCATTGGAACTGCTCATCGTCTGCCGGCGCGATCTAAAGTACGATCTGACGGCATCGAGGGCTGCAGGATTCAGCACCAGTTCAACCCCGGAGGCCTGAGCAGCGGCGGCAGCGGTCAAATCGTCAACCGTGGGTCCGAGACCGCCGGTAACCACAGCAGTTTGCGCACGACGGCCGATTTCTTCTAAAACCGAAACCAGGGCCGCTATATCATCCCCTACGCAGGTATGCCGAACCACCTCTATTCCTGCCTGTTCCAGTTTTTGGGCAATATAAGCTGAATTGGTGTCCACGGTGGCACCCGACCGGATTTCTTCACCGGTTGAAAGTATTTCCGCAATCATGGCTGAATGAATACTCCAAATGTTATTTTAAATAATGGTTTTCTTTGTAAGCCCGTAATATTTAGAATATTTAGACTTGACAAATTCCCATGAACTTCATATGGTCACACTAATTTCAGGAGTAAAACTAATTGATTTCAATGACGAGCGCAAGCAGAAACAGCAAAAATACGTTTAAGGGCTGGTGGTGGTGGAGCCACAGGGATGGGTCTGCCGACGGAACCACTTCAGCCTGATTCAACACATAGGCAAACAATTTAAGGACCGTGGGCAGCCAACCCCACGGTCCTTTTTATTTGGACAAAGGGCCGTGGAAATCCACACGGCCCTTTGTCGCATCGAGGCCTTTGGAAAACGTTCTATTTCGTTCAAGTTCAAGGAAAGCGATAATTTTAACCACAAGAATACATATAGTATTTCGAGGATTAAAATTTGAGCATGACGCTGAAATTGGGCGAAAGAGGATGTTTTACAAAAGTCTCGTTACAGGAAAGGAACACCCATGCTGCTTTCACAATTCCCGGAACTGAGTGAATTTAAAAAACTGGCACAACAGTTTAATGTCATACCGGTATGTGTTGAAATTCTGGCGGATACGGAAACTCCGGTTTCACTGCTCAGAAAGGTACACCACAGTCACAGACCCGCTTTTCTTTTTGAAAGTGTTGAAGGCGGTGAACGCTGGGGACGGTACAGTTTTCTGAGCACTTCCATCCGCAGCCATGTGCGGGTATACGCCGATCAGGTTGAAATAGAGCAGGACGGTCAAAAACAACAAATCCCCCATGGGGGAAATCCGCTTTCGCTTTTAAGGACGCTGATGAGTCGATACCGGGCAGCGCAAGTGCCCGGCCTGCCCCGTTTCTGCGGAGGGCTGGTGGGGTATATGACCTATGAAATGGTATCCTTTTTTGAGGCGATCCCCAACCGGATGCCTCCTGAAAAGCCTATCGCCCATTTTATTATACCGGACGGCCTCCTGATTTTTGACAACATCCGTCACACCTTGCTTGCGGTGAGAATCTGTTTTTTAGATGAACAGTCAGAACCCGATAAGGTTTTTGGGGAAGCCCGGGAAAAAATCAACGCCTTCCTGGACAAAATGGAACACCATTCGCCGGAAAAACAAAATAATCCGAATCCGGCCGGATGTCATCTTGTGGCGCAGTGGGAAGATGATCGCTACCGTTCGCTGGTTCGCAAGGTAAAAGAATTCATTCTGGCGGGAGATGTCATCCAAACGGTCATCTCCCAGCCGTTTGGTTGCAGCCCGGCCCCTGACCTTTGGTCCCTATACCGCGCCCAGAGATTTATCAACCCTTCCCCCTATCTTTACTTTCTCCATCTGGACGATACCACCCTGATCGGTTCATCCCCGGAAACAATGGTTCGCCTGGAAAACGGCATCGCCACCCTTCGCCCCATTGCCGGGACCCGGCCCAGGGGCAAAACCGAGCAGGAAGACCGTTCGCTGGCGGACGAACTGCTCTCTGATGAAAAAGAACGGGCCGAACATCTCATGCTGGTGGACCTGGGCCGCAACGACCTGGG
>Ga0180009_10003459_pt1 | contig 17925 bp, 17 predicted proteins | sample OS_PC_MetaG_FD_123537 | JGI IMG/M metagenome (GOLD analysis project Ga0180009, IMG submission 123537) | Groundwater microbial communities from the Aspo Hard Rock Laboratory (HRL) deep subsurface site, Sweden - OS_PC_MetaG | ecosystem: Environmental > Aquatic > Deep subsurface > Groundwater... | reverse complement strand
TTAATTCTTATTTTTTCTTGCGCCCTTTACCCCGTTAGAAAAAGCCGGTGATTTCAATCGGTGGTATTGCCATTAAAGTTAGTTGTAGTTTAAAGCTAATATCAGCGCAAGACGCCAGAGACGATGTTTTCTAACAGGGTGTTTCTAACAGGGTTTACAATCAATACAAAGAATGTTAAAATAGCTGTGGCTATGAAGGATAAAAACCAGATGTTAACTTTTGAGCAGATAGACACGATAAAGGAAGTCGGGAATATTTGTGTGGGCAACTCAACCGGAATCCTTTCTCAATTATTAGGGAGTAAAGTAGAAATGTACCTGCCCGGCTTAGATATTTTGGCCCCCAAGCAGATGGCCGAATATATAAAAGAGAAGGGGAAGTTGGTATACGGGGTAAATGCTCAAATTGCTTCTCATCTGCAAGGGGCGATATTTTTGCTTTTTCCGGAAGGTGATTCGTTGAAGATTATCGATAAATTTATTGCGGGGGTTAATACCGAAGGGCTTAATCATACTCAATTTGGAATATCGATTATCAAGGAAATAGGCGGGATTGCTTTGTTTTCTTATATTAATACGCTGAGCTCTTTGATTAAAAAGCTGATTCTTTCCTCCGTACCTAATTTTTTGAGCGGCACTGTAAATGAGCTGCTGCAACTTGTATTAAGGGAATACGAACACTGGGGAAATGTTTGCGTGGTCCATACCGCTTTTCGTGAAATAGGGATGGGGGTCGAAGGCAGTTTTTATCTAATTTTAAATAAGAAAAGTGCGGATTTAATTTTAAAGGCCCTTAAATAATTCCCGCTAAATAAACTTATTTTTTTACTAAATTCAGTAAAGTTCCTCATCTTAAATGGCAGGATTTTAAATATATGGAGTTCTTATCTATTTTTGGTAAAATTATGTTGGTAATGTGTGAAATCTTTATCATTGCTCTGTGCGGATTTATTGTGTTTAAGTTTAAGCTGCTTAGTGAAGATAATATACAGGGATTGAGCAAGCTGACAATCAACCTGTTTTTGCCTTGTCTTATTTTTGACCGGCTTATAAAAGGGTTTCGATTTGACGGTTCTTGGCAATGGCTGATTTATCCTGTGTTAGGGATTGTGGTTTCTCTGATGGGGGTAGCGCTTGCCCGGATTGTTCTGGCCTTCGATAAGCAGATACAAAATAAAAATGAATTTATCGGACTTATTGCTTTTCAGAATTGCGGCTATTTACCTTTAATGCTGGTTTGGCGAATTTTTCCTGCCCAGGTAGCAGATAATTTATTTATTAACATCTTTTTATTTATGCTGGGATTCAATCTTATTTTTTGGAGCTATGGGATAAGATTGTTGACTCCGCAAAAAGAGAAACAGCCTAAATTTAAAAGGATAATGAATGCCCCGTTATTATCCCTGATATTAAGTTTGGTTCTTGTAGCTACAAATCTCCATAAGCTGTTACCTGGTATGGTGACCAGGTCAGTGACATTAATTGGCGGGTGTACTTTACCTATAGCCCTTATTATAGTGGGGGCAGTATTGGCGATATCTTTGGAACAATTAGCTGGGATAAAAAAGTTTCTGTTACAGGTTATTTTGGGGAAGATGATTATCATGCCGGGCATGGTTTTTTTATTGCTGCATCTATTGCAGCTGCCACCACTTATGGCGCTGGTAATTCTGATTGAAAGCGCCATGCCATCGGCGATAACTTTAAGTGTTATAACGCACGAGCAGAAGGCCGGATATAAAATCGTAAATCAGGGGGTATTGTTGACGCATTTGGCGGGGTTAGCCACCATCCCTTTTTTTATGAGCTTATCTATTTTGCTTGCCAGGTATTAGTTTTTACAGTTTTGTGTTTATCTTTTAATCTAGCACTATCTCTATCGTGGTGTGGGAATTTTTTGGCAAGTTAAGAAGGTGTTTCCGTTCGATTTGAATCTGTTTGGGTGAGATTTTAGTAAAGGGTATCCGGTTGGGCTTAATGGTTATTTTTGTAATAGCGTATTTATTATAATCCAACTTGCGTGGATTTAACAAAATAATACTTATACGGCGTTCGGCAAAATAGCAAGATAAAGAGATAGTATCAGAATTGCTGAATTGTTCTTGTGTAAGTTTAGGGGCAATGACTAAATCTCCGAAATTACCTTTTATGCCAAAGACCTCACAAAGCATTGTCATTACATACCAGCTTGCTGATCCGGTAAGATACGAATACATGCCTTTGCCTTGGAGGTTGAAATATTCCGGCAGACAAGGATAGATTTTACTTACGTTTGTATTCATTGCTAAATTGAAAAGGCTTTTTAAAACAACAAACCCTTCTTTAATATACCCGCGTTGATATAAGGCATTGGCAAACATGACACACATATGGCTGAAAATAGCTCCATTTTCCTTATCGCCGTAAGAAAAGGCAAATGCCCTGCCCAGGTCAAACTGCGGGGTTCTAAAATCAGTATTGAGCCGGAAGCCGCCTAGTTTTTTATCCTTGAGATATTTATTGGCGGCACGGAAAATTTGGATTGTCTGTTTTTTGGAGGAGATGCCGCTCATGATCGGAAAAACCTGTCCGGTAAGGGTCATCCTTATTTTTCCCTTTATCTTGCCCTCGACACGTTTTTCCTTATTATCATAATAACCGTTAAAAAATCCCGTATGTTTATCAATGGTCACCCATTCTTTTTTACGCACATGTTCGAATATCCATTGCCATTTTAACGAGAGATCTTTAATTAATTCATTTATGTTAACGGGTACTTTTTTCCCGCTAATCCGGAATTTTACCGCATTAAAATAACGTTGTAAAAGGGCCTGCTTTTTTTTAACATCATTGTAATTTACAGGATGCCGATGGAGATTGTCGATTAAAATAAGAAGCTCTTTAGCCAGGAGTATGTTTTTCTTCTTATGCTGCTTTTTTAATTCAAGTAAAAGCATCGTGATATCAAACAAATTGTGTGCATAAAAGCAGGTAAAGGCGACACTTTCGCCCTTTTCACTAGCCATATCTAATCCGTCATTCCAATCGGCGCCTTCAAGCTTTATATTATTATGCCGACCTACGTTGAAAAATGCCACAAGATGCTGAACTAATATATGTTCTAATATGGTGCCTCGATAAATACGACCGGTTTTGGTATGGAGATGTTTTGAATATTTGTAGCGGGGATTCCAGTTATGGTCGGTTTCTTTGGCCCGCGAGATTTGTTGATCATAGAAATATGACTGATTCTCAAATAAGATATTTAAATCACCGGTCTGATGGATATAATGTTGAAGCGTAAAGTACGGCCAAACGCCATGATCCATCCAGACCCGGCTTAGTTTGTTTCGATCCGCAATAAAATAGCCAGCTTTTTTAGTGATAATTGTGGCGTTAGTTCCGTCAATTCTTACGCCCGAGAAATTATCGGCTAATATTTCACGCATCTGTTTAGGATGGATAAACATAAGAGTCAGACAATCTTGCCAAAGATCTCGCCAGCCTTTACCGCCACGGCCATAGTCGAAATCAGGCAAGAATGAACAACCGAATATTTTTCTTAAGATTGGTTGCAGGGTGACCCAGCGCAGCCAATTATCAAAGTTCTTGTCAGAGGTAAAAAAACTAATCGTATCTAGGCGCTTTTTCCAATAGTCGATATTCTCGCCGAGGGCAGATTCAGCTTTTTCTTTATTGTTGAATTTTTTGAATATTTTGTTAATTTGAGATTTTTTTTGGGTGATGCCCAGCATAAAAATATATACGACCGATTCATCTGGGATTAAAGTTTTAGTTCGAAAACGTAAAGCCCCGATAGCCTCTTTACCCTGGTGTAGTTTATCGATTTTTTTTATCGGAGGCAGGTTCTCTAAAACTGCTTGGGGGGTATCGAAACAGCCGCCTTCGCCGATAAATGATTCGATTGTCGGGAAGTAACCTTCTGGGTTGGATCCATCTTCTTCTGCCCCCAGAACAAAATAGGTAAAGTGATTAATGCGATGGCCTCTTTCGTCAAAAGACATCACGGGTTTTACGGCCAAACCATTCTTTAGTAACTTTATTCTGTTTAGAAGGCTTGTGCAATGTCGATGGTCACGTAGATTATCGGCGGAACGACCAAAAATTGGGATAGCTGAAGTAGGGGTGAAACTGATTGTTTTTGCCGAAATATTAGTTATCTTTACACTCATGATTTCTACGTCTTCTTCACTGGCCGGAATAAAATTTACCACTTCCGCAGAAAGGCCAAGTTTTTTATTTACCCTTTTGATTTTATGCCAGAGGATCCCGGCGTTCAGAACGAATTTTTCGTCTTTCTGTTTATAACGCGGGTTTCCTGTAATGGACCATACTTTGGCTTGGTCGATATAGATCCAGAAATTTCGGCTTAATTTGATGTTATAGAAGTCCTCGCTGGTAACCGGATGCATCAAGAAGTGGTTTTGGCTTAGTTTAATATCACCTTTTAAGTTCGGAGTGATGCTGGAGATGAATTCTGACTCATTGGCCAGGGGGAAATAGAGGCGATTTATTTTTTCGGCATTAGGGAATATGAAATCGCCGTTTCTATTTAAGAATTTCCAGAGTTCCTTTTTCATGATTTTTTAAATTTATGGTCTAATTGCTTAATTAAATAATCCACATAGAACATAAAAGTTGAATTCGAAACTCTAGTATAAAGTAAAATGCAACTTTTTTCAAGGAAAAAACTTGATTTATTAGATAAATTACGAGTTTTCCGGCATATTTCAGGCAAAATAGAGAAATCTTTCTTAAGTGCTTATAATGTTTATAGATATAAGGTAATTTTAGGTCTGATTGACACTAATAGTTTTCTGTGCTAAAATCTCCTTTACTGACTATAAGGTAGATTGTTATAGTGGCAAGCAATACTAATTAAGTTTATTTACACGAGAGGCTAAACAGACTGTGAAAATACTTATTACGGGTGGTCTGGGATTTATTGGGAGTAATTTTATTCGTTATATCATCAAAAAATATCCCAAGATACAGATTGTTAATCTCGATAAACAAACCTACGCCTCTTGCCAGGCCAATCTCAAGGATATAGGCCAAGATCGACGTTACCATTATATAAAAGGCGATATATGTAACCGGAAAACAGTGGAAATAGCAATGCGTGGATGCAGTGTCGTTATTAATTTTGCAGCGGAAACTCACGTAGATAGGTCAATACAGGATGCCGGTGCATTCCTGAAAACTAATGTTTTTGGGGTTTATGTCCTTTTAGAAGTTGCCCGCTTATATAAGGTCAGCCGCTTTATCCAAATCAGCACAGACGAAGTATATGGTTCGAGGCTTAAGGGGTCATTTAAAGAAGATGATGGCTTAGCGCCCAATAGCCCCTATTCATCCAGTAAGGCTGCGGCTGATTTACTCGTGCGATCTTATGTTAAAACCTACAAAATGCCCCTGGTTATTACCCGGACAAGTAATAACTTTGGCCCTTACCAGTTTCCGGAAAAAGTAATACCGCTTTTTATCACCCATCTTTTAGAGGGTAAAAAGGTTCCTTTATACGGTGATGGAAAAAATGTACGCGATTGGATATATGTCTTAGATAATTGTCGGGGGATAGATTTGGTATCAAATAAGGGGAAAATCGGCCAAATTTACAATATTGCATCTGGTTTTGAGATGTCCAATATTGAGTTGACGGAGTATATCTTAAAAATCTTGGGTAAATCCAAGACACAAATTAAATATGTAAAAGATAGACCCGGGCATGATCGCAGATATAGTTTAGATACTACCAAAATCCGTGCCCTGGGATTTAAACCGGCATTTGATTTTTTAAAATACATCACGCTTACAGCCCATTGGTACCAACAGAATCAAAAATGGTGGAAAAGATTAAAAAAAAGATATTGATTACAGGCTCAACTGGTATGCTGGGGCAAGATCTGATTAGCCAGCTTGGCTGCGATTATAAAATTGGGGCGGTAGATTTAAAAAGTCCACCGGGTGAAAGGGGTAATTTTTTTTGCATTGACATTTGCAATCAGCAACAAATAGAACAGGCTTTTTTAAAGTTTAAACCTTGGCTTGTAATCCATGCTGCAGCTTATACCGATGTCGATGGATGTCAAAGAAATCCAGATAAGGCAAGGCGTATAAATACAGAAGGCACGAAAAATATTGCCAGTTTATGTAAAAGACATAAAGTTAAACTTCTTTATATAAGTACCGATTATGTCTTTGATGGGAAAAAGGGCAGCCCTTATAAGGAAAATGATGCCGTCAATCCCCTGAATATATATGGGCATTCTAAATTACAAGGAGAAAAATTTATCCAAACTAATTTAGATGAATTTTTAATTGTCAGAACCAGCGGGCTTTTTGGATATTTTGGAAATAATTTTGTTGATACCATAATTAAAAAAGCTCAAGGCTCAGAACCGTTAAAAGTGGTAGATGATCAAATAAGCTCACCCACATATACGGTTAGTTTGTCTAGGGCTATTGACCGATTGATTAAGATAGTTTTTTTAAACCCAGGGCAAACCGAAAAATTGGGCATATACCATATTAGCAACCAGGGCAGTTGTAGTTGGCATGAATTTGCCAAAGCCATTATTAATCTTAAAAAGTTTAATATTGAGATTGTCCCCATAGATTCGTCGGTTATTAATCAACCAGCCGAAAGACCAAAACTATCTATTTTGGACAATTCTCGTTACGAACAAGCTGCCGATAATAAATTGTGCAGTTGGCAGGAAGCGTTAGAAAAATACTTGGCTTTGCGGGATATGAATTAGGCGCTTTAGGCGGGGAAACTAATTATTTTTATAGCCAGGAAGGGAGCAATGTACGGATGAATATTGTAATTACAGGGGGCGCTGGCTTTATCGGTTCGCATTTGTGCAGACGGCTGCTTGAGGAACGACATCATGTAATTTGCGTGGATAATTTAATTACCGGTAATATAGATAACATAAAACCCTTCATGAAAAACAAGAAGTTTTGTTTTAAGAGGCACGATGTAAGTAAGCATATTAATATCAAAGGACGCATTGATTACATATTGCATTTTGCTTCTCCGGCCAGCCCAGTCGATTATCTTAATTTTCCTATTCAGACGCTTAAAGTAGGTAGCCTCGGGACCCATAACGCCTTAGGATTGGCGAAGATAAAAAAAGCAAAGTTTTTACTTGCCTCTACCAGCGAAGTCTACGGAGATCCGCTCGTCCATCCCCAGAAAGAAGATTACTGGGGCAATGTAAATCCCATTGGCCCCCGCGGTGTTTATGATGAGGCAAAGAGATTTGCCGAATCAATAACGCTTGCTTATCATCGCGTGCATAAAATTGATACGAAAATTGTACGTATATTTAATGTCTATGGCCCGGCCATGCGTAAACATGATGGTCGAGCGATTCCCAGTTTTATCTCTCAGGCACTTTGCGATGAGCCATTGACCATATATGGAGACGGCTTGCAAACGCGATCTTTTTGTTATGTGGATGATTTGGTAGAAGGCATTTTGCGGTTAATGAAGTCAAAATTAAACGTGCCGGTTAATCTTGGCAATCCAAAAGAAATGTCACTTTTGGATCTAGGAAAAAAGATTATCGCCTTAACTAATTCCAAAAGTAAAATAGTGTTTGAGAGCCTTCCCATTGACGATCCTAAAAAAAGAAGGCCGAACATCAATCGAGCGAAAAAATATCTTAAATGGAAACCAAAAGTTCTATTGACAGCAGGCTTGAAAAAAACGGTCGAGTACTTTAAGACAACCCTATAGTTTATGCAATACAAAACGGAAAAAGAGCGATCATCAGGCGGAGTAATTTTTAAGAAGGAAAATGGTCAGTATAAGGTAATTCTGATTAGCCGAAAGAATGGTACGGTATGGTGTTTGCCCAAAGGTAAGGTAGAAAAGAACGAAAAGATTGAGCAAACAGCGCTGCGTGAGGTAAAAGAAGAGACAGGCCTAGAAGGTGAGATCCGGCATTACTTAAATGATGTTCATTACTGGTATATTGATAAAAAAAGAGGATTAAGATTAAATAAGACAGTGCATTTTTTTCTACTTGAATACAAAAGCGGTAATATTGACATGCATGATGATGAAGCAGACGCCGTAGAATGGTTTGATCTGGATACGGCTATCGAAAAAGACACCTATGAAACTGAGCAGAAGACTTTAAAAGAAGCAAAATTATTTCTAACCAATAAATAGACAGGAAAACATGAAATTTAGAGAGCTGGCAAAATACTTTGAGAGGCTAGAAGCAACGACTAAGCGCCTTGAAATGACAGAGATTCTAGCTGAGCTTTTCAAAAATCCTCAGATCAATAAAGATGAAGTTGATAAAATAATATATCTTTGCCAGGGGCAACTGCTTCCCGTTTTTAAGGATGTGGTATTCGGAATAAGTGAAAAAATACTTCATAAGGCCATTATCGACTCTAGCTCATACACATCAGAAAAGATTACAGATCTGTTTCAGAAACTAGGAGATTATGGTGAGGTTGCTCAAGAGTTATGTAAAGGCCATAAGCAATCGCAAGGTATTAATGATGTACATCAGAAACTTATGGATATTGCGCTTGCTTCCGGGGCAGGGGCTGTGACCAAAAAAGTAAGCTTATTATCTAGGCTAATCAAAGATCTTAGTTCAGTGGAAGCCAAGTATGCAATAAGAATAATATTAGGTAGATTAAGACTGGGGGTAGGAGACCCGACGGTTTTAGATAGTTTATCTTTGGCCAAACAGGGGGATAAGGCATTACGCCGGAAATTAGAACGTGCCTATAATCTTTGTTCTGATTTAGGACTTGTGGCTAAGATTTTATTTTCAAAAGGGATAAGGTATATCGACGAATTTAAAGTTATTGTAGGCTGCCCCATTCGGGTAGCACTAGCCGCGCGCCTTCCTAATCCTCAAGAGATTATAGACAAGATTGGGCCCTGTGCAGTAGAGGCGAAATATGATGGATTCCGCTGCCAGGTGCATAAAGATGGCCAACAGGTAAGAATATTTTCACGTAATTTAGAAGATACGACTCATATGTTTCCGGAAATAAAAGATGCGGTGGCTGAAAAAATAAAGCAAAAGAAGGTAGTTTTTGAAGGAGAGGCGCTGGCCTATGATACATCTACCGGTAAATGCCTGCCTTTTCAGGTTACCGTGCAAAGGAAAAGGAAGTATGATATTGAGCAGATGCAAAGACGTTTCCCGCTTAAACTTTTTGTTTTTGATATTCTATACACTGATTCAGACGGGGATTTAGCCCAAGTAACCTATAAAAAAAGAAGACAGATAATGTCACAAGTTATAAGCGATGGCCAGGTTTTACAAAAATCTCCGTTTAAAATTGTAAAAACAGCTGAGGAATTGACAAAAATTTTCGAAGATGCCCTGGCTGAGGGCCGGGAGGGCATTATAGCCAAAAGGCTGGAGGCTGGTTATCAAGCCGGAGGCCGGAATTTTAATTGGATTAAATTAAAACGAACTTATGAAGATAGATTAAGCGATACAATTGATTGTGTTATTGTCGGGTATTATTTTGGTAAAGGGCAAAGGGCTTCTTTCGGTATTGGGTCGCTTTTAGGTTGTGTTTATGATAAAAATAATAATCAATTTAAGACTGTGGCAAAGATTGGTTCAGGACTAAGTGAAGACCAGTTGATAAAATTAAAAAAAATTTTAGATAAAATTAAATTAAAAGAAAAACCAAAGAATGTCGATTCAGAACTCGAGCCTGATATCTGGGTAACTCCTAAATTTGTGGTTGAGGTTCAGGCCGATGAAATTACACGCAGTCCTGTGCATACCTGTGGAAAAATTAAAGATAAAAAAGCGGGCTTTGCCCTTAGATTCCCGCGGGCCGTAAATTTTATCCGTACGGATAAAGATGCCCAGGATGCAACATCCGTAGCGGAAGTTATTAATATGTTTAAATTGCAGGGGAGGAAAAGCTGACATGAAAAAAGAAGCTTTATTATGGAGAAAGGCAATGGGCAATAGTGTTAATTGTCTATTGTGCAAGAGAAAATGTGTTATTGACAGTGGCCATGTGGGATGGTGCGAGACGCGTTTAAATCAGTATGGGACGCTTTATACCCTTACTTACGGCAACGTAGCAGCGATGAGTGTTTCTCCTATTGAAAAGAAACCGATGTATCATTTTTTCCCCGGCACATTATGGTTTTCCCTCGGTGGAGTGGGATGTAATATGAGGTGTCACGGTTGCCAATCATGGGATCTATCACATTGTGATGTGAGAAAAAAGATAACACAGACTACATATATGAGCCCCGAAATGGTAGTCAAAAAAGCCAAGAAAAACGGGTGCCAAGGGATTGCCTTTACTTATAATGAACCGACGATGTGGTTTGAATATGTACTTGATGTTTTTAAATTGGCAAAAGAGCAAGGGCTTTCCACCTGCTATGTGACTAATGGATATATGTCGTCTGAAGCCTTGGAAATGATCGGCAAACATACCGATGGTTTTTGCTTGGATGTCAAAGGTGCATTCTTAGAAAGTTACACGCGCATTGCCGATATTGCTGATGTAAATGTTATATTTGGCAATGGAAGTGAAGCTAAACGCCGCTACGCTATGCATGTTGAGATAGTTACGAATTTGATCTCGGGATTTAATACAAATGAAAAAGAATTAAAGGAAATTGCTTCCTGGATTTTTGCCGAATTGGGCAAGGATACCCCGTGGCATCTGACGCGATTCTTTCCTTATGGGCAGCTCAAAGAAATAGCGCCGACCCCGATTAGCGCGCTTGAAACTACACGAAAAATGGCCTTGGATGAGGGAATCCTTTATGTATACATTGGCAATGTCACCGGACATGCCGCGATTCATACCTATTGCCAAAACTGTAAGAAAGTTGTGATTAGAAGAAAGGAATATGACGAGATAGAGAATCGGTTAGTGGAAGGACGTTGCCCTCATTGTAATGCATTAATCTTTGGCCGATTTGCATTTTAATATAATGCTCGGAAGAGAAGGCCAAAGAGAAGCTTTTCATTGGGGCAGGTGAGTACAGTTACAAATACTGGCAAGATTATTTTCATCCTGTCTAGATATCTCAAAACCAATAGCTTGAATCTTATGCACAGCATTTTAACGCAGCCGAGTTAAATGTTACGTTTTATCACTTGCCGCAAAAGTCCGTTTTTTTAACTGGTAAAAAATAACTTCAAGATATTTATTCGTGATAACGAAAGAAAGCGACAAAGAAGATAAGTTATTTCTCGAGATATTTAAACATCTCTATAAGTTTTACGGGCCTCAATATTGGTGGCCGGCAAAAACAAAACTGGAGGTGATAATCGGGGCGATTCTTACCCAAAGCACAGCTTGGTCGAATGCAGAAAAAGCGATAAAGAACTTAAAAAAATATAATCTGATTTCCGCTGATAAACTTTACAAGATTAAGGTTGATAAATTAGCGCAATTAATAAAGCCTTCCGGTTATTATAATATAAAGGCTGTACGCGTTAAAAATTTTATTAATTTTTTATTTAACCAATATCAAGGCTCTTTACATAAAATGTTTAGGGACAAAGATGGTGTTTTACGGGATAGCTTGCTGTCGATCAAGGGGTTGGGGCAAGAGACAGCGGATAGTATCTTGCTTTATGCCGCAAGCAGGCCGATATTCGTTGTAGATGCATATACAAAACGGATTTTTTCAAGGCATCATCTTATAAATACGAATGATTCTTATCAAGATATTCAGAGCAAATTTATGGGGCATCTTAAACATGACCAATATTTATTCGGTGAATACCATGCATTAATTGTAGAATTGGGTAAAAACGCATGTCGTAAAAAGCCGAACTGTGACAGATGTCCTTTAATTAATATACTAGGAAGGCCGGATGCGGCAAATACATAAATGCGATGGCTGCAGTAAACATATAAAGAAAAGACAAGGATATCGTCTGCGGATTGAATTATTTGCTTGCGAAGAAGTTGTCTTAGACCAGGAGGATTTGCAGCAGGATCATCACAAGGCAATACAGGAGCTTTGCGAGCAACTTAAAAATGCCGATCCGAAAAAGCTTGAAGAGGATATATATGTTTCATATAATTTAAATCTATGCAAGAGATGCCGGGATACATTTTCAGAGAGGATAAAATGTAAGGAGTTTATTTAATGCGGATATTATTGACTAACGATGATGGCATAAAGGCCGCCGGACTTTACGAGTTATATAAGAAGCTATATAAGAAGTTTAAAGTTGTTGTCTGTGCACCTCATACACAAAAAAGCGCAATTGGACATGCCATAACATTAAATAAGCCTCTGCGCATGAAGAAGGTCTATAGAGATAACAAATTTTTTGGCTACGCAGTGAATGGAACCCCGGCTGATTGTGTAAAGATTGCTGTGCGGTCTATTTTTAAATCCAGACCCCAGTTGGTTATCTCCGGCATAAATCATGGCCCAAATCTTGGTTCGGACATCATGTATTCTGGTACCGTATCCGCAGCTTGTGAAGGCACAATCTTAGGCATTCCATCGATGGCCATATCCTTGGCCACATATAAAAATGACAGTTTTAAATTTGCTGTTGATTTTGCCTATAACATGGCGAAGTTACTAGAAAAAACAGGGCTTCCGGACGGGATCCTTTTAAATATTAATATCCCGGCAATTGCAAAAAGTAGGATACGGGGGGTAGTGATTACTAAACAAGGCCGTTCTTTATATAAAGAAAATTTTATAAAACGTAGCGATTCGCGGGGTGAAACTTGTTACTGGTTAGAAGGTAAGGTAAAATGGCTTAAAAAGCAAAGGGGTTCTGATATCAAGGCTATCGAAGATAAGCATATTTCAATTACCCCATTGCAATTTGATTTGACGGCATACAAATTTATTCCAAAGTTAAAAAAAGTGGAGTTTAGGTTGAATGAAGTCATCAGAAAATTTTGTTAACATTTTGAAAAAAATCTGCCAGGAAGATACCCGTTATAAGGCCGATGCCTATTATTTTGTGCTGGCGGCCTTGAATTCCACCATAGAAAAATTAAAAAGAAAAGGGCACGTGACCGGACAGGAATTATTGGAAGGGATCCGGGCCTATGGGATGCAGGAATATGGAAGGATGGCACGTACCGTGCTTGAACATTGGGGTGTTAAAAAAACAGAAGACTTTGGACACATTGTTTTTAATCTGGTCAAGGAGAAATTACTGGGAAAAACCGAGACAGATAAGCTTGATGATTTTATAAATGTTTATGATTTTAAACAGGTTTTTGAAGATGATTACAGTTATTAGTAAAAAAACCAGACCTCCTTAGTATCTTTATGAAGCGTTGAAAAATAAATATAGTTATGGTATACTTAGACTATAGCCGATAAAGGCAAACCCATTGAAAAGTGGGGACGTCCTGTGCGTTGTGATTTTTATCGGTCACGACGCAAGGAACCCGAGGAAAAGATGTTTTTTCGGGGCAATGTCACAGGCCTAAGGTGTTTATAATAATTGCAGCTGTATAATGAAAGTCTCCAGAGTTACCCACTGGAGAAGAAGTCACAACTTCAATAGCTGCAAGGGGTAATTAATACTATGGCGGCTGGATTGCCGAAGGAATTCGACCCCCTTTATCGGCTCCTTTTTATATCCCAGCCCATTTTCAATTCCAGCCGTTATTAATAGAGATACAAATTTCTAAAGGCCGGCTTATTTTGCAGTATTTTATATTGTATGTTATAATCTAAGCGGTATGAACAGATCAAAATCTTTTTCACTTATAGAACTTTTAGTTGTTCTGACGATTGTAAGCTTAGTAATCGGGTTAACCACTGCGTACATATTTAACTTTCGTAAAGGAAGTGTGTTAAGCCTGTCTGCTCAAGAAATTGCAGCTACTTTCAATCAGGCGCGTAGTCTGAGCATTACGAAGCAGGCCGAATATAAAGTGGTGTTTGACAACATAAACAATGAATATGTTGTCCAAGATCCTACAAATTCTAATATCGATTCAGGACATAATATTGGCAGTGGTATTATTATAGATTTAATAAACTTTACTGCCAACACAGTAACTTTTAAGCCTACAGGTAGCGCAAACGGTGGAAGGATTATTCTTAAAGATAACCGCGGCAAATACTATACAATCAAAGTCCTCAATGTTACGGGCCGGATAAAAATTTTGAATTATCAGGAACTTCCTTAGTGGCTAAAAAGATTCTTCTGGTTAATCCCTGGATTTGCGATTTAGCGGCTTACGATTTATGGATGTTTCCGCTTGGTCTTTTGAATATTGCTCAACATCTTCAGTATGACCAAAGAATTAAACTTTATTTTTTGGACTTCTTAGATCGCAGTGAATATGCATCGCTAAAAATAAAGAAAGACCATTCTCAAACCTCGTCTTATGGCACGGGCAATTTTTTTAAGCAGGAGATACCAAGGCCGGCATCTCTTACTAAGGTACCGCGTCCCTTTTTCCGTTACGGAATACCAAAGTCAATTATTGAGCGAAAACTTAAAAATATAAAACCAGACCTTATCCTGCTTACCTCGGGTATGACCTATTGGTATTTAGGTGTTCTGGCCACAGTTGAATTACTACGCAAGAATTTTAAGGACTGTCCGATAATATTAGGAGGTATCTATGCAAGTTTAGCACCGGAACACGCCAAAGAAAATATACATACAGATTATGTGTTTGCCGGCAATGATATTAAAGAAGTTTTACGGTGCATAAGTCAGTACCTGGGATTCAAGTTGGAGGCCCGATATGATGCGTACCATCGCCCGGCTATAGAATTGCTTAGGCAGAAGACCGTTCTTCCTATTTCCGGCAGCCGGGGATGTCCCTTTCGTTGTGTCTATTGTGCCTCGAGATTATTGCAGCGCCGCTTTGAACAAAATGATCCACAGCAGATTTTAGGGTATATCCAATATTGTATTGAAAAATTAAAAACAACGGATCTTGTTTTTTATGATGACGCTTTATTGGTAAACGCAGATAATTTTATAAAACCGATTTTAAGAAGCGTTATAGGTAAGAAATGGAAAGTGCGTTTCCATACGCCCAATGGTTTGCATGCTAAGTTTATCGATGAAGAACTAGCTATTCTTATGTACCGGAGTAATTTTAAAACGGTTCGGCTTTCGTTGGAGTCAACACTTAATTCAATACAAGATAAAAGTAACAAAAAAGTAACGAATCGGCAGCTGAAAGATGCTGTAAAATTATTAGGTAAGGCTGGTTTTAAAAAACAGGACGTGGGTATTTATACCATGCTGGGGTTTCCCGATCAGACAGAACAGGATGTGCAACGTGATATGGAATTTGTCTATGGATTAGGAGCGCAGATTCAATTGGCCAGTTATTCTTTAGTCCCGGGTACAGACCAGTGGCATGAATTTACAAAAAAAGGTATTCTTAATAAGAACACCGATCTTTTGGAATTGAGCCATACCGCATTCCCGCTAATTTTTAGTAAATTTAATACCCATACGATAAGAAGGCTCAGGCAGCGCGCAAGCGAGTTAAATAAACTTAAAACTCCTGCCCTTTAATTTTAAAGAATACCGGACAAAATAAGCTTGTGATTTTATTCAGAAAGTTTATAATATTTAAGTTGATCGTATATTTTAAAAAAGTTAAATGAAGCCGCAACTTATGGAATAAAATGACATAAATTGTCCGGTTGAATTTAACCCAGCCCCTTTTGAAAATTAAGAATTTTGCTATACTAATGTTTAAAAAATTAATAGTTGTAGCTGTTTAGCAAATTAGAAAATAGGAATAAAGAAAAGGGGCTGGATTTAATTCGTACATATTATTTAGTTTTACCTTGTTCACTAAATGATGCACTCATTAAAAAAATAAAAACCTCTCAGCGTAAACGATTGAAAAATTTCTTAGAAATTTTTCTAATCACTTAAGAGGTAAATTCACGCAGATTACTTATGTCGCTGATGCTCCATAAGTAATGCGTTCATTTAAAGGAGACAGACATGATTAGTTTCGAAGAATTCAAAAAAATGGAACTTAAAGTTGCGACAATAAAAAAAGTAGAAGATCATCCTAATGCGGATAAGTTATATGTTATTACTATTGATTTAGGTGGTTTTTCCAAGCAGATTGTGGCCGGGATAAGGGCTGCCTATAGCAAAGAAGAATTGATTGGCAAGCAAATTGTTGTAGTTAATAATCTTGCCCCCGTAGTATTGCGTGGGGTAGAAAGTCAGGGGATGCTTTTGGCGGCTTCTGATGCAGATAAAATTGTTGTTTTAACCCCGGATAAGGAAGTAAGTCCTGGTAGCGGCATAAAGTAATGTTTCTGAAAAGCAGTTGTGTGCTATTTAAGTTATTGCTAACAAAAGAGTTATATGTTATGGCTTTATATTAAAGAAATTTAAAATACATTTGCAAATGTATTGACAGGGGAAATGTTTTGTGGTATACTTTCAAAACAGTTAAATTTCATAACACTATGTGACATTAAAAGTTATTAGCTATTTAAGAAGGAGGGAAGGAAAATTGAAGAATAAAATTGGTTTGCTGTTAGTTGTGTTTGTAGCAAGTATGCTGGCTTTACCGATAATGGCAAGGGCACAGCAAGATAATTTTGAGTTAGGCGAATTTGAACCATTCGCCGTATATGTGGATCGTTCCAGTCGCGAGAACCATTATATTGCCTCAGGCTGGATGGGCGATTATGGGGATATCAGGATTTCAGAAGGCCACAAGGAAAATCCCTATTCAGGGACAACCTGTATAAAGATTACTTATACGGCCGAAGGAAATCAAGGCGCTGGTTGGGCCGGTATGTATTGGCAGTGGCCGCCAAACAACTGGGGAGAAAGACAAGGCGGTTTTGATTTAACGGGAGCAACTAAGGTTACATTCTGGGCGCGGGGAGAAAATGGCGGTGAACAGATAATGGAGTTTAAGATCGGCGGTTTAACCGGGACATATTCTGACTCTGATTCAGCAACAATTGGGCCGATTGAGTTAACATCAGAATGGACGCAATATACAATTGACTTATCCGGCCTTGATCTGTCATACATAAGCGCAGGATTCTGTTGGGTGACTAATAATATGGCAGCTCCGGATGGCGTTGTGTTTTACTTGGATGATATAATATACGAATAATTAGATAAAGACAAAAAACTGATTTTTGAAAAGGGCAGGGTATTTTTAAACCTTGCCCTTTTTTAGTTACCGTAAGTTTTAGAGTGTATTTTCCGTTGTGTCTATTTTAGCACTATGCTATAATTTAAAATAAGGAAAATGAAGAATAGAGAATCCGGAATAGCCTTAGTATTAACCGTAGGGATTTTGGCCATTTTGGCCGTAGTTGCCGTGGGATTCAGTGTGTTTACACGTTTGGAGCTAAAAGCCACGGGGAATTACGCAAATCAGATAAAAGCAGAGCTTATTGCCGAAGCCGGTATTGCCCGGGCAATCCAGGAGTTGAAATACGGAACAGAAGGGGCTGGGCAAGACCCATATGATACTACCGCCGAAAACTGGTTTTATCAAGGGGATGCTTCTGGCAACGGGATTATTGTCGACCTTAAAGATGCTACGCATCCTTCCTTGGATAACTTAAACGGAGTATCAGCAGATGGCATTTCAGATACCTTCTCCGGCGGAAGTTTTAAGTTAAAAATAGTTGATTGTGCAAGTTTAATCAATATTAATGGGTTTAAGGCCTCTTCGACTAATCTGAGTAATATGCTAGAAGAGTTAGGCCTGACTTCGCAACAAGCTGCCGATCTTATCATCTATCGTGACACTAATCTGCCGGGAGGAGAATTCTCATCCCGGGAAGAAATAAAGCTGGTAAGTGGAGTTGGAGATGTGACGTATAATAATGTAAAGGATTATATCGGCTTATACGGCGATGAAGATTCAGGTGATTATACCTTAGATGGCAGTTTGGGGTTTCAAGCCGGCCATTCCGCAAAGGTGTTT
>Ga0180009_10003458_pt1 | contig 17925 bp, 26 predicted proteins | sample OS_PC_MetaG_FD_123537 | JGI IMG/M metagenome (GOLD analysis project Ga0180009, IMG submission 123537) | Groundwater microbial communities from the Aspo Hard Rock Laboratory (HRL) deep subsurface site, Sweden - OS_PC_MetaG | ecosystem: Environmental > Aquatic > Deep subsurface > Groundwater... | reverse complement strand
TTTTGGAATTGAACCTAATAAAGAAATTGTAAAGCAGTACGTTAGAGTCTACAGATCAAATCAAAGACAAGGAACTTCTTCTACGAAAACAAGAGCTGAAGTTTCAGGTGGTGGGAAAAAACCCTGGGCGCAAAAGCATACCGGAAGAGCAAGATCGGGATCAAACAGAAGCCCTATATGGGTTCATGGTGGTGTGGCTTTTGGTCCAAAGCCTAAAAGCTGGCGACTTGATCTTCCAAAGTCAGCTAATAAGCTGGCTATGAAATCAGCTTTATCTCAGAAAGCAACAGAAAAAAAGATTACTATTTTGGATAAAGTTAATTTCAAAAAACCAAGTACTAAAGAATTTGTAAAAGGACTTGAGAAGATAAAAATTGCAGGAAAAATACTTTTCGTCTGGAAAGATAAAGATGAGAATTTGGTAAGAAGCATCAGAAACATTCCAAGAATCGTTGTAGCTTTTTCTGGAAGTTTAAGTGCTTATGATGTTTTGGATGCAAAGAATATTATTTTTATGAAAAATGCAGTATTAAGTGTTGAGGAGAAACTTAAATGAAATTAGGTAAGGCAGTGTTAAAACCAATAGTAACCGAGAAAACCTATGCTTTGGCAAGTGAGGGAAAGTATGTTTTCAAGGTAACAATGCTTGCCACGAAAGGCTCTATATGTGAGGAGTTGAAAAGACTTTATGATGTAGAACCTGTGAGTATCAGTACAACTATAATGCCCGGAAAAAGCAAGAGAATAATGAAATCAAGACTCACATCCAAGCCCAAAAAATGGAAAAAAGCAATAGTTCAGCTGAAGAAAGGTCAAACAATAGATTTGTTTCCTAAAGAATAAATATGATTAAAACATATAAACCGACAAGTGAAGGACAGAGACAAAGAAAAACCTTGGTAAAGGATATTGCCGACGTCAGACCCGAAAAATCTCTGTCAAGGGGTCTGGTTGGTAATGCCGGGAGAAGCCACGGAGTTATTTCAAGCAGGCATAAACAAAGAGGTGCGAGAAAACTTTACAGAATAATTGATTTTAAAAGAGACAAACACAACATACCAGCAAACGTTGTAAACATACAAGATGATCCGAATAGGGGAGTAAACATTGCGCTTTTGGCTTATGCAGACGGAGAGAAAAGATACATTCCGGCACCGGAAGGTTTGAAGGCAGGGATGAAAGTAATATCAGGAGAGGATGTTGAAATATCAGTGGGGAACTCTCTTCCGCTGGCAAAGATTCCTCTTGGAGTTTCTATCCATAACATTGAAATAAATCCCAAAGCAGGGGGAATTCTTGTCAGAGGGGCCGGAAACCAGGCCCAAATTATTGCAAAAGAAGGCAATTATGTTAATGTGAAGCTTCCAAGCGGGGAGGTTAAGAGGATTATGGGAAGGTGTTTCGCGACAATTGGAGTTTTAGGAAATATTGACAAGAGAAATATTCAACTCGGAAAAGCCGGAAGAAACAGGCATTTAGGTGTAAGGCCCCTTGTAAGGGGAGTTGCAATGGCAGATCCGCACAGAGATCACCCCCACGCCGGAAAATATGGAAAATCAGGAATTGGTATGGCTTCTCCAATGAGTCCCTGGGGTAAGAAAACAAGAGGAGTAAAAACTAGAAAGAGAAGGAGAACTGATTATACAATTGTTAGCAGAAGGAAATCAAAAAAGAAAAGTTAAAAAAGGATAAATATGTCTAGATCACTAAAAAAAGGAATTTATACCGAAGAAAAATTAATGGAGAAAGTCAAAAAAGCTTTAGCAGCCGGCAAGAAAACTTCTATTAAGACATGGTCCAGAAGATCAACAATAGTCCCCGAGATGGTCGGATTTACATTTGAAGTTTACAACGGCAGAAAACATTTGCCGGTTTTTGTAACTGAAAGTATGGTTGGGCACAAACTTGGGGAATTTTCGCCTACAAGAACATTTAGGGCTCATTCTTCAAAGAAAGAGGCGGCATAATATGAAAGAAGGAACAGTCTCAGCAAAGCATATGGGAGCAAGAGTATCACCTAAAAAGGTTGCTCCTGTTATGGATTTGATAAGAGGAAAAAGTGTTGAAAAAGCAAAAGTAATACTGACTTTTGATACATCAAAACCCGCGAAAATGATTTTGAAAGTATTAAAATCAGCGGAAGCCAATGCCGTCAATAACAATAAAATGGATAAGAGCAAATTAGTTATCAAGGAATTATGGGTTGGCGCCGGAACAATGGCAAAAAGAATGACGCCGGGAGCAAAAGGAAGAGCCGATCCTATTTTGAAAAGAACGAGTCACATTTATATAAATCTACTGGAGGGTAAATAATGGGTCAGAAAATACATCCATTGGGGTTCAGACTTGGGATATCCAAAAACTGGTCATCCAGATGGTTTACATCAAAAAAAGATTATGGAACTCTTGCCCTTGAGGACAGGAAGATAAGAGAGATGTTAAAAGATAGGCTTTCTCTTGCCGGTATTAAGAGTATTGATATTGAAAGAACAGAAAATGAGATCAGCGTTTTGATAAAAGTATCAAAACCGGGAGTTGTTATTGGAAGAGGTGGAACCGGAGTTGAGGAAATTGAAAAAGAAATTAAAAAGATAACAAAAGGGAAAGTAAAAATTACGGCTGAGGGAGTAAAAACCCCTGAGATAGAAGCCCAGCTTGTTGCCGACTACATCTCAAGACAGTTAAAAAGAAGGGTTCCTTACAGGAGAGTTGTAAACTTTGCACTTCGCTCCGCGATGGAAAAGGGTGCTAAAGGAATAAAGATAAGGTTAGGGGGAGTTTTAAGCGGAAGCAATACGATTTCAAGAAGAGAGACATTCAAAGAAGGCTCCGTTCCGGCTCAGACTTTAAGAGCCGATATTGATTATGCGCAGCTTGATTGTCAGATGCTTTTTGGAACAATTGGCGTAAAAGTTTGGATTTACAAGGGAGAGGTTGAAGTTAAATAAGGTGATCGTATGTTGATGATGCCAAGAAAAGTAAAATTCAGAAGACAGCAAAGGGGAAGTAATAGAGGGATTGCCGTTAGAGGCTCTGAAATTGCCTTTGGAGACTATGCCTTAAAAATTACTGATAGAGGTCTTTTATCTTCAAGACAGCTGGAGTCCGCAAGAAAAGCTATTATGCATGAAACGAAAAGAGGTGGAAAGCTTTGGATTAGAGTATTTCCGGATAAACCGATCGCCAAAAAAGCAAATGAAACAAGGATGGGAAGCGGAAAAGCCCCGACTGACCACTATGCAGCAGTTGCCAAACCCGGAAAGATTGTATTTGAACTTGCCGGGGTAACGCAGGAGGTAGCCAAAAGAGCTTTTTATAAAGCATCTGCGAAGCTTCCTTTGAAAACCAAATTTTTATCTAGGGAATAATATGGTAGACATAGCAGAATCAAGAAAAAAGACATTAGAGGATTTGAAAAAAGGATTGGAGAAGTTAAAAACAGATGCTCAAAAGGTTGTGTCAGGTATTATGCAGAAGAAAGAAAAAAATACTAGCAAAATAAGAGATTTTAAAAAAGATATTGCAAGAATGGAAATGTTAATTAGCGAAAAATTAAAGGAAGTTAAAGGAAAATAAAAATGAGTTCTAAAAAATTTAAAGGAAAAATAGTGTCGGCTAAGATGCAAAAAAGTGTTGTTGTGGCAGTTGAATTGCCAAGAAGACATCCTATCTACGACAAGATTGTTAAAAATACCCGAAGATTTAAAGCAAGAAATGAGATAGAAGCAGTGCTTGGAAACAATGTTTTGATCCAGGAATGCAAACCTTTTAGTAAGGATGTTACTTGGAAAGTTGTTGAAGTATTAGATTCAAAGGAGAAAGGTAAGTAAAAAATGTTACCTTTTGGTTCATACATTAAGGCAGCCGATAACTCAGGAGCGGTAAAGATGAAGATAATCGGTGTTCCCGGGTCAAATAAGAGAGCAGCCAGACTTGGAGATTTTGTCACCTGTGTTATTAGAGGCGCTTCATCAACCGGAGTGGTTAAGGATAGAACAGTTGTTAAGGCAATAGTTGTTAGAACCAAAAAAGAGGCTAGAAGAAAAGATGGAAGTTACATTAGATTTGATGATAACGCGGGAGTTGTTGTTGATAAGGACTTAAATATGGTCGGATCTCGAGTTTTTGGACCCGTTGCCAGAGAGATAAGAGACAAAGGATATTCAAAGATAGTGTCTTTGGCAAAGGAAGTTTTATAAATATGAAGATAAAAAAGGCGACAAAGTAAAAGTATTATCAGGGAAAGACAGAGGAAAGATAGCCACAGTTCTTAAAGTTATACCTTCTAAAGATAAAGTAGTGGTGGAGGGTGTAAATCTGGTAAAAAAGCATATTAAGCCCGGAACTGTAACTAAGGAAGGTGGCATCGTAAGCATAGAAAAACCTATTTATGTTTCGACAGTTATGTACTACAACGAAAAGGAAAAGAAATCAGAAAGAGTAGGTTATAAAAAGATTGATGGGAAAAAATTTAGAATTTCAAAAACCAGTGAAGAGATTTTAGACAAGAAAATTACTAAGAAATAAGTATGGAAAGACTTAAAGAAAAATATCTAAAAGAGATCGCACCAAAGCTTGTTAAGGAGTTTAAGCTTGGTAATGTTATGGAAGCTCCAACAATCCTGAAAGTGAGTGTTAACTCAGGTATTGGCCCTTTCAGGGAAAACAAAGAAGCGGTTGAGTTCTTTGCTGATGAACTTTCAAATATTAGTGGACAAAAAGCATTTGCCAGAAAAGCAAGAAAATCAGAAGCGGGTTTTAAGATCAAACAGGGTGATGTTGTGGGATTTGCCGTTACTTTAAGAGGAGATAGAATGTGGGCATTTATTGATAAACTTATAAATATTGCTTTTCCAAGAATCAGGGACTTTAGAGGGTTTAGCAACGACTCTTTCGATGGGGAAGGAAACTATTCCGTCGGCATAAGAGAACATGTTATATTCCCTGAAGTTAATCCTAACACCACAAAAGGTATAAGAAGTCTTCAGGTAACTATTGTTTTTAGTGAAAAAGATAAGGAGAAAAATCAGCAACTTCTTAAAGAATTAGGTTTTCCTTTTGCTGAAAGTGCAACAAAGGAAGAAAAATAAATATGGCAAAAGTAGCATTAATACAAAAACAGAAAAGAAAACAGAAATTCTCAACAAGGGAATATCATAGATGTCCAATCTGTGGTAGTCCAAGAGGGTATTTTAATAGATTTAAAATGTGCAGAAAGTGCTTTAGAGAAATGGCCCATAAGGGAGAACTTCCTGGGGTCAGAAAGGCAAGCTGGTAAAAATATGAGTATGGATAGAACGTCAAACATGTTAAGTTCCATAAAAAACGCTGCAATGGCAGGAAGAGATTTTATTGAAATACGACATTCAAAAGAGTGCGAATCTATTGCTAAAGTTCTTGAAGAAAAAGGATACCTTGAGGGAGTAAAGTCTTTTAAACAGGAAAATGGTGGTGGTAAGATGCTGCACGCCGGTCTTATAAAAGAGGAAGGTGTCGCAAAGCTTTCTCAAGTAAAAATAATTTCAAAACCCGGAAGAAGGATATACAAGAAATATGGAGGGCTAAGACCCGTGCTTCAGGGATTAGGAGTTATGGTTATATCAACATCAAGAGGAATCATGTCAGGTCAAGAGGCAAGAAAGAAAAAGCTAGGCGGGGAAGTTATTTGTGAGGTTTATTAAAAATGAGCAGAATAGGAAGAAAACTTATTGAAATACCACAGGGAGTTACCGTTGAGGTAAACGGAAGAGAGGTTGTTGTCAAAGGACCAAAAGGCCCTTTAACATGCAAGTTTGAACGTGAAATAGGAGTTAAGGTCGAGGAAAACAATGTCAAGGTTGAGGTTTTAGGCGAAACAAAAAGATCAACAGCCCTTTGGGGTTTAACCCGAGCCTTAATAGCAAATATGGTAAAGGGAGTTACGGAGGGATTTGAAAAGAAACTTGAGTTGGTCGGGGTGGGGTACAGAGCAAAGCAGGTTTCTCCTTCCGAGATAACCCTTACTGTTGGTTTTTCACACCAGGTAGATTTTAAAGCTCCCGAAGGAATTCAACTTACTTTAGTAGATAATACACACATTACCGTAACGGGAGCAGATAAACAGTTAGTAGGTATGGTGGCCGCAAATATTAGAAAAATAAGAAAACCTGAACCTTATAAAGGTAAAGGAATAAGATATGAGGGGGAGGTTGTGAGAAGAAAAGCAGGTAAGGCAGGAAAAGTTGGATCTGGAGCATAAAATATGTATCACGTGGTAGTAAGAAAAAGTAATAGAGATCAAAGAAAAGTAAGAATCAGGAAGAAAATACTGGGCTCTGCAGATATTCCGAGACTTTCAGTCTTTAGATCTAACAAGTATGATTCGGCTCAAATAATTGACGACAAAAAGGGAATGACAATTGCAAGCGCATCTACTATGTCACTTACCGCTAAGGGAAAAACAAAAACAGAAAAAGCATATGAGATAGGGAAGGAACTGGCTAAGAAAGCACTGGCGTTAAAAGTTAAGGGAGTAGTTTTTGACAGAAGTGGTTACAAATATCACGGAAGAGTTAAAGCTATAGCTGAGGGTGCAAGAGAAGGAGGATTAAAATTATGATGGGTAGAAGAAATCTAGGACAAAGATTCAATAGCCCAAAAGTTAGCGAATACGAGGAGAAGGTTATTGAGATAAAAAGAGTTTCCAAAAAGACAAAGGGAGGAAATACTGTTGGATTTACAGCTCTTGTTGTTTTGGGAAACAGAAATGGAAAAGTCGGGCACGGGTATGGGAAGGCAAAGAATGTTGCCGAAGCGATTCAGAAGGCATTAACAAGTGCTAAAAAGAAGATGATAAATATAAAATTGACCGGAAAAACAATAGCACATGATGTCGACGCAAAGCTTGGATCCGCAAAAGTTGCTTTAAGACCCGCATCAGAAGGATCCGGAATTATCGCCGGGGGGTCAGTAAGAGTTGTTGTTGAACTTGCAGGAATTAAGGATATATCAGCCAAGATGCTTGGCTCCAATAATAAACTGTCAAATGTAAGATGCACCATCAAAGCTTTAGAGAAATTAAAGAAATAATATGGATTTATCTAACTTAGAGAAACTAAAAACACAAAAAAAGATGAAGATAATAGGGAGAGGTAGAGGAACCGGTAAGGGCGGACACACCGTTGGAAGAGGACATAAAGGCCAGAATGCAAGAAAAGGCGGTTCAAAATTTTACCTTGGATTTGAAGGTGGTCAGGAGCCTTTGTACAAGAAAATGCCCGAAATAGGAGGATTTAAGAGTCATACTTTCAAGGAAACAGTTGCAGTAAATCTTGAAATTTTTTCTAAATTTAAAGATGGCGATGAGATAACACCCGAAACACTTTTGAAAAGCAAAATCCTCAAGGAGATTCCTTCAGGAGGGGTTAAAATACTATCAGACGGTGAGTTATCGAAGAAACTGACATTTAAGGGTTTCAAATTCTCAGCTAAAGCAAAAGAGAAAATTGAAAAATCCGGCTCAAAGATATAAATGCTTAAAGTACTTAAATTTCCTGAAATAAGGAAGAAAATACTTTTCACAATTGCGATTGTTGCAATATTTAGACTTTTGGCCCATATTCCCGTTCCCGGAGTAGATACATCAGCTATAAAAGGATTTCTTAGCTCAAACGTAATTTTTGGGTTTTTCGATCTTTTTAGTGGTGGTGGGTTCTCGAATTTTTCAATCGTTACTTTAGGCCTTGGACCATATATTAACGCTTCAATCATAATTCAGCTTCTTACAATGATGATTCCATCTCTAGAGGAGATGCGAAAAGAGGGTGAGTCCGGTCAGGAAAGAATTAACATGTACACAAAATTTCTTACTGTCCCCATGGCCTTGATTCAATCCTACGGAATTTACTTTTTATTGAGTAAACAAGGGATAATAAATACTCTAGCTCCTCTTGACTTGGTAGTGCTACTTTTAACTTTTATGGCAGGATCGTTGTTTCTTGTTTGGCTTGGAGATCTAGTTACGGAACATGGGGTGGGAAATGGGGTGTCACTTCTAATCTTTGTCTCTATAATAAGCAGTCTTCCATCATCAGCACTGGTTGCCGTAACGGGAATTTTTTCTTCCAATTGGCACAATACCGTACTGTTTGCCATCTTGTCTATATCAGTAATAATGGGTGTTGTATTGATAGATGAGGGGACTAGAAATGTTGTTTTGGAGTATGGCAGGCGCGGGGAGAGATCTCAAAAGGTAACAAACTACCTTCCAATAAAGATCAACCAGGCAGGAGTAATTCCAATTATATTTGCAGTTTCTATTGTCTCACTACCGGGGATGGTTGGTAGTCCTTTCATGGCATCAGACAACGCTCATCTTAGAGTGATTGGAGCTTTTTTAACGAACTATTTTCATTCAAACGCAGTTTTATATAATCTTTTATATTTTATGTTGGTAATAGCGTTCACGTTTTTTTATACATTTATACAATTCAACCCGGAAAAAGTAGCAGACGATATAAAAAAACGAGGTGGTTTTGTTCCGGGAGTTAGACCGGGTGCCTCGACCAAGGAATATTTAAGAAAGATAGTAACAAGAACAACACTCGCAGGATCAATATTTTTAGGGTTTATTGCAATCCTTCCTTTCTTTCTGCAGGTTTTTCTTGGAATGAAGACTTTGAGTATAGGTGGAACGAGTTTGCTTATTGCGGTATCCGTAGTTTTGGAAACAGTGAGAAAAGCGGAATCTTTAATGGTATCTAGAAGCTATGAAAAGTTCTTGGGTTAATATATCCTTTATATATGTTTGACAAAATAAAAGAATTAAACAGATTAAAGCAGACTCAAAGCAGAATTAAGAAACAAATGGAAGAAATATTCGCGACGAAGGAGAAGGGGAATGTCAGAATTGTGGTTAGGGGTGACAAAAAGATTCAGAAACTAGAAATTGATGGCGAGGATAAAAAAGACCTTAGAGAATTGATAAATGATGTTTTTGGAGAAGTAGATAAAAAAGTTGAGAAACAAATGAGAGGCCAGCTTAAAGATTTAGGGTTGCCGGATTTATGAAAATATTATTGATTGGTCCTCCTGCCAGCGGAAAGGGTACAGTAGGAGGAAAACTTAGTGAAAGACTAAATATTCCTCTAACATCAGTTGGAGAATTGTTAAGAGCCATTCCGGAAAACAACCCCCTAAAGGGAAAAATAGATAAGATTATGGAGAGGGGAGATCTGGTCCCACAAAGTATTATAGCGCAGCTTTTAAAAGAAGAGATTTCCAAAGAACTATCCAGCGGTGGTTTTATTTTTGATGGTTGGGGAAGAAGGAAAGAGGATTTAGACTATTTTGACCCGGGATTTGATAAGGTTATTCTTTTAGAAATATCACCTGAGACCGCTTTAAGAAGAATTGCTTCAAGAAGAACATGTGAAAAGTGCGGCGCAGTTTTTAATATAGAATACATACCACCCAAAAAAGAGGGGGTGTGTGATTTTTGCGGCGGAAAAGTAACTAAAAGAGAAGACGAGAGTGAGGAAACGACAAAAAAAAGACTGGGAATTTTTTACAACGAAACCAAAGAAACTATAGATTTTTACAAGAAAAATGGAAAGCTTTTGGAAATTAACGCTGAAGGAGCACCCGAGCAAGTTTTTAATCTAGTTCTTAAGGCTTTGGGTTTATAACTAGGCTTTTTGAAATACTCCCTTGTATTTATTGATGTTATAATTTTCCTAATGTCACTTAGTTTTATAAGAAACAAGCAAAAAGGTAATCCAAATGTAGTAAAGTATTGGAGAAAAAACCCAAAAGCAATTGAGAAATTCCAGTTTGTGTATAATTTTTTACCACATCCTGAAAACAAGAAAAGAGCTAACCTTATTTCAAACAAAGCGGTAGTTGTGTACTGTCTGATGATAATTTTAGCTACCGCAACAATAAGAATAACCCCTAAGTTTTTTCCGGGGGTTTTGGGGTATGCTTCCAATATAACAATCAAGGGCCTTTTGGACTACTCGAACAGTAAAAGGAGCGAGGCGGGTGTATCTAATCTGATATTAAACCCGAAACTAACTGAGGCGGCGCAGCAAAAGGCCAAAGATATGTTTGAAAAGGGTTATTGGGCGCATGTTGCTCCGGATGGGGCAGAGCCTTGGGATTTTATACTTGGTCAGAAATATGATTATATTTACGCCGGCGAGAACTTGGCGAAGAACTTTTCAAACTCAAAAGAAGTGGTTCAAGCCTGGTACAATTCCCCATCTCATAAAAGCAACCTTTTAAGTGCGAATTATGATGAGGTTGGTTTCGCAGTTGTAAACGGAGTTTTAAACGGTTACGAAACCACAATTGTTGTTCAAGTGTTTGGAAGACCCAGAGAACCTTCAATGCTTGCCAGTGTTAGTGACGAGAGTACCATACTAGAGCGGGAAAACAGCAGTTCCACCATTGAGCCGATAAGCGGCACAACTTCCGTACTAGTAAAAACAGTGGAAAAAGAGGTGTCAACTGTACCCACGGCTCAAACTGAACCTAAAATAGATGTGACGGTTGCAACTAAAAGTCTAAGTCTTATTTTTGGCGGATTTGTAAGCTCACTTCTTGCGGTTGATCTTTGGTACTCGAAGAAAAAAGGTATAAGTAAATTTAATGGGCAGACATTTGCGCACCTTGCTATTCTTTTAGTTGTTATGGTAAGTGTTTGGTTTGTTTTGCGCCCGGGGGTAATTATTTAAATGAGAAACATTAAAGAACACATCGTTGAATATTTGATACTTTTTGTTGCCATATTTGTTTTTCTTTTGCTATTTTTTATCTTCAGGTTTGACAAAAACTCTTTAGGGATAATTTCAGCGTTGGCTTCTGTTTTTTATATCCTTTGGGGTATAATTCATCATGTCCTAAGAGACAGACTCACTAAAAGCATATTTTTTGAATATGTTCTTTTTGGGTCTTTGGTCTTTCTACTTCTGTACACTGTCTTGAGTTTTTAAATTATGAAGATTGTAATTGTTATACCGACTTACAACGAGGCTAAAAACATTGGTCGTTTGATTGATGTTGTGGGGGAAGAGTTTAAGAAAATGCCACAGCACAGTTTCAGTGTTTTGGTAATTGATGACAGTTCCCCTGACGGGACAGCTAAGATAGTTGAGGAGAAATCCAAACAACTAAGCTTTGTCCATCTTTTAGTGAGAAAAGAAAAAAATGGTTTGGGGGTAGCTTATACGCATGGTTTTAAGTATGCTATGCAGGAACTTGGGGCCGATGTTTTGATAGAAATGGACGGGGATTTTCAGCACGATCCCAAAGATATTGTAAGATTGGTCGCAGAAATCGATAACGGCTACGATTATGTCATTGGCTCAAGATTTTGTAAGGGGGGTGGTATACCAAGGCAGTGGGAATTAAAGAGGAGACTTTTCAGTAAACTTGGGAATCTTGTTTCAAAGATCATTTTAGGAGTAAAAGGAGTAAATGACTTTACAACCGGGTATAAGGCTTCCAGAGTAAAAGGTTTTGTCGATACCATAGATTTGAACAACATTCTTTCCAAAGGTTTTGCTTACAAGATGGATCTTTTGTACAAAATGCATAAAGCCGGTGCCAAGATAAAAGAGATCCCTATTCAGTTCGGTTTGAGAGACGAGGGAAGTTCCAAGATGGAAAAAAACAACCTTTTGGATTCCTTAAAAGTCGTTTTATTGCTCCGATTAAAAGATAAAGACACGCAGAAATTCTTAAAATTTTGTGCCGTGGGGTTTGTTGGTTTGATAACAGATGCTGGTCTTGCCAATATTTTTAGAATCACAATACTAAGTTCAAAAAACGCGCCGCTACTGTCGGGATTTATCGCCATGATGGTAACTTTCCTACTTAATAATTTTTGGTCCTTCAACGAATTTAAAATAAAAGGTATTGGATCTAAGTTTTTGTATTTTATTGTTTATTGCGTATCTTCTTACGTCCCGATTGTCTTTAGAGCATATTTTGTTGGGTTTTGTGTAAATAAATTTGGAAACTCATTTATCGTTTTCAACATTGCATTTTTCATTGGAATTGTGGTCGGTCTTGTCTGGAATTTTCTGGTTTATAGTAAAATTATATGGAGGAAAAAATGATTGAATTTTCACTAGTAATTCCTGCATATAACGAGGAAGATAAAATAACCGCATCTTTAACTCAGATTATGAATTTTATGCGAGGTTTTAGTAGTTCTTTTGAGGTTTTGGTTATAGATGACGGAAGCAGTGACAGTACGGTACAAAAAGTTGAGGAATATAAAAAAGAAAACCCCGAAATTAAACTTTACAAAAATCCTCACAAAGGAAAGCCATTTGCTGTTTGGACCGGGATGATGGAAGCGGTTGGAGAGTACATCTATATGGCAGATGCCGATTTATCTGCATCCATTGAGGAGCTAAAAAAGTTATTTGTCTGGATGAAGGATCAGGATTTTGATTTAGTAATAGGTTCAAGAGAAGGTGTCGGTGCCAGAAGGATAGGGGAGCCTTTGTATAGGCACCTTATGGGAAGAGTTTTTAATTACTGGGTTCAGTTGATCGCTCTTCCGGGGATAAATGATAGTCAGTGTGGATTTAAGCTGTTTAAGAAAAAGGCCGCAAAAGATATCTTTGGAAAACTTCTTATATATGGTGGCGATAAAAAAGAATTGAAGTCAACATTTTTTGGAGCTTGGGATGTTGAGGTTTTGTTTTTAGCCAGAAAAATGGGGTATACTATCAAACAGGTTCCTGTGACATGGACATATGTTAAGACCAAGAAGTTTAACGTGATAACATCCTCAATCAAAATGGCATGGGATGTTTTTAAGGTCAGACTTAACGATTTAAGGGGGAAGTATAAGACTGCCAAACGCTCCGATAAGAATTCTAAGTAAAAATTTGGGGCATTATGTTTAAATTATGAAACTATGTGTGGTAGGTACAGGCTACGTCGGTTTGGTAGGCGCTGCCATTTTTTCTGATTGGGGCAATCAAGTTGTTGGCGTTGATATAGACGCTGAGAAAATTGAGCGAATAAAAAAAGGCGAAATGCCAATTTATGAACCGGGGCTTTCAGATCTTGTAGTGAAAAATATTTCCGCAAACAGATTGTCTTTCACCACATCTCTGGTTGATGGAATGAAAGAAGCCGAGGCAGTTTTTATTTGTGTAGGTACTCCCCAAAGTGAGACAGGAGATGCGGATCTTTCAGCAGTTTGGGAGGTTGCTAAACAAATTGGTGAAAACCTCTTCGGATACAAAGTAATCGTACTTAAAAGCACGGTCCCTGTAGGAACAAACGAGAAGATCAAAAATGTAATTAGAGAGAATATGAAAATGTCAGCAGAGTTTGATGTAGTTTCTAACCCCGAATTTTTAAGAGAGGGTTACTCGGTTGAGGATATGCAAAATCCAGATAGGACTGTTGTTGGTTCAGACTCAGAAAAAGCCTTGGGAATAATGAGAAGGCTTTATGAACACTTAGGCAAGCCTATTGTTGAATGCGATTTTAGGTCCTCTGAGATGATCAAGTACGCTTCAAACGCATTTCTCGCTTCAAAAATATCTTTTATTAACGAAATGGCTCAGATTTGTGAAAAATCTGGAGCCGATATTACTGTTGTAGCCAAAGGAATGGGACTTGATAGCAGAATTGGTCCGAAATTCCTAAACGCCGGTATAGGCTACGGCGGAAGCTGCTTTCCTAAAGATGTCGCCGCTTTGTACAAGACTTCATCTGATCAAGCCTATGACTTTAAGCTCTTAAGAGGTGTTATGGAGGTTAACGAAAGTCAAAAAGAACACTTTGTTAACAAGATAGTTAGATATTTTGACGGAGCTTTATCCGGGAAAACTTTCGGAGTTTTGGGACTTGCTTTCAAAAACAACACCGACGATATTAGAGATTCAGTTGGGGTAGAAATAGTGAAAATGTTAAGAGGTTTAGGAGCCTACCAGAAAGTATTTGATCCGCAAGCTATGTATAACGCAAAGAAAGTTTTGGGAGAGGTGAGTATTAAATACTGTTTAGATAAGTATGAGGCAATCGAAGGCACAGACGCCTTAATAATCTTGACCGAGTGGCAGGAGTTTACAACTTTAGATCTTGATAAAGTGAGAATGTCTCTCAAAAACCAGGTGATATTTGATGGGAGAATATTATTAGATAGAAAAAAGGTAGAAAGCGCCGGGTTTACATACTTCACAATAGGGAAGAAAACAAGCGGCACGGAGCTTTTGGATAGAAGACCCGCGGGGACTCCTGGTGTAATATTAAGGAATGGAAACTAATAAAAAAGTTTTGGTTTTTATTCCGGAATTTCCGGTTTTGACCGAAACTTTTATTGAAAGAGAACTTTCCAAATTGGTTGAAAGAAACAATGTTGACCTTGTTGTGTTTTCGCTAAAAAAGGGCACTGGACACTTATCCGAAAACTTAAGGACGAAGGTTTTATATCAAAGATTGGGATTTCCCGATATATTTGGAATACTAAAATACACTTTTTCTCATTTCGATAAGATTTCAAAGATTTATGGGGATTTGAAACCTGGTTCTCATAATAGGTTGTTTTTAATACTAAAATCTATCGGTTACTCTTTGAAATTTGCAATCCAAAAGCCAGATCTAATCCTTTCACACTTTTTGTCTGAGCCCTCAACAATAGCGATGATATCCTCCGAAATATTGGGGGTTCCTTTTGCGATCTCTGCGCATGCAAGAGATGTAACTGTAACTTATGAGTATGCTGAAAAAAAGGCAGGTGAGGCAAAATTTATTACAGTTTGCAACAAAAGCGCCTACTATTTTCTTTTAAATCTTCTTGGCGGCAATAATCCCGGGAATGTTTATTTAAATTATCACGGGGTTGATTCGGGAAGGGTGATGAGGGAGGCTTTGGGCGGTATCAAAAGGCCGGATAAGTATCTAATACTTTCTGTGGGAAGACTTACCGAGAAAAAAGGGTTTAGTTACCTTATTGACACCGCAAAAATATTAAAAGACAGAGGTTTAGATTTTGTTTGCTATATCGTTGGTTTCGGGCCCTTGTATCAGGATCTTAAGAGGCAGATTTCGGATTTGGATTTGGAAGAGCAAGTTAAAATTCTCGGAGAAAACAAAGGTTTATCAAACAGCGAGACCTTGGGACTCATGAAAGTTTCCGATGTTTTTGTTCTTTCAAGTATTCAGACAGCAGAAGGGGATGTTGACGGGATCGCAAATGTTTTGTTGGAAGCTGGAGCTTTAAGTCTTCCAATTGTTGCAACAGATGCTGGGAGTACTTGTGAGCTTATTTCTGATGGAGAAACAGGGTTAGTGGTTCCACAACGGCATCCAAATGCTATCGCCAATGCGGTCGAGATGCTTTTAACTGACAAAAGCTTCGCATCCAATCTTCGTAAAAACGCATATGCCAGGGTAATTAGCGGTTTTGATTCTAGCGCAAATATTGTAAAACTGGAGGAACTAATTAATCAATGAATATTGCAGTATTTATAAAATTAACCACCTTTCATAAGGGATCTGGGGGTTTGGAAACCCAGAGCAGATCTTTATGTGAGGAATTAGCAAAAAGAGGACACCGCATTACAGTATTTTCCACGAAAAAAGAACTTGATATCGATGAGAAAAGTGAAAACTTAGTTAGATATGTTTTTATAACATCGGAATACAAAAAGTATCTGTTTGCGAGACTTAACAAAAACAGCTGGTTTAAAAAATCTTTAGAAAAATTTCAGGAAATTCATAAAGCAGATTCGTTTGATTTAGTTTTGAGTCAAAGCGTCTCAGCAGAAAGCATAATAGAAAATAAGAAAAAGCTGGGAGTTAAGGTTGTTTCTGTTGCCCACGGATCTGCTGCTTCTGAATACATTACATTTCTAAAAAATATTAAAAATCTCAAAGATTTTTATTGGTTCGCCAGAAATACCCAGTATTTTCTAAGACAATTCTTCGGAAGGCAAAGAAGGTATGTGTTGCATTCGGATAAAGTTATTGCCGTTTCAAATTATGTTAAGACCGCACTGATTAATGAGTGTTTTGCGGATGACAGAAAAATAGAAGTAGTGTCCAACGGAGTTGACCCAAAGGACTTTGATTTGCTGGAGGGGTCAACTGATGATGGGGTTAAGCTTTTGTTTTTAGGCAGGGTAGAGAAGTCAAAGGGCATACTTACTATTTTGAAAATAATTTCTGATATAAAAAATGATTATGTCTTGCATGTTGTTGGGGAAGGACCAGATCTTGAGGATGCAAAAAGAATTTCTAAAAAGATGAGAGTGTCGGATAAAGTTGTATTTCACGGGAAGGTTCCTTATAAAGAATTTGTTAAGAACCTAAAACCAGATATTTTTGTTTTCCCAACTCAAAGAATTGAAGGTTTTCCGATGGTTTTGGTTGAAAGCATGCTGCTTGGTCTTCCTGTTGTGGCATTTAATCTTGGCGGGGTTACGGATGCGATTGAAAATGAAAAAACCGGATATTTAATTAAGGCTGGAAATAACAAAGAATTTAAACTCAAACTTGAAAGTTTAATCGGTAATTTGGAGTTAAGAAATAAATTGGGTTTGGCTGGAAGAGAAAAAGCTCTTTCCGAGTTTACAATTGGTAAAATGATAGATACTTATGAAAAGATTTTTATGGAGGTATTGAAATGAAAATTCTTCGAATAATTTATGATTGGCCGCCGCCTTGGCAGGGTTTGGCTCCCCACCCTTATGAGCTTACCGTGTCTCAGGCCAAAAAGGGGCACACTATCGAAATATTTTGTGGTAGGTGGCCAAGGGCTGGTAGTGTTGAGACACCAAAAGGAGTCAAGATACTCCCGATTATGAGAGAGCCTTTTCCCGGAACAATATTTTTTACGAGCTCAGTAGTCTTGTTTTTTAAGTATCTTTGCTGGAGAAAGAAAAACAAAGATGTAGATATAATTCACTCGCATGGTCACTTTGCCGTTTGGATTTACATGTATCGGTCTTTCTTGCAAAAGTTTTTCCCTTGGTCAAAAGAGCTTAAAACTCCTTTGGTTGTTCATTTTCACAACATAGCTGAAGATAGATGGAATTCAATGGTTAGGCAGAAAAAACAAATATCGATTTTGTCAAAATATCTGGTTTGGCCGCTCTCAGTTTTTTCAGATAAAAAAGCAGTTAAGTCTGCTGCGGCTTGTGTATTTGTTAGTATGGAAAACAAGAAAAAAGCGATAGAGTTTTACAAGGCTAACACACAAAGATGCTTTGTGGTCGAAACCGGAGTAAACCCCAACTTGTTTAAGCCCGTGACCCAAGAAGAAAAAGAAAAATCAAGAAGAGACATAGGATTTGATATTTACGACAAGATAGTTCTGAATCATGGTGTGATGTCTGAAAGGAAAAATATATTACTTTTAATTGAGGCCATGAAGTTTCTTCCTAGAAATTATAAATTACTTTTGGTTGGATCTGGGGACTCAGGGTATATGGGGAAAATAAATGAAGAAATAAAAATAAGTGGACTTTCCGACAGAATAATGCAAACCGGTTACACACCATATCCCCAAACACCGGTTGGGTATCAAATTTCCGATATTTTGTTTTGCCGTCGTCTTGGGAAGGACTTCCAAAAGTTGTCATGCAGGGTATTGCTTGTGGAACGCCCTGTTTGGTATCAGGCTTTAAACTATCCCGGGAGGTAAAGGGCTTATACTATTTGGAAAGTTTAAAACCCGAATATATAGCCAGCTATATTACTAATATTCTAGATAATCCCATATCTGTTGACAGTAGCCAGGTGTCTGCAATTTATTCTTGGGATGCAAAGGCAAGGGAGATAGAGCAAGTCTATGAATTCGCAAAAAAGAATTATCTTCTCTGAAATATTTAAAAGCAAGATACCCATATATGCATTTTTTATAGTACTGCACCTGTTTTTGTTTAACATCAACGCGACCGAATGGGGGGATTC
>Ga0180009_10003457_pt1 | contig 17933 bp, 17 predicted proteins | sample OS_PC_MetaG_FD_123537 | JGI IMG/M metagenome (GOLD analysis project Ga0180009, IMG submission 123537) | Groundwater microbial communities from the Aspo Hard Rock Laboratory (HRL) deep subsurface site, Sweden - OS_PC_MetaG | ecosystem: Environmental > Aquatic > Deep subsurface > Groundwater... | reverse complement strand
GGGTTACGCTTCGCTAACCCGCCCTACACGTTGCGTTTTTTTCGAATCTCGCGTGCTTACTCGTGAGGAGGCGGAGGATCGTCGAGTGTAGGGTGCGTTAGCGAAGCGTAACGCACCGTTGGCATCTCGTCCGTTGCGGCGGCAGTGGTGGCGGTTGCTGTGGTGGCGGCAGCGGCGGTGGCGGCGGGTTACGCTTCGCTAACCCGCCCTACACGTTGCGTTTTTTCGAATCTCGCATGCCCCCTCGGGAGTTGAATGGTGGCCCGATTGGGCGTGCGCATCGGCCGGCCGACAGAAATCTGGATTATGCGGGTTGAACTGCGGTCTCGTGGGCCTTGCAATTCGTTTGCCGGCGTTCCAATCTCTCTCCTCATACCGAGGGGCGCCGGCGCAGCGGCTGAGATCCATCTAGAAGCGGATGGAGCACCCTTTGAACCTGATCCGGGTCATGCCGGTGTAGGGACGGGAGTTTCACAGCCATGATTCACACCGGAAATCCACTGACGCTATCGCTGGCGACGGCTTTCGGCGCCTATATGCTGGCGGCGGGCATCGGCGGCCTCACCAACACGGACCGCTGGACCGGCATTCTCGACGAGCTGCGCAAGAGCCCGGCGCTGACCTTCATCGCCGGGCTGATGGCCTTCGTGCTCGGCGTCGCCTTCATCCTCGCACACAATCGTTGGGGCGACCCGCTGGCGGCTTTCATCAGCCTGATCGGCTGGATATCGGCCCTCAAGGGCTTGGTGTTCGTGATCAACCCGGAGCCCGGTTTCGCGCTGGCAGACCAAATGCTGGAACCGCAAGTTCTAAGGATTTACCTCGCGGTGATCACCGGCCTCGGCGCGCTCCTGGTCGTCATCGGGCTGACCGGCAACTCTCCATAGCATCCCGCAACTTTTCGCATCCAAGCAAAACGCTCAGATCAAAATACTGGCCCCGCAAGCGGGCCGATGAAAACGGGAAAGAAAGCGCCATGAACAAAATCACCCGCGCCAACGAAATGCTGACCCCGACCGTGACGACCGGACCGCTGCCGGCCTCGCGCAAAATCTATTCGTCGCCGGACGGATACCCAGATGTCCGCGTCCCGCTGCGCGAGATTTCACTGACCGATCCCGCCGAGCCGACCTTCCGAGTCTACGATACCTCCGGTCCCTATACCGAGACGGACGGCCCGATCGACGTCGAGAAGGGCTTGGCGCGCATCCGCGAAGCCTGGATCCTGGAGCGCGGCGGCGTCGAAGCCTACGAGGGCCGCGAGATCAAACCGGAGGACAACGGCAACGTTTCCGGCAGGGCGCTGGCGCGCGACTTTCCCAACAAGTCGAAACCGCTACGCGGGGTCGGCAATGCTCCTGTCACGCAGTACGAATTCGCCAAGGCCGGTATCATCACCAAGGAAATGATCTACGTCGCGCACCGGGAAAATCTCGGCCGCCAGCAGATGCTGGAACGCGCGCAAGCGGCAATCGCGGACGGCGAAAGCTTCGGGGCATCGGTGCCGGCTTTTATCACACCTGAGTTCGTACGCGATGAAGTGGCACGGGGCCGCGCGATCATCCCGGCCAACATCAACCACCCCGAACTGGAGCCGATGGCGATCGGGCGCAACTTCCTCGTCAAGATCAACGCCAACATCGGCAACTCGGCGGTCACCTCGTCGGTCGAGGAAGAAGTCGAGAAGATGGTGTGGGCGACGCGCTGGGGCGGCGACACGGTCATGGACCTCTCGACGGGCCGCAACATCCACAACACGCGCGAATGGATCCTGCGCAACTCGCCGGTGCCGATCGGCACGGTGCCGATCTATCAGGCGCTGGAAAAGTGCGACGGCGATCCCGTCAAGCTGACGTGGGAGATCTACCGCGACACGCTGATCGAGCAGTGCGAGCAGGGCGTCGATTATTTCACCATCCACGCCGGCGTGCGTCTCGCCTACGTGCCGCTGACGGCGAACCGCGTCACCGGCATCGTTTCGCGCGGCGGATCGATCATGGCGAAGTGGTGCCTGGCGCATCACAAGGAGAGCTTCCTCTACGATCGTTTCGAAGAAATCTGCGACATCATGCGGGCCTACGACGTGTCGTTCTCGCTCGGCGACGGGTTGCGTCCCGGTTCCATCGCGGATGCCAACGACCGCGCGCAATTCGCCGAACTCGAAACGCTCGGCGAACTCACCAAAATTGCCTGGGACAAGGGCTGTCAGGTGATGATCGAAGGCCCCGGCCATGTGCCGATGCACAAGATCAAGATCAACATGGACAAGCAGCTCGCCGAATGTGGCGAAGCGCCCTTCTACACGCTCGGGCCGCTGACGACCGATATCGCGCCGGGTTATGATCACATCACGTCGGGCATCGGGGCTGCAATGATCGGCTGGTTCGGCTGCGCCATGCTGTGCTACGTGACGCCCAAGGAGCACCTCGGGCTCCCGAACCGCGACGACGTCAAGGTCGGCGTCATCACCTACAGGATTGCGGCCCACGCAGCCGACCTTGCCAAGGGGCATCCGGCGGCTCAACTGCGCGACGATGCCTTGAGCCGCGCGCGGTTCGACTTCCGCTGGGAGGATCAGTTCAACCTCGGTCTCGATCCCGATACCGCCATGGCCTATCACGACGAGACGCTGCCCAAGGACGCGCACAAGGTCGCCCACTTCTGCTCGATGTGCGGGCCGAAATTCTGCTCGATGAAAATCACCCAGGACGTGCGCGACTACGCCGCAACGCTCAACGCCCGGCAGGGCGAACTGGACGTGGAGATTGCCGAAGAGTCGACGATTGTCGATCCGGAAGCCGGCACCGCGTCAGCGCTTGCGCTGGAGCGGCAAGCGGGAATGGCGGAGATGTCGAAGAAGTTCCGCGAGATGGGCGGGCAGGTCTACGTCGACGCGGATGCGGCGAAGGCCGCGTCGGTCGAGGCTGTTCCAACTCGCGTGCAATCGGGCGACAGCGCCGCGGTGAAGAAGTCGAACGAGGCGCTGGGGTGATCGCAAATGCTATGCGAGGGACCATCCACCCCTTGCGCTCCTGACCAGGGACGTTCCCTGGACCCGCTTGAAATCTCGTCGTCTCGCTTGCAATCTTAGAGGTTCCCGATGCGTAGATCTCAGCTTGGAGTGGGTTGGGTCGTCATTGCTTTGCAGATGGCGTGCACTGTTGCAATGGCTCAAGATGACTCTAAAGCGACAGTTGGAGCACACGACGACCAGCTTTCAATTTTACGACCGGATAACAAGATAAAGCTCATCATTTCCGCACTATATAATTCAGAAGAACCTATCGATGGCGACACTTTCTGGCTCAGCATCTTCAAAATTCGTCTGAAGGGAGTTGACACTTTGGAGACGGAGCAAAATTGCAGGCTGGACCTTGAAAGCGAGACGGTACATTGCGCTGAGCAATCCCGGCGCAGACTAAAGGAACTGATCAGCGGGCAAAAAGTCGACTGCGAAGTGCAGCCTGACAAACGCGGCAAACCTTCCATGCATCACAACCGATATCTCGCCACCTGCTACGTGAATGGTGTTGATCTGAATGGGACACTCGTAAAAGAAGGTTGGGCATTTGCCGACGAGAAGGGCACTGTCCCCGAATATCTCGTGCTCCAATCTGAAGCTGAGTCAGTGAACCGAGGTATGCATAAATTCAAGCCCGAGAAACCCTGGGACTTCAGGCGTCGAGGCCGTTCGAAGCAGGGTGTCGAAGCCAGCATACTCAATTTAAGCGGCCCATTGCTCGAGGACATGTGCACGAATAAGTGCAACGACGCCAACAAATAGGCAGGCGGCGTTCGGCTATCGATGGAAGCTCGGGGCAAACGAGGGATCTTGGAATGCTTCTGTCATCTGTCGCAATCGCGATCCATGCCATCGCGGCAATGGTCTGGGTCGGCGGAATGTTTTTCGCCTACACGGTGTTGCGCCCATCGCTGGGCGCGTTCGAGCCGCAACATCGACTGATGCTTTGGCGTGACGTGTTCTCGCGTTTCTTCGTTTGGGTCTGGATTGCCGTCATCGCCCTGCCCCTGTCGGGATACGTGCTGGTGTTCTTCTATTTCGACGGTTTCGGCTCGGCGGGGATGCACATTCACATCATGCATTTGCTTGGCCTCGTCATGATCGGATTATTCCTGCTGCTCTACTTCGGACCTTATCCGGGCTTTCGGGACGGTGTTGCGGCAAAAGACTGGCCGAGGGCCGCAAAGCATCTGAACAGCATCCGCCGGATCGTCGGCATCAACACGATTATCGGCCTCGTCACCGTCGTCGTTGGCGCATCTGGGAGGCTATGGAGCTGATAAGGGGTTGGTTAGCCCGACGGTCGGGATCTGCAAGTCTGCTGATCAATGTCAGTCCCGGAAACCAGAGTGAGTCTTGCTGAGTTCTATTCCTTAACCCGACAGCAAGGAGCATCTCCATGACTTCCATTACCGGACGAAGAGAGCTGCTGACCGTATGGCGGCGCAGGCTTTTCTACCTCTGGGTCGGCGCTGCGATCATCGCTGGTTTTGCTGCGATGCTGGCGGGGCCCATCGTCATTTCCGACGGCTCGGACGGGACGACGTGGGTCGCGCTGATCTCGCCGGCTGCAATGGCGGTATTCGTGATCAGCGGAATTGCCTGGCTTGCGCTTCTGGTGGCAAGTCATCGCTCGAAATATCTGCATCAGCCACCGGATTGATCTCCCGGCGGCCGAACGCTTGTAGCATGGGCTTTCGATGGTGCCGGGAAACACCTTCTGCCGCCGGTTTGACATGTCCGGGAGTTCATCGCGTCTTGCGCCGAAGCGCCGTTTATGCACGTTGACCGCTCAGCCCGCAGAAGCTTCGGTCCGGACATGACAGAACCTCAAGACAAGAGACTTGCCGCCGCGCGCGACCTCATCGCCGATCTCGCCCGCCATCTCGACCTCGATTGCTCGGTGCGGCTGTGGGACGGCTCGCTGGTGCCGCTGGGTTCGAACGTGACAAGTCCCCTGGCGATCACGCTTTCTTCCCCCGGCGTCATCTCTTCGCTGCTGAAGCATCCAACGCTCGACCGGCTGATCCGCCACTACGCGCACGGGCAGATCGGGTTCGAAGGCGGCACGCTGATCGATCTCGGCACCCAGCTTGGCGACGAGAGTTCACGGAAGCGCCTCAAGGGACTGAGCAAGCGCAAGCTGTTCTCGCAGCTCTGGCCGTTCCTGATGGCGCCGGGTTTGAAGCCTGGAAGAAGCCGCGACTTTTCCGGCGACGAAGAAGGCCAGGGCCGCGCCAAGTCCGACAACAAGGACTTCATCAAGTTTCACTACGATGTCGGCAATGCGTTCTATCAGCTCTTCCTCGATCCCAACATGCAGTACACCTGCTCCTACTTCACCGACTGGGACAACGGAATCGAACAGGCGCAGATCGACAAGATGGAAATGATCTGCCGCAAGCTGCGCCTGAAACCCGGCGACCGGATGCTCGACATCGGTTGCGGCTGGGGCGGGTTGTTGTGCTACGCCGCCGAGAACTACGGGGTGCAGGGCTACGGCATCACGCTCTCCGAAGCGCAAATCGCTTTCGCCAAGGAATGGGCGGCACGGCGCGGGCTTTCCGACATGGTGACGTTCGAGATCCGCGACTACGCCGACCTTGACGGCACGTTCGACAAGATCAGCTCGATCGGCATGTACGAAGCCATCGGGGTTTCCAACAACGAGCTCTATTTCAAGACGATCCGGCGCGTGCTGGCGCACGATGGACTATTTCTCAACCACGCCATCTCGCGGCGGGCGAAGAAGAAAAGGACGCGGTTTTCGTCTCGCGCCGAACAGCGCGCCTTGCAGAAGTACATCTTTCCTGGCGGCGAACTCGACGACATCGGCCACACGCTCCAGGGCATGGAGCAGGCCGGGTTCGAGATCCACGATGTCGAGGGCTGGCGCGAGCATTACCAACGGACGACAAAGATCTGGTGTGAGCGCCTCACCGCGCGGCAGGACGAAGCAATTGCCCTCGTCGGCGAGGAAACCTACCGCATCTGGGTGGCTTATCTGGCCGGGTGCTCGCTGGCGTTCGGGCGCGGTTCCGCGCGGCTGTTCCAGACGTTGGCCTCGCACAGCGCCAAGGGACCTTCGCCCCTGCCGCCGACGCGGGCAGATCTCTATCGCGTCTCCTGACGATGACCTGGCTCGCGGAGTTCGACCTCTTCAACTTTGCCTTGGTTCTTCTCGGCGCTCTCTTTGCCGGTTTCGTGACCGGCTTCGCCGGCTTTGGAACCGGTCTTGTTGCCTCCGGCCTATGGCTGCATGCGATGCCTGCCGCCAATGTGCCGCCGCTCGTGCTGTTGGTTTCGTTGGGGGGGCAGTTGATGTCGATGAACACGCTGGCGATCGGGCTGAGGCGGGGTGCCGCTTTCGCCAGTCCGCTGGTCGTTGGCGGTGCTGTCGGGATTCCGCTCGGCGTCCTGACCCTCACCAATATGGCGCCGGGTAACCTGAAGTTGTCGATCGGCTTCTTGATGGTCGCGTACGTCGCTTGGCAACTGGCCGGTCCGAGGCGCGCGACCGCGGATGTCTTGCGATTTCGCTCCGCCGAGGGGCTGGCCGGTTTCGGCGGCGGGTTCCTTGGCGGTTTTGCCGGCATTCCAGGTCCCCTCCCGTTGATCTTCCTGCAGTTGAGAGGCGGTCCGCGCGATGCCCAGCGCGCCGCCTACCTGCCCTTCAGTCTGGCGATGCTGTGCGTCGGTTGTGCCGCCTTCATCTGGTCGGGGCATCTCGATGTGGACGTGGCGCTGCTGGCTGCGATCTGCCTTCCCGCGACGCTTATTGGAGCGTTGAGCGGATCGAAGGTCTTTCTCGGTGTCACCGAAGAGCAATTCCGCAAGCTGCTGTGTGCATTCCTGCTCGTTGCGGGGCTGAGCCTGATAGCATGGTGACGATGCGGGTTATCAGAGGGCTATCTCCCGACCGCGAAGCGCGCCTGCCATGGCATTGTGCGAACTTCTCGACAAGCAATTCGCGGACTCCCGTCGGTCACGGCGGCGGTCGTAAGTGTGATTGTTCGCGAACCGACGTTTGGAGCGCCTCCGCATGGCAACCGACCTGACGATCTCGCTGGCGCTTGGCGCCGTTGCCTACGTCGCTGCGCTGGCGATTATCCTGAGGCGCAGTTCGGCCCAGGGTGGTGACGGCGGCCTGGCCGACTTCTTCGTGTCGGGGCGCGACGTCGGGCTGTGGACGGGTATTGCTACCCTCGGGGCGACCGAGATCGGTCTCATCACCATCGCGTACAATGCCCAGAAGGGGTTCAACGACGGGTTCGCGGCGTTCCACATCGGGGCTGCGGCGTTCGTCGGCTGCGTCATCGTGGGGCTCACCGGATTCGTCGTCGCGCCGCTCAGACGAACCGGCGTGCTGACGATTCCCGAGTTCTACGGACAGCGCTACGGGCAGGACGTGCGCGTCTTCGGAGCGACCGTGATGGCACTTGGCGGCATCCTCAACATGGGCCTGTTCCTGAAGGTTGCCGCACTCTTCATCGTCGCCATGCTCGGGTTCGAGCCGGGCAGCGGGATCGTCAACGCGCTGATGGTCGGGCTGCTCGTTATCGCGGTGGCCTACACCGCCTATGGCGGTATCCGATCGGTCATCGCGACCGACATCCTGCAGTTCGTGATGATCGTTGCCGGACTCGCCGTCGCCGTCGTCGCTCTGCTGCAGATCATCCCGCTCGGGGAAGCCGTGCGCGCGGTCAGTGCTGCCAAGGGCAGCGCGGGGTTCGATCCGTTTGAAGCGGAAAGCTTCGGGGCGACGTACGTGTTGTGGATGGTACTCGTTGCAGGTGTCGTCTCCTCGGCGATCTGGCCGACGGCGTTATCGCGCGCCTTGTGCATCCGCGATGAAGCGACCGTGCGGCGCGTCTATCTGATCTCGTCGTTGGTATTCATGGGGCGCATGGCGCTGCCGGCCTTCATCGGGGTTCTGGCGTTCGCCTATTTCGCGGCGGCCAACGGCGGCAACCCGGCGGGCGATCCGCGTCTCGTCCATTTCGGCGGCGATGCCGATCTTGTCGCGACAGCGGTGATGCTGGGTGAAGCGCTGCCGGCGTGGCTCGTCGGGCTATTGGCGATCGTGATGTTTGCGTCCTTCATGTCGACGCAGGACGGCTATCTCTTCTGCTGGTCGTCGATCATAGCGCGCGACATTGTCGGACCGCTCACCAGGCGAACCGAGGATGCCGCCTTCCAGATCAAGGCGACGCGCTACGGCATCGTGGCAATCGCGCTGTACGAGCTCTATTGGGGGCTGATCTATCAGGGCCGCGAAGATATCTGGGACTATCTGGCGGTGTCGGGGGCGATCTATTTTTGCTCGGGCATCGTGGTGCTGGCGGGCGGGCTCTACTGGGCACGCGCCACGCGTCGTGGGGCGATTGCCGCATTGATCGCGGGGTTCTCCGCGATTGCCGGACTGGGGCCGGTGAAGGAAGCGCTGGGCATGGGCGAGGTTTCCGCGCCCGTCATCGGCTTTGCGGCGATCGGGCTTTCTGCGGGGGCGTTCGTGATCGTGTCGCTGCTGGACGAAAGGTCCGCCCCCGCAGCCAATGCCGGCTCGTAATGCGTTCACCGCGAGGAGCTGCCCGAAGCAGCAAGAGGCCGCCGGTGGCAGGCGCTCCCATTCTTCGTTCGGTCATCCGGCCGCTTTTGTGAATACCGGATGCTTTGAAATCTCACCTTCAAACGGGATCGCCAGGGCGAGCATGTCACGGATCGAAATGACGCCGAGAAGCTTGCCGTCGTTGAGGATCGGCAAGTGGCGGAACCCGTGATCATTCATCGCTTTCATCGCTTCCAAAAGATCAGCATTCGGACTCATGAAAATGACTGCCTTCGTCAGTACGTCGCCGACGTTCATGTTTGCAAGTCGCGCACCGTACTTCGAAAACTTCCTCACCAGGTCTCGCTCGGAGAGCATGCCGAAGAGCTTGCCGGCGTGTTCAACACCGGCATTGCGCCGATGCCAAATTCCCTCAGCTTGGTCGCGGCGTCCTGTACAGAGTCGTTACATGACAGGATACGGGCTTTTGCCCGACGTTCTTCAGGTACTCGCCAATTTCCAACGACTTGTCTCCCTTCGTGGTCAACCTGGGCGTCAGACCAGGACGAACAAGCCCACGGCCGCCACGATCTCGCCGACGACACACAGGGCTGACTTATATTCATGAATTTGAATGGTAGAATGGCGCTTGAGCATCATCCGACCAGACGCGCTCCGATGGCCGGATAAAGATGCTCTACATCCATGATTCTACGGCAAGTTTATCCGACCTGTGAATCGCTGAAAGCGATTCACAGGTCGGTTTTGCTTTAGCATGTTTCCGGCAAACGACAGGGCCGCTGCTGGCGCAGTCATATTGGTTGCAGAACGTGAAGAGTTTGTGTTCCAGCCGGCGCCGGGCCAAAGCTGGACTTGAGAATGCGCCAACGAGAGGTTAAATGCCGCTACCGGCGGCTCCGTGTGCTACGCATTGCCCGTTGGCCTTCACGGCAAACGATGGCAATGAGAGCGCCATCGCCTGAATACTTTTGACCAGAAGGGTTTCGAGCCGGCCGCCTCGGCCCGCTGCTCGCCGCTTCCGGTGATCGCAATTCGACATTGATGAAGCCCTGGGAGACAACATGGTATCGCTACGGGACAGCTCACATCCCACTGACCGTCCGCGCCGGTTCGGGGTCAAGAACAAGAAGCTGACGCAAGCCGTTCACCGTCACAAGGCAACCTCGAAGGAGGGTGTGCAGGAGCGCCTGTTCACGATGGCCTTCTCCGGCCTCGTCTATCCCCAGATCTGGGAAGACCCGGTCGTCGACATCGATGCCTTGCAGTTGCAGGACGGCGAAAACATCATCGCCATCGCGTCCGGCGGCTGCAACGTCATAAGCTACCTGACGGCCGCCGACGTCAACGTCACGGCGATCGACCTCAACCCGGCACATATCGCTCTCAACAAGCTGAAACTCGCCGCCCTCAAGTATCTCCCGAACTACGCCGCCTTCCACCGCTTCTTCGCCGAAGCCGATGCCTCGGAGAACGTCCGCGCCTACTTCACCTACCTGCAGGAACACCTCGACGCAGACACCCGCAAATATTGGGAATCGCGCGACCGCATGGGTCGCCGCCGCGTTGGCTATTTCGGCAAGAACCTCTACCGCCACGGCCTGCTGGGCACGTTCATCGGCGCCAGCCACCTGCTCGCCCGCATGCACGGCCGCAACCCGCGCAAACTGCTCAAAGCCAAATCCTTGGCCGAGCAGCGCGCCATCTTCGACAGCGAACTGGCTCCGCTGTTCGAAAAGCGCCACATCCGCTGGCTGATGAACAGGCCATCGGCCTTGTTCGGCCTCGGCATCCCGCCCTCGCAGTTCGAAGCCCTCAAGGGCGACGAAAACCACATGGCAGAAGTCCTTCGTCAGCGTCTCGAACGGCTCGCCTGCGATTTCGACCTGCGCGACAATTACTTCGCCTGGCAGGCCTTCGGCCGCCGCTATTCGACCGGCGGTACCGGTCCGCTGCCGCCCTACCTGCAGCGCGAGCATTACGAGACGGTCAAGGCCCGTGCCGATGGCGTAACGGTCGTCCACGAAAGTTTCACAGAGCATCTGCGCAACAGCCCCGACCGGTCGTTCGACGCCTACGTGCTGCTCGACGCGCAGGACTGGATGACCGACGAGCAGTTGACCGACAACTGGACCGAGATCGCGCGCACATGCCGCCCCGGCGGCCGCGTCATCTTCCGCACGGCCGGAGAACCGAGCATCCTTCCCGGTCGCATCCCCTACGAGATCCTCAGCCGCTTCGATTACGACGAGGAAACCTGCCGCGCCTTCACCTTGCGCGACCGCTCGTCGATCTACGGCGGTTTCCACCGCTACACCATGCGCCGCTGAACATCGGCGAGGGAGACGGATCTTTGTCCGCAGCACACCGGGACGCCGAGGATGCCGGCCGTCACATGGACGGCATCTACCGCTACCAGCGCTATATCTACGACATCACGCGCAAGTACTTCCTGCTTGGCCGCGATACGATGCTGGAGGGCCTCGATGCGCCCGACGGCGGCACGGTGCTTGAAGTCGGTTGCGGCACCGGCCGCAATCTCATTCAAGCGGCCCGGCGTTATCCCAGGGCGAAGTTCTACGGCTTCGACATCTCGACCATGATGCTGGAGACCGCGCGCGCCAACGTTTCGAGCGCCAAGCTTGACGGCAGGATTGCGGTTGCTGAAGGCGACGCCACGAATTTCTCAAGCCAGGATCTGTTCGCCCTGCCCGGCTTCGACCGCGTCTTCATTTCCTATTCGCTGTCGATGATCCCGCCCTGGCGGGAGGCCATCGAACAGAGCCTGAAAGCCGTGCAGCCCGGCGGCTCCCTGCACATCGTCGACTTCGGTCAGCAGGCGCGGTTGCCCGGTCTTTTCAAGAAGGGCCTCGAAGCTTGGCTGGCTAAGTTCTCCGTCGAACCCCGGCCGGATCTGGAGCAGGAACTGCAAGCCCTTGCGGACCGCACCGGCTGCACCTTGAAGTTCGAACGCATCCTGCGCGACTACGCCCACCACGCGATCCTGACAAAACCGGCCTGAGGCATCAGCGGTCGCCGATCCGCAGCGCCAGCAGACTTACGAAGCAGCGCCTCAACGGCGAAACTTGCGCTTTTGCTGAGTTCGATGCGACGGCGGCTGATCACGAAATACTGATCGCCGCCGCTGTTCATGTTGACCCGCGTCAATGACATAGGACGGCTTCAAAGGTCTTCTGACCGCAGTTTTCCACGAAGTCAGGAGACTTGACATGCGACACTCCACGAAGCTGACGGCGATACTGACCGGCCTGCTGATTGCGGGGATGGCACCGGCGTTACTTGCCGGCGACCGCAACGACGACGACGACAGGATGCGCGGCGGCATGGGGCGCGGCATGCACATGGGCGGCATGATGGGCGGCATGATGGGCGGCATGGACGAAATGCTGGACCGCGTCGACGGCCGGCTCGCCTTCATCAAGGCCGAACTGAAAATCACCGACGCGCAAACCGCCGCCTGGGACGAGTTCGCCGGCAGCGTTAGATCGACCGCCGAGTCGCACAACAAGATGATGGGCGAACGCCGCAAGGAAATGATGAGCGGCGAATTCTCGAAGAAGCCGTTGCCGGAACGCCTTGCGATTCAGGAAAGCCATTTGACAGCCCGCCTCGAACAGATCAAGGCGAACCGGCAGGCGCTGGGCAAGCTCTATGCGGTGCTCGACGATAAGCAGAAGGAAGCCGCCGACGAGATCGTCCTGCCGATGATGGGCATGGGCCGCATGATGGGCATGGGTCGCGGCATGCGTCGCGGCATGGGTTCAGGCATGGGTTCAGGCATGGGTTCAGGCATGGGCGGCATGATGGATGGCGAACGCGACAAATAACTCGCGAATACAAGAGTGTTTCCACGCAAGCCGGAAACACTCTTGAGCGGCGGTCGGCGTGTCCTTCACGACCGCTCGAACATGAGGTTCTCTCTGCTCTCCACCGGCGACCAGCCGCGCTTGACGAGTTCGCTCGACAGATCCCACCTCCAGACTCCGGAGTTGTTCTCGATCAGCAGGAACGACGGCCACAGATGCCGTGGCGCTTCTTCGAGAAAGGCCATCAAAGCCTTGTCCTCGCCACCCTCGATATCGAGCTTCATGGCGTCGATGCGCTCGAACCTGTGCTGGATGACAAGATCGAGGATCTTGGCGCAACCGACTTCCAGTGGCGGCTCTTGCCGGCGTACGGCGACCTCAGGCACCATCGTTGAGGCGCCAAGATTATTGCCGTCGCGCCGGAGCATCATGACGCCGTTGAAGTCGCCGGCCGCGACTTGCGCAATCGCGATGTCGAATCCATTCAGTATCGCGTTTTCGCGCAGCCGCTTGGTCAGCCTGGGATTGGGTTCTATCGCGAGGATCTTGGCGTTCGGAGAGCCCCTAGTCGCCGCGAAGAGAGAATAGGTTCCGACATTTGCCCCCACATCGACGAATCGGAAGCCGGGGCCGATTCGGGCAGCCAGCGCCGCCAGACTGTCCGGTTCGAAGAAATGCGGCGTGACGAGGAGTCGCCGTTCGCACGAATTATCTGCGAGCCGCAGCCGCATGCGCATGCCAAGAACTTCGACGTCAACCGGATGTCGGGCCGTGGCTTGCATCATGCCGCGGATCCAGCCGGCCATGCGCTGCCCGAGGTAGGCATTGGGCAAGCGCCGACCAACACCGATTGCGAGGCTTTGCAAGCGGTTGGGCGGATAGCTTTGGAAGGTTGGAACGCCCTGATCCAGGAGTTCCGCAGCATTATCGTATCGCACCAAGTCCCCTAACCGGTCTGCAACCCCCATCGGGGCGGACACCAATGTGGCGATCGAGAAGTCCTAATTCACCTGCTTTCCGCTCCAAAGCGGACTGCGCGACTTGATGCACTCTGGCAACCCAGAAATCCCAATCTTACGTATTTATTCCAAGGTTGCTCGCGCACCCGACCGGATGGTGCCTCACGTCCGAGTCGGGACACTAGATATAGGCATCCGCATGTCAATCGAGCATGGCCAAATTGGGTTCGAATTGCCGGTGCGACGCTTCCACCCATCAACTTTGATCGCACGCCCGCAATGTTACGTGCTTAGTCCGCACACGGCCAAGTTCAGCACCAGCTGATCTCCATTCCGGCTGACCCGCCAGGTTGCGGCTTCATGAAACTCAAGCGATGGCGATGACGCACGCCGTCAATCCAGCCGCCCACAAGCGTCCCCGGTTCCGGTCGCGCATCGTTGTCCTCTGGTTCGGTTCTGCTACTGGCCTGCGGAACCTTCCTGCAACGCCTTGCGCTCGTCGAAGCGCATCAGATGGAACCGTTGGAAGTTGCGATCCGTCTCGTACACTTTAGCCCGCACCCACACGAACATATCGTAAAATGTCCCCGGACCGACTCCAAGGCTCATGCGCATCACTTCGAGCGGTTGTCCCCATTTTGCTTCCTGTGCGGCAACGTCTTCCTTCATGAACACCACCGTCGGAGTGAACATCACCCCCCAGCGTTCGGCGAGTTCCTTTTCCGGCATGGTCTTGCCGTCGAAATCGGTGACCTCGCGCGAACCCCACATGTTGAGCTGCACAACGGCGAAATTCTCGCGCACGTAGTCGTTGATATAGCGCTGGGCCAGCACCTCCTTGTGCATCTTCACGCAGTAGCTGCAGCCGCGCTGTTCGAAGATCACCGCGAATCGCTTGCCTTGTGATTTCGCCGCCTCGAAATCCTCTTTCAGGTCGAGGAACGAGTGCACGAACCACGGCTGATGGTAGATGCCGTCGTCGCCCTGCTCGGCCTTCGCAAGCGGCTCCGAGGGACCGATCGGCGGCGGCAGGCCATCGGCCGCGCGAACCGGAGGCTGCAATAGACCGACAGCGATCAGCGTCAAAGCGCCGAGCAGTGCCGGCAGAATCGTCAAGCGCATGAAAGGCTCCCTGTTGGCCAACGCAATTGGGCTGGAGATTACGACAATGCCCTAAGATCCGCGAGAGGGGAGTAGGGCTGTTTCATCACAATGACCTACATCAGCAGGCTGGCGAGAAACCGCATCGCGATGACGAACAGGAACGCCGCAAACGCCAGCTCCAGCTTCCGTTTCGGCAGTCCGTGAGCGAGCTTTACTCCGGCCGGCGCCGCCAGCAGGCTTGCGGGAATGATCAGCGCGGCACCGAGCAGGTTGACGTAGCCCATCGACAGGGGCGGCGTTATCGGATCGCCCCAGCCGACGATGATGAAGCCGAGCACGCCGGGAATCGCAACGATCGGCCCAAGCCCGGCGCTGGTCGCAACCGCCTGGATGAGCGGACGGTTGTAAAGCGTCAGGAACGCGACGATGAAGCTGGCCCCGGCGATGCTCATCAGGACCGAGACGAAGCCGACCAGCAGCCCATAGATTTCGACCGTAGGCGGCTTCGGCAGCGTGTCGCCCACGCGCCAGTCATCGCGTCCGAGCGCCAGCTTCATGGCGAGCAGCGTACCGAAAACGACCCAGACCCATTTCAGTTTGTCGCTCGAAACGAAACCGGCAAACGCCGTCCCGGCGATGACGCCGGCAATCATCCACGGCGCCAGTCGCCACAACACCGCCATATCGACCCCGCCCCTCGCACGGTGCAAAAGAAAGGATCGAATCGAAGTCGGCACGATCACGGCAAGCGAGGTGCCGAGCGAGAGGTGCATGCGGATCGAGGGGTCGACGCCGATCGCACCGAACGTCTCATACAGCACAGGCACGAGTATGCCGCCGCCGCCGATTCCGAGCAGCCCCGACAGGAAACCGGTGACGAGCCCCGCCCCGAGCAGTGCCGCTGCGAGGAGAAGAAGCTCCCCGACCGGGACATCGATTGCCATGATGGAAACGCCCTCAAACAGCAGTCCGACAAGTGCAGTCCGGCAAGAACCGTCCGACGACGCTCAGGCCTCCTGTGCGACAGCTTCACGCTGCCATGTTTCGGCCCGCTCCGCCATATCGATGGCCGCAAGCAGCACGTCAATTCCAGCCTCGAACCCGACGGCATTCTCGCTGAAATGGCGCCGGAACAGGCGCGCACCTTTCATCCCGTGCATCAGCCCGAGGGTGTGGCGGGTAATGTTGTTGAGGCGCCCCCCGCTTGCCAGATGGCGCTCGCAGTGCGCCAGCAGTCCGCGCAGCGCTGAAGCCCGCGTCGGCGTCGCCTGCGTGCTGCCGAAGAAGCGCCGGTCGACTTCGGCCAGGAGATAGGGAGTCTGGTAGGCCGCCCGCCCCAGCATCACGCCGTCGACGTGGGCGAGATGCAGTTCAGCTTCCGCCAGTGTCGCGATGCCGCCGTTGATAACGATGACGAGGTCGGGACGCGCTGCCTTCAGCCTGTAGACGCGTGCGTAGTCGAGCGGCGGCACCTCGCGGTTTGCCTTCGGCGAGAGGCCCTTGAGCCAGGCCTTGCGCGCATGCACGGCAAAGCTTGTGCAGCCCGCGCCCGCCACTCTATCGATGAAGCGCTGGAAATCGGCTTCGCTATCCTGATCGTCGATGCCGATGCGGCACTTGACCGTCACCGGCACGTCGACCGCCTCGCGCATCGAGGCAACGCACCGGGCTACGAGGTCGGGTTCCGCCATCAGGCAGGCCCCGAAGCGACCCTCCTGCACCCGGTCGGATGGGCAGCCGACGTTGAGGTTGATTTCGGCGTAGCCGAATTCGGCGCCGATGCCGGCAGCTTCGGCGAGCTTAATTGGATCCGATCCGCCCAGCTGCAGGGCAACCGGATGTTCGCTGGGATCGAACCCGAGCAGCCGCGTGCGGTCGCCGTGTATGACCGCATCCGCCGTCAGCATCTCCGTATAGAGAAGCGCACGCCTTGTGAACTGGCGGTGGAACAGCCGGCAGTGCCGGTCCGTCCAATCCATCATAGGGGCGACGGAAAATCGGTGACTGGGGTGACTCATTAAACTCGATGTCTTTATTGCCGCCCATCGGGTGGGGAACAGGCCGACCACGGGATCGATGCAAGATGTAGTGGAGCGCGCCGACTGTCACAAGACATTGCCGGGTGAGCGCTGGGTGTGAACTTTCAGAAGGTTGTTCATTGCGGCCGGAGGATGTTGTCCATCCGGCCCGAACCGGCGAGGCTGTTGTTTCCACGCAACCAGCACATCACCGGGGGACCGAATGAACAGCCACAACAATGCCAGTCTCCGGTCATCCTTTCGGGCGCCAGCACGTAGAACAGGATCGCGGCGGGCGGGCCGGCCGCGAATACCTTCTCGATTTTGTCGGGAACTTCAACCCTGCGCCCCGCGGAATCGGTGAGCGTGGCGGTCCATGCTGAACCCGCGAGCGGCAACAGCAGGAAGAAAGCAAAAAATCGCGCGCAGCACCGGCAGTACTGCATTTGCAGAGGCTTCGAATGACGCGTGGAGGTTTAGCAAGCAAAGTGGCCGGCAGGCAACCACAGCGCGATCGCCGCCGGCGGATCATGATCAACTCGCGCGCCGTCCGGACCCTATTGCGGGCGCGCCGAAAAAGTCGAATTCGGAATTAAGCTAAACAAAGGGTAACGCCATTCTTAACAAGACATAAATGCTAGCCCTGTTTTAGAGCGCGGAATGCGTAAGGCCGTCTCGCATTCGAATTATCTTTGAGAGTGCATTGGCACACTCAAGAGCAGCGAACGGCGCAATTGTTGTTAGTTTCTGTCCTCCGCGCGTAGGGCAACTCAGATGGTTCGTAAGCTGACGTTTCGGGAATTGTGCGAGCGCAATCCAGAATTCAAGAAAATCTTCACCAAGATGGACTCGAACTGGGTCAAGGAGGATGGCCCGGAGATGGCGGTCGGCAACGTCTTGAAGACGATTGCCCATAACGGTGCGCCGTTCGGCAAGTTCGCCGATCGCGGCGATTCCGGCGCCGCTCTGAAAATCGTCAAGCCGGGCGTCTTCGAGGGCACGTACGGCACGCTCATCCTTCGCAAGAACGGCACCTACAAATACAAGCTCTACACGGAAGCGGAGAACCCCGCCGCGTACGCAATCGTCCAGGGCCTGAGCGACGGCGAGACGCTGCGCGAAGTGTTCCGCTACAAGGTCACGAACGGCTTTTTGAAGAAAGCTTCCGCCCTCAAGATCACCGTCTTCGGCATGGACGACGAAGTCCTCATCAAGGGACTGAACCTCGAAGGCGCCGAGCACTGCCTGTTCGAAGCCGATCTTCCCGACGGTTCGAACATGATGAACGGGGATTTCCAGTACGAATCCGAAATCCCGATGCTGCCGATGGTGACCGGCTCGTTCGACGTCTGCGCCCGCGACGGCTTCAAGTTCCTCAAGATCGGCGGCGTCACCATCATCGACGCAAACGGCGTCGTGGCCGCTGCGCTCAACACG
>Ga0180009_10003456_pt1 | contig 17942 bp, 14 predicted proteins | sample OS_PC_MetaG_FD_123537 | JGI IMG/M metagenome (GOLD analysis project Ga0180009, IMG submission 123537) | Groundwater microbial communities from the Aspo Hard Rock Laboratory (HRL) deep subsurface site, Sweden - OS_PC_MetaG | ecosystem: Environmental > Aquatic > Deep subsurface > Groundwater... | reverse complement strand
GTCTGGTGGGGCTGTGTGTGGGGTGTCGCCCGGTGGCGTCGGAACCGGTAAAGTTGCGCAAGCGGCGGCACGACATGGTGCGCGATCAGATTGTGGCCCGGGGGATCAAGGACAAGCGCCTGCTCGGAGTCCTCCGCGCGGTGCCTCGGCACCTCTTTGTACCCCCGGCCCAACGCAACCGCGCCTACGAGGATCGGCCGCTGCCCATTGGCCATCAACAGACCATCTCCCAGCCCTACATCGTGGCCTACATGACCGAGGCTCTGCGCGTAAAGCGCACCGACAAAGTGCTCGAGGTGGGCACCGGGTCCGGTTACCAGGCGGCCGTGCTGGCACAGCTCGCCGCGAAGGTCTACACCATCGAGATCCTGCGGCCCCTGGGTCTGCGGAGCCAAAAGCTCCTGCGTAAGCTTGGTTATAAGAACGTACGGGTGCGCATCGGGGACGGGTACCGAGGCTGGCCCAAAGCCGCGCCCTTCGACGCCATCATGGTCACGGCGGCGCCGCCCCGGGTGCCCCCCGACCTGATCAAGCAGCTCAAGGTGGGTGGCCGGCTGGTGATGCCCGTGGGCTCTGCCCGGCAGACCCTGGTTCGCATCACCCGCACCCGGACCGGCACCCGCCGGGAGAATCTGCTCGGGGTGATCTTTGTGCCCATGACGGGCGAAGTTCAACGACGCAACGCCAAGCGACCCTAGTGCCCTGTGGCGTGCGCATGGTCATTCGGTCGGGCGTAGGGTATATTCGTCTTTTACTCTCCACGGGAAGGGTTCCATTCAATGCGGCAATCTACATTCGCAACCGTCCTGTTGGCTCTGTGTGTGGTGGTTGCTGCCCATTGCGGCGGCAAGAAATCCGGAGACGGCCCGAAGAAGGGCGACCCCATGGAGCCCGCCATGGGAATGGACACCATGGAGGTCATGGCCGGGGACATGCGAGTTGCTCCCGGGATGACCCCGGCACCGGCGGTCAGCACAGGGCCCACGGGGATCACGGAGTGTGACGCCCTGCTCGACATGCTCTCCAAATGCCAAAAGAAACACCCTTCTCTGAAGATCGCCTTCAACACGGTGATGAAAGATGCGCCGGGGTGGAAGGCCAAGGCGCAGAAGCAGGATCCCAAGCAGATCGGAGAGCTCGCCAAGGCCTGTGTTCGCACCTCCAAAGAGGTTAGCGAGAGCTTCGGCTGCAAGTGAGCGGCGGAATCCGCGCCTGACACGTCCCAGACGCGCCACAGGCCTGGGGCACTTGCGGGGGATTAGGTGGTGAGTGCGCGCACCGCCGCGACGATGTGAGCGGCGGCGTGGTCCACTTGGGCCTCGGTGAGCCCGCGCCCGGTGGAGAAGCGCACCGCCCCTGCGGCATCGGCGGCCTCGATCCCCATGGCGCCGAGCACCGAGGAGGTGTGGCCGTCCCCGGTGTGGCACGCGGCCCCGGCTGACGCGGCCACCTCGGGCATGGCCTCGAGCAGCGCCGCCGCGTGGAGGCCGCCAAAACCGAGGTTCAGGGTGTTGGGCAGCCGCTGGGTCGGGTGGCCGTTCAGCCGCACGGAGTCCGCGGGCAGCCCCGTGACGATGGCCTGGAACAGGCGGTCACGCAGCGCGCGCTGGTGTTCGGCGTGGCGCTCCAGATCCTGCGCGGCCAGGGCCGCGGCCTGACCGAGGCCCACGATGCCGAGCACGTTTTCGGTGCCCGGCCGGAGCCCTCCTTCGTGGTCCGCGCCGTGCATTAGCCTGGTCAGCCGGATTCCCCGTCGCACGTAGAGCGCGCCCACACCCTTGGGCGCGTAGAGCTTGTGGCCCGCCACGCTAAGCAGGTCGACGCCGAGGTCGTGCACCACGGTCGGGATCTTGCCCACGGACTGGGCCGCGTCTGTGTGCACCGCCACGCCCCGGTGCTGACAGTGGGCGGCGAGCTCGGCCAGGGGCATGATCGTGCCCACCTCGTTGTTGGCGTGCATCACCGACACGAGCGTTGTTTCGGGGGTCAAGGCGTCTGCAACGTCCTGGGGATCAACCCGTCCCTGCGGGTCCACTGCCACGCGGGTGACCCGGAAGCCCCGGCCCTCGAGATGGGCCATGACCTGTTCCACGGCGGGGTGCTCCACCACGCTGGTTACCAGGTGGTTTCCGCGGTCCCGGCGGGCCTGGGCGATGCCGAGGATCGCCAGGTTGTTGCTTTCGGTGCCGCCTCCGGTGAAGATCACCTCGTCGGCATCGCAGCCGAGCAGCTTGGCCACCCGTTGCCGAGCCGTGGACACGAGGGCCGCGGCCGCCCGTCCGTAGGCGTGACCACTGGACGGGTTGCCAAAAGTGTCTTCAAGCACCGATCCCATGGCCTCTGCCACCGACCGGTGAATGGGGGTGGTGGCATTGTAGTCCAGATAGATGGGGCGCTTCATGCGGCGAGTATCACGGACCTCCCTGCACAGTGTCACGGGAAAAGGCGGTCAGCCGTGCCAAAGCGGACTCGTCTGGTCTGCTTTGACGCAATGTGTTAGGTATGGAGTCTTGCTGTTTCACGGAGGACGCACATGCAAGGCGGCAATCTGGGTCGGTATCTGGACGTGGATCTCAGCGCGGGAACCATCGAGGTCAAGCGTACGGATCCGCAGGACGAGGAGCTGTATGTGGGGGGGCGCGGCATGGGCGCGCGCATGCTCTACGACAACACACCTGCGGGCCTGGATCCTTTCGATGAGCGCATGGTGCTGATCTTCTCCGTGGGACCGCTCACGGGCACCAACGCGCCCCAGTCCAACCGCTTCATCGTCACGACCAAGTCACCGCTGACCGGGTGCATCGCCGACAGCCACTGCGGCGGAAATTTCGCCACCAAGCTGCGCAAGGCGGGCTACGACGCGGTGTTGTTCCGGGGCCGTAGCGCCCACCCCGTGTACCTCGAAATCGACGAAGACAACATCACCCTCAAGGACGCCAAGCACCTGTGGGGCAAAACCACCGGCGACACCCAGGCCGCCCTTCCGGCGCAGTTTGGCAAGGCGGTCATCGGCCCGGCGGGGGAGAACCGCGTGCGGTACGCGTGTATCGTGAGCCAGCATCGGGTGGCGGGGCGTTGCGGCACCGGCGCCGTCATGGGCTCAAAGAACCTCAAGGCGGTCATCGCCAACGGGAAAAAGAAGACGCCCATCGCACAGCCCGAGGCCTACAAGGCGCTGCAGCGGAACCTGTCGGCCTTCCTGAAGCAGCACCCCATGACCGGTGGCATCCTGCCGGATCTGGGCACGGCGAGCCTGGTGATGACCTGTGCGGGGCGGAACATCATTCCCACGCGCAACTTCCAGGCCGGTCAGGATCTGCGCTCCACCAAGCTCGCCGGAGAGAAAATGCGGGACGAGCTGCTGGAGAAGCGCGGCGGCTGTCTGGCGTGCCCCATTCGCTGCGGCCGCCACGTCAAGATCAAGGGTCGGTCGGCCAAGGGTCCCGAGTACGAGACCATCGGGATGCTCGGCAACAACCTCGGAATCTTCGACCTCGAGGCCGTAGTGGAGCTAGGCGAGCTGTGCGACGAGCTGGGCCTCGACACCATCTCCATGGGCACCACCCTCGGCTTTGCCACCGAGCTCACGGAGCGGGACATGTTGTCCAGCGACCTGGCCTGGGGGGATGTGCCGGCCTACCGAAAAGCCATCGAGGATACTGCCGCCAAGCGGGGGCTCGGAGCCGACCTGTCTGACGGCAGCAAGCGCATGTCGGAAAAGTATGGCGGCGAGGACTTCGCCATCCACGTCAAGGGTCTCGAGCTGCCGGCCTACGACCCGCGGGGCTGCGTGGGCCAGGGACTCGAGTACGCGGTGAACAACCGCGGTGGTTGTCACATCCGCGGCAGCACCATGTACCTCGAGGCCACGGGGCCGGCGTCGGTGGATCCCTTCTCGCCGCGGTCCAAGCCTGAGCTGGTGGTCTTTCAGCAAAACACCAACGCATCGGTGTCCTCGCTGTCCATGTGCTATTTCTCCACCTACGCCGTCATCCCGGCCGCGCTGTTCAAGCTCGACCCAAACGGATTGACCTACCGCGCGATCATGACTGCCCTGTCTTTCAGCGGTCCGGCGCTGGGGCTGATGATGAAGGTCAAGCTCCCGGGCCAGATGCTCTGGTTCGAGAAGCTCCTGTCCACGGTCACCGGTCGCACGGTGTCCATGAGCGATCTGGCCGAGATCGGCGCCCGGATCTACACCCTCGAGCGACTTTACAACCTGCGCGAAGGCATGCGCCCCGCGGACGACAAACTGCCCAAGCGGCTGTTGTCCGAGCCCTTGTCCCGCCAGGGACAGACCGGGGTTCCCCTCGATGCGATGCTCCCGAAGTACTACAAATTGCGTGGCTGGGACGAGACCGGCGTGCCCACGGACGCCACCGTGCGAAAGCTCCAGATCCGGAGATAGCGTTGCCGATCCTGGTCCCCCACGCGGAGCTGGCGGCGAGTCTGGGTGCCGAGACCTTTTTGTCGCACGCGCGGACCGTGGCCGAGCTCTTGGAGGAGGTCGGCCAGGGGATGGATCCCGAGACCTGGAAGAAGTCCATCCAGTGCACGTTGTTGCTCAACGGCCGCAACATTCATTACCTCAACGGGTTTTCGACGACCCTCGACCCCGACGATGTGATCTGGATGGTCGTGCCCTCCGGTGGTGGCTAGGCGCCCCAGGGGGATTTTTCGGGTTATCGCCAGGATTCGAAGCTGATAGATTGAGCTCCTCGGATGGACACCCCAGGGTGAGAGCGCGACCGCATGCTGCTATCGATCATTGTTCCCGCGTACTGTGAAGAGAAACACATCGGTCTGATCATGGCGCAGATCGACGCGGTGGATCTGCGGGGCCTCGGCCTGAAAAAGGAGATCGTCGTCTGTGATGATGGATCCCCGGACCGCACGTCGGCCATCGTCGAGGCGTTCGCCTCCCAGGACTCCGTGGTCAAGCTGGTGCGTCATCCGGTCAACCGTGGCAAAGGCGCGGCCATCCGCACGGCTTTGCAGGTGGCCACCGGCGACATCGCCATCATCCAGGATGCCGATCTGGAGTACGACGTGGCCGACTACCCGGCCCTGCTCGAGCCCATCGTGAACGGCCGGGCGGATGTGGTCTTCGGGTCCCGTTTCCTCAAGCGGCCTTGGCCCACGGGCATGGAGTGGCCCAACTTCCTGGCCAACCGGATCCTCACCCTTTCAGCGAACCTGCTGTTTGGCGTGCGGATCACCGACGAGGCCACCTGCTTCAAGGTCTTTCGGACGGACATCCTGCGGCGGTTTGATCTGGAGTGCGAGCGGTTTGAGTTCTGTCCTGAGGTGGTGGGCAAGCTCGGCCGGGCCCACATCGCTGTGCACGAGGTGCCCATCGAGTACGAAGCTCGGGACGTGGCTTCGGGCAAGAAGATCCGCTGGACCGACGGCGTGGAGGCCCTCGCGACGCTGATCAAGGTCCGCCTGCGAGGATAACCGGGCCCCGACGTTACAGCGTGAGCGACTCACCCGGGGAGAGCACCTTCACCTTGGCGTTTGTTTTGCGCTCCACCTGAGCGCGCCAATCGTTGGGATCCTGCTCAATGATATCAAAGGTGTCGTAGTGCATGGGCACGACGATCTTCGGATCCAGCAGCTCCACGGCGCGAAGGGCGTCTTCGGGGCCCATGGTGAAGTTGTCGCCGATGGGCAGCATGGCCAGGTCCAGCCGCTTCTCACCGATGAGCTTCATGTCGTAAAAGAGACCGGTGTCGCCGGCGTGGTAGATGTTCCGGCCCGCGAAGGAGAGTAGGAGCCCGGCCGGGTTTCCCCCGTAGGAGCCGTCGGGCAGAGAGGAGCCGTGATGGGCGATGGTGAGCTGCACCCGACCCCAGGGGAAGTTGAACCCCCCGCCGATGTGCATGGGGTGCACGTTTTTTACGCCCTGGGCCTGCAGGTAGTTGCAGATCTCGAAGTTGGATACGCAGAGCGTGCCGTGCTCCTTGGCGATGGCCACTGTGTCGCCCACGTGGTCGGCGTGACCGTGAGTGATGGCGATGACGTCCGGTTTGACGTCTTTGACGGTGATGGGGGACTTGGCATTCCCCTCCAGGAATGGATCAATGAGCAGCGTGATCTCGTCGGTCTTCACCAGGGCCACGGAGTGCCCGTACCAGGTAACCTTAACAGTCATGATTGCCTCCCAGGTTGCCTGAAAGGTACTCAGAAATGGTGCTCTTGGAAAGGGGGCCTCCGGGCGACCCCGGGACGAGGGTCAGTTTTTTGGATGTGCGGCCAGCCGTGTTATGCTGCGAGCCATGACGGTTCTGGGACGTGTGCTGCTGTTGGTTGCCGCGGGGCTTCTGTGCGTCGGATCGGCCAAGGGATCGTCCCGGGGGGCGGCCCAGGCCCAGCAGAACAAAACCCTGCAGCAGCAAAAGGACGCCCAGCTGCGCCACCCGGCGTTGCAGGTGGTGAATCGCAGCGCCGAGGTGGTGCGGTTGGCCTTCTCGGGCCCCGTAAGCCGGCTGGTGGTTGCCCCTCCCCAGGAGCACGCCCGGACGCTCCTGGCCGCGGGGCTGTACAAGCTGGAGGTGCGGCAGGGCGGCCGGGTATTGCGTCGCGAGAAAGTGCGCCTACGCAAGGGGCACCGTTACCGATTGGAGATCGCGCCTTGATCGGCTGTTCGACGATTCGCAGGTGGATTTTGCTCACCGGGGTGGTGACGCTGATGGGCTGCCCCAAGGCGGCGCCCCAGGACCCGACCCGGGTGCACGCGCGGCGGGCGGTGGTTCCGTCGGACGAGACCGTCATCGCGGTGGAGGGGTTCCTGCGGCCCTACCCCAAACCCCTTCGACTCCTGGAGATGCCACCCTTTCCCCGGTTCCGGGATCCCTACGGCCTGCCCCGGCGCAGCCTGCAAAAAGAACGGAACCTGGCGTACCGCAGGCGCGGTCGCAAACGGCAGCTGCTGCTCACCCACATCGCCGCCCGGCTCTGGCGGCTGGCCAATCGGAAGATCGACCTGATCCGGGGTCTGATCGCGGCGGCGAAGGCCGAAGGGAGGCCTCCACGCCGGGATCGCATCGACAGGCTGCAGCGGAAAGTGTCGGCTCACCTGCGGGAGTGCGTCACCCTCCTGGAGGGGGTCCTGGAGACCAAGCAGCCCCCTGAGATGGCGCGCGTGCGCTTGGCACACTACCTCCGCAAGCTCAAACCGATGGCCTCGGCGAAGCTCTTCGAGCGGCTGCTGGTCGACACCCGCGACCTCCGGCGGCGTACCGCCTATGCGCTTGACCTGGCCCAACTCTGGGTCTGGCTCGGGAGGCCCGCCGCCGCGGGGAAGGTGCTTCGTGCCGACGCAGAAAAGGCCCGAGGCGCCCGGCCCGCTCTGCTCGGGGCCCTGGCGCTGGCACGCAGTGACGGATCGCCCAGACGTTTAGAGGCTGAGCTGAAGCGATTGTTTTCTGCCGTGCATTCGGCGTCGGCCGCGCTGCGCCAATCGGCGGTGCATCACCTTCCGGCGCTCCTGTCGCGAGTGCTCGATCCCGCGCGTCTGCTTGCCCACTGGAAGCGGGTGGATGCGGTGGGGTTTGGGACCCATGGCCCGACGGTGTCTGCGCTTTTGGTCCAGCAGCTGATGGACCGCGGCTCGCTTCGCGCGGCGCGCGACGTGCTTCGGTGGGCGTCTGGCGCGGGCGGGGCCCCCAGCGCCGCTCTGCGCGCCCGGGTGCTGCGGCTCGCCGGGCCCTGGAAGGTGCGGGCCGCACCCCCGCCGGTGGTGTCCTGGACGGCCCATATGCGGGCGCGTGTGCCCGCGGTGGCCCGGTGCTTTTTGTCCGTGGGGGCCGACCTGCGGGCCTGGAAGCTGGAGCTCTTGATTCCCCCAGACGGGACGGTGCGGGAGGTCAAGGGCGGTCCCTTTTCCGGGCCTTGGCGCCTCGGTTCCATCAGGGGGGCGACGCCAGCCCTTCCGCGGGGGCTGGGGCGTTGCATCGGTCGCATCGTCCGGGGGTGGCACTTTCCCCCCTGGCGCGCGGCGCGATCCGTACGGCTCACGGCGACCTTGCGGTTGGGTGACGCCACTCTGTAGGGGCGCTACTTTGTCGGGGCGCTCTTGAACCGCCCCATGGCAAAGCCGATGGAAACGTCGAGACTGAACAGGTAGAGGCTACCGCGGGTGTCTCGATAGGCCATGTAGCCCCCTCCGGCGTTCACTCCGAGGCCGATGCGAAAGGCGCCGAAGGCCCAGGTGTACCCCGCGTCGATTTGCCCCATGAAGGTCTTAAAAGACTCGTTGCCCACGCCGCCACCAAAGCGGACTCCGAAGTACAGCCCGTGGTAGCGTCGGCCGGAAAAAATCCGGAACCCCACCAGCGCTCCGACGCCACCGATGCTCCCGTCGGTGAGCGCGTAGGCCTGCGGGTTGAGCACGCAGGCTCCCTGGCCGTCCCCCAGCAACAAAAGCGAAGACACCTGCACGAGCTTGTTCACCAGCGCTGATATGCCGGACTCCACCGGATTCAGAAAGGCAGCGAAGGCCACGGGGGCCTGTTGTTTTGACTCGATCAATGTTGTCGCGTTGGTGGAGGGGGTGGCCCGCGCGGTGGATGCGGCCCCGACGAGCAACAGCAACCCGCAGAGTGCGCCGCCGAAGGAATGTCTCCAGAGCGGTGTCATCGCCCGGGTAGGTGCCACTTGGCGGGGATACCGCGGATCCGGGAGCGTGCGCTGTGACCCTGACCGATGAGCTCCATCGCAAAGCGCGACGAGGTGAAGCGGACCAGACCCCAGATGCCTGCTTTATCGGAGATCCACTCGTGCACAGTTTGGCCCGTGGCGTCCTGCCAGGAGTAGTGACGGGTCAGGAACGTGCCCGCGGCGACCTTCATCTGTACGGTGCCGTGGTCCTTCATGCGGGCGCCCCGCCGTCTTCGAAGATAGACGTTCATGAGCTTCTGTCCGGACTTGACAGGCAGCTCGAGGGGTTGGCTGGTGCCGGTCTGGATGATGACCCGCTTGATGCGCCCCGGCTTTTTCAAGGGGCCTGGAATGAGGGTCTTGATGCGCATGATGGGCTTGCGCGCCTGGCGAAAGGTGAGCTCCCACCAGTAGCTTCGACGCGTCTTGCCCACCAGCGCCCAGTGCAGGCGAAAGCGGCGCTGCTTGGTGATGTCCCGCACCGAGAACTCCACCCAACTCCCGACCCTGACCTTGCCCGTGGGCTTCTGGAGGCGCGGGGGCAGCTGCAAACCGGGCATGCGTCCGGGCAGCGGATCCACCGCCCACGCGGGTGGCACCGCCAAAGGCAACGCCAGCCAGCCCAATGTGGCCAGGAGGATGGGGATCCGGCGGAGCATCGGCTTCATGGTTTCAACTGTCGCATTTTTTGGGGGCGAGAACGAGCAGAAAACCTGGGACAGCCGGTGAGTCGTAGAAGAGGGGACGAGAGAGCCGGGCAAGGATGTCCGGGATACAGTGAAGCCGTCGCCTGTGTCGGCGCGTCCCCTGTTTCACGTTCGGATGCGTTAGCGGGGTGACCCTCGCCTCGCGCTAGTTGCGCTTGTTGAGGCGACCCTTCAATTGCACGCCCGGGGAGAAGCTGAGGCCCACCGAAGCGGGAATCTTCAAGGGCTCACCGGTCTGTGGATTACGACCCTTGCGGGCGCCACGCTTTTTCTTGGTGAAGGTACCGAAGCCGGGGTAGGTGAACTTCGGCGTGGAGTTCTTTGTGATGCGCTGCTTGACGAAGTAGTCCGCGACCTCGTCGAAGACCGACTCGACGATCTCGGTGACGACCTTCTTCGTCAGGTTCGCGGGCAGGCCCTTCTTTTTGTAGATTTTTTCAACCAGTTCGGCTTTCGTCATAAGCTTCCTCTCGCTTCCTGGATTGGGTCGAGCAGTTGGAGCGTTTTTTACTGGAAAAGCGGGTTGGAGTCTATGTGGCCTGTTTGGGGGTGTCAAGGGGAAAGAGCCCACGGTGCGCGGGTGCGGTGGCCTTGTGGAGTGCTTGTTTGGGGCGTTGGGGGAGGCGCGCGCGGGCCTGGATTTTGGGCGTGCGTGGGCCACGCTTCCGGCGGCAAAATCTGACCCAAAGCAGGGTTCAAACTCGCGGGTGACGGTCTGTATAGGTCATGCTATGTTCTTAGCCCCAGTTTAGTGGAAGGGTAACTATCGTGTATTGCGCCTATTGTGGACACCGCTCTCCGGACGATGCCCTTTTCTGTCAGCACTGCGGCCGACGGCTCAAGGCAGCCGACGCGGCAAAGGTGGAAGCTCCCGAGGTCGAGACGGTCAGCCCACCGGCTGGGTCGGCCGCCGAACGCTCCGAAATCCTGCAGCCTGGCGCGGTCGTTTGCAGCGATTACGAAATCGTGCGCCTGGTGGCGGCCGGTGACGAAGGGGAGATCTACGAAACCAAGCACCAGCTTACCGGGCAACCCGCGATGGTCAAGGCCATGCCGGCCCCCGAGTTTGCCAATACCCAGGCTGACGAGCGGATCAAAAACGAGGCGCGGACCCTCGCCAAGCTGGATCATCCGAACCTGCTCACGCTGTACAATTTCCGTCGGGAGGGGAAGCGCTACTACGCCGTGCTGCAGATTCCCGAGGGTCAACCGCTCGAGGGGATCATTCGGTCCGAAGGTCCGCTGGAGCTGTCCCGTTTCCGACGCGTCCTGGGCCAGGTGCTCGACGGATTGGTCTACGCCCACCACGCGGGCTTGCCCCACGGTCGGCTCACCGCGCTGAACGTGGCGGTGGACGAGGACGACCGGGTGAAGATCACCGGATTTGATCACTTCATCAAATCCGATCAGGAGGGACCGCGCACCCTGGCGGCGATTCGGTTCCTGGCGCCTGAGCAGATCCGCAACCACCTCGCGGATGAGCGGACTGATCTCTACGCAGTGGGTGTGCTCGCATACTTCGCGCTGTCGGGCCGGGTACCCTTTGATGGGCAGTCCGAGTTTGATGTGATGAGGGCCCACCTCGAGGACGCTCCGGTGGACCTGCGGCCGGAGCGGCCGGAGATCTCCGCGGCCCTGTGGTCGCTCGTGGATCAGGCCTTGTCCAAGAAGCCCGACGCCCGCGCTCCCCATGCGCAGGCCATGCTCGAGGCCTTCGAGGCCAGCACCTCCGTCGAGGCCGGCGCCGGCGCTCCGCCACCCATCGCGGCGCAGACCTCCCAGCGTGCGGACGCCGTGGCCGGAAGCGTGTCCACCTCCAGGCGGATCGAGCCCGAGCGCACGCCCGAGGGCGGCGTTGCCGCTTCTGACGCGGCTGCGAAGCGTCGGTACACAGACACCCGGGAGTTGTACACCCCCGAGTTGGCGATGCCGAAACGCGAGCCGGCCCCGAGCCCGGGCCCAACCGCGGTATCCCCGCAGGGGACCACGCTGGGGCACATCAAGCCGGTGAAGGTTGCGGTGTCCAAGAAAGACATCGACCACAAAGCATCCCCAGCCCCCATCGTCGTGAAACCGGCGCAGGAGTCGGAGCTGCCCAAGGTCGTGGTGACGACCGACGCGCAGGCGCCGAGCGCGGCGCCGGCCCCGATGAGCGCCACACCGGTGATCATTCCACCCCTTACCGCGCCGGCCCCCATGGAGCCCCCCCGACCGACGGGTCCCCGTGCGGTGGACGCTCCGGTACCATCGGCAGTGCCGCACCTTCCGGATCAAGATGAAGAGGAAGATGAAGAGGAAGACCGAGACGAGGCCGTAACCTCGAAGACGTCGGCGCCGGACATCATGCCCGCTCCACCGCCTGTGGTGCCGGTCTCCGTGACTCGCGCGTCCGCGACCGCGGCCGCGACCGAGCCCAAGTCCGCGGAGGCGCCCCTGCCCAAGGTTGTTGTCGCGCCGGAGCCGGCGGCCGCACCCGCGCCGGTCGCGGGGAAGACGCCTGCCCCCGTGGCTGCCGGGCCCAAGGTTGAGGTGCAGGACGAGCCCGTCGTGGCGAAGGAGCCTGCCCCGGCGGAACCCAAAGCGGCAACCAAGATCGACGATCTGGCCCACCCGGCTTCGCGTTCGGACCCGATGCAGACAACACCCTATCGCGGCCTGAAGATCCAAAAGGGAGGCGAGACCGAGTTCTTTTCCACGGAGCAGGATTTTGACGACGGTCACGACGACTTTTCGGATCTGGATGATTTTCAGCCCAAGGCGCAGCGCAAGCGCCGACTGATGATCGGGCTGATCGTGCTGCTGGTGGCCCTGTCCGCGGGGACCTACTTCGGAGTCATGCGGATCAATCCGTACGCCAAGGCCGGAGACACCAAGGGCACCAGGCGCACGGACGCGCACGATGCGAAGCTGCTGGCACAGGTCTATAAGGAAGACCCGGTGCTCTCCGGGGAACCCGTAAAGGCCGCCATGACCCCGGCAGGCATGACCCCGGCGGGCATGACCCCGGCGGGCATGACCCCGGCAGGCATGACCCCGGCAGGCATGACCCCGGCAGGCATGACGCCCGATGCCATGACGCCCGATGCCATGACGCCCGACGCCATGACGCCCGACGCCATGACGCCCGACGCCATGACGCCCGATGCCATGACCCCGGCGGCCGGGGGAGGGGAGGCCGCCAAGTTGGCAGCCGAGGCGCAGAAAGAGCTCAAGCGCAACCGGAACAAGGCCGAGAAGCTGGCGGAGCAGGCTCTCAAGCTCGACCCGGCCGAGCCCACGGCCCGGAACGTGCTTGCGGAAGTCCTCGGTGCCAAAGCCAAGAGCTACCTGCACTCCGGTGCCAACAAAGGTGCCGCCTCCACGGCCGAGCGCGCGACGAGCCTCAACCCAAACCTGCCTGGCCCATGGTTCTATCTCGGCGTCGCCCAAAACGAGATGGGCAAAAAGGCCGAGGCCAAGGCGGCCTTGTCTCGTTACATCCAGCTCTGCCCCAAGTGCGGCTACAACGCCAGCTACGCCAAGCAGATCTTGAAGTCCATCAAGTAAGCATGGACGCAATCTGGATCATCGGCTTTTTTGTGGTCTGGCTGGTGCTGCAGCTCGTGGTTTTGCCGCGGTTTGGCGTGTCCACGTGAATGGCGCCTGCCTGTCGGCCCGTGGGGTCGACGCCGCCGCCCGAGGCCGCGCAGGTCAAGCCCGCCGAGCCCGCTGATCCTCCGTGATGCAGTGGCTGCTCCTCGCCCTCGGTGGCTGGTGCGCGCTCTTTACGTTGAACGCATTTTGGCCTCCGCGACGGCCGCCGGTGCTGGCCGCGGTGGTGTTTTTTGCCGGGTGGATCACCGTTGAGGTGGCGCTTCATCATCTGGTTTGGCAGGCGGTGGCGGTGGGGCTGCTGATCGCGGGCGGCGCGCTCGCGGGCGGTGTGGGCGTGGGCTGGCCGGGCTGGGTCGGGCTGGGTCTGGCATTGATGAGCTGGGGCGGGCTGTGGGTCTGTGTGGTGTGGAGCGCGCGCACGCGGGCCACGGTGGAATTGGCGCTGCGTGAGGGGCTCGGGTGGGACTCCCCCGGGGACGACGACGGGCTGGCGGCGGCTTCGGCGGCGGCTAGCGGGGCGCGCCTCCGGGCGGTGGAGCTGCTCGTGCCCTGGCCGTTGCGACCCCGGGACGTGGAGCGGGTGTACGACATCCCCTATCGGGAAGTGGATGGCCAGGTGCTGCGACTGGATGTCATCCGGGCGCGCGAGGAACCCACGCGCAAGGATCCCGGGCTGGTGAACCCGGCTCGGTTGGCGCCCACGCTGCTGTGGGTGCACGGCGGGGGCTGGACCATTAGCGATAAGCGGTTCGAGGGGGGGCCCTTGATGTACCACCTGGCCCGGCAGGGCTGGGTTTGCGTGACCGCGAACTACCGACTCAGCCCGCGCGCGACGTTCCCCGACCCGCTCATCGATATCAAGCACGCCCTGCGCTGGGTTCGCCGTGAAGGGGTGACCTATGGCGCGGACCCCGATTTTGTGGTGGTCGCGGGGGGCTCGGCCGGAGCGCACCTGGCATCGCTATTGGCGCTCACGGCCGGGGAGCCCGACTACCAGCCGGGGTTCGAGGACTTTGATACGTCGGTGCGGGGCTGTGTCTCGATCTACGGCATTTACGATCTGGTGGACGAGCCCGGGGACGTGGGTCACGATGGACTGCGACGGCTGTTGGAGAAGGCGGTCCTCAAGGTCCGGTTCTCCGACGCTCCGGAGGTCTTCGCCGAGGCTTCGCCCATCCGTCACATCCACCGGGGGGCGCCACCGTTTCTGCTGTTGCATGGGGATCGGGATACGCTCTCGCCCGTGAAAGGCGCTCGACGCTTTTTTGCGGCGCTGCGCCGGGGATCCGATGCGCCGAGCTGCTACGCCGAGCTGCGGGGGGCGCAACACGCCTTCGAGGTGTTCCCTTCTCTGCGCGCCGCCCACGTCGTGCGCGGGATCTCCCGATTCTTGGGGCACCTGCGCGATCAAACTTAGGTCTCATGTTGCGCCTGCGCCGCAGATGATCGAATAATCGGGCAGAACCCAATCGAGGCATTCTGTTGAGCGATCAGAAACAAGAGTCAGCCCGGGATAGTGTTGCAGTGGAGTTCGGCGCCTATCGGATCCACGAGCTCATTGGCACCGGCGGCATGGCCGAGGTGTATCGGGCCAGTCGTCGTGAGGAGGCCGAGGGCGTCGATAACACGGTGGTCATTAAGCGTGTCAAGCCGCAGCACGCCGGGGATCCGGGCTTTGTGCGCATGTTCATCGATGAGGCCGAGCTGTCGGCGCAACTTCATCACCCGAACGTCGTCAAGGTCTTTGAGCACGGCGAGAACGATGGTCACCATTTCATCGCCATGGAGTACATCGATGGGCTGCACCTGCAGGGGCTGCACGTGCGGTACGCCCAGCGGTACAAACGAGCACTGCCCTGGCGGGTGGGGTTGATCCTCGTCCGGGATGTGCTGCGCGGTCTGGCCTATGCGCACGACAAGAAAGACGACCGGGGGCGGCCCATGGGGCTGATCCACCGGGACATCAACCTGGTGAACATCATGGTCTCGCGGTCGGGGGACGTGAAGGTGCTGGACTTTGGCATCGTCAAGGCGGCCGACGGCATCCGATCGGCCGAGACTGTGGGCAGCGTGCTCAAGGGCAAATTTGGCTACATGTCGCCGGAACAGGCCGAAGGCAGGCCCCTGGACCGACGGTCGGACATCTTCGCGGCGTCCATCGTGTTGCACGAGCTGCTCACGGGGCGTCGGCTCTTTTGGGGCAAGGACGACCTGGAGATCCTCCGTCGGGTGCGGGATGGGGACGTGCCCGACCCGCGGGAGTTTGCCCCCGACGTGCCTGAGGATCTGGTGCAGGTGCTCAATAAAGGTCTCGCGCGGGACCTGGACGGACGGTACCAGTCGGCCGACGCCATGGCCGACGCCCTGGACGAAGTGATCGAAAAGAACCACGTGCTGGGGTCCGTGCTGCGGGATCTGCTGCGGGACCTGCTCGGCGAAGGGCGGTCGGCGGATTCGGACAAGATGGCGGAGCGGCGGCGCAAGATGACGCTGCTCGCCTGGAAGCAGGGGGTCAAGGAGCAGGAGGCCCCGCGCCGCCGTCGCTCCGTGGCGGGAGTCTTGGGGGGAGACGATGTCAAGGAGACCAGTCCCGGGAGCAAAAAGGCGGGAGTCGAGTCCTTGCAGGCGGACAAGGACACGGTGATCACCACCGACATCAAGTGGATGAGCGCCGGCGGGGACGACGCGCTGCAGCCGGTGATCAGTGAGCAGGACCAGGCGGTCCTGGAGGAGGTAGGGGAGGCTGCGTTGGCCGATGAGTTGGCCGATGAGCTGGCCGACCTGGGTGACGAGCCGGAGTCTGAGGGGGAGGTGAGCAAGAGCGCGGCCAAGGTGCCGTCCCTGGCGCTGTTGGCCGCCGAGACCCAGATCCTGGACGACACGCCGGAATTGGCGGTGGATGCGGCCAAGACTCAGATCCTCGAGGAGGAGGCGGACCTCGGAACGGCCGAGCAAAAGACGCGGATCCTAGAGGGAGAGGCAGATGAAGAGCCTGACGAAGAGCATGACGGGCCAACCTCGGAGGGGGCATCTGCGAGCCGGGAACCGCGCGTCGGCGACACCGGGATCGCCGGTCCGCCCGACAGCGCCCGTCGCGCACGCGTCCGGATCCTGTTGGCCATCACCGCCCTGGCGGCCCTCCTGGTGGTTTTGCTGCTGGTAATAAAATCCCGCTGAGTTCGGCGGGAAGGTCACGACAAAGAGAGTGCCATGTCCATCACCCGCGAGCCAAATCAGGATCAGCAACAGGGAGCGCGTCGGCGAATGCGCGCCGGGCGGTTGGAGCTGCACCTGGAGCCAGCGTCGCAGATCACACCCGAGTTTGCGCCCCTGGCTCCCCCCTCTGCCGTTTCCGTGGTGACGGATCAGCTGACCGGCGACTGCATAGACCACCTGCACGCCGAGCTGAACGTGACCCTCCGTCCGGGCCAGTACGCGTTCGCGGTGACCGATGGTGAGCCCCTGGAGATCGACGTGGACGCCGACTGTGTCTGCCAGGCGTGGCTCACGGCCAACCGCGGCCTGGACCGGGTGCGCCAGCAGTCCATGGTCACCGCTGCGGAGCTGAGCTTCGAGCCGGCGTTGACCCTGCGCAACGTCTGGCCCACCCTGAGTCTACTGCACACGCGCTTTGAGGACCGCGAGCTGGCGGCTGTACGCAAGCAGCTGTCCCGGCTCGCCAAGAGCGAGACGGCCCAAAAGGCGCAACGCCTGGGGCTCGACTGGTTGAGCCGTCTCGACAGCGGGCTGTCGCTCCTGGCTGCGGCCGAGCCGCTGGTGGGCCAACGCATCGAGGAGGTCAAAGCCCAGGTGTCCCGGGGGGCCGAGCTGTTTCTGCACGAGCTCGAGGGCGGGGCATTTCTGCTCGCCGAGGAGCTCAAACACACGTCCCAGAAGCTGCCGTTGATCCGGCTTAGCCACATTTCCGGACGTCCAGTGCAGCGCCGGGGAGCGTGGGAGCTCGAGTTACGCTTCACCGGAGAGTTTGGCTATCCGGGCACGGCCATGACGCGCTTTGCTGACGTGGCGGTGCCCCGTGCGGTGCTTCCGGCGCCCCACGCACTGCTGCAGTCGCTGCTGTCAGACAGCCCCCTGGCCTCCGCGACGGTGCGGCACGAGCGGTTTGACGCCCGCTCCCTCGCCCGGGAGGCGACGCGGCTCATTGCGGAGGCCACGGGCCACTTCGAAGCCACGGCTCAGCTCCCGACGCTGGCGGCGCGCTTGCCCACGCCGGATCTGGGCGAGACCACCGTGGCGCTGGGGTTCCCGGAGCCGGCCATGGTCCGCGGGAGGCTCACTATGGTGTGTGGTCCCGAGTCGGTGCGGATCCACGTGGAGGGGCTCGAGGCGGGCACTGCGGAACATCGACTGCGGGGCGACGTGTCCGCGGCCATCACCCCGCGCGTTCCGGGGGCGGATGTGGCGGCGCTGTGCGTGGAGGCGGTTTTTGACCAGAACTGGCCGGAGGACCACCTCGCGCTGGCGGCGGAGCTGAAGCTTGAGCCGGGCTCTTCGGTGGAGGCCGTGGACGTGACGCTGGACATCGAGCAGCCACTCATGGCGGAGACCTCAGGGCTGAGCCTGCAGCTGCGCGGGCTGGCGCTCGACGGGGAGCTGGCCCTCTCCACGGGCAAGGCGGACGGGGTTTCGCTCCTGGATCGCACGGCGTTGACGTTCAGCTCCGGAGTGGACATTCCGCCGGGCAGCCACCTGGAGGACGGCGTCATGCGCGTGGCCCCGCGGTTGGCGGACGGCCGGATCTCCGGGCGCGTGGAGCGAACGCAGGACGGTGGGTTGTCGGTGCGCATCGAGGGACAGACGGGCCTCACGCTGGATACCACGACCCGCGTGGAGGCCTTCCCGGAGCTCGACATCGATGACGGCTTGCTCCTGGGGCAGGGCGTGGTGCACGGACGGTTCGACGGCCGGCTTCGCACGAGCCCTCTGTGCGGCCGCCGGGTGGACCTGGACGCGAGCGGG
>Ga0180009_10003455_pt1 | contig 17943 bp, 17 predicted proteins | sample OS_PC_MetaG_FD_123537 | JGI IMG/M metagenome (GOLD analysis project Ga0180009, IMG submission 123537) | Groundwater microbial communities from the Aspo Hard Rock Laboratory (HRL) deep subsurface site, Sweden - OS_PC_MetaG | ecosystem: Environmental > Aquatic > Deep subsurface > Groundwater... | reverse complement strand
TGCGGGCGTAGAAGAACTTGCCGTGCTGGGCGAGACGTTTGACACCATGGCGCAATCCATCGAGGCCGATATCGGACGTCGCCAGGCGGCACAGCTGGCATTGGAAGAGGCGCGCAATCAAGCTCAGAACGCGACCAAGGCAAAGTCCATGTTTCTGGCCAACATGAGTCATGAAATCCGTACGCCGATGAATGCCATTATCGGCATGGTCTACCTTGCGCTGAAGACCGATTTGAATGCGCGTCAGCGCGACTACATTTCCAAAGCGCACGGCGCGGCCAGAATGCTGATGGACATCATCAACAACATCCTGGACTTCTCCAAGATCGAAGCCGGCAAGCTGGAACTGGAGCAAAGCCGCTTTCTGCTCGAGGAGGTCGTCGCCAACGCACTGACTTTGTTACAGCAGCGCGCCTATGAGAAAGAAATCGAACTCCTGTTCGATGTAGGCAACCCCCAGATATTGGGGGAGAACGGCGCCTTGCTCGGTGACGCGTTACGCCTGAGCCAAATCCTCACCAACCTGTTGTCCAACGCCATCAAATTCACGCATCGCGGCCATGTGAAATTGGCGGTGAGCATCGAAGATCAGAACAGCGAGTCGATGACACTCCGCTTTAGCGTAAGCGACACCGGAATCGGCATGACAGCCGAACAGGTGGACAATTTGTTCCACGAATTCACCCAGGCCGACGGTTCAATCACCCGAAAATATGGGGGCACCGGTCTCGGGTTGGCGATTACCAGGCGTTTTGTCAGTCTGATGGGTGGAAACATCTGGGTGGAAAGTAAATCGGGTGAAGGTTCGCGCTTCATTTTCACCGTTCGTTTTTTACGCGCACCACAGCGTGTGCCGGTCCCGGCGCATCTACCCGGCGTACAGAATCTGCGCGTCCTGGTCGTGGACGATCAGGACGAAGCACGTGTGGTCCTGGTCAACATGCTGCGCCAATTTGGCGTGGGCAAGACACTGGAATCCGGTATCGATAGCGCTACCAATGGCAAGACTGCGCTGGACATGATTGAACAAGCCCAGCAGGAAGACCGTCCCTATCATCTGCTCATGCTGGATTGGGTCATGCCCGACATGGGCGGCGAACAAGTCTTGCGCAAGCTGCACGAACAACACGCCGATACGCTCCCTTTGCCGGTCATCGTCTCCGCCTACGATACGGATGCGATGCACGATACGCTCTCAGGATTAAACGCAAAGCTGTTCCTGTCCAAGCCCGTTTTGCCTGAGGCACTACGCGATTTACTGAAAGCATCAACGGGACATGCGCCCATTATCGAGCATGAACCCATCATGCCGAATTCCGGCTTGGCAGCACAGGCTCCGCCCGCATTGCCCTCTCATGAGTGGAACACAGCGCCCCAGCCAGGCCAATGGCCTGACTGTTTACCCCGTCTTAGAGTATTGCTGGAGGAGTGCAGTGTTGAAGCAGTCGACCTCTGGCAAGCCAACAAATCCGCATTTTCAAGCATGCTGCCGTTACAAACCGTGCATCGCATCTCGATGGCTCTGGATAAATTTGAGTTTGATATTGCCCTGAATTTGTTGCCGGAGAGCTGAAGTGGAGGAAAGCAACCCCATGATTGTCGAGACAGAACGCGCAACCATATTGCTGGTGGACGATGTGCCCGCCAACCTGAGTCTGTTGAGCAGCATTTTGCGCGATGACTATCGTATTCAATTGGCAACCAGTGGCGCCAAGGCCTTGGAGCTGGTTGCGGCCGGTGCGCCTGATTTGATACTGCTGGATGTCATGATGCCGGACATGGATGGCCATGAAGTCTGCAAGCGCCTCAAGTCCGACCCCAAGACCCGCGATATACCGGTTTTGTTCGTCACGGCTCAAAATCAGGTCGAGGATGAGGAGCTGGGCCTGACACTGGGCGCAATGGATTACATCCACAAGCCAATCAGCCCGCCTATCATCAAGGCGCGGGTACGCAATCACATTGCCCTGAAACTGCAAACCGATGCACTGAAGCGACTTTCGCTTTTCGATGGCCTGACCAACATTCCCAATCGCCGGCATTTCGATGACACATTGGATCACGAAATGAAGCGAGCGATACGGACGCAACATCACCTGTCCCTGTTGATGATCGACGTGGATTACTTCAAGCCGTTTAATGATCGCTATGGCCATGGAACGGGAGATGCTTGCCTGATACAAATAGCGCAGGCCTTGCAAGCTGGGGTGAATCGCCCGATGGACTTGTTGGCGCGCTATGGTGGCGAAGAGTTCGTCGCGCTGTTGCCAGGAACCAACCTGGAGGGCGCCTGCAAAGTGGCCGAATCTTTGCGCCAGACCGTGGCCAGCTTGCGTATCCCCCACGCCGGGTCATCTATCGCCGAACACGTTACCATCAGCCTCGGGGTGGCCTGCCGAGCGCAGAGCGACCCAAAGTCAACGAGTTTTTTGCTGAGACAGGCGGATCAGGCACTCTACCAAGCCAAGCAATCGGGACGTAATACAATCCGTTACATCTGATATGGAAAAAGGGAAGCTTGCATGAAACCAATTTGGCAGAGTTCGCCTTGGCTCGCCGTACTTGTTTTGGCGCTGATTGCCTGGAAGTATCCGCCGTTGCTACCGTGGATACTGCTGGCAGTAGCTATTTTCATGTGCTGGTTCATACCCAGGCGAGGTTTGATTGGCCCCGTGAGCTTGCCCGCAAACGATGCCTTCCTGCCGACCGAGAAGGTTCAGTGGTGGTATTGGACAGGGCACCTGGAAACCGAAGACGGACAACGCTTCGGTTTTGAAGTGGTGTTTTTCACCTTCGATGCATTCCTTTTTATGCGTGATCAGCTGGTGCAGGCCGCCATCACGGATGTCAACGGCAACCGGTTTGAATTCAAGGAGTTTGTTGAATTTCATCTTCCTGACAAAACCCCCAATGGCTTCAATCTCAGTTCGGGCGCGGATAAATCAGTCACCGCCACGGGCGGCAATGGAACGGATCATTTGCACAGCGCGATAGGCGACTACGTGCTGGATATTGACCTGGAATCGACCAAGTCACCGGCGCTGCACTACGGCGGCGATGCGCACCCTTATATTTTTGGCGGCTACACCTACTATTACTCGCGCACCCATATGGCGACAACCGGCACCCTGAGCATCGCGGGAAAATCTTACAAAGTCACTGGAACCAGCTGGTTTGACCGCCAATACGGCGAGCTGTTTCAAGCCATTAACCAGGGCTGGCAATGGTTTGCGATTGAGCTGGCAGACAATCGCCAGGTCATGCTGTTCGACTTCAACGGCGACAACGCCACCGTAGAAAAATCCGGCTCAATCACCGATGCCGAAGGACGCACCACGAATCTCGCCGCCCATCAATTCGACGTGGCTGTTCTCGGCCATTGGACCAGTCCCAGAACCGGATGTGTCTATCCTTCCGGTTGGACGGTCACAATCGGAAGTGAAACATTTACTGTGCAGCCCAGCGTGCAAGATCAGGAACTATGCGGACACCATAGCTTCTGGGTCGGCCCTGTGTATTGGGAAGGCGCGTGTGACGTCAGCGGCACAATGAGCGGAAAAGCCTATGTCGAGCTCAATGGCTATTGCAAATTTCCCAAGCCCACAATATGAGCAGACGTTCCCGGAAAGGCGCGCCCATTATGCCTTTAAGAGAACTGGGTATAATCATTCAACAATAAGAAAGCGGAATTGGACGGGTTCTCAAACAAAACCCGCCAGATTCTTTAATCAGACTCATACCATGCTAATAACCTAATAACCATGCAAAAACGGTTGAGTAATCGTGTTCACATTCTTGCTTGCCTGCTATTAAGCTCAGCAAGCCAGTCTGCGCACGCCGTCGATTACTCACTGTCTGGCTACGGCACGATAGGCTATGCGCAGTCCGATCAGGACAACACCTACCAGCGGTTTATAAATAAAGACGGCAGTTTCAAGCGCGATACCGTTCTAGGGGCGCAATTGAGCGCCCGGTTCAATCCTGAATGGAGCGCAACCCTCCAGGCCAAACTGGCCCCCGCCGCAGACAGCGATCAAGACGTAAAAGCGACGCTGAGCTGGGCCTTCCTGTCGTATAGGCCAACCGACGACTGGCTGTTCCGTGTAGGGAAATTACGTATCCCCTTCTACCTGAATTCCGAAAATTCCGATGTAGGCACGACCTTTACCTCTGCCCGCTTGCCCGTTGAAGTGTATTCGACTGCGGCCACGGTGGACTTTGTCGGCGCATCGTTCGCCAAGACATGGCTGGTCAAAGACAGCGAGCTAATTCTCGACGGCTATTGGGGCAAAGCCAATGACGCGTCATGGCGCCTCTACGCACGCGATCCCAATACGTCCCCAGCGCCTAAACTAACGCCAGACGGCCAGCCAGGCGAGTATTTTGCCAAATTAAATACTAAGTCCGGAGGCTTGCGGCTAAGCCTTAACCAGGGGGGGGACACTTTCCTCGCGGGGATCCATCGTGCCGAGACCACGCAACGTGGTGGTCCAAGCCTGGGGCCTGCAACCTATGTGCTTGGCCCGGACTTCGGCATTGGCGACTACTATGTACCGTCTTTGGACGCGCGAAAAATTACCACCACCACCGCCCATCTGGGGGCAAGCATCGATCTGGGGCATGGCTTCCGTACGACGGGTGAATATGTCAGGCGCAAAAACTCGGGGTCCACCCTTGCCCCCGACAGCAAAGGCTTTTACCTGACCCTGCAAAAGGATCTAGGTAGCTGGACCCCCTACCTGACCTACGCCAGGCTCACCACGAAAAACCGCGACCTGTATCAGGCAGTGAATAATGCCCGACCACTAGCCATATTGAATAGCACTTATCAACGTGCGCTAGCCGATACCATGGTGGTCTATGATCAGGACTCATGGACGCTGGGTACGTCCTACGCACTCAATAGAAAAAGCAAAATCAAGGCCGAATGGTCTGTTGTACAAACTGGCGTAGCGTCCAGTTTTGTTGATGCACCCCCTGGCGGCGAGTCAGGCGATCTGCACATCAATGTGTTTTCTCTCTCTTACAGCTTCACCTTCTAAGAGAGACGGCCATGATGAAATTAAAAATCACGCTGATCTCCACGCTGCTGGCATTTGCGCTAAGTGAAGCGCACGCGCAAAACGTGATCATCATCGGCCACCCCGGCTTAAGCAAGCTCAACACGACCACCGTACAAAGAATATTTACTGGGAAAGCGATCGAGGTAGACGGGATACACGTCACTGCCGTCAATCTAAAATCAGGCGCGGTGCGGGATCGCTTCTTGCAGCGCTTCTTGAATCAGGACGATGACAAATACACTGCGTATTGGACGGTCCGCCGCTTCATTGGCAAGGGCATCCCACCCAAAGAGTTATCGAGCGCCGCCGAAGTGATCGATTTTATCCAGAATACGCCCGGCGCCATCGGCTATATCGATGAAAACGAATTGAAGCCGGGTTTGAACGTGGTAAGCCGTTAAGGAAACACGTCTGAACAACAACGGGCAGACCACGGTTTTTGCACCACGCTTCCGCATCATTCCTTTAGCTCGCGCCCCTGGCTGTCAGGACAAATATCAATGAGAATCACGCCATTCCAGGCGCTCGCCTGTCCGTTGGACGGCACGCCCTTGCATTGCAACGGTTCCGCCTGGAGTTGCGCTTCGGGCCACAGTTATGACATCGCCAGTCAGGGCTACACGCATCTTTTACCGGTTCAAAACAAACGCTCGCGCGATCCAGGCGACAGCAAAGAGATGATCGCGGCGCGGCGGCGTTTTCTCACGGCCGGCTTTTACCAACCGATTGCCGCCGTGGTGAACCGGGCCGTGCTGGCCGATGTGCCGGCTGACGCATCGATCAGCTGCCTTGATGCCGGGTGTGGCGAGGGCTACTACCTGAGTCAGCTGGCCGCAGCGGTGGGCGGCAAGCAAACCCTGGCGCTGCTGGGGCTGGATATTTCCAAATGGGCGGTTCTGTCGGCCGCAAAGCGGGACAAGCGCGTGAACTGGGTGGTGGGCAGTAACGCCAACCTGCCGGTACTGCCGGGCACGCTCGATCGCGTGCTATGCATGTTCGGTTTCCCGGTGTATGCGGAGTTTGCGCGGGTTCTGAAGCCGGGCGGCATGCTGTTGCAGGTGGATGCCGGGCCAGACCATCTGCGCGAGCTGCGCGAAATAATCTACCCTAACCTGAAACCGGAACGCCCTGCCGACCTGCAAGTTCCACGGGGCTTTAGCCGTTTGCCCACGAAAACGGTACGCTTCTCGATTGAGCTGACCTGCGCCGAGCAGATTGCCGACCTGCTGACGATGACGCCGCATCTCTACCGCGCCAGTGCCGAAGGCCGCGCGCAGGCTGCAGCGTTGACGGCGCTGTCGCTCAGCGTGGACGTGCGGCTGACGGGGTTTGAACGAAATTTGAATTAGGGGTTTAAACCGGCCCAATGCAGACCAACACCCGTTTCGCCAGACCCCATGCCTGATGCCTGCTTCCCACCCATCGCCGACGCGCATGCACGGCTGCTGATCCTCGGCAGCCTGCCCGGACAGGTTTCGCTGCAGCGACAGCAGTACTACGCCCACCCGCACAATGCGTTCTGGAAAATCATGGGACGACTCTTTGGCGCAGGCCCGGAGTTGCCCTACACGGAGCGTGCGCAGCGGCTGATGCAAAACGGAATCGCGCTATGGGATGTGTGCGCTGCTGCGCAACGGCCGGGCAGCCTCGATGCTGCGATCGTGCAGGCTAGCGTAGTGCCGAACGACTTCGCCGCGTTCATCGAATCCCATCCGGACATTGCCTTGATCGGCTTCAACGGCGGCAAGGCGGCCGACCTCTACCGGCGACTGGTGCTGCCCGATTTGCCGGCCACGGGTCACGCTATCCGTACCGCAACGCTGCCGTCCACCAGCCCCGCCCATGCCGCCATGACTTTTGAAGACAAGCTGGCGCGCTGGGCGGATGTACTGCAGAATTGAAAAATAGAAGCACGTTTTTCAGCCGGCTTCATTCACTGATGCAGCCGTGAGCCATTCATTCCTTCGAACCGCTATGACCACTACTCAACCCACCCAACTCAACGCCACCCACTTCGACGCCAAAGCCCGTCAATGGGACGACAACCCGGTCTTCCAGGAACGTGGTCTCAAGATTGCAGATGCCGTCCGCAAGGCCGTGCCTTTGCATCGCAAAATGAGCGTCCTCGATTACGGCTGCGGCACGGGTCTGCTGTCGTTTCCGCTCAAGGACGAGCTCGGCACGATGCTGCTGGCGGATAGTTCAAGCGGGATGCTCGACGTAGTGGCTGAAAAAATTGCGGCGCAAGGCGTAACGAACATGACGCCGATGAAGCTCGACCTGCTCTCTGACGCGCCGCCGCCGCAGCACTTCGACCTGATCGTTACCGCGATGACATTGCACCACGTGCCCGACACCGACCACATCCTGCGCGTCTTCCACGACCTGCTGAAGCCCGGCGGCTATCTGTGCATCGCCGACCTGGACCAGGAAGACGGCTCTTTCCACGGCCCGGAAATAGACGTGCACCACGGCTTCGACCAGGCCGAACTGGGCCGGCGCACTGTGCAAGCCGGGTTTGCCGACGTGCAGTTTCAGACGGTGTTCACCATCACCAAGGAACGCGAAACCGGGGCGCGAGACTACCCGGTGTTTTTGATGACAGGGCGACGCGCAGGAGACAAGCAGACTCCCGGTTGAAACGGCTCTTTTCAAAGAGCGAAGAGCGAAATCCAACCTCAAATCTCGCTCCCTCAACCAACGCCACCCTGGGATTTCGCCCGCGAGGCGCTACGGCAAACCATCAGCTTTACCGCAAACCCCACAAAAGAACTTACTTCGTGCCGTCTTCTTTCTGGTCCTGTGCTGGCGAGTCGTACTCAAGCGTAGGGACCTCGATGACCTTTTTCTCCATTTTGACGTCCACGTCTCCCGCGTCGACATCGTATTTGGGAACTTGCCCGCCCTTCACTTCCACATCAGGCAGCTTGCCTTCCTGGGTTTGTTTCACGTCGCATGCGGACAGTCCCAAAACGAGTGCAGGTACCAGGAGTAATCCAGTTGTCAGTTTCATTGCCATCCCTCACTTTCTAGTTAATAAATTGTGTAAAGCGATGCACGATTGCATCCGCCTGCCAGGCTCGCCAGCAAACACCTTCACCATACGTTGGCGCCACCTGCCCCGTCCACGCCTCACCCTATGATTTTTTTGTAGGACATTGCTGACAACCGCGCCTGCATAAATTGGGATGATTCTGTTTAGTTAGCCCTTGCATATCCAACATGCTCAGTCTTTTTCGGTCCCTGTTTTCACGTTCCGCCGTGGAGCCAACAGCAATTTTGCCAAGCAGGACGAGCCAGCACCTGCTGAAATTATGATCGAGGGGCTGGCGCCCTTTCGAGTCAGCGAACTCATCAGATGGCATAACAGCCTATCCATTCTCGACTGGAAGGCGGTTCAAGCCTGGATGGATACTGCCGAACCCGATACGCAGCAGAACGAAGCATGGACCGCTTGCGAGCGTGTATGTCTGCGCCATCTCCGCGTTCGGCTGGGCGGAGACCGTTTTCACACCCTTCTTCGAGCGGTTCTGGTTTCTGGAATATCACGAAAACTTCGAGCTACCCAACGAGCCGCGCTACGCACGCGTACGCGAGTGGATTGATGCCTGTATCACTCATCCGGCCGCGCAACAGATGACGAAGGAAGAAGTGGTCAAGCTCTGTTACGATGACTCAAAAAACGCAGGCAACGGCGCCTTGCTTCCCGGTCGCGTGCATTCGTCCATGGCCTTAGAGCCTGACTGGCGTGCGCGTCCATGGTCGCCGAAGAACAATTACGAACACAGCGCGACCGTCGCGGAATTGGGATTGTGACGCATGGGGCCGGGCAAGCCCAGCTGCCCCCTTCCCATCGAGCAGATCCGTTCGTCAGCCAAATCATCATCGGGATAAGCATGCCACCATCGCAAACAGATTTAACCCATACCCATGCCATTCTGGCTGCGGCGCAGGGGAAAATTGACAAACTCCGCAGCATCAAACCCTATCTGATTGATCTGTCCTTGCGGGAAAACCCCGTTGGAGCACGGATCGGACAGACGCTTGCAGACAAGTTGAGCATCCTGCCCAAGCTTCGTGAATTCGGGTTCAGCAATATCCTGTTGGGTACGCTTGATTACGCCATGCCGGATGAACTGGAGGTGGATGACGATTTCATGATGCATCTGCGTGATCACCAGATCGACATGAGCGGCTGTTTTGCTTTTACCGATATCGGCATCGCCCAGGACGACAGCACGTTCACGCCCTCTTCTTCGCAACTCAAGCTGCGCGCGTATGGTGTCCCCAACACCTTGCACGAGATATATCTGAGCAAGGCGGGCATGGCGGGGCAATACGATCTGGAAACGCTGCGCCGCAGCCTGCCGGCCAGCATCCAGTGGCTCAATGACAACGTGCGCGGTGACGGGGGCGGCAAGCCGCGCATTCTGATCAATATTGTGGATGGCTGTGATGCCTTCGCAGAAGACCCCGATACGGCCTGCTCGATCCTGAGCTTGCTTGCGGAACAAGCGATCGAAGGCGTCAGCATCGAGGATGACCGGGGGACCTATCTGCCGTTTCAGGTGGGAGCGTTCACCGCGGTGGCCCGCAGTTTCCTGCCGCCACCGCTCAAGTTACTGGTGCATATCCACGCCGGTGGCGGCTTCGAAAATGCATCGGTGATCGAGGCGCTACTCAACGGTGCAGACGGGGCCTGGGGCGGGCTACCCAAGCGCGCGGCGATCATCGGCCACGCCTCGTTGGGTGAATTGATTGCTAATCTGGTCCGCGTGGGCAATGCGCATATGCAGGACTATCACCTGGATCAGCTGCTGCCCCTGGCAACGAAGCTTCAGGTGCTGGACGAAGCGGAACAGGTTCCTGATGATCTGCCGATACTGGGCAATAATGCCTACCGATTGCCACTGAGTTTTTTTCGGCAACAGGCGGGACGCTTTATGGACCTGGCCCCGGAAGCCATCGGCGGGGAATACCGTTACCGTATCTGTCCTGTCGTCAGCGATGCGGCGGTGATTGCCGGGCGACTTGCCGAAGTTACGGGGCGCACCCCGGAAGAATTCTCCGATGAGATATTGGATCAGATGATCCGGCTGATGCGCCGCGACCTGCGCACCGGAAAGCGGATCGCTTATGACGAACCTGAGCATCTGTTACAGCTTTTTGCTCGCGCTTCAGGTGCCTGAGGATCTTTAAAGTTTCAAGCGATGTGACAAGGTGGAGCATTTTTCTTTAATATGTCCCTGATACGCTTGCGTGAATAGCCATCCAACCGCGTGATCAGTAACGAAGCCATATAAAAAAACAAACTAAAGGTTCTGCTGCCTCGTTTCCAATAATAGACTGGGATCAAAAATAATGACTGGCATTGCCGAAGAAATGGAAACCGACAGCACTGTCTACAAAACTCTGCTGGAATCCACGAAAGCCATTCCATGGAAAATTGACTGGAATACGATGACGTTCGCCTATATCGGGCCCCAGATAGAAAGCTTGCTCGGTTGGTCACCCTCAAGTTGGGTGAGCGCCGATGACTGGGCCGCAAGAATGCATCCCGATGACATGGAGTCGGTTGTTAATTTTTGCGTCACCCAATCCAAGGCCGGAACCGACCATGAAGCAGACTATCGCGCACTGACCAAGGATGGCTCTTATGTGTGGATTCGCGATGTGGTGCATGTGGTCCGTAACGAGGATGGTGAAGTTGATTCGCTGGTCGGGTTCATGTTTGACATCAGTGAGCGGAAAAAAACCGAAGAGGAATTGATCAGCCTCCAGAAAGAACTGGAGGAGCTGTCTTTCAAGGACGGCTTAACCGGCGTCGCCAATCGGCGCATGTTCGATTCCATTATGGAAGAGGAATGGCTAAAAGCACGGCGCAACCATCAACCGCTTTCTTTGATCATGCTTGATATCGATTATTTCAAGCAATACAACGATCACTACGGGCATATCCAGGGAGACGATTGTTTGAAACGTGTGGGACAAACCCTGAGTTCGTCCGCTGCCCGATCACGAGATTTTTTTGCCCGCTTTGGCGGGGAAGAATTCATGCTGGTTCTGCCCGAAACAGATGCAGAAGCTGCCAAGAAAATAGCTGAACGTTGCCGCAACCTCCTTTTCAAAGAACAAATCCCACACGAGAAATCCGATGTCAGTCAGATCCTGACTATTAGCCTCGGCGTGGGCACCATTATTCCAACCCATAAAGATGAATCCACAGCGTTTATTGACGAGGTGGACAAGCGGCTTTATCAAGCCAAGCAAAGCGGCAGAAACTGTATCGTTAACGGCAATTAGACACATGGTCACGCAGTGTCGTCTTTCTGAAAAGAAAATTGGCATCTTGATTGCCTATCAAGGGCAGTCCAAACCCGTTTCTGCATAGCAGTCAAAGCAAGTGCCCTAGAAACGGCGAAGATTCAGGTATCCCCACCACGACGACTTCCCATTTGTTCTGTAAGGGAATCAGCCCCTTGCACGACTAGAAGACTTCTAGATGGAGAGTCTTATGCGTATTTTCATATTGGCCTGTGCCCTATTCGCCCCCGCCGCCCATGCGGCTACCTGCACCGCCACTAGCGGCGTAACACGCAACAGCCTGCTGGAGTTGTACACCTCGGAGGGTTGCAGTTCCTGCCCACCGGCCGACCGCTGGCTATCGCATCTATCACCGAATAGCGGTGTCGTGCCTTTGGCCTTTCATGTGGACTACTGGGACAAGTTGGGCTGGCGCGACCCATTTGGCCAGGCCGCCTTCAGCCAGCGCCAGCGCTCCCGCAACCGCGGGCTGGGGTGGGTGTATACGCCGCAGGTGATGCTGGATGGCGCCGATCACCGCAACTGGCAACGCAACCGCACGCTCCAACTGAAGCCCACGCCGGCTCAGGTGAATCTCAGCCTGACGCTGGTGCAATCGCACAAAAGCATCGACGCCCAAGTTGACAGCCGCTTTAATTCTTCAGCCGGTGACAACAATGCGCAGCTCTTCCTGGCACTGTATGAAAACCGGCTTAGCTCCAAGGTAGTGGCGGGCGAAAATGCCAGGCGCACGTTGAACCACGACTATGTAGTACGCGAACTGGTTGGACCACTTGAACCACGGTCACGCCATTGCTTCACGTTGCAGGCCGGCTGGAAAGCAGCCGATCTGGGAGTGGCGGCGTTTTTGTTGGATGCCCAGGGCAAAACCCTGCAAGCGCTGGCGCAGCCCGCTTGTCCCTGAACGTTGATCTGTAACCAATTTTCCTAAAACCAGGGAGACATATGGTATAAATGTATCATCCAAAAATGGAACCCAGAGATGAAAAGAATAAAAATCGAAGCACATCCGGATGCAACGCGCCTTTCAAAGCTGAAAGTCAACGTTTGGCCTGAATGGGAAAAAGAAAATTCGATCATGCCCTGGACGTATGAAGAAAATGAGACCAGCTACATTATCGAAGGTCGGGCAATCATCACGCCCGAAGGAGGCGATCCGGTTGAAATCAGCAAAGGCAATCTGGTGACCTTTCCTGCTGGCATGTCATGTGTGTGGAACATCATCGAGCCAGTACGCAAGCGATATCGCATCGGCTAGACAACGCCTCTAACCAAATATGTATTTGATCCCCACGGCGTGCCAGTGGACGGCCTCTTCTTCCAATGCCCGCTGGGTCAATGGACGATTCTCCAGCCAGCCTTCAGGCAAAGCGAGACGAATGCGTTTTCCGGTCACTTCCACCTTGAGTTCCGGCAAATCCGGTTTGGCGCGGCTACGACACAGAATAACGGCCTGACGCAACAGCCAAACCATCAAACGATCATTCTCAGCTAACGCAGCGTCGGTCGAAAACTCCGGCAATTTGAGCAGCACGCCACGTTGTGCACGCGTCAACAAGGCCAATCGCGCCTGATCGGAACGCGAAAAACCCGGCATGTCGGCATTTTCCAGAATGTAGCCTGAATGGCGGTGATAGCCGCCATATGACACCGACAAGCCAATTTCATGCAACCGCGCGGCCCAGTCGAGAAACCGCATGTCATTTTCACTGCTGGCCCCGGTTGAGACCCATAGTTTGAGCGCCAGTTGGCTGACACGTGCTGCCTGCTGGGTATCGATGTGATAACGGCGCATGAACTCATCCACCGTGGCCTCGCGCATGTCCTGCTGGTGAAAGCGCCCCAGCAGGTCATATAAAATGCCTTCGCGCATGGCAGTTTCCGCCACATCCATCTGCTCGATGCCAAGCTCGGCAAACAATCCAGCCATGATGGCGAATCCGCCGGCGATAACGGGCCGGCGATCGCTGCGCAATCCGGCAAGCTCCAGCGCGTCGTTATGCCCTGCCTTGATCATCTGGCTGCGCAGTTTTGCCAGTCCGTCTGCAGTAATCCCGTTTTCCGACAAGCCATTTTTTTCGAGGATCTCGCGCAGCGCTCGCGCTGTGCCGCTGGAACCAATGGCCTGCTGCCAATTGTCTCTGGAAAACTTTTTGGCGATGCGCTCGACTTCGACCCGAGCAGTCACCTCGGCTGCTCTCATCGCAGTTTTGTCGATTACGCCCCCGGCAAAAAAGCGCTGCGAAAAATTGACGCAACCCATGTGCAGGCTTTCGCCTTCGCGAGGGTTGAGCCCCTGGCCGATAATCACCTCGGTAGAGCCCCCACCAATATCCACCACCAGGCGGCTGTCAGGTGAAGCGGGTAACGAATGCGCGACGCCCAGATAAATCAGCCGCGCTTCTTCGCGCCCGGCAACGATCTCAATCGGATGACCGAGCGCGATTTCCGCTTTGCGAATAAATGCATCGGCATTTTTAGCGATGCGCAGCGCCGAGGTGCCGACGCAGCGTACGGCTTCGGGAGCAAGGCCACGCAGACGTTCGCCAAAGCGTTGCAAGCAGGCCAGTGCACTGGCCTGAGTGGCTTCATCAAGCTTTTTTTCGTCGTTGAGTCCGCCGGCCAGACGCACGGTTTCTTTCAGCGAATCGAGCGGATAGAGCTGATCGCCAGACACGCGCACCACTTCCAAGCGGAAGGAGTTCGAACCCATGTCAACGGCAGCAAGCGTGTCGTAAGCTTTCACGCGACGGCTCCAAAGAAGAGGTAAGCCATGCCAATAGCCGCCAGAATGCCAGCAACGTCGGCAATCAGCCCACACGTCACAGCATGCCGCACGCGCTTGATGCCGACTGCACCGAAATACACGGCCAGCACGTAAAACGTCGTTTCGGTGCTGCCCTGCACGATGGAGGCAAGCCGTCCGGCAAAGGAGTCCGCACCGTGTGTCTGCATGGTGTCGATCATCATGGCACGCGCACCGCTGCCGGAGAACGGTTTCAACAAAGCGGTCGGCACTGCATCCACCCAGCGTGCATCAAATCCTAGCGCCAGTACTGCGCTGCGCATGCCGCCCATCAACAGATCAAGTGCACCGCTTGCGCGAAAAACCGCAATGGCCACCAGCATCGCAACCAGATACGGAATGATCGTGACAGCCGTATGAAAGCCTTCCTTGGCACCTTCGACAAAAGCTTCGTAGGCATTGACGCGGCGCCATACGGCCATCAACAGAAAAATGGAAACAAGTCCGAACAGCAACACGTTGCTGAGTATGGAAGACTGCCGTGTCATCTCCGCTGCATCGAGGTTGCCAAAGTACACCACCAACCCACCTATGATCGCGGTGGCGCCCCCCAGATAGCTCAAGGTGACTCGATTCCACAGGTGCAGGCGCTGGTACAGCCCGGTAACCAGAAGTCCGACCAGGGTGCCGATATAGGTTGTGATGAGCAGCGGTACGAAAACGTCGGTAGGGTCAGCCGCACCCATCTGCGCGCGGTAGGTGAAGATGGTGACCGGCAGCAGGGTGACCGATGCGGTGTTGATGACCAGGAACAGGATTTGCGCATCGCTCGCGGTATCGGGCGTGGGATTGAGCTTTTGCAATTCCTGCATCGCCTTGATGCCAAGCGGCGTTGCTGCGTTGTCCAGGCCCAGCATGTTCGCGCCCATGTTCATGGTCATCGCACCGAGTGCTGGATGGTTGGCTGGTACTTCGGGAAACAGGCGTTTGAACAAGGGGGCGAGACCACGCGTGAGAAGGTCCAGCATGCCGGCACGCTCACCGATCTTCATGACGCCCAGCCAAAGTGCCATCACGCCGGTCAAGCCGAGGGCAATTTCAAATGCGGTTTTGCTGCTGTCGAATAATGCCTTGACCAGCGCTGCAAAAATTCCGGCATCGCCTAGAAAGACAAGCTTGAAACACGCAATCAGAAAGGCAACGAGAATGAAGCCGATCCACAGCGCATTGAGCATAAGGCGTTACGCTACCCAACCCGCGATGACGACAAGCAAACCTGCCACCAGCCAGATCACCAGACCGCGCCAGATCATGCTCACAGCGCTGTCGATGCCATCGACCTCAGGCGCATGACCCGTGCCGAGTTCAGGCCGCCACACGGTTTCACTGCCTATTTTGACACTCTGGCCTAACTGCAAACCCATGGCACCCGCGCCAGCGGCGAGCACGACGCCCTCTTCTGTATCTGGCCAGGTTGGTGCCTGGGTGCGCCAGCAAAAGGTCGCATCCTCGAAGTTGCCGGCGATGGCATAGGTCAAAGCAGTCAGCCGCGCGGGCAACCAGTTGATGGCATGAAAAACACGCTGTGCGCATAAGCCGAACCGTCCCTGCGAGTCCACCCAGCGTCGCGACAAGATAGAAGCGCAACGAAACAACACCGCGCCAACGGGACCGAGCGGAATCAGCAGTACAAACCAGAACAGCACACCGAACATTTGCCGGTGGCTCGACGTCATTGTCTGTTCGATTGTGACGCGTGTGATGTCATCCTCGCTGAATTCAGTGGCATCGCCGCCACGCCACTCAACCAGAAGCGCACGTGCGCCGTCGAGATCACCGGCGCGCAACAACCGAGCAATCTGTTCGGCCGTATCGCTAAAGTATTTGAAGCCCATGGTGAAGTACAACACCACCACATTCCAGCCCCAACCAAGAACAGGATGGATCCCGCTGAGCAATGAAAAAATCAACCACACGCCCAGTAACACCGGTAGCGCAGCCAGCGCCCATGCGATAGCGCCATGGCTGTATTCACCCGCATTCAAGCGCCGGTCCAGCCACAGAATGAAGCGGGTGTATTGCTGATAATGCGGCAACCTGCGCCGCAACGGGCGCATGTGTTCGAGGGCAACGGCGGCGAGAACGGAGAAAAAAGCCATCAGCGATCCATTTCCAGTGTGAAGGTGCCGATCCGGCTTGCCTGCCCGGCTGGCCGATAGAGTTCTACTGTCGGCATGACCAGGGTTTTACCTTTCGACTCCAGGGATTCAGACAAGGCCTGATACGTTTTGGACGGCGCCAGCAACGTTGCTGCCTGAACGTGGGCTGCATAAACAGCGCGGCGCTCGACACGCCCCTCTTTCATCCCGGCAGGAACCGGAGCGTTAACGGCCAGTGTGTAACCCAGTTGCGCGCGCACTTTACCGTTGGCCGCACGCGGGTCTGTGAGTATCACGCTGATGGTGTCGCCTGCAGCCACCTTGGCGACTGTGAATTTATCCAGGGCGGTACGCTGGGATTTACGCATATTGCTGATCGGCCCTTCGTAGTCGATGTAGGCATAGCGGTAAGGCCCGGCCTCAGTCTCCAAAACACTGACCGAACTGAACCCGCCCCACCACCAGAACACCGCCAGAAGCGGTAATACGAATGCCAGCAAAAAAGCTGGCCACTGTTTTTTGAACACCGATTTCCCCCATTTCTCCACGCGAAGATACCACAGGCCAGCCTCCATTCGACCCGAACTGCGGTGAAGACTGCTGAACGTTCACACCGGAAACCGGTCCAGTCTAAGTCCGCGCGAATCGCAGCCTGACGCGATGACCTGACGGGTTTACCCTGTGCTTGAACCACCCGTTCAGCCAGCCTCGTCATTATGTGATGTTTATAATGGTCACTCATTTTTTGGAGTCTTCATGATTGCACGCCTGCTTATTTCCCTGTTATGCCTGGGCCTGCTACCTGCTGCGCAGGCGGCGACGCAACCCGCCATGGCCGAGGTGAACGTCTCCATGAAAGCCATCAAGGTCGGCACCCACAGCTATTTCGTGCAAGGCCAGCCGGGGGCGGCGTCCAGTGCCAACCAGGGCTTCATGTCCAACGCCGGGTTTGTCGTTACGCGCGATGGCGTCGTGGTTTTCGATGCACTGGCCTCGCCGCCGCTGGCCAAAAAACTGGTGCAGGTGATTCGTAAAATCACCAGTCAGCCGATCAAGCGCGTCATCGTCAGCCATTACCATGCCGATCACTACTACGGCCTGCAGGTGTTCAAGGCGTTAGGGGCGGAAATCTGGGCCCATCGGGCGGGCGAAGGCACGACCCGCAGCAAGGACGCCGCCGAGCGTTTTGCCCAGCGCAAGGAAGCGCTGTTTCCGTGGGTGGACGAAACCACCCAGTTGCTGGAAGCCGACCGTTATCTGGCGGGCGATGAGGATTTTGAAATGGGCGGCATCCATTTCGCCTTGCGCTACGTCGGCCCGGCCCACTCCAGAGAAGACTTGGCCATGCTGGTCCAGGAAGATGGCGTGCTCTACGCCGGCGACCTGGTGTTTCTCGGACGGATACCGTTTGTGGGCGACGCCGATAGTCGCGCCTGGATCACCGCGCTGGACAAGCTGATTGAAATGAAGCCACGCGTCCTGGTTCCCGGACACGGCGGCCTTACCCGCACGCCAAAAGCAGACTTGGTTTTCACCCGGGATTATCTGCAATTTTTGCGCACCCAACTGGGTAAATCAGCACGCAACCTCATTCCCTTCGAGGAAGCCTACCAGTCCATTGACTGGTCAAGATATCGCAAAATGCCTGCCT